>ERZ651776.1445-NODE-1445-length-28338-cov-41.930682_pt1 | contig 28338 bp, 23 predicted proteins | sample MGYA00514761_ERZ651776 | MGnify/ENA metagenome assembly ERZ651776 | reverse complement strand
TTTAGCCATCAAGGTCGATCGGAAGCTGAACTCAACGAACGTGATAGATGCTCTAACCGATCTATTTATAATGCGTGGCTCTCCAGCATTCATACGGTCGGACAACGGCCCTGAGTTCATCGCTCAAGCCGTAAGAGAATGGATTGCAGCTGTTGGAGCGAAGACGGCTTATATCGAACCAGGCAGCCCTTGGGAGAACGGATACTGTGAGAGTTTCAACGGCAGGTTCAGAGATGAACTGCTCAACGGAGAGATCTTCTACAGCTTACGAGAAGCACAGATAATCATCGAAGAATGGAGGAAACACTACAACACAAAGAGACCACACAGTGCGTTGGGCTATCGCCCACCAGCTCCTGAAACCATCATACCACTGGATCAGAGGCCAATCATGCACTAACAATTAACCTGGCCCAGTCAGATGAGGCTGCTCAAGGGCAAGGGTCAAAGGACCATATCGTGCAATTACGGCTTAGAACGCCTTGACCATTGCATCTTGTGACTTTGAATTAAACGTCATGCAATTGATGACAGTCGTGATGGTTTTTTCTTCAGTCTTTCGTTTGAAATCCAGTTCCGAAAGTTCAACACACTATTTGCCTTTTAGGTGACTAGTAGTATTTTTATACTTCATTTTTAATCGGATATGATAAAATTCAATACTCAATAAGTCTATTTTTTTTATAATTCTGTATTGACACCAAAAGAATAAGTCTCTTCCTTACACTTAACTTGTAAGAAATATGCGCTCGATTTCCCAATACTTTGCGGCAGCCAAAAAAATGTTACTGTCAGTTTGGGAATCTTAGGCGAATATTAACAGTTAGGAAAAAAATATGTTAGAAGCGCTAAATGAACTAATTCTACGGGCAGACCCATGGTGGATTATATTTTTTGCATTAGTTCTTATAGCCATTGATTGGATCTTTATTAACAGCGAGGTCTTCTTAGTTATTGGCATTGCAGCACTTAAATTATCTGTGACATTATTTATATTCGAAGATTTCCAACAAATGGTTTGGTTGGTGCCATTTTTTCTTTTTACATCTTTTTTCTTCCAGAGAACTTTATTTAACGGCCTAATTTCAAGCAAACTACCAGACGAAAACTTAAATTTCGTAGGACTAAAAGGCACAATTAAAAAATTCTCCAACGAAAATCATTCAAATGACGTGTTCTTCAACTATGAGGCGTCAATAGAGCCCAAATCTGGCGTCAGCATAGAGACTGCCAATATAATTTTATCCGATGGACGCCAACTCACCGTTTCTAACCCTGGAGAATTTCAAGACGGGGAGACTGTAAAAATAATAAGTTATAACAATGGGATAGCCACCGTAAAAGGAAAATAAAAATGAATAACCTAGATTTACTTCTAATCGATGGGCAGATTGCTACTTTTGTCGCAATTGTTCTGTTTCTTCTGCTTTTTATCTTTACTGGAGTCAAAAGGGTAGATGAAGGTAGAGCAAAAATAATTGAACGCTTAGGTCGAAGACATAAAGTTATAAGACCTGGCCTGAATGTAATAGTTCCAATACTCGACAAAGTAAAAACTAATGATTTTGTTTTGGAGACAATTCTTGATGGTACGAGAATGCCTCTTGTATCAAAAGCGGGTATTTCCATTGCTGAACACAGAATGGATCCTCCCGTACAGAAACTTATGGCTAGGGATAATAGTGAAATCAACATTGATTCAGTGGTTTATTTTCGCATTACAGATCCTATCAAAATTGTTTATGACGTGAATGATTTTGCAGGAAGTTTTGAATCTTTGATCCAGACCACCCTTCGTCAAGAAGTTGGAAAATATGATGGTGACACAATAATAACGGCGAGAGAAACATTATCCGACGCACTAAAAACTACCTTGTTGGATGCTTCCAACAGTTGGGGTATCACCGTTCTAAGGGTTGAAATAGAGCACATTGGCTTTGAAGAAAAAGTTAACAAGGCCTTATCCGAAGCGAGAGAAGAGGAACTTTTGCGGCGAGCCGACTTAGTCGCCAAAAAAGCCGAAGCAGAACAGCAGTTATTGTTGGCTGAAGCAAAAAGAAAAGCTGACATACTCGAGGCAGAGGGTGAAAAACAAGCTATAGTTTTAAGGGCCGAAGGAGATTTTCAAGCTAAAAAGCTGGAAGCGGAGGGTGCCTTTTTAATCCAAAGTAGAGAACAGGAAGGTAAAGCCAAAGGTTACGCAGCTATCGCAACTGCGTTGAAAGAGAACCCCGAAGCGATTGTTGCTCTCGAGGCGCTTAAAGCACAGGCGCTCGTTGCAGAAAGCCTCGGCAACTCCTCGAACTCCATGATTATTCCAGCAGAGACTGCTGGCCTTTTTGGCGCAATGGGATCTATTATGAAGGCCTATGAAACAACAAAATCACAAAACCCCCAACTACATTCTCGAACACCGGAAACGTCAAAACCTGCCTCCAAAAGAAAAGTAGCTGATGAGTAAGGGTTGTTTGTGAAATGTTGATTAAATAGTAGTGACGAGCCAATGACAAACTTCAAAAATTCGCTCAAGTACCTTATGCTTGTTTCCGTATTAGCAACTAAGCCATCTATGATATTTGGGTCCGAATTTGATTTCGTCATTGGTTCGTCGTTTCTGTTCACATCACAAAATCACTACATGACAGCCAATCATGTAATTCAATCATGCGATAATATTTCAGTTCAAATAGAAGCTGAAAAGCATGAAATTGAAGTTGTTTTTTTTGATGAAATTCTTGATATTGCTGTATTTAGCGTTGACCTTCCTCAAGCCGAGGATTTTTTAAAATTTGAATTTGAACAGCCTAAACTAGGTGAAAGTGTAACAGCCGTAGGTTTCCCGATGGGGGTATTTGATATAACTGTAACCTCAGGCGTTGTTAGTAGATTGTCAGTAGAAGAAATTGGCGAAGGCTGGTTACAATTTGATGCGGCTATACATCCAGGTAATTCGGGTGGCCCCCTGATTAATACAAGAAACAAGGTGGTAGCAGTTAACCTTGCAAAATACCAGACGGGTTTTCTATCCATGCTGTTCGGGATGGTTTATGAAAATTCTAGCCACGGTGTCCGATCTGACACAATTCTACCCGCTTTACCTTCCGATATTGTGAAGGCAATTGTTTCAGACAACTTCAAAGACACAAATGTTTCTCTGCAGAATGGAAATATTTTTGCACCTTTAGTATGTAACGATATCGACGTCGTTATCGAAGACGCTGAACAAGCGATAGAAAAATTGGAAGATTATTACAACTCATCGCTGAAAAAGTCAGTAAAACAATGGAACGAATTACTCGAAAAGTTGAAAATAATTAACCCTCAAGAATAGATTCTAAGAAGACAACAAAAGCACGGAGTTAATTCTGTACTATAGTGACGTTGCACTATTGCCGCCACTAGACAGATATCAAGGTGCCATAACTGTAGCATGAATGGTAACAACACGTATCAGATCGTTTACACGGGTAACTCTGACATTGCGATGGATGGGGCTGGGGTTAGGTGAGCCAAGGATGTTTGAGGCTATTTAATACTTTAATTCTGCTCGCTAGAGACGGCCCTCGTCCATAATCTCCAGCAACATCACCCTGAGAGTGACCTGTAATAAAATCATTCATTTCTTTTGAGACCCCAGCATCCCTAACTAAATCCTTAAAGTTTCCTCTGAGACTATGAGCCACTTTTCGATCATTATCTGTGATATTCCTGACAAACGGCATAACCGCATCTGACGCTTTAGCCTGAGCTTTACCATCTCGGTCAATTCGATAGTCAAACAGGCGACCCTCCCCACCGTTACCAAGCAAGGGACGAACTGCGTCTGGAATCGGAATGTAGCGCATGGAACCACGGTTCTTGACCTTCACATCCTCAACGTCGTTTACCAACGAGAAACACAAAGTGTCATCAAAAGTGGTGATCCGTTCCCAAGTCATCAAGGCAACTTCATCCAGCCGCATACCAGTAGTAATCATTATGGTCAGCAACAGTCGCTCTTGCTTGGGTATCTCTTGCGCAAACAAGGCCAGTAACTCTTCTTTAGTTAGTGGGATATATTTCCGCTTTGGCACTCCGTATTCTTCAAGCTCAATACCGACCCAAGGGTGGGCTTTCAAAAGCTGCCGACCAAGGGCGTCACGGTGCTTGAGGCAGTACTTAAACAATCCACCGCCATAGGAAATCATCTTTTTTATCATCGAATGAGAGAAGCCATCTTCGTGCATCCCTCTGGCCAAATCATAGGCGTGGAGTTGATCATACTCGGTTAGCAACAAGTCTCCACAATATTCAATCACACGCTGGCATCCCAACCTCCGCTGACTTTGTTCCTTGCTCGCTTCGCTGTTTTTGGATGCCAAATAATTTTCAATAACATCAGAATATCGACTAGGTTTTGCCACATCCGATTGTATTTTCACAGGCGCTTTAAAGGGGTTATTTTCAAGATTAGCCACGATCTGCGCACCCATACCTGATGTCCATACATCTGGCTCTTTGAGTAGGTCTGACGCCTTCAAGCCGCTAGGTTGGATTGTAAGCTCAGTAATCTTTTGACGCTGTTCTTCCGACAACATTTGAACCAAGTGGCTCGGTACAGAGTAGCCAAGTCGAGTGACCAATGCTGCTACATCAGAATAATCTTGAGCTTCATGTCGCTCCTTAATTGTCATTACACTGGTTTTGCCAGTTGAGTCGTTACGTAATAGATGAGTGGTTTTACCAGTTAGCTCAAAAGCTATCGTATTTTGCCCCACGAACTCTTTGGATAAAGTACCTTTGGTGTACCATTCACTGACCTCAACGCCAGAGGCTTCCAGAATGTGACGCAAGCCTTCGATAAAAGGGTCAAGCAAACTTGCCTTTTGCTCCAGATCGTTAAGCAATTCGTTATATTTCTTCTGCGCCCTTTCGTTCGCCACTGCTTTGTCTAGCGTACCAGTCGAACGCCTAATCTGGTTTTCCGAATAAAATGGACGTAACTCTTTCGGTACAGTTACACAGATGTAGAACTTACCTTTCCGTTTTGGCATCGTGTAGTGAGGGGTAAACTGACGGTCAGGTGAGCGCATTATAGGGTCCTATATAGGGTCCATTACAGGGTCCTTATAGGGGTCTTCGCCAGGGCCTGTCAAACGAAAGTATGTATAATTAGATACTTAGTAGACGTTAGGGCCACATTGGGGGATTATGGCGGAGGAACAGGGATTCGAACCCTGGGAGGACTTTCACCCTCGTCGGTTTTCAAGACCGGTGCATTCGACCACTCTGCCACTCCTCCGACAAAAGCTTACATAATCGCGAGAAATTGATTCAGCAAGAGCAAGAATGCTCAAGAGACGCAAGAAATCGCCTTTGTGCGATGACCCGCAACACTGGGCTTTCCACTTGTGCCGCGATTGGGTTAGGTTGACCCGTGACATGGCAGGCCTTTCGATCAAACCGGGCGCGGGTTTTGGGCGACTGGTCTTGACGGTTCGGCCAAAGATTTTTCGGCAGCTTGGGCCCATCAGTGCCACGCGCGAACATAGCAAGGAGGGGATCATGCCCATACGTTCCGGACCAATCTTGATTTTGGCCTTTTTTTGCACCTGGATCAGTGGGGCGGCCTTGGCGTTTGAAACCAAAGCGCAAGCGGCCTATGTGCTGGATCATGAGAGCGGCACCGTACTGCTGGCCAAGCAGGCGGACGTGGCCCTTCCTCCCGCCTCAATGTCAAAATTGATGACTCTCTTTTTAGCCTTCGAAGCGCTCCGTGATGGACGCCTGCGTTGGGATGAGCGTTTGCCGGTCTCCACCCATGCCATGAGCTATGGCGGATCCACCATGTTTTTGGACACGACCGATCGGGTCACCGTCGAGGATCTCATTCGCGGCATTATCGTATTATCGGGCAATGATGCCTGCGTTGTCATTGCCGAAGCCCTGTCTTTGGATGGCACCGAAGCGGGCTTTGCCGCAATGATGACCGATCGCGCCAAGGATCTCGGAATGGAAAATTCAGTCTTTGCCAATTCCAACGGCTGGCCCGACATCAACCACCGAATGTCGATGAAGGATCTGGCCATTCTGGCGCAGCATTTGATCACCGAATTTCCCGAGCAATATACGATGTTCTCAGAAACGGAATTTGGATTCGATGGCCGCGCGCCCAGCAACACGCGCAACCGCAATCCTTTGTTGACTCTGGGCATCGGCGCAGATGGGCTAAAGACCGGGCACACGGCGGAGGCCGGTTATGGTTTGGTTGGATCGGCGCAACAGGGCGAGCGGCGAGTCATTTTCGTTTTAACCGGTTTGCAAAGCCAGCAGGAGCGGGCCGAAGAGGCCGAGCGCATCGTCACCTGGGCCTTTCGGCAGTTCACCTCAAAAACCCTAAGCCAGCCGGGCGAGGCTTTGGCCCAAGCGGCAGTTTGGATGGGCAGCAGCCGGAACGTCGGCCTATCGCTTGATGGGGCACCGAAGATCCTGATCCCTGTCACGGGCGGGCAGGAAATCACCTCGAAAGTTGTTTATGACGGGCCGCTACAGGCCCCTATTGCCAAGGGGGATCAGGTCGCCGAACTTGTCATTTCTGTGCCAGGCCTGCCCGAGACCCGCCTGCCACTGGTCGCAGCACAGAGCGTCACGCGTGGCGGGTTTTTACCGCGCTTGCGCACAGCGGCACTCGTGCTATTGCGTAAAGTAAATGGGGGCCTGTCCGGCACATAGATGACTGACGCAAAATTTTTATCCTTTGAGGGCATAGACGGCTGTGGGAAATCCACCCAAGCCAAGCGTCTGGCTGCCCATCTCACCACTGCGGGCCAAGAGGTTGTGCTCACCCGTGAACCGGGGGGCAGCCCGGGGGCGGAAGCCATACGCCAGCTCTTGTTGACCGGTGCCACCGACAAATGGAGTGCTGAGACAGAGCTTCTATTGTTCACCGCTGCAAGGCGCGATCACCTTGAGCGCACCATCACCCCAGCCCTATCCGCGGGCAAGATGGTCATCTGTGATCGCTTTGCCGACAGCACCCGTGTCTATCAGGGCGCAACCCGCGGCGATCTGCGCGGCAAGGTCGATCAACTGCACAGCGCGATGATTGGCCGTGAGCCAGATCTGACACTCATCATTGATGTCGACCCTGAAATTGCCCTCACCCGCGGATTGGCGCGCAACTCAGGCGAGGATCGCTTTGAGGATTTCGGACTGCCGTTCCAACAACACCTGCGGGCGGGTTTTCTGGCACTTGCGGCGCAATATCCGCAACGGTGTCGCATTATAGATGGAAATCGCAGCCCGGAGGCGATTTTCACTGATGTATTGGCACTGGCGACGTCATGAGTGATCTGCCACAAGCCGATCGCATTGCCGGCCTGCCTCACCCCTGTGAAACCGAACTTTTATTCGGCCATGATGCCGCTTGCGCACAGGTCTTGGAGGCCTTCAACGGTGACCGGATGCATCATGCTTGGATGCTGACCGGCCCCAAAGGGATTGGCAAAGCCAGCCTTGCCTATCATATCGCACGTTTTTTGCTTACCGCCGAGCCCGCCGGAGACAGCCTCTTTGGCGCGTCGCCACCAGCGACAAGCCTATTCGTGCCCGCAGATCTTCCGGTGGCGCGCCGTATCCGGGCGGGATCGGAGCCAGGCCTATGTGTCTTGCGCCGGCCCGTGGATGAAAAAACCGGCAAGCTGAAGACCGTGATCCCCGTCGATACCGTGCGCGAATTGCGGCGGTTCTTCAGCCTCTCGGCCGGGGGCAATGGTCGGCGGGTTGTGATTGTCGACTGCATTGATGAGATGAATGCCAATGCGGCCAATGCGTTGCTCAAAGTTCTGGAAGAGCCGCCGCAAGATGCGGTTTTGTTGCTGGTGACACATCAACCAAGCCGGATTTTGCCCACCATTCGTTCGCGCTGCCGCACCCTGGCCTGCGCGCCTCTGTCGCCAGAGGATTTGCAGCGCGCCTTTGCGCAAGCCTTGCCAGAACAGGCGTTTGATCCGGGCCTAACTGCCCTGGCGGCAGGCTCTGTGGGACAGGCTGCAGAGCTGTCACTCACCCATGGCACTGACACCTATGGCGCGATTGTGAGCCTCTGCCACGGCTTGCCGCAGCTCGATCGCAACGCTCTGCTGAAATTGGCCAATTCTACAGGCCGCGCCACTGATGGAAAACTGGAACAACTTCTCGATCTGCTGGATCTATTCCTTGCCCGGCTGGCCCGCGCTGGGGTAAGCGCGCCCGGTCAAGAAGCGGCGCGCGGTGAGGCGGAGGTCTTCGCGCGTCTCTGCCCCGGACCCGCGGCCGCCCGAATTTGGGCAGATGCCCAGCTTGAGCTCGGCCAAAGAGCCAGGCAAGGCAAAACAGCGAACCTTGACCCCAGTTCGCTGATCTTAGATATGGGATTAAAGATAGAAGAAACCGCGTCTAAAATTTTGCGCGAGAAAGGTCTTTCGTGATCGAGGCGCCAAAACTGACCGACAGCCATTGCCATCTTGATTTTCCAGATTTTGAGGGCGAGCTGGACCAGATCATCGCACGGGCGGCCGAGGCCGGCGTGCACCGTATGGTAACCATTTGCACACGCCTGCGCCAAGAGCCCCAAGTGCGCGCCATTGCTGAAACTCATGCGCCGGTCTTCTATGCGGCCGGCACCCACCCGATGAATGCCGACAAAGAGCCATTGGCAAAGGTCGAAGAGTTGCTCGCTCTGGCGACGCATCCGAAGTTTGTCGCCATCGGCGAAACCGGGTTGGATTACCACTACACCGCCGAGAGTGCCGAAATCCAAAAGCAATCCCTGCGCGTTCATATTGAGGCCGCTCAAAAAAGTAACCTGCCTCTGATTATCCATGCGCGCGCCGCTGATGAGGATATGGCTGAAATTTTGAGCTCCGAATATCGCAACGCACCCTTTAACTGCGTCATGCATTGTTTCAGCTCATCACCCGAGCTTGGGCGCGCGGCTTTGGATTTGGGGTTTTATCTGTCCATGTCCGGCATCGCCACATTCCCGAAATCACAAGAGGTGCGCGACATCTTCGCATCGGCGCCTTTGGACAGGATTTTGGTGGAAACCGACGCCCCCTATCTCGCCCCGCCGCCCTTTCGCGGCAAGCGCAATGAGCCGGCCTATACCGCCTTTACCGCGCAGGTTGGTGCGGATGTCTTTGGTCTCTCTTTGTCGGAATTTGCCGCCCAAACAGAGGCCAATTTCGAGCGCCTCTTTTGGAAAGCTGCATGACGCGCCGGGTCACTATATTGGGCTGCGGTTCCTCCGGCGGCGTGCCGCGTTTGGGGGGCAATTGGGGGGCTTGTGATCCAAACAATCCCAAAAATCGCCGGCAACGCTGCTCCATATTGGTTGAGCAATCCGGACCAGAAGGCACAACGCGCGTTCTGATCGACAGCTCGCCCGATTTGCGGACGCAATTGTTAACCGCGCAGGTGGGCACATTGGACGCCGTGGTTTACACCCATGCCCATGCAGATCACGTGCACGGGCTGGACGATCTGCGGATGATCGTCATCAACATGCGCCGCCGCCTGCCGGTTTGGGCGGATGGGCCGACCCGATCCGATCTCTTGTCGCGGTTCTCCTATGCCTTTGAAACGCCCGAAGGCTCAAGCTATCCGCCCATCTTGGAAATGAATAACATAAGCGGGCCCTTCACCATCACCGGTGCCGGTGGCGCGCTAGACTTCACCCCCTTTGAAGTGGCCCATGGCACGATCACAGCTTTGGGATTTCGCATCGGCGATATGGTGTATTTGCCCGATGTCTCCGACATCCCCGAAAATGCCTGGTCACATTTGCAAGGTCTCGACCTTTGGATTGTCGATGCGCTGCGCTATGATCCCCACCCCTCTCACACCCATTTGGAAAAAACCCTGCAGTGGATTGCGCATGTGCAGCCAAAACGCGCCATATTAACCAACATGCATGTGGATTTGGACTACGCCACATTGCAAACCGAATTGCCCAATGGCGTGGTGCCGGCCTTCGATATGATGACAGAAGTCCTCTGATATGAGCATCCTGCTCCAAGTGATCCTGCCGGTGTTTTTCGTTGTTGGCTTTGGATATCTGGCCGTCTGGCGCAAGTGGTTCTCCGACGAAGGGGTTGGGGCTCTGATGGCCTTTACCCAAAATTTTGCCATCCCTTGCCTGCTGTTTCGCGCCATTTCAACTTTGGACCTGGGGCAAACCTTCCAGCCGGGGCTTCTCGGCAGTTTTTACATTGGTGCGATAGCCGGATTTGGCTTGGGCCTGTTTGGCGCGCGCATCTTGTTTAAACGCAGTTGGGAAGACAGTGTCGCCATTGGCTTTTGCTGTCTGTTCTCAAACACAGTGCTCTTGGGTCTGCCCATCACAGAGCGTGCCTATGGGACGGACGCCCTGACGGCCAATTTTGCCATCATCGCGGTCCATGCACCGATCGGCTATGCGCTCGGCATAACGGTGATGGAGCTGGTGCGTGGACGCGGCCTGAGCGGCATGGCGCTTCTGCGTAAGATAATAAAATCAGTATTTAAAAATGCGCTGGTGATTGCCTTAAGCCTTGGGTTTGCGATCAACTTATCAGGCTTTACTTTACCCGAAATCGTCACCGATGGCGTTGATCTTTTGGCCCGAGGGGCTCTGCCGGCGGCCCTGTTTGGCTTGGGCGGTGTTTTGGTGCGCTACCGGCCAGAGGGCGATATCCGAGTGATCTTATATATCTGCGCGATTTCGCTTGTGGTTCATCCTGCCTTGGTTTGGATCACGGGAAGCTATGTCGATCTCTCCACCAGTGATTTTCGCAGTGCGGTGCTGACAGCGGCCATGGCGCCGGGGGTCAATGCCTATATTTTCGCGCAAATGTACGGGCGCGCGCAGCGGGTCGCAGCTTCCGCCGTCTTGATCAGCACCGGTCTCACAATTTTCACCGCAAGCCTCTGGCTCTACGCGCTGGGGTAGTGCTCAAGCTTGGGCAAATCTCGAGGCGCGAAAACTCGACAGCAAGGGGCTCGGGCTGCCTTGCAAAATTTCCTGCGCCAGCAACTGACCTATCAAAGGGCCAAGGGTCACGCCGCTGTGCATAACAGCTAGAAAAACCCCCGGGGCGCCGGGGACCGCGCCCACAACAGGCAGGCCATCCAAGGGCACGGGGCGCTCCCCCAACTTCACTTCTGCCAGCTGAACATCCGGCTGCCCACGCAATTTTTGGCAAATTCGCGCGATCACAGTGTCCGCAAGTGCGGACGCATCCTCTGATGGATCCAAATCGCCGCTGAATATTTCCCCTGCCACAAGACTGCCATCGAGATTTTGTCTAAAATGCACATCAGGCGTCATAAGAATATGATGAATGCGCGTCTGCACCGGCCGGGTTTGCAAAATCATGCCGCGTTTATTGGCCATGGGCAAAGCCCATTCGACACCCGCCAGACCGCGGCAGGCCGCAGCGCCCGTGGCCAAAATCACAAAATCACAGGGCAAATCGCCGGCATTGGTTTGAACAATATGGCCGGCACCGGGACTGGATCGCACCGCCGTCACTTCCCGTTCGGGGCAAAGCTGCCCACCCCGCCGCGCCACATGCGCCAGAAGGGACTGCGCCACAGATTGAGCCTGTGCGGCCCCTTCCATGGGCGTGAACAGCGCATGGGCTGGACACGCGCGCAGATTGGGCTCAAGCGCCGCGATCTCATCGTGATCAAGTCGCCGGGCCCCATAGCCCCGCGCGGTCAGACTGGCAAATTGCGCCTCAAAATCTTGCCCCGCATCTTCCCACCACAGCGTGCCTGGCCAGCTGACATGGGCCTGTAATTCTAACCTCTGCCCCAGGGTTCGGAAGCTCTCTAAGGCCGCGTTGCGCAGATCGAAATAGGCTTGGGTTTCGGCAAAACTGGCATTGATCCAGCCAAAAGAATTGGCACTGGCCACGCCGCCCAAAGGCCCCTGGTCCACAACAATGACCTCAGCACCGAGATCTTGGCAGGCCAAAGCCGTGCTGGCGCCGATGATTCCAGATCCCACGATCACAACTTTTGCAGCTGCCGTCATATCCTGCCCTTCCCTGCGCTGGCGCCTTCTTGACCAGTCATGACACGTTCGCGGCGCGCGACGGAAGCAATTTTCATCCCCAGCGGGGAAAAATGATCACAGCGAGGGATTGAATCGGACTTTGCCGCCCCGCCCCCTTGTTTCTGCCCCCCAGAAGGCCAAATCTAGGAGGCACAAGGAATCAAATATGCACAATAATTCGCCCGAACAAATGCCCGTCTTGCAAAACCCCGCTCCGAATGTGCGCGACCGGGAAAAGATGGAAGGGGGCAAGGCCTTTCGACTTGAAACCGAGTTCACCGCCGCAGGCGACCAACCCACCGCCATCAAAGAGCTGGTGGAGGGGATCACCGCGGGAGAGGCCAATCAAGTTTTGCTCGGGGCCACGGGCACGGGCAAGACCTTCACCATGGCGCGGATCATACAAGACACCCAGCGCCCGGCGATTATTCTTGCGCCAAACAAAACCCTCGCGGCCCAGCTTTATGGCGAATTCAAAGGGTTTTTCCCCGATAATGCCGTGGAATATTTCGTCAGCTATTACGACTATTACCAACCAGAGGCCTATGTGGCCCGCTCGGACACCTATATTGAGAAGGAAAGCCAGATCAACGAGCAGATTGACCGGATGCGTCACTCGGCGACCCGCGCTTTGTTGGAGCGTGATGACGTCATTATCGTGGCGTCTGTCTCCTGTATCTATGGCATAGGATCGGTTGAAACCTATGGGGCGATGACCCAAGATTTGCACAGTGGCAATTGCTATGACCAGCGCCAAGTCATTGCCGATCTCATAGCCCAACAATATCGCCGCAACGACCAAGCCTTCCAACGCGGCACTTTTCGGGTGCGTGGAGACAGTTTGGAGGTTTGGCCGGCGCATTTGGACGACCGGGCTTGGCGTTTGAGCTTTTTTGGCGAAGAGCTGGAGACCATTGTTGAGTTTGACCCGCTGACAGGGGCGCGCACTGATACGTTTGAACGGGTGCGGATCTATGCCAACAGCCACTATGTGACCCCGCGCCCGACCATGCAGCAGGCTGTGATCGGGATCAAAAAAGAGCTGCGTATGCGGCTTGATCAATTGGTGAGTGAGGGCAAATTGCTCGAAGCGCAACGGCTGGAACAGCGCACAAATTTCGATCTGGAAATGCTTGAAGCGACAGGCGTATGCAGCGGGATTGAAAATTATTCGCGCTATCTCACCGGCCGCGCGCCGGGTGAACCACCCCCCACACTGTTTGAATTCATACCAGACAATGCGATTGTCTTCGCCGATGAAAGCCATGTCAGCGTGCCGCAGATTGGCGCGATGTATAAGGGCGACTACCGCCGTAAATTCACCCTGGCCGAACACGGGTTCCGATTGCCGTCTTGTATGGACAACCGACCACTCAAATTCGAAGAATGGGATGCGATGCGGCCGCAGTCTGTTTTTGTCTCCGCCACCCCATCCAAATGGGAACTGGACCAAGCCGGCGGCGTGTTCACAGAGCAGGTGATCCGCCCCACGGGCCTGCTGGATCCGCCGGTGGAAATTCGCCCCGTGGAAACGCAGGTTGATGATCTTCTGGATGAAATTCGCAAAGTCACCGCCATGGGGCAAAGGGTTCTGGCCACAACATTGACCAAACGCATGGCCGAAGATCTCACGGAATATTTGCATGAGCAGGGCATTCGGGTGCGTTACATGCACAGCGATATCGATACGATTGAGCGTATTGAGATTCTGCGCGATTTGCGGTTGGGCGCCTTTGATGTGCTGCTGGGCATCAACCTTCTGCGCGAGGGGCTCGATATCCCTGAGTGCGGTTTGGTTGCGATCCTTGACGCAGATAAGGAGGGCTTTTTACGGTCCGAAACCTCTTTGGTGCAGACCATTGGCCGGGCCGCGCGCAACGCCGATGGGCGGGTCATCATGTATGCAGATCGCATGACCGGTTCAATGGAACGCGCGATTGGCGAAACCAACCGTCGGCGCGAAAAGCAACATGCCTATAATGTCGCCCATGGAATTACCCCTCTGACGGTTAAAAAGAATGTCGAGGATGTGCTGGCCGGTCTTTACAAGGGCGATACCGATATGGCGCGGGTCACGGCGAAGATTGATCCGGCCTTGCAAGGCGGCAATATCCAAACCGTGCTCGAAGGTCTGCGGCTCGATATGCGCAAGGCGGCAGAAAATTTGGAGTTTGAAGAAGCCGCCCGGCTGCGCGACGAGGTCAAACGCCTCGAGACAGTTGAGCTGACGATCTCAGATGATCCCCTGGCCCGGCAATATGCGGTCGAAAAAGCAGTTGAAGACGCCCATAACGCCTCCGGCCGGTCAAAAGGTGGGCGCGCAGGTCAAAGGGGCGGCGCCCGGCGGCGCAAATAGACATGACCCCGCGCAAAAAAAGGGGCAATAGGGTCTGCGCCCTAATGCCCCCTGACTTGCGAAAAGCGTCGGATTTAAGTGGGGTTGTCCATGCGCGCGGTGAGGTTGACGCTCCCGCGACAGGCCCGCGACCAGTTCAATTTCACCTGGCTGCCGCTGCCCCCTTGCTCGGCCTGAGAATGCGGCAATTCATAGATATTCGCACTGCCTGATTGAATGGCTCCAACCGGAACCACCGCCTCAACTGTCCGCGCGCGGCCATTGAACGGTAGAGATGGCGCAAAATCAACCGTCCAGGTTTGAGTATCTGAGGCTTGGCTATGCTCCAAAATGCACGGATTGTAGATTGGCTCACTGATGGCATTGAACGTATTGCCTTGCACCACGACATTGCGCGCCTTGCTGTGGTTGAGCGTGGCGAAGGTGCTGTCCACGGACTCGACCCGGTCAATTGGCCCGTTGATTGAACGAAAGACATTGCCGGTCATCGTCAGCCCATGCACGAAATGGCCGGGTCCATAAGGTTTAATCACCAAAAAGCTAAACCAAGAGGCCACATCATTGGCAGTGAAAATATTGCCGGTGATGGTCAGTCCCCCGAATGAATATTGGTTGGCGAAGGATGGATCCGCCTCATATTCATTGGTCCATTCAATGAAGTTATTGTCGACATAGTTGCCCGTGATTAGAGTTTTGAGATTTGTTGTGGTAAAAACGATCCCACCCTTGCGCACCCCATTGGTTTCGTTGTCGCCATGAAACCAGTGATTGCCGGTAATCACTGACCCCGATCCGCCCATAATGCGGAAATGCTTGAAATGCATTGCCCGGCAATCGCGGATTTTAACGTCGTTTTTATTGGCGTTAAAGGCAATGGATACCCGGTCTTGCACCTTTAGCGGGCTTTCGTTTGAGATGAATTGACAGCGATCAAACATCATCCCCTGGCAGGCCGTCCCCGGGGAGGTGATGCCGCGATCTTTGGGCTTCACGATCAAGCAATCCCGGAAGTGGAAGGTCTCGCCATCGGGCGGAAGCAACACCGCCGAGGCATTGCCGGTACATTGAAAATCAATCCCATCAAAATGAGCCCCGCTGACCTTTTGAAATCCAGAAAAATCGAGCAGATATTTAAAACGTGTGAAGGTAAATTGATGTGTGCCCGCTGCGCCATAAAGCGGTTGGGATAAGGTTAAGGACTGACTCCCGACATTGACCTCTTTGACATAGATTTCCCGTCCAACGCCTGTGCCTTCAACCAAAGATCCAACGGCAATATTGGCGATATTGGCCACAGAGGTCAGCGATTTCGGATCAGAGGTTGAATAGGTCGCCTGAGCCACCACTTGATCTGGGGTCCAAGCGGCATTGGCGTTGGCTTGGATCTGACCATTTTGAACCACTCGACGGCTATTGAACACAGTTTTATTGTCGACCGCCGCTTGCATATCGAGAGGCCCATCCAACTCAATCCGGCGCCCGCCCATATCAAGGATGTAATGATCGTTGAAATTCAACAAGGATTGATAGGCTTTTTTGAACGCCACGACCTCATCGCCAAAAGCGTCAATATAGCTGGGCAGATTAAAGTCTTTGAGTAGGGTCAGACGGGCCGAGTCCGGCATGGTGATATTGCCCACAAAGCGCACGCGGTTTTGGAATGTGATAGACCCATTGATGCGGAAGTTCCCCCGTGGCACCAGAACTTCACGACCCGCGGCGGCCTTATCTGCCGCTTCAAACGCGTCATGATCATCTGCGAATCCATCGCCAATAGCCCCATAGTCGCGCACATCGACCGCGCCAATCAGCTGATCGACAAAAGCGCCGCTGATATCTTCGATAATAATATCCTCAATCCGCACAACACCGCCGCTTGGGCCGGTGAGGTCGAGGCCAAAATGCCCATAAATCGCATCTTTCCCCCAATGCAGATCGACGCCCGTGCGATTGCCGGACCCAACAATGGCCGAGAGCTCGACCACCTCACCATAGGTGTTGAGGCTGGTGACCGGCCCCGCTTCATTGACCCCGGTCAAATGCACATTGCCCGCAGCCCCAGGCCAACCGGCGATGCTCACCGTGGGAAATGCGCCCGATACCAATTTCACACGCGTGCGAATGCGCAGATAGCAGCCCGGAGAGAGCGGTGTTTGATAGAAGGCGCGCAGCTTTTGCACGGCTTGCGTCTTGGTCAGCTCCAAGCAGCCGGAAAAATCTTGATCCGCCGGCACGAAGGCGGCGTTGGGCTCATTGTCATAGTCATCTTGCCCGGGCGTGCCGTCCTGGCTCGACCAATGATGCAATCCAAAAGCAAATTTGGGTGGTGTAAAGACGATCCCATCGGTGATTGTTTTGTTCATAAAAGCCCCTTTCCAAACGCCGCTCCATGCGTTTGTGTGATTGATCCGCAACCGCAGCCCCTGAGGTAGGTGCTGCTCTGCGAAACAGGGGTAAAAGCTCGATGTTAAGAAGGCCTAGCTGTAGCGTACGGTGCTCACACGCCGGTCTCTTGCGAGGGCAAAAGCTGGACACCATTAATGCGCCATACCCCGTCCAATTGGATCATCTGATAGGCCATGATGTGATATCGACCCTGGCCGTCGCGAATTTGCACTTTCTGCCAGTAATATCCCTCAACCGTGGCGAGTTCCAAAAATGCAATCTCAGACGGGCGGTACACCATAGGATAGCCTTGCCTGACCATGCGCCCAAACACCTCTGGCGCGCGAAATATCTGCTGAATCGTCGGGCTGGCGTAGGTAAAGGCACGTTCGAAATCATCCGCCTGAAAAGCGGTAATTTGCGCACGAATTGTTGTTTCAATCTCTTGGCTCTCGGCCCAGGCCGGCAGTGCCGTCGCAACCCAAAAAGCAATCGCTAGAATGAACTTTCTCATAACACCCTCCTGTTGACTGCCATAAAATAGGACGCAACAGGAGGGGGTCAAATTCGTCGGGGCTTAGGTAAACTCGCCGGCAAGGCCTTTGTCGATCAGGGCTATGCTCTCTTCGATGCCCAAAAGCGCAATAAATCCGCCAAACCGCGGCCCCTGTGATGCGCCCAAAAGCACCTCATAGAGTGCTTTGAACCAATCGCGCATCGGGTCAAACCGCTCGCGGCCACAGGCGAAAACCAAAGATTGCAGCGCATCCCCATCCAAACCTTGATCCCAAGCCTTCAGCCCGTCGCGCAGCGCAATCAAAGCCTCGCGTTCGAGATCCGTGGGCGCGCGGTAGACTTTGGCAGGTTTGACAAAATCATTGTAATACCGGACCGCAAACCCCGCCGCCGCGTCTAAGTCCGCATGGGTTTCGGCGGAAGCCTCGGGGGCATAACGTTTGATGAATCCCCAAAGTTGATCTTTATCCTCCGCCCCAGACACAGACGCCAGATTGAGCAGCATTGAGAAAGGCACGACCATTTTGCTGACCGGTACATCGCCGCCATGAATATGCCACACCGGATTGTTCAGACGTGCTTTGTCGTCTTGCCCCTCATAGGCGCGCAATTGCTGGTGATACTCATCTACCGCCTTGGGGATGACATCAAAATGCATCCGCTTGGCAGTTTTGGGTTTTAGATACATGAAGTAAGACAGGCTTTCCGTGCTGGCATAGGTCAACCACTCATCAATCGACACGCCATTGCCGGAGGTCTTGGAAATTTTCTGCCCATTCTCGTCGAGGAACAATTCATAGCTGAAATGTTCCGGTGCCGGTTGCCCCAGAATACGGCAAATTTTGTCATAAATCGGGGTATTGGTGGAGTGATCCTTGCCATACATCTCAAAATCTACCCCAAGGGCCGCCCAGCGGGCACCAAAATCGGGTTTCCACTGCAGCTTCACATTACCGCCGGTCACCGGAAGGGTCATCTCTTCACCCTCTTCTGTGTCAAAGGTGATGGTGCCATTTTTCGCATCCACAGATTTCATCGGCACATAAAGCACCCGACCGGTCTCAGGGTGAATGGGCAGGAAGATCGAGTAGGTCTTCTGCCGCTCCTCACGAAGCGAGGCCAGCATCACCTTCATGATGTCATCATATTTTTCCACAGCGCGCAGCAAAATCTGATCAAATTGACCAGATTGATAAAACTCTGTGGCGCTGATGAAGTCATATTCAAAGCCAAATGTGTCCAAAAACCGGCGCAACATGGCGTTGTTGTGATGACCGAAGCTCTCATATTCCTCAAACGGATCTGGAACAGAGGTCAAGGGCCGCTGCAAATGCGCGGTCAGCCTCTCCGGATTTGGCACATTGCCCGGCACTTTGCGCATGCCGTCGAGATCATCAGAAAAACAAACAAGCCGGGTTGGGATGTCGCTCAATTCTTGAAAGGCGCGCATGATCATTGTGGTGCGCGCCACTTCGCCAAAGGTGCCAATATGCGGCAGCCCGCTGGGACCATAGCCGGTCTCAAACAAGACATAGCCTTTTTCCGGCAGCTTCTTTTCAAAGCGTTTCAAAATCCGCCGCGCCTCTTCAAAGGGCCAGGCTTTCGATTGAGTAGCAGCGTCACGCATTTTGGACATGTTTAACTCCAGTTTCCTGACGCTTCCCTATTGCCGCACGCGCCTCGGGTCAATAAGTTGTCATCACAGCTGTAAAGGACGTCTCTTCGTGAATACCCATCCCCCTTCCCTCTCATCTCAAGATTGTCTGGTTGCGGTCATGATTGCCGTGTCTGCAAGTGACGAAAACATTCGCACAGCAGAGCTGATGAGCATTCAAGCGATCGTAAACCACCTGCCGATCTTTGGAGAGTATGATGTGGACCGCATCAAATCTGTGGCCGCCATGGTCTTGGATCTTTTGTCCGAAGAAGACGGGCTTGATGCACTGTTTGGCTTGATCCGGGACGGTCTGCCCGATGGTTTGAACGAAACCGCCTATGCTATGGCCTGCGATGTGGCCGCGGCGGATGGAAAACTCGGGCAAATCGAGCTGCGCATGCTGCAGGAGATACGCCATGAGCTAGAGGTTGACCGCCTGCATGGCGCGGCCATTGAAGCGGGTGCACGCGCGAGGTTTCGCACCCTAACGTAAATGCCCCAGCCAATCGCGCAAAAGCGCATATTGCAAGCTACGCGATCGCGCCTCCCATCCCTTGGCCCCGCGTGGATTTTCATTGCCTTTCACTTTTTCACGCCGCGCCATATCAGCGGTCAAAATAGCAAATCCAAGGCTTTTGCCTTCATATGTGAGATATCCCGACAGCGTGCTGACAAAATTCAACGTGCCTGTTTTAACCCGCAGATCCACACCCGCCATAGGCTTTCCTTTATCGCGTAAGATCTTGGGCTTGAGCAAATCGGCCAGCCCGTTGCGATGGTGCCAGGCCATGAACATGGCCAGCCCGCCGGCGGTGAGCCGCGATTGATCCGACAGACCCGAGTGGTCAACAACCGCACCACGCATCCCATGGGCCTGCGCAAATTGGCTCAGAGCCGCTGCCGATTGGCGCAGGTTTGGCGCGCCGGAGGCTGTGAGGCCGATCACCTCAGCCGTCAAATTCGTCGACAATTTCAACATCGATTTGGCGATTTCATGATAGGGGCGCGAGTTCTTTTGCGCGATATCCACCGCCATCACCGCATCCGGGTGCTGCCCCTCGACGATAGTGGGAGGTGGCAGTTCAATGCCCATCTCTGCGCATATCACCCGAAAAGCCTCCCCGGCATAGCGTCTTGGATTGCGCGCGGGCAACCACCGCCCCCCATCCTTGCCCAAGGCAGAGCGCTGCACGGACCATTCCTCGCGTTCGGTTGCGTATTGATAGGCATAGCTCGGCGCGTCCCGCTCCTCAACACGCATCCCAATCGAGGGGATCTGCGGCCGATAAATTCGCCCCGGCGCGCTCATGGACAGATCATAGCCGCCGCTGGCCTGGCGGGCCCATTCAAATTGCACCCGGTTGAGGTTGAGATTCACCCCGGCAATCGCCGGGTTGTAATTGGCTTGCGGCAATTGGCTGCTGTCGATTTCACGCAGGTAGGGAAAACCATTGTCCACAATCAAAAGCCGGCCTTTAACCCGCTGAATTCCTGTTTTCTGCAGGGCCTTGGCAAACTTGACCAAATCATCTGTGTGTAAAGTTGGATCCGCAGATCCAGTCAAAATGACATCCCCGACAAACGCCCCATGTCTCACCCGTCCTTGCAGACTTAAACGCGTGACGAATTGAAAATCACGCCCAAGTTTTTGCAAACCATAGACGGCGGTCAGTGCTTTGGTCACACTGGCCGGAGGCAATTCAACCTCCGGTGAATAGGCGTCGAGAAGCACCCCCGTTTCCGGATCCATAAGCGCGCAGCTGACCTGACCTGTGAGCGAAAACGAGCGAATAACGGCCGCCGCGCCACCCAAGAGCATGGGCGACGCATCCGGCCTTGCGATGGGGCGCAAAGAGCGCAAGGGCGCCACAGCAAAGGCTGAAGAGCCAAGCGCCGCAAGGGCCGTGCTGAGCGCTGCTCTGCGTGTGAGAGTTTTTTTCATCCCCAATGGCTAGCGGGGCACATGGGTCTTTGGCAAGACCATTTTAAAAAGACCTCTGCACAACCCAACCGCCAAGCCAAATGACTTTGCCCGGTGGCAACACCGGGCTGCGCCTGCCGGTCCCCCTTTCGTGTTGAAATGGCGTTATGCAGAGGTCTTGCTTCAATGGGGCTGGTGCCTAAGCCCGGTGGCTGCTAACCCGGCTGAATGTGGCGCGCGATACTCTTTATGTTGATCGGGATGATGCTCATCCCAACCGGCGATGCCGCCAGCAAACTGCTGTCAAATACCCATGGGTATCATCCTTTTTTCATCACTTGGGCCCGGTTCACGGTCGGATCACTTTTGGTCCTGCCTTTCATGCCGCGCCGCTGCTTCACAGTTTTTCGCAACCCAGTGGCCTGGGGCCGAGGGCTGCTGCTGGCGATGGGCATCAGCGTCATCACCTTTGCAGTCGCATTGGAAGACTTGGCCGATGTTTTTGCGGTCTTTTTCATTGGGCCGATTATCAGCTATATTCTGGCGGCAATCTTCCTGAAAGAAGCCGTGACCCTCCCCCGCAGCGCCTTGCTTTTCCTCGGCTTCACCGGAATTTTGCTCATTGCCAGACCCGGCTTTGGCTTTTCCATTGGACTGGCCTGTGCCCTTTTCGCCGGCTGCAGCTATGGCGTATTTCTGACCCTGTCGCGTCTGGCCGCGGGCCAAGAAGAGCCCAAAGCTCTTTTGTTCTCGCAATTGCTCATCGCCGCCGTCCTCTGCACGCCTATGGCGCTGATATATTGGCCGGAGCAGCTCTTCGCCAGCCCATCCATGCTCGCCGTCTCTGGCGGTGCCTCCATGCTCGGCAATATGTTTTTGATCCTCGCCTATGGGCGCGCACCTGCCACCCGCATGGCACCCTTTGTCTATTTTCAACTGGTGGGCGCATTATTATTGGGATGGGGTGTTTTTGGTACGCTGCCCGACATCTGGGGGCTTGCCGGTTTGGCCTTGCTGATGATCTCAGGCTTTGGCTCCGCATTCTTGCGCCGCTAACCCCAGCCCCCACGGTTGCGAATAGCCGAAGAGCTCGCCGGATTCTGCGGCATATCCACGAAACACCAGGCGGGCGCCGTGCAATGGCTCAAAAGCCTAGAATCGCGTGCGGCAAGCCTGGCGGAGGCAAAGCGCCGCGCCGCAGGTGCGCATTGCGCCGCCAGCCCCTGCCCCGGTCGAGCCAAAACGCCAACGGGCATAAGCTGGAATATATCCTGCCAATCACGCCACTGATGGATCTGCGCCAGATTATCTGCCCCCATAAGCCAGGTGAACCGCGTGGTGGAATAGATCTCCCGCAGCGCACGCAAGCTGTCACAGGTGAACCTTGTGTCCAGCTGGGTTTCCACATCGGTGATGACAATACGCGGATGGTCAATAAGGCGTTTCGCATGGGCCACCCGCTTATCAAGCGGCGCAGGTCCCTGCGGTTTCAATGGATTGGCCGGGCTGACCAGCCACCAAACTTGATCAAGGTCAAAGCGCTTCAGCGCCTGCTCAGAAATCCGCACATGCCCTTCATGGGCCGGATCAAACGACCCGCCCAAAAGGCCGACACGCCGCCCAGCGTTAGATTTTGGCAAGTTAAACCGCATCATTCCTCACCTTTAGCGCAGATAGACCCCTGCGCAAGCCATGGCCGTGCCAGTTTTCGCAATTTCACATTTGCGCCCGCCCGCGCGCCACTGTAACAGAGGTTTGAATTTTTCAGTCTAACACCCGGGGGCACTCATGGCCGCATATCAATACGTATACCACATGGATGGCGTTTCAAAAACTTATCCCGGTGGCAAAAAATGTTTCGAAAACATCCGCCTGTCGTTCCTTCCTGGCGTGAAAATCGGTGTGGTTGGGGTGAATGGCGCCGGGAAATCAACCCTGCTCAAGATTATGGCCGGCTTGGATACAGATTTTTCCGGCGAAGCCTGGGCGGCAGAGGGCGCGAAAGTTGGCTACCTGCCTCAGGAGCCGAAACTGGAAGAAGGCCTGACCGTCCGCGAGAATGTTATGCTGGGTGTGAAGGCCAAAAAAGACATCCTGGATCGTTACAATGATCTGGCGATGAATTACTCCGATGAAACCGCCGATGAAATGGCGCAGCTGCAAGATGAAATTGACGCCAATAACCTTTGGGATTTGGATGCTCAAATTGATGTGAGCATGGAGGCTCTGCGCTGCCCACCCGACGATGCGATGCCTGAAAATCTTTCAGGCGGTGAAGCGCGCCGCGTGGCCCTGTGCCGGCTATTGCTCGAGCAACCGGATATGTTGCTGCTTGATGAGCCGACCAACCACTTGGACGCTGAAACCATTGCTTGGCTGCAAAAACACTTGATTGACTATACCGGGACAATCCTCGTTGTGACTCACGACCGCTATTTTCTCGATGATATTACCGGCTGGATCCTCGAAATTGATCGGGGGCAAGGCGTGCCCTATGAAGGCAATTATTCCGCTTGGCTTGAGCAAAAGGCAAAGCGTTTGGCGCAAGAATCCCGTGAGGATAAATCCAAACAAAAAACGCTGGAGCGCGAATTGGAATGGATGCGGCAGGGCCAAAAGGCCCGGCAGGCCAAATCCAAAGCCCGGATTGCCGCCTATAATGATATGGCCAATCAATCCGAGCGTGAAAAACTGGGACATGCGCAAATCATCATCCCAAATGGGCCAAGATTGGGGTCCAAGGTCATTGAAGTCTCTGGGCTCAAAAAAGCCATGGGCGACAAGTTGTTGGTCGAAGATCTCTCCTTCTCACTGCCCCCCGGCGGCATTGTCGGGGTGATCGGACCCAATGGGGCGGGCAAGACCACCCTGTTCAAAATGCTCACCGGGCAAGAACAGCCCGATGAAGGCACCGTTGACTATGGCGATACGGTGCAATTGTCCTATGTCGATCAATCTCGCGATGATTTGGATCCCAATGCCAATGTTTGGGAGGCGATTGCGGATGGTCTAGACGTGGTGCAACTGGGGGATGTGGAAGTCAACGGGCGGGCCTATTGCTCAGCTTTTAACTTCAAAGGCGCGACCCAGCAGAAAAAAGTCAGCCTGCTCTCGGGCGGGGAACGCAACCGGGTGCATATGGCGCGATTGCTGCGCGCGGGGGGCAATGTCTTGCTGCTCGATGAGCCGACCAACGATTTGGACGTGGAGACCCTACGGGCCCTCGAAGATGCTTTGGTTGATTTTGCCGGCTGCGCTGTGGTCATCTCCCACGACCGCTTTTTCCTTGACCGGATCTGCACCCATATCCTGGCCTTTGAGGGCGATGCGCATGTGGAATGGTTTGAGGGCAATTTCGAAGACTATGAGGAGGACAAGAAACGCCGCCTCGGTGCCGATGCCCTGCAACCCACGCGGATCAAGCATAAGAAATTCGCACGGTAAGCCCGCAGATTTTGCCAGCGCCCCCATGCTCCGTTGAGGCCTTCCCACGGACTTAATGGAGTTTTTACCGCTGGCACGTCTTCTGGCTTGCAAAAAAATTCCGAAACGGCCATATGGCCTCTGCGACCGTTACCGCATCTCGACCAACTGTTTTGCTTACAAGGCCACAGTCCTCGACATGAATTGACTGACGCCGACCTGCCGCAATACCGTGGGCAGTACTGTAAAATGGAGTAAACGGGATGGCTACTGGCACCGTAAAATGGTTTAACGCAGACAAAGGCTATGGCTTTATTGCACCGGACAATGGCGGCGAAGATGTGTTTGTGCACATTACAGCTGTACAACGCGCGGGTTTGGACGGTCTGAATGACAACCAAAAAGTAAGCTTTGAAGTTGAAACCGGCCGCAACGGCCGTGAAGCTGCGACTGACTTGCAAGCACAATAATATGATTTAGGGCCAATCTAAGCTGAGGATTTAATCCGCATCCCTTAGATTGGCCTTTTTCATGGCGCCCCTCATGCAAAGGGCAGCCTAAGCAGGGGCAATCCTGCCCCTCTTTTGGACTCTAGTCCCGCGGAATTTTCTGCAAAAGCGGCAAAAGCGCGCCCATATCGGGGCCATGCGACAGGCCCGTCAAGGCTTTGCGCAGCGGCATAAATAGAGCTTTGCCCTTGCGCCCGGTGGCCTCTTTGACCGCAGAGGTCCAAGCGCCCCAAGTGTCGGAGTCAAACGGGCCGGCCGGCAGCATCAATAGGGCCTGCGCTACAAACTCCTGATCTTCTGCATCAATCACCGCGGTGGCGCCATTTTGGATTAAATCCCACCAGCCGGCGAGATCATGGAGGGTGGATATATTGCCGCGCGTGACCTGCCAGAAAGCCTGGGCCATCTCTGCCGGCACGCCAATGGCCGCGACATCCGCGGCAACACCCTCGAGCTCAAGCCCTTGCAAATATTTCGCCGTCAGCGGCCCCAGATCCGCCTCGTCAAATTTCGTCGGAGCAGAGCCAAATTTCGTCAGCTCGAAACCCGCGACGATTTCCTCCATAGAGCCACGCAGCTCAACCGGATCAGACGATCCCAGACGCGCCAAATGGCTCAACAGCGCCATAGGTTGCACGCCTGCCGCCCGCATGTCCCGCAGCGCCAACGACCCCAAACGCTTAGACAGGCCTTCCCCTTTGGGCCCAGTCAACAAAGAATGGTGGGCAAAATTGGGCACTGAGCCGCCAATGGCGCGGATCATCTGGATCTGTGTCGCGGTATTGGTCACATGGTCTGACCCACGCACCACATGGGTCACGCCCATATCCGTGTCATCGCAGATGGAGGCCAAAGTATAGAGCACCTGCCCATCACCGCGGATCAGCACCGGATCGCTCACCGAGGCGGCATCGATCGACAGATCGCCGAGAATTCCGTCATGCCATTCAATCCGCGATTGATCGAGTTTAAAACGCCAATGGCCCTTGCGTTCCGCACGCAGCGCCGTGCGCTCCGCCTCCGAAAGCGCCAGTGCCGAGCGGTCATACACCGGGGGCTTGCCCATATTCAGTTGCTTTTTACGCTTGAGATCCAATTCAACAGGCGTTTCAAAACATTCGTAAAAAAGTCCTTGGTCACGCAGTTGATCGGCCACTTCTGCATAGCGGTCAAACCGGGCGGATTGATGCTCGATGCGATCCCAATGCAGGCCCAGCCAGTCCAAATCGCGCTTTATCGCCTCGACATATTCGGCCTTGGAGCGCTCTGGATCCGTGTCATCGATCCGCAGAATAAACTCTCCGCCCGCCTGACGCGCGATAAGATAGTTAAACAGCGCCGTGCGCAGGTTGCCGATGTGAAGATAGCCCGTAGGCGAAGGGGCAAAACGTGTGGTTGTCATAGGGTTCTCCTGTTGCGCAGTCTTTACACATAGGGCGCGGGAGATGTCCAGATATGGCCGCGCGCCACTATGTGCTGTGATCGCGCCAGCGGTTGGCTATGGGATAGCGCCGATCCAACCAAAATGCCCGCGGCGATAGGCGCGTTCCTGGCGCAGATTGGAAGCGCTTATACTCGCTAATATAGATCAAATGCTCAATTTTCTTGACTGTTTCACGCTCAAAACCGGCCGCTATGCAATCGGCGACAGAGGCCTCATCGTCCACCAACATCTGCAAGATGCCATCGAGCACCGGATAGGGCGGCAGGCTGTCTTCGTCCTTTTGATCCGCGCGCAGCTCGGCGCTGGGGGCTTTATCGATGATGCGCGGATCAATAACCACGCCCTCCGGTCCCATCATCCAATCACGATGATGCGCATTGCGCCAGCGGCAGATGTCAAACACCCGCGTCTTGTACAAATCCTTAATCGGATTATATCCGCCTGCCATATCGCCGTAGATCGTCGCATAGCCGACCGCGACTTCCGATTTATTGCCTGTGGTCAGCAGCATATGGCCGAATTTATTGGACAGGGACATGAGCAACAGGCCGCGCAGACGAGATTGGATATTCTCCTCCGTTAAATCCGCAGGCCGGCCGGCAAAAATCGGCGCCAAACTGTCGGTGATCGCCGCTTGTGGGCCGGTAATGGGCAGGGTTTGCAAAGGCGCGCCCAGCGCTTGCGCCACAGAGGCGGCATCCTGAAGCGATGCTTGGCTGGTAAACTCCGAGGGCAACATGACGCAATGCACATTTTGCGGCCCCAGCGCATCGGCGGCAATCGTGGCAACAATGGCCGAGTCAATTCCACCCGAGAGACCCAAGAGCGCTGATGAAAACCCTGTTTTGCGCATATAATCGCGCAGGGACAACACCATTGCACGGTAGTCTTGCTCAAAAGCATCCGGCCAATGGGCCAAGGTGCCTGCCGCGGCCTGCCAGCCTTGATCGGTCAGCTCAAAATCCACATGCGCAAGGCAATTTTCAAACATTGGCAAAGACAGGGCCAAAGCACCACCGGGATTGAGTACGAATGATCCGCCATCAAAAACCTGATCATCCTGGCCACCAACCATATTCACATAGACCAATGGCAGCCCCGTTTCGACCACCCGCGCAACCATATGGGCCATGCGCACATCCATTTTGCCGCGCGCATAGGGCGAGCCATTGGGGACAAAAAGCACTTCCGCGCCAGACTCGGCCAAAGCCTCCGGCACATCTGAATGCCACGCATCTTCGCAGATCGGCGTGCCAATCCGCAGGGTACCCACAAGATACGGCCCTGAAATATCAGCCGATTGATAGAGGCGTTTTTCGTCGAACACGTCATCATTTGGCAAAATATGCTTTTTGATCACAGTTTGGATCTGCCCACGGGCCAGAACATAATAGGCATTATACAGACCGCTCTCATCGCGAAACGGCCCACCAATCCCCATGGCCGGCCCCTCAGCACAGGATTGGGCCAGGGTCTGAATTTGCGCCATCGCATCACGGGTGAACGCAGGTTTGAGCACCAAATCTTGCACCTGATATCCGGTGACAAACATCTCTGGCAACATAACCATATCAGCGCCCGCGACTTTGGCCGCTGTCCAAGCCTCAAGCGCTTGCGCCGCATTGCCAGCAAGATCTCCCACAGTTGCGTTGAGCTGCGCCATGGTTAACCGAAATTTCTGTGTCATCTGCTTGCTCAATCCTGTCAAACCCCCGCCTTATCTATCAGACATCCGCCGAAGCAAAAGCCCAATTGAATGGGAAATGTGGAAAGACATTGCCCTCACGGGTGAGGTTTACTAGTCTGCGATGGATAAAAATAGAGTCACCCCGACGCCGAGCCATTGTCTAAGAGGTTAAAACTTCAATGAATAAGAAGATCTCACATCTCCTATTGGTCACAACGGCCCTGCTATGGAGCAGCCTGGCCCAGGCGCAAACCGCCACGATCCAGTCGAAACAATATGAAGACGGTGGATATTATGAGGGCACCTTCAAAAACGGTCGCCAACACGGGCAAGGCACCTACAGCCTACCGTCGGGCTATACATACACCGGCAATTGGGAAAA
>ERZ651776.1441-NODE-1441-length-28371-cov-5.133951_pt1 | contig 28371 bp, 22 predicted proteins | sample MGYA00514761_ERZ651776 | MGnify/ENA metagenome assembly ERZ651776 | reverse complement strand
GCTTGCTGCTTGTATGCCCTGGATGATACTGCTGCCGCTGCGACTGCTGCCGCTGCGACTGCTGCCGCTGCGACTGCTGCGGCGCTAACCCCCCTTCGTCCCCGAACCCCCTTCGCCCCCAACCCCCAATATTCAGCTTCTATTTGCTTCCTCCCGAAACAAAAAATCAGTCCAGCTCTTCTTCCTGTTTCCCCTCTCCCCTGTAGCGATCCTCTCCGGCCTGTTAAAGAGGGTGTTCTCCGCCTGCTTCAGCGACTGACGGGTAAACCCGTCACGCATCGTCGTCAGGACGCAGTGCCCCCGCATCACATTTCCCACAGTGTTGTCGAGACCCTCCAGATTCATGTCATCAATGGCCACCCAGGCATCAACGGAGAAATGGTGCTTCTCAAATTTGCGAATCCAAAGGGCGATCTCCTTTGGCCGCTCGAAATCTCCGATGACGCTTGTCTTCCCTACTAACCTATCCTCAATGTTAAGGATGCGAAACTGTGCAGAAGGCAGAAGGCAGAGTGAGCAAAACCAAAAAAGTGTTAAAAAATAAAGACCCCCCAAAGGTCGCAGAGCAAAATCACAACGTATTGCAACGCCTGCTTACCTTAGCAATGAGAAAATCCATGAAGGCGGGGTGCTTCCGCCAAGTTGAGCTCATAACGATGTACGCTCCTGTCTTTATGACCAGCTCAGCAAAGAGCTTGATGCACTGCGGATCAATGCTCATAGCGTCCCTCTGCCTGCTGTTGTTCAGCACCCCATCCACGTCGAGAAAGCACAGTTTGATAGCCCTATCATGATCCCGACGCTCTCTGAGCATTCTAGCAAGGCCGCCGTCGTGCTTGCGAGGGTCAGCACTTACTGCCAGCGATTGAGATTCATTTGGTGGAAGAGAGAGAGATGACATGGGAGTGGTTTAGGGATGATTTTGATACCAGCACGATGCGATGAAAAAATAAATGCGGTGCTGTGCGTGAGGTTTTTAATTCGAAAGAGAAAATTTGACGGTGCAGTTTCAATATTGGTCCCTGGCGGCCTCATTGGTTGCCTTTTACAGGGAGAAGTCTTAAAGACGATGGCTTGTCATGGAATCTAATTTAAGCGCGCCTCTCCTTAGTGACTCAGCTCTATTAGAGCATCAAACGACGTTAGATCGTGCAGATACTTTTCAGACACCACCAAGAACCCGCCGAAATAGTAAGGGATCAAAAACTAATACTCCTCAACGGAAGGAGAAGACCACTCAAGAGAGAATAAGTCTCCGGGTATCCATTGCAGGGTACAAACCAGACCTGCAGGTAGGGTGCGCTTAGTGGTGGTTGCCTGTCGGTCACCTTGAATAGCTTTGAAATCTTTTGTGCGCCTGTTCACACCAGCCGAGCAAGTAGGCTGTACGGGAGGATACTGTGCGGTTGCTGCATTTCGACTCGACACGTGGAGCCGGGTTCGCGCGTAGCTTTTCGAACTGCTTGCGTTCGTGCGCTTATGAGTTTTTGGTGCTATGAGTTCTTCTTGTTCCCACCCAACTCCTCATTTGTTCATCCACTAACACACACGCACGCACGCACGCACACACATGCACAACCATCTTAGTCCATCTACGATCCTTCGAAATCCCAACAAGACTTGAAAGCTATGCTCAACCAAGCTATCATCCACAACAACGCTGATTCCGGGGACGAAGTAAAATCTCCGGATTTCCCCAAAACGCCCCTGCTGCGAACAATGAAAGAGTCTCTGCTGAATTTTGATGTGAATCTGCGTGAAGGAAGCAGTCTCGGATCCATATTCAACCTGTGCTCGGCTACGTTGGGGGCGGGGGCACTATCGCTGCCTTTTGCATTCTCTCAGTGCGGACTCGTCGCTGGGACTTTGTTCTTGTTTCTCGCTGGATTTACCACGCATTTGTCCATCCGCCTGCTCATCGAGGCGAGCGACAAGACGACATTTAACAGCTACGAGATGCTGACTGTACAACTTTTTGGAGGTGCAATGGGGGTTGCGGTGGAATTCAGTATACTAATATTTTGTTTCGGCACTTGCATTGCCTACATCGTCGCCGTTGGGGACATTTTGGAACAGGGCGTGTTGGATGTCTTTGACCTTCCTGGATTTGTAAATAGAGACAGTTTGATGATCTTGTTCTGGGCATTTATAATGTTCCCGTTGTCCATGCTGGAGAAGATTAACTCGCTGCGGTTTGCGAGTATGTTTGGGGTGTGCTCAATATTCTTTTTGAGCTTCAGCATATCTTTCCACTCAATTCGCGACGTTATCCTTCACGATAGCTGGAATTATGATGCCTCGCTTTGGCCCGAGAGCCCCACCGCTCTGGTCAAGTCCATGCCTGTCGTCATGTTTGCCTTTACTTGCCAGGTAAATGTCTTCTCCATTTACGAGGAGCTCGAGAACAAGTCAGCGAAGCGAATGAATAGGGTCAATGTTGGTGCTATGAAAACATGCGTTGTCGCATATTTGTTGTCTGGGGCCTTTGGATACTTGGATTTCGGACGCACTACCCAGGGGAACATCTTGAAGGTGAGTGTTGCCCGGTTCTGTAAATTTGGCTGCTGCTGCCTGCCGGCAGCTTCATTTCGTGCAACGATCTCGGCAATCAGCTGGCTCCTGGGATTGGTGGAAACCTTGGGTTATTGTTATTGTTATTGTTATTGTTATTGTTATTGTTATTGTTATTGTTATTCCTCTTCTCACACCACTGTTCATCGTTGTGGTAAACCACTTACAATTTCCCCGACGATTGGTGCAGAACTACTGCGTCAAAGACACCCACGATCCGTTGATGATCACAGCCTTTATTTGCATCGTCATCACCATTGTGATGGCGTATCCGTTGAACATATTCCCGAGTCGCTACACAATCGAGGTAATACTCGCGCGTTGGACAAAACGGCGAGAGAAAGCGAGGATCAGAGCTAAGGAGGGGGAAAAGGAAGGGAAAGGTAACGTGGAAGAAGGGAGTACAGCAGCAGCAGAGGAGGCTCCAATTTCGCCTTCCGCAGCTAAGCTCGGTGAGACCACGAGGCTGCTGTCGTCTGAGACTGACGACTTTGACTTCAAGGAGGCAAAGCCTCTGGGTTCTCGTTCGTTCAGACACTTTGCTATCACTCTCATTATTTCGGGTTCGTCATTGCTAATTGCTCTAAAGGTTCCAAACATAAATACGGTCTTTGGACTCATGGGAGCAACCTGCAGCGCTTTCGTTTGCTTTGTGCTCCCCGGTGCCTTTGCAATAAAGCTGAAACTGTACGAGGGGGACCCGATTATGCGGGCTAAGGTGTTCCTGCTTACATATGGTGGATTTTTTGTTGGCTGTCTGTCTACTGTAGTCACGCTGTGGGGAATCTTCCACCCAGAGGATGAAATAGACGCTTGTCCCTCGAGACGTTGAAAATTAAAGAAAGAAAATAAAATTAAACGTAATAATGAGGCCTAGATTGAGGCCAAGATTTGCTGCAACTAAAAAACGTGGGAAATTTTAAAAACATTTTTATGTTTTTCAAAACGGTCAACAAGGAAAGGTCAACTGAATGCCTTGCTGCCACACGAGGGTGGTATCGATGAAGCTATCCGGATCTAATTTGTCAGCTCGGAACTCTGTCACGATGATATCGTCGTCCTGCACAGACCGAACAGTGGCAAGCGACTGATGAAATGAACAGCACAAGGAAGGCGGGCGGGCGGTCCGTCAGTAAAAAACTTCAAGTTTTGACTTGGTGCCAAACTTGTTGTCCTAGCAGCTCACTCACTCACCCTGACAATTTTAGGCTGGTCATAGTTATTGAAAAATAGCTTGTAGTACACATTCTCATCGGTATCAAAGTCACTCGTCACGAAAGGTGGAAGCGGAGAGAAAAAAGAATATTCATTCTGACTGTTAAGGTCAACAGTCAGACTGATTATTTCCTCTGCTGTAAGATCGTCGACGTAGGCAAACGTGTTGGAAAAGGGTGCGACAGCGAATACGTCATTGTAGAAGAATTTGCCGTCGTAAACATCGTAGCGTAGCGTGCCCGTGTTTGTGATGTGAACAGCCGTGCTGTCGTCCGGGGTAACGCCAGATGGGAGGATGCTGTTCATGTAGAGATAGTAAAGTGAGTAGGTGTCATTCATGCCCGCATTACAAATGTAGTGTGCGGTAGGGCAACCGACTATTTCATTCAATTGAAGTTTTTCGGTGACCTCATCGATCGCCACACTAATATTTATGCCCAGTTCAGTGTCAAAATCAGCCTCATTCATGCCCAACATCTGCATCAAGATGTCTTTGTTTGCGTCGATGTTTGAACATTCGAACCAGATTTGCGAGGTATCATCGCCTTCAGGTGGGAGGTCCATCGTCAACAGTCCGATAGTGTCCAAGTAGTGCCCTGCCTCGTAGCTACTAGCGCGGTCGTCAAGTTTGTGGAAGCCTCTGTAGTGAGAGTGCCCGGTGACAAACTGAACAGGCATATGCTCGTAACCATTCGTAGAACGAATCTTTTCCAGGATCGAAAACACCGCCTTGTCAACCATGTCCATGTGGGACATGATCACAACAGCCTTGACATCTTTCGACAGACCATCTGACAGGGCGTCTGAGAACCAGCTCTGCTCGACTTCATCGGCAGGATCTGTCACGGTGATGGAGGGACAGGAATCAGTCATGTGGTAGAGAAATCCGAAGAACAAATAGGAGTTTCTGGTCACATCACCTTCCAAGATAGTATAAGGTTCGCCTATCCGCTCGTTGGTGGCATTAAAACGAGTGTTGGAGGTGAGATATCGACCATCCCAAGAATTTATAAAACCGCTGCTAACCATAAAGCTGACAGTGGAATCCTCGTACAGTTCGTGATTTCCAATTGTAAGAACGTCAAAAGGCATTTTCGAGATGATGGGGAAGAGCTCCGCTCCGTGCGTTTGCGCCTCCGTGTACATCGTGGCATCGGAGAGTCCGCTCCCTTCGACATGATCCCCATTGTTCACGAAAAAAACATCTCCTCGCCGTGTTGTTTGACCAAGTTCTTTCAAATGAGTAGCGAAGCTACTCACATCACCGTAAGATGCCGTAAGAGAAGGATAGCTATCATTGTGCTTGTGAGATGCCAACCAACCATGCACATCGGTTACGATGACAATGTTGAGATCCTGAAGTATAATATCAGTCTCGTCGGTAAATTGGCTAAGAATTGAGGTCAGTAGGGACGCAAAAAGAAAGTGTTTGGCCATTATGGGTTTAAAAGTCACAACAAACTCACCTGCTGGTCTTCGTAGCTGGCGACGATTTCTTGCTTGGTGATCCCTTGCCTTCGCTGAGACCTTTGGAAGACGCTTTCTTGGTTGCGCCCAAAACTGCAACCAAAAGAGTGAGGAAGGGGAAGAAGGATCGCATAATTTCTTCCGGCTGCTGCCTGGAGAGGGGGGGGGTGTACAGAGAGAAGTATTAGCGAGCTTTTGATAGTTCAAGTGAGGAACGCGGGCAATTAATTCGATAAATTATTACCTCCTTGAGAGAATCCCCTGTGGGCTCTTTTTTTTTCCGATTTCGATCTTTATTTTCCCCCCTCCAGACCCCCGGAGCGTGGAGCGTGGAGCTTGGAGCTTGGAGAAATCTCACCTCCAAAAGATCTTAACTTTCCCACTGAAATATCATAGCACCAATCGTAACTTCAGAAGAATGAAGCTATCCTCTGCCCTCCTGGCCATCGTTGCTTCGTTGTCGTATGCGAAGAAGGATGGACAAGCACTCTCCCCGCCCATGGGATGGATGTCTTGGCAGCGATATGTTTGCGAAACAGACTGTGAGACTTACCCAGACAGTTGCATCAGCGAAAACCTTTACATGAAAGCAACTGATCTCCTTGTGTCCGAGGGATACCTCGACGCCGGCTACTCTCAGGTCTCTATTGATGACTGCTGGAGTACACAGGAACGTGATGACAATGGGGACCAGCAAGCTAACCCTGACCGCTTTCCAAGCGGCCTCAAGGCGCTCGGAGACTACATGCATAATGCCGGTGTCAAGTTTGGTTTCTATAGTGATATTGGTACGCATACGTGCGGAGGATACTTGGGAATGAAGGGTAACTTTCAGCGTGACATTGACAAGTTTGTTAGTTGGGGAATTGACTACCTCAAATTGGACGGTTGTTACGAGGACATTGCTGAGATGCACGATGACTACACTGAAGTTTCAAAAATCCTTGATGCTAGCGGGCGTGACATTGTCTTCAGCTGTTCGTGGCCTGCCTACGTCAACAATCATGGAGAAGATAATGATGGTGAGATTCTTCAAACTCTGAGTGAAATTTGTCACACCTGGAGGAACTTCGACGATGTTGCTGACAGTTGGAACAGTGTTTCCTCGATCATTGACTATTGGGCTCGCAACACTACTGACATTCCGTTTGTCCAGGTTTCTGGTCCGGGAAGCTGGAACGATGCCGATATGCTCATGGTCGGCAATAATGGGCTCAGCCTCTCTGAGGAACGTACGCAATTCGCCCTCTACGCAATTTTCGCCAGTCCTCTCTTCCTTTCCACTGATCTGACCAAGGTTTCTCCGGAATCGAAGGCGATCCTTCAGAACCGCGAAATAATTTCGGTGAACCAAGACCAATCGCAACAGGGGATTGTGCTCTCAGACATTTCCAATGATCCTGATTGGTGGGTGAATGTTCGCACGTTTGGGCGTGCATTAAGTGATGGGACGTATGCTGTTGTGCTTCAAAATTACGGTAACATGGGCCCATACGTTAATATCAAGTTCGACGTTTCACTTCTGAGCCAAATCGGCGCGTCCGTCACCACAGAATCCCAATACACAATGAGAAATTTGTACACTGGCAAAGATGTAGAGGGCACTTTCACTGGAGACGAATTTGTTGTCCCCGTCGAATCATCGAGTGTTGAGATGTTCATAGTGACGCTAGCTTAATATGACACTGGCTTAAACACCTCGCAAGCTTAAAAAATAACAAAAACGTGATGTCGCAACTTTAGCGGTGCCATAACACATTCGAACTGTTACATTAGCGTCGTTAGCATACAATAATCAACATAATAATAATCTTCATCACTTGTGGTCCCAAGGTGCAGGCTCTTCAGGCTCAAAGTGATCCTCAAACTCTTTTCCGGTGAACAAGCAATCCTTCTTCTCGTCAATGTTCTCCGTCCCACCATTACCAACCTCGCCAAGCCCCATCATACTATCAGTCCTCTCAATCGATTTCTGCATCCTAGCCATCAGTCGATCCTGAGGTGTCTCTGTCTTCCTCCCAGCCGGGAGTTTGTAATTAAGCTTGAGCATGAAGTCCTTCCATTGAAGTTTGTTTCCAGAGGGCTGCTGGTTGGTGAGTTTCTTCCACGATTTCTTTTTCGGAGGAAGTGCGTCGTCTTTTTTCTCCTCCGCAATAGCTGTGGAGGTAGAGTCCACCTCTTCAACAGCAACAACAGGCTTTCGGATACCATCGTCACTTTCCGTAATCTGGGCGTCTTGGGTGCTGCCACCCTCACCCTCCTTCACAACCTCTTCTCCTTTCTCCGCCACGACGTCAGTACCTTTCCTAAACTCTTCTCGGACCCTTTCGCTCAGCATATCTTGGCTGCCGTTCCTCAAAAACTCGAATAAACCGTAGAGGGTGGTCACCTCGTTGAGCAACGCCTCCTTGTTTATCTCCCCATCTCCATCCAAATTTGCACCCCCGATACTCTTCACATCACGGAAGTTGGTTCTCTTCAGCACAAACTCCATACGCTTCAAGTTGTCGGTGTCATCTTTGTCGAAACTTTTGACTGATATCGCTGATTCATCTGTCGTTATTTTCGGTGCACTTTTGGCTTCTGTCTTGCCAAGGCCCTCTTCAGCTTGAGCATTCTGGTCGGCAGAATCGGTCTGATCCCCATCCTCCTCCTTTGCAGCCTCCCCCGCCTCCTTCTCTTCAACAATTAGCGCTCCGTCGTCGTCCTCTTTTTCTAAATCGTCTGCTTCCAGTTCAGTGCCTCTTCCCGTCTTAATTTCCTCATCTTGACGCATCTTTACCAAAGACATAAGTCCGCGATTCGAAAAATTGAAGTCTGGCTGGAGCTTCTCAATGTGCTTGTGCACAACCGGATGGATCTGTGCAACACAGTCGACAAGGGACTGCATCTGGATGATTTCTTGCTCAGCGTGGTGCATGGCCATCCGCATGATTTTGCTCTTCTCATCCTTTTTCTTGATTTCCTCTTCCATCTCCGCGACCCTCTTGGTGTTGTCCTCCAGCAAGCTATTCATCTCGTTGACTGTTCCCACATAGCTGTTCATCTGTCGTTCCATTGTGATGCACTGCTGTTTTTGCTCTGTCAAGGACTTCATTAGGTCGTTGCGGCTGTATAACCCGGCGATCCGACCATAAACGGCCTGGTGCCTCCAGCCCTTGAGAATGTTCCACAAAAACTTTCGGTTCTTGGCGCGATGGTAAGAGTTGATGAGCCGCTTCTGGTCCGCTCTCTTCCGCTTCCGGCTGTCCGACCAAAGAAACCACATTCGAAACGGCACCATCATGATCCGAATGCTGTAATTCCTCCACTCGTGGACAGCAAGCTTTTTCATTTCAGCCTGCTTCTTCCCAACTTCCTGCCAAGCATAAATGTGTTTCCTTATGAACTCGCTGATGTTCCTCCTCCTCATTCTCTTAGCCTCCGTGTATCTCATGCTGACGGGCTTCCAAGCCGAAAATACTAGTTTCTCGACCCTTCTCTTGGCGAAAGAATCCACAGCAGTCTGGTTGTACCTGACGACCATCTTCCTGGCCTGAGGCCACCGAGCCCTGTCCAGCCCAACGCTGTTGAGATGGCTCCACTCGGTCCAAGGGTAGAAGATCTTGCGGAACATCGTCACGCTGTAGTGCCTCTTGGCCTTCTCCTCTGCCTCTCTTGTCATGATGACTGCGTTCCTGCACGCGTGAAAAGATATCTTGACCCTGAACTTTGCCCTCGACGCGGCCATCTTCTCCACTACTGTCTTCCTCATCTCCTCCACGAGCATCTCTTTTGTAATCTTGCCGAGCTCCTCTCCTTTTAGTTTCAGTTTCTCGGCGAGGGTGACCCGAGCCGCATCCATCCTGGCGCGGAACCTGTCCATGGCACCCTTCCGGCTGTAGGGTCCTGTTGCCACATCAAACCACTCCTTCATAATCAGACGGAGGAACCGATTAAAGTGCCGACTCTCCATCTCCAGGCTCGCGGTGATGGTGCTCTTGCGGGCCTTCAGATTCAACTGCATTACTTTGTGCCACTCTCTAAGAAATACTTGCGACTTGCGTTTCTCCAGCATCTTCTTGAACACCTGGACCTTCTCTCTCATGATCTGCTGCCTATTGAGCTCCATCCTAAGCACCATGAGTAACCCCTCCGAGTTAAGCCTCTTCCACTCCCCCCTCGCCAAAAGATACGCATCGTACCTCTTCTTTTCCTTTTCTCTCTGCAGTAAAGCATCGGATATCTGTTTCGCCTCGGTGACGGCCTCCTCATCACCAAACATGCTCTTGGAGAGGTCGGTGACGAGCGTTGTAAGCTGGCCTGCGGCCTTTTGAATGGGCAGGACCCGGGGGTGCAGAGGTTCGTTCTGTCCCCCCTCAGGACTTATACTCCCAGTTTGCGTCCGAGTCCGAGTCCGTGATCTGCCTCTGGTGGACCTTCGGGAGCTGGACCTCTGGGCGGTGGAGGCCCTGGACGGACTCCCCCCGACGGTTCCTCGGGAAGGAGAAGGAACCCTCATTTGTGTTTGTCGTGCGGGAGCGGTCATCGTCGACCTTTTGGCGAAGTTTGCATTTTCGCCGTCGTCGTCGCCTTTGCCGTCCCCATCGCCGTTTCCATCGCCGTTTCTCTCCCCAAAAGAAACAGGCATCGTCGACCCAAGCATCGTCGTCGACCCAAGCATCGTCGTCGACCCAAGCATGTCCTGACCGGAGGGAGAAGGCGCTGTAGTGGCGGAACCAGTGGCACCCATGTCGCCCCATTCACCCCAATCGCCCCCTTCCTCTTCTCCCAGTCCAAGTACGTCGCCGTGTTCCTCTCTGTACGCATTGTATCCGCCCCTTCTCTTGGACTCGGCCAGTTCCCTCTCAACAGCCATCAGCCTCCAAGCGAGCTGGTTGCACTGCTGTGTCAAAGTCTCTACTAATTTCTCGTCGGGATCGTCGCCGCCGTCGGCCTTATCGGGGCCCTTACGGGAGACATTCCCGTCGCTCTGCGCCGCGACACTTTGCGTTGTCATCGCGGTGCTACCAAAATTGGAATGTGCCTGATGGGCAAATGCAGGTGCAGTCGTCCCCCTTGCCCTCCTATCTTCTACCAGGTACATCTCGTCCGGCAACTTCTCCCTCCTGGTCCTGCCTGCTCCCTTCACCCCCCCGACGCCCCCGAACCTTAGCACCCCAGCGCTCAGGCTCCTCAACATCCCAGGGGTCACCCCGGGATAATCGGGGTTCCTCTTGGTGCGCATCTGCCGCCGACGCTCCTTGTCAAGCTCAAGCATCTCCAGAGGTGGTTGTGACCTTTCGTAGGTGGATATTAATGATTGCGATTGGCGCCGGGATACGATTACTTCCTCCAGGCTTCGGGAGGAGATGGGGAGGGCAGCCGCCTTTGTTGGGAACACACGCTGACTGGGGAGATGGGTGGAGGTTGAAGGCCGCGGCATTGTTCACTCGCGAGGTGGTGCTAGATAGTATTTCTCTGAGAGAAAGGGTAACTACTCCTGTGGAGAGTTGATCCAGAGGGGAGTTGACCTAGGAGAGTTGACCGTGAGTGAGTTATGGGCTTTCCCCTGAGGGGCTTCTTGACCCCAGTACGTTGTTTTTTTCGTCCTGTTCGCGGCCCTTGGATGAGATATACTGTAACCCCGGACGTCTTTTAAACTCGTGGATAAATTATTTCCCACAGAATTATAAGTAGTCCAACCGCTTTCGGGACAGGAAAAAAAGGAGGACGAAGGACGAAGGAACAAGGGAGAGGAAAACCTGAGTTTTATTGATCGTACCTATTTTTAACCTTTTCCGGGTGTTAGTTCACGATAAGAGAACCTCCGATACAAAATACGGGCCTTCTTGTGCTTTGTCTTCTTCCGTCAAAACGTCAAAACCAAAAATTACACAACAACATTTCAACATTTTCAACGGAGGAAATTAAACCTTACTGAGAACTGACGCAAAACCACCAGCAATACCCGTGGTAGTACCAGCGGTAGCTTCGAAAGGGGGGCAAAGCTGAGAATACCTCCAACCCCAGTACTATTTACAATTACAACAACACAAAATGGTCACCCAATCTAAGAAGAATGCGCGGAACATGGAGATCATGGCAGAGCGTAAAGCGGACTTGGAAGAGTCAATTGCGTCCAAGACGGCCTCTCTTGCTGGGTTGGAAAAGCGGCTCCGATTCCTTGGGAGAGACAATGTCCGTAAAAAGGAGGAGATGAAGAGCATTGAGGTTGAGATGGAGGACCTGACGGAGAAGCATCTAGAGAGCGTGGAATTGTTGGAGGTGGAGAAAGAGGCAGTATTCAAGGGGTGGGAATGGGAAGCTGAGGTGCTGAAGGGGGAGGTGGGTAGGCTCGAGAGGAGGGTAGAGATGATGGATGAGAGGGAGGAAGAGAATGACAGACTGAGGGACGAAAGAGATGAGGTCATGGGTGCCTTTGCGAAAGGCGAATTGGAACACGAAGAGAGAATGAGGGATACAAAGAAGAAAATTTTGGAGCTAGAGGAGGAGCTGTCCAAGGCGTTCAAAAAGGAGCTTGTGGTCATGGATGCGAAATACCAGCGCGAGGCCTACGAGTCTCTCGAGGTCAAGTCCAAGAAAGCTCTGCTTGAGAATGCCAAGCTCTCCGAAGAGATTGTCATGCAAAAGATTGGGCTGGTAAATTTGAGAGAGCGCATGATTATTGATGATAAGCATATATCTTCTATCTCAACGCAGGAGAAGGAGCTGCAGGATCGACACCTGCAGTACGCGAAGCGTGTGGCGGTGCTGAGGAGGGCAAGGGAAGCCTATGAGGCCAGAATGGCTGACATGGACGTCAGCGTTCAAAAGTTGATGGAGGATGAGGAGCTTTGGACGATGAAATTGTCACAGTACCCAATGTCGCTAGAAGACGTAATAGAGGAGACCGTTCGACTCCGCGAAGAAGAACTGATCAATAACTCCATGCTCGGCAAATGGAAGTCCCGCTTTATCCAGATCCACAACTTGGTCCAAGCTGAGAAGAAGAGAAAACAAGCTGCTCTTGATCAGCTGACCTCGTCAACTCCTCTTCCCGACTATCCGGGGCAATCGAGCGACAAAGATTGGACGGAGACTTTGACGACCAACATGAAAGTAAGTCAAGGGGTCGATACGGGAGATTTTCAGCGTGTCTGGGCAAAGCAGATGCAAATCTGGGCCAAGGAAGACGAAGTCGAGGAGAGGGAGTTGGAATCAAGGGCGGAGTCTGCGCATTCGCGAACCCAGTCTCGAGCCCAGTCGCGAGCCCAATCAAGATCCAGACGACATATAATGACCCCAGCGGCGACCCCCAATGCTGGGAGATCGCTCAGCCGGTCAATGTCGTCCTCCATCCTTTTCAAAAGAAAGAACCTGAAGTCGAAGGAAAAAATACTAGCAAACAGTGAGAGCGTGCCCCACCTCCAACAACAGACAGTGAATGCGAATAAAAAACACTCCAAGAGCGTCCCCTCGCTAAAATTACAACCTCAAGATTTTAGTGCCAGCGTTCGTGGGGAAAGTGAAGAGAACACAAATGCCTCTGGTTTTGGTTTGTTCGGCTCCACTGACAATGATAGCAGCGCAAACAATAAGAATTCAAGCAATGCCAACGACAATATCAATGACCCGCTCGATGACCTTCCATCAACCCCTAGCTCCCCACCCGCGATAGAGCAGCTTTTAAATAGGCAACCGAAATTTCGATCTATCCTCGACCGCGACTACGAGTTCATGGCGAAAATAGCCGAAGACCGCAAGAACGCTAAGATGCTAGCGGAGAAGATGCGGGAGCTGGTCGAAGGGGGCGGCGATATTAGCGAGATTATGGCGCTGGAAGAGCGTGGACTCGATGCCCTGAATGACGACAAAACAGTATCGACGGAGAATAACAGTGTGGGATCCCCCACAAGCAAGGGTGGTGCTGACGATGCTACTGCTGAAGTAGACACAGTTGCAAATTGGCTAGAGTCGATTAAGGGTCGGCCGCGCCTGGAGATCAAGCGGACCACGGGCATGACGAGGTCTCCATTGCCGCCCATGGGAAAATCACAACTTGCGCCAGTAAAGAAGGCCGACGGTAGCTTAAAAAGGGAACTGGGGGCAGCTCCGCGGAAGCGCTTGTGCGGCGCACTTTCGGATTACAGGAATTCGAGATTCGAGAGGAACACAGTCGCCGACAGGCGAGCCAAGAAAAATTTGCTCATGGAACGCATGAATAAACACAAGCGAAGGCTCAACGCTTGAAATTGATGAAATTGAAATAATTACATGTAATGGTGTCAGATGTTTGATTGCGCTATTTTTTTTGGTGTTGCTTCATTTTATAGATAGCTGATTGATTGAATCAAGTTATTTATTAGACCTGGGCTTTCTCCGTTTAAACTTCTTAAAAATCGTAAAACATAAAATGTTGTCACCTCATTTTATTAGCTTTAGCTTAGGGCTTGTAGGGGCACTCTCCGGTAGGGAAGGTGCATCCAGACCGCTGTATGATCTGACGAGCGGCCCAGTGACCGGCCTCGACGCAGGCCTTAAGATCGGTGTTGACCATGTTCTCCTCCTTCACGAGCTGACTCAAGAAGCCACCGACGAAGGCATCGCCGGCACCATTGGTGTCCACAAGGAGCTCCTTGGGGAGCTTCTCGACCTCGTAGCGAGTCACGACACCCATGTAAGCGACGACAGTAGCGTCGGCTCCCTGGGTGAAAACAACGGTGCGGGGCCTTGTTCCACTGACCTTAGGGCTAGCAGCGACAGCGAGGGCAATCTATGGTCGTGTGGGATTGATTTGTCAGAGTGTGTTGTTGTGAGCATGCAAGGGCTTGCGCGAGAGGGCTTTGAATATGCGTGATATAACTGCTCCGCCTGTGTGGCTAGACAAACAAGCACTTACCTTCTCAATATCGTCTCCAAGCTCGTGTTTCTTACCGTAAGCAGCAGCCTCGCTCTCGTTGGCAAAAACGAAATCAGCATAGCTCAAAGCAGTAGCAACCTGGTCAGCGAAGAAGTCGATGATGAAGGGGGCGGCAAAGTTGAGGCAGAAAATCTTGTTCTCCTCGGTGAACTGCTTGGCAACAGTGGTCAGACTCTCGACGGAGACGGTGAGGAAGAAACCAGCACTGTAGTAGACCTTGCTGCTGGCGACAATCTCCTTAGCCTTGTCGGTTTCAAGGTGCTCGGGCTTGAAGTTGTTGGCAGCAGCGAGATTAGCGATAAGAGAGCGCTCTCCCTCCTTTACAAGGACGGCGCAAGTGCCGGTAGGGGTATCCTTGTCGACGAAGTAATGAGTCAGGACACCATCGGAGGTAGCAGACTCACGAAGCTGCTCCCCGAATTTATCCTCGCCAATGCTTCCCATGAACGCGGTCTGCCCGGCCTCGCCAATCATCCACTGCGCGACGCGGATACTGTTCTGTGTGGCACCTCCGGCGATGTAGTCGGGAGAGTAACTCTCCACAAGCTCCTGGTAGATCGGGATGTGCTTCTCCTCAGCGAGGATGGCAGAGTCAAGCTTGACCTCGTACTTGTCCAATACCTCCTGGGGGACGGTAGCAGAAATATCGAGAAGGGGGTTTCCCATTCCCTACGTAGCGCACAATAGGTTGTGAGTGTTAGCATGCTGAACAACACTTTTCCAAGAATCAGTTTTCCAACATTCTGTTGACTCTGGGAAGGAAAGCTGATTGATGATGGGTGCGAGAGCACAATCTCACAATAATACGTCTTCTTGTTCATTGTCGATCGCGTCCTCTGATAATTTTGGTACACTCCATGTGCCGCGACTTGAAACCAATCGATAATTTCCGGGCACGCAGCCACAAACCACCCCCTCCATCAACAACAAGAAATATGCAATCCGCTGCGTGCAGAAATGTAAATTCGATAAAACTGTCTTACCATGAGGACACCTTGGTAAGCCATGCTTGTACAGGTTGCGTTTAGTATAGCGACAATCTTGAGGGAGTTATTGAAAATGCGCAGTCGGTCGGAAGACTGAGTTTTCCATCCAGTTTTGTCATCTGATTCTTTTTTCAATAACGCTGATAGAACCATACCACGCCTTGATATACATAATTCGTGCCGCACGAAAAAAATAAACCCAGGATAAAACTAATTTGCAGTCGAGACCCAGGATGACTCCGCTGACAGCGTTATCTGTTCTCGTCCTTCTGCAAGTGTTTCAATTCGGTGCTCCCTTCACCCAGAGTACCCGGGCATTTTACTCGGCGTTGAAACCGCTCGTTCGATATAATTCTCCGGCAACTAATTTGCATTCTGCAGTGGCAGAGCCAGTTTCGGCAAGTACCACTTCAGACCCAAAGGCAATCAGAAACATTGCGATTATTGCGCATGTTGACCACGGTAAAACAACGCTGGTCGACGCTTTGTTGAAGCAATCTGCTGTCTTCCGTGATGCCCAGCAGGCTGATGAGGCGGGGGTGAGAATAATGGATTCCAATGATCAGGAGCGAGGTGAGAGCATCATTTTGAGTTAATTTGTGACCTAGTGGTCGTCTCTTTCCTACCGTGTTCGTTATTTACGTACTAACGCATTCTAAAACCATGGCCCGTATCACGCACTCCGCGTGCCTCCCAAACGACTTTTCTACGACATGTCTTGATGTCTTCTCTTGATGTCTTCTTGTCTTCAGAACGTGGCATAACAATCTTAGCAAAGAATTTGGCGGTGATGCGCGACGGGGTGAAGATCAATGTAATCGACACCCCTGGTCACGCCGATTTCGGCGGCGAGGTCGAGCGCATCCTGAACATGGCCGACGGCGTGGTCCTCGTCGTCGACTCCGTCGAGGGTCCAAAGCCTCAGACGCGCTTCGTTCTCGACAAGGCCATCAAGCGGGACATGGATGTTCTCGTGGTGGTGAATAAGATTGATCGGGAGGCGGCGCGTCCGGCCTACGTTGTCGACAAGGTTTTCGACCTTTTTTGTGAGCTTGGGGCAAGCGATGAGCAGACGGATTTCAAGACTGTTTATTGCTCGGCCATCAACGGCGTTGCTGGGAATGAGCCTGATGATTTGCAGGAGGTGAGTGTTGATTGATCGTGCTGATTGATCGTGCTGATTGATCGTGCTGATTGATCGTGCTGATTGATCGTGCTGATTGATCGCGCAGATTGATCGTGCTGATTGATTGTTGCTCGTTGCTTAGTATCGGATTGCTCTCAATCGAAGCTTCACTTCACTTCACTTCACTTCACTTACCATGCCCATTCGTCTTATTCACTTCTATGCACTACGCACGCACCTCTACGCAGGATATGGGACCACTTTTCGATGCGATTCTTTCTGAAATTAGGCCCCCACCTGCTACCGATACCTCCCCGGCATCTCTGCAGTGTCTCGTGGCGAACATCGACTACGACAGCTTCAAGGGCAAATTAGGTGTAGCTAGAATATCACAGGGCTTTGTGAAAAGCGGTCAGGCTGTGTCGTTGGTCCAGCCAGACAAAGCAGCAAAGAATGGCAGGATCGGAGAGCTCTTCGCGTTCGACAATCTCGGGAAGAAAGAGGTGGAGTCCGCCTCGGCCGGCGACGTAATCATGTTCTCGGGGCTCCCCGACGTGGAGATCGGAGACACCCTCGTCACGAACGAAGGGGGCGTGACTCCTGCCCCCCCCCTCCAACCTATCAAGATCGAGCAGCCCACGGTCCGCATGACCTTCGGGGTCAACAAATCCCCTCTCGCCGGCAGAGAGGGGAAATTCTTGACCTCCAGGATGATCCGAGACCGACTCATGAAGGAGCTCGACAAGAACGTCGCGCTCACGGTCAGCGAGACGGACTCAGCGGACCGGTACGAAGTCAGCGGTAGGGGGCAGCTCCACTTGACTGTCTTGATTGAGACTATGAGGAGGGAGGGTTTCGAGCTGGAGATCGGTCCCCCCACGGTCATTTTGCAGAAGAACGAAGAGACCGGGGAAGTCGAGGAGCCTTGGGAGAGCGTAGAAGTTCGCGTTGGCGAGGATTACGTGGGGAGCGTCGTAGACTTGTTCAACACAAGAAAGGGCGAGCTGGTCGACATGGGGCTGGAGGGGGAGGGCGGAGAAAGCGGCTCCATGTCCGTGGTTAAATACCTGATCCCGACGCGCGGGATGCTCGGACTCAGGAGCAACCTCCTGACGGCGACCCGCGGGACGGCTCTCATCGACAGCGTTTTTGACTCTTACCGTAAGAAGATAAACGGGGAAATCGAAGGGAGAGATAAGGGCTCCTTGCTGGCCTTTGCCGATGGCAAGGTCACCCCTTTCGGGATCCAGGGCGCCCAGGACAGAGGCAAAATGTTCGCCAATCCGGGAATCGATGTTTACAAAGGTATGATCGTGGGGGTTCACCAGCGACCTGGGGATCTGGAAGTGAATGTTGTCAAGGCCAAGGCGCTGACCAACATGAGGAGCGCCAATAAGGACAACTATGTGGGAATTACTGCCCCGCTAGAGCTTACTCTCGACGGTGCGGTGGAGTACATTGCCAGGGACGAGATTCTTGAGGTCACGCCCACGGCACTTCGAATGAGCAAGAACCCCGCCTTGGCCAAGAAAGGGGCGGGGAAACGGTAAAATGTTCAGCGAGCATTATATCAGCGAGATTATATCAGTGAGATTATAGCACGTAAATAATTTTGAGAATGTAAAGAGCGCAGTGAATTTTGTAGTACTTGAAAAGGCCAGTAGTGGTGTACCTAACTTAAGTCGCGTGCACAAACACAAATCAAAATCAAAATCAGAGGTCATTATCCTCTTTTTTTTTAGATGGGGTTTTTCGTTCATACCCCTTTCCCCCAAAACTCTCCAGTGATCTCCGTATCTCTATCATTTCATTCCAACTCCCCTCTCCCTCTTTCGATTGTTCTAGCATGCGGTCGATGATATCCTTGCACGTCACAAGCTCTCCTGACTCGATGAAGAAGATGGCATTGGCATCTGCCCCACTCTCAAGCAGCAGATTCACGGCATCTTTGTGCAGCCCGTACACGAACCAAGACAAAACAGGCATATTAAGTCCAAGCGGGTTCTTTTCTTCACGCACGCGGAAATTGATCAAAACTCTCCTCTCGTCTTCGCTGACTCTATCTAATATATTCTTGAGGTAACCTGTGTTGCCGTGAATCCCGCACAAATGCAGGCACGTCTCGTCGCTAGGTGTTCTTGAGAACAAGAGATTACGGCCATTGTCGTCTTCGGTGTCGAGGGTGGAGCTGAATTCAGATAGATTGTCACCTGCACCACACATCATGAAGAAGTACTCCTGCTTCGGTGAAGAAAATTCGCTACATGATACCAGCGAGAAAATTGTTGCCAGCACCACAACACATCTCATAATGTATTTACTCACTCGTTTCTAGCACCCCTACTGTATGTAGTACGTGAACAGGGGGGTGGGAGGCGTGGCGATCCCGTTTGTTGTGGTGAGTCGGGGGGCTGAAAATGAGCAAAATTCAGTTTTGGAGGAGGAGTTATAGACAGGTTCGCGTGAATTGAGAGTTAATTGGGCGTCGAGGGGCCCTTAATACAATGTATGAGTCGAACACGAAGAGTTTTGACGTAAAAAATTAATCTTGAGTGGAGAAAAAAAATTGTTGTTTTTCCATTTGGAAAAATTTTGCGAAATCCGGAAAGAAACACGAATGGAAAAAAACGAGGTCATTTTTCACTCAACTTGCCTCTGTTGTTCTTCATTATCGTTCATTTTTTCTTGCTGATCAATATCTTCCTCCAGCATTTCGTCATCCCTAACGTCCTTTGCGTTCTGTCGATACGCAGGGTCGATATTTTTTTTCCTGCGCTTGTTGCTCCCACGCGGCGTGGTTGCTTTCGCTTCTTCACTTCGCTTCTCCCTGTCCGTGGTCATCCCTTGGGTCGTGGGAAAATCCACATCCTCACTATCGCTCTCGCTGTCGTCCCCTTGGTCACTGCCACTGCCACTGTCACTGTCGCTTTCGCCGCTGTCGCTTTCGCTGTCTATGACGACATGAGCACGTCCATCTTTCTTCTCACGAGCCTCAGACCTACGGGGGCTGGCTAGGCTTCCCGCGCTAATGGCTTCTCCATAAATGCTAGGGTTTATAGCATCTTCGTCGTCTTCCCCCTCGTCATCGCTGTCATCGTCGTCGTCCTCCTCCTCCTCCTCCTCCTCCTCGTAGTCGTCACCATCCTCGTCACCATCGCTCTCACTCTCCTCCCCCTCACTTCCCTCTCCAGAAGAAGATGACGTGATTTCGATGTAATTGTCTTCCTCCACGTCAAGTTGGATGTCATCCTCCCGAAGGCTCTTCCCCTTCGCTTTATCCTTCCTGTCCTTCACTGCCGGTTTGATGCCGCGGCTTGTCAAGAAGGTCAACAGCTCTCCCTCTGCCCCGTCCCTGGCAATCCAACGAAGTGGACTTATCCTGTAACAATCCCAGCCGACTCTCTCGATGACGCGTTGTTTATTTACAAAGGCCTCTCTCTGCGTCGTCAAGTCTTTTCCCCCAATCGTGTCCACGCTAAACTCGAGTCCGATGGCAACCCTATCACCCGCCGCATTTTCGACGAAGATTCCTCCTTCCCATACTTCCCCCATTGTTTTGACCTCGTACAGCTTATGTTTTAAAAAATTGCAAACATCTTCCAATACGAAGTTTAGCTTTCCGCCCTCGTCATGCGCCTGCTCTCCTTCCTCCTGCTGCTGCTCTCGCTCATGCTCTTGCCCTTCGCCTCCGCTCCTTTTTCTTCCCGACTCCGTTTCCAACCAATTAATTAAGTCCTTTTTGCAATCGTCCCCGTTCGCGATGTCCGTACCTTTCAGGCTCCTGACGATGACGATAAGATCTCTAGCCCTGCTCATGCAAACATTGAGCCTCTGTCTGTGCATGTTTTGCGTTTGTGCGACCATGCTATGCCTACTTGCAACCATGCTGACGTAGATGACATCCTTCTCTGACCCCTGGAATTTTGGGGCGCATCCGCAAACAATCTCGTGAGTTTTGTATGCGGCCGCGCCAATTGCATTTAGAATTTCGTTTCGAATTAAGGCCGCCTGCTCCTCCCCTATCAAGCTAATAACCCCAATCGTCTTCTTTTTGTACTTGCCGCTATTGACTTTGTTCTTGATGTCTCTCACAATGTATTTGCACTCCTGTTGGTTGGTCTTACCCTCTTTTTTCCCATCAGCCAGGTAGACGTCGATGACGCTAGGATCGCACCTTTCCTCTCTCTTCCCTATCCTGAGCGGGACCAAGTTTCCCCTATAATATCTCCCATTGCAGAAGTCAATTATCTTTGGGTCACACCTATAATGCTCTTTCAAGACGACCCTCGAAGATGGAAAAGCTTGATTGGCAAACTCGAAAAAACTCTGGCCGGGCAGAAGGAAACTACTTTCAGGTACGCTGTTCTTGGGGAGTAAGCTGCGGAGTTTACTAAGTTTCTCCTCACTAATAAACGTCTCTTGGGGCGACACCTGTTTGCAGTCACCGACTATGAGCCACTTTCTGCCACGCAGTAAAACAGGAAGCACGCTGCTGTCACTCTGGCTGGCCTCGTCTAAAATTACAAGATCGAAGGAACTATAGGTGCAAGAGAGAAATTTCGACACCTTATTCTGCGTCATAATCCAGCACGGAATAAGTGGAACGACCTCATCAAATCCTTTTAGCCACTCTTCCCTGTGCCTTTTCTGCCTCCTACTCTCCTTGCCTTCCCCTCCCCCTGCGCTCCCTGCGCTCCCAGCCATCTTCCCTGCCATTTGCGAGAAACGAATCAACTTTGCCTGGCTCTCGTTATCGAAGCCTCTGCTCAGATTTTTCAGTGTCTTCCATTCAGCCAGCTTTAAAACAACCTCCGCTTTCCTCTGCCGGAGCATCTTGAGCTCATCCTCCAGCTTCCTGATATCTGCAACGCGCTTCATTATATCGCGGAGACTTCGTCCCCTTGACGAGTCTTCCACTTGCAATTTCGCCTTCAGAAAATTGAGCAGGCGTGGCTGATTGTCGTCCCCCATCAGTGTACCGAACGTCCCTTTGTACTTTCTTTCAAGAACTCGGATGGTCTTGTGGAGTGTCAAGAATCGCCAGCAAAGCTTCCACTCCTTCTCCCCCCTCTGCCCACCTCTCTTGCCGTCAATAAACACATGTTTGTCTAGCCAAGCGTATATCCTCTTCTCTGTATCCTTCCTCGCCCTCCCAATTATCGGAATCGCCGTGATAAATGAAGATGGAATTGATTGGAGTTTCGGCAGGAATTTGCTGCTTTTCAACTTTACCTTTTCAAGCACCGTCGCATACAACTCGCTTAAGACGTAAAGCTCAGGCGTGTCTTCCTCTGAAGAAAACAATTGCGAGTAGTCCGCGCTGAACTCATGTCCGCTTAAAGAACGCTTCTCCTCCAATACATGCTCAAATGTTTTTATGTCCTTCACCAGGTCATTTCTGGAACCCACTGCCTCAGCCCTCTTCAAATGTGGATCTTCCATACAAAGCACTCGGAAGTTTTTCGCAAGGTTGGCCCCCTCGTCACTGGTAAAGAAATCTCCCTCCATTTCGCAGAACTCTCTGATTTTTTCATCGACGATGTCTTCCCTCTGTTGAATTTTTTCCATCTCAAACATCATCTCAGCCCCGTGATCAGTAGCAGTCTCGTCGCCGCCTTCTCCCCTCTTTCGCTTCCCTGTGGCACGCCCACCACCGATAACCTTTAGCCCCTCCGGCAAACCACCCCTCTTTCTATTCTCCTCGTTGATCCCCCTTCCGATCTTTTCCACGAGAGTCTCCACTGTCCTCATCACTCCCCTCATCCCTTCCCCCTCCCCCCCGCTCAGGTCCGCAATGAAATCCCTAAAGACCTTTGGAACCCTCTCCCTGATGACACCTAAAGCAGCGGGATTCTTGCTCACCACCAAAACGCGCTTGTTCTGCTGTATCAAGGAGCAAATAATATTGGCAATAGAATGCGATTTGCCCGTTCCAGGAGGACCTGATGCGACAACGGAAGCGACCGCGGGAGAGGAAAGCAGGGAAGAAATCAAGTCTTGGTCTCGACTGCTTGGGAGAATGAGTGCAGTTGGAGCGCTTGTCGTTTCATTCGACACAGTTGTTGTCGGTTGAGTCCACGAACTCGTCCTATTTGACGTTGGTGATGTTCCAATAATATTTCTGAAGAAGCTAAGCATCCCCCTCCCTTTTTTTTCTCTCTCCATCTCCTCCACGTCAACGTTTGGGCCATGCGTGATAGAATAAACGCCTTTCGGAACGTCAAGTTTTTCTGGTGATGCGCTCAGCTGCGAAATGAACTCCCTGCACTCTCTGCCGATTGCGCTCGTGCTGCGAGGACGGGTCAGGAGAGAGAAGCTGTCGTCAACGGTGACGGAAGGCGAAGTCGACGACGTTGCTGGTTGCGACGATGGCCTTGCAGACGCGCGCAGTGCGCCTCCTCCAACAAAAGCGCCATTTGGGTGCAGCACCAAAGCGGACCACTTCAGGAGCTTCTTGAAGGTCTCCGGCTCAGCAGGGAATAAGTCAGGTGGGAAGATCTCGGCCGTTTTGGACGCAATTTCGCCCATGGCCTTGTCAGCCCGGGATGAATCGTTCGCCACATCACCTCCTTCAATATTTTCGACTGCCTCAATTATGTCTCTGTTAAGCTTTAGGGAGGAGTGAGGGCATGGGCTTACTAGCAAGGCCCCGTCAGGCGCCATCTGGACTTCACAAGAAATCTCGTAAAGGTGGTGGGAGACCCCATTCGCAAACGTGCAACATCCTAATCCGACGAACAAGTCGTTGTCAGTAGGGGATTGCAGCACGTTGGTGAAAAGATTTGTGTAGATCGGCAAAACGATCTTCTTTAGCTGCCTCTTTACAGCATGGACCAGAACTTTGCTTTTGAAGTCGAAGTAAGCTTTCTTCTCTTTGGAAGTAGCATTGCTCGGCAGTTGGGGGAGGCTAACAGTCACCACACCATTCGTGTCGTCAGTACGCAATGCCACGTCTGAGGGATCGACGTAATCAGCGAGCCGAGGAGGGATGGAGAGGGCGGGGAGAGGGACAGGCCGAGCGATGCGAAAGTAAGTGGTAGATGCATCCTTCGAGCTTCCATTTTTGTTTTTATAAAATGTCACTAATTTTTCGATTTCATCTCCAATGAACTTCGTTTCCCTCTCGCTACATGCTGCCAAGGTTGCCTTGACTGGATCTAGAAAAGTTGTTGTGAAGACGGGGGTGGTGGTGGATTGATTTAATCCGCTATGTTGATAGGCAAGAAACTCTAGTATTTTAATAAGACGGTCGCGAGATACTGGGTTGTGCATGATGATAATAGGCAGCAATCGATCTGCCTTCGTTAGTCACGAGATATATATATTGGTGAGCCAGATGACCGGCCGGGTGCCGGGTGTGCCGGGTCTTACTGCTACTTTTTTCCGTTTCTCTTTATTTCCAGCTCCCTAGAAAACACCATAGTTCCTTTTCTCACTGGAACTCGTAGTTCACTTGTCTGCGTTGCGATTAAAATTACATCAAAGTCGATTAATCGTCCCAAAATCACTCCCATGTTAAACTTCCGTGAGAAAGAATCTCTTTGCCTCCGCTTTTCCAAGCACGCAAACTACAAGCAATCGCTGTCAAAGCTTCCACATGTCCCTAATGTTCCGTCGAGTTCAACCCATCAATCTCCTCGTTCTAAGCCCAATAACAACCAGATCAAGGCTCTCAACTCAACAAACCACAACACGCCACAGCTGAAGCAGTCTTTATCTCCTTTCAAATCTCAATATAAGAAAGAGTTAATAAACAAGCAGAATTACAGAGTGGAAGTTAGCGAAGAGTCGCCGTTAGAACTGTGCCAAAGGGGTGGGGAGACTCTTCAGATGGAGGTTGAAGAGGCTGGTGATGGCGAAGTTATCACGGTCCCATCGCATATCTATGAGGCGTGGGGTAGTCCTGATAGCGGAGCAAGCGGTGTAAAACATTATCATGACAACTCACAACATAACACTGACACTGACAACAATGGGAGGGTCAAGATTGATCGTGTACGGGCGCTGCAGTTTGTTGAAGAGTCAGCAAGGGTGCAGGAAAGGATCGAAGACAGCATGAATATTTACAACCTAGCCGACGCGAAGCATACGCACCAGATGATTGTTGAGAATGAAGAAGCTGTGATTAAGGCGTGGAATTCCCGCTCATCGTCTTCTCCCCGACCGAACCACTTTTCCACATCCGACTTGAGGTTCATCGAGGATGATGATGAGAATGATGTTAACGCCTTGAGGAAATCCTCCGAAGAGGTGGAGCGGATGAAAGCGAGACTTATCCATCGTCTAAGTGTGGACGATATTGTCTTGACAAACATGGTTACCGAGACAGAAGATGACGATAGTTGCGATGACGAAATTGGGAAAGAACATGAGGACAAAAACGAAAATACTGAGGCCATCGTCGATGCTCGGTCTGCCTATGGTGAGTCCTACGGTGGAAATGAATTACTCCGCCAAAATAGCATCAGAAAGAAGGCCGATCTCCAAGAATTAATGAACAGCGTTAATCAGAAAAATGACCTGGAACTTCTTCGACTGTCCCTGGAAGCCGGCAGACTCAGCGCCAGCAAACAGATTGAAGCGATGCGGATGAGTACTGAGTCGTACCCTAAAATGGAGTGAGCCAAGAACAGAATGTAATTAGGTGGAAGGAACACCCAAAAATAACCAAAAGTAGTTGTAGTTGCCACAAATTATTACCGCGGACCTCTCTCATCTCTCTTACATATTCTATATGACCCCCTGCTACTCTGCTGTTCATTTTTCGCTACTTGTCCTATCGTTTCCTCTTCTTGCCCTCATCATCCGCGCTCTGCGTCTGCGGCGGCTTGGGAGGGGTATCAGCATCAATCAAATCAATAACCTCACCAGAGGCGATTCTCTCGCAAACTGCCTCCGCAGCCGTCTTAACAGCTACGACCTCGAGCTCCGAGTTTTCGTGCTCATCCGAGATCAGCTTCAGTACATTGTAGATCTCCAGGTCGATAGGGGACAGATTTCGCCGGCTGTTAGCCAGTTCAAGCGCTGTAGGATACTCCAAGGGTATACTCGAATAACAAACTTCCGCTTTCATTTTGATTGCTTCTGGTCCGGCTGTAGCAATTCTTCGAACAAGCTCGATATCGCGGCCGGCCTCCTTGCCGAGAATAGAGTGGATGGGCGGACCAAATTTATATGCTTTCTCTAGACACTGCCGGCGGAAAGATTCCTCCAAACCGGCGTTGCTGATCACATCCATAACGTAATTGCACAGCGTGGAGTCATGCGCAATTATGCATACGACAAAAGGGTTGTAATCATCATTCCAGTGTTTATTTGTTTTGTTTTTTTTCATTTTGAAGAGCGCTTGCGCGAGTTCCTTCGGATCTCGCTTGCGAAGCTGCTCATAGAAGAGGTTGACCTGACCGTAAGAAATTAAATCCATCATGGACGCTGTATCCGCAGCAGCCCTCGTGAGAGACTCGAGGTATACGCCCACCGCGTAACCCACCTTCTTCTCCGCATAGACGTGGAGAGGCTCCCCTCCGGGACGTTTCGTGAGCAGGACGTCCGGCAAGCAAGTTGTTCCGAGGACACGATAGACCTCAACATCTCTCCGACCAGCGTCGATAGCAAGTAGCAGAGGCGAGTTGTCGCCGCGGAAGATGTACTTATACTGTGGATAAATCCTCACCATTTCCCGAAGAACGTCCGCACCCGCGAGATGGTTACGGGCAGCTGTACAGAACGAATCCCTGTTATAAGCAACATCCATCTGACCTCGCCAAGGTGTTTCCATCGTGATTTTCTCGCCTCTAGAATCCTCTAGCAGCTCGAAGAAGGTGAAGTCCCCTTGCCATGAGGGGGGTTTGGGGGGTGCGTCGCTTTGGGAAGCATTAGGGAGCGAGGGAATGTCCGAAGGAGAAGGCGAAGAAACAAAATCCTGCTGTGGAATGCTCATTCTTTGTCGCAGCCGAGTTGTGTGTCGAAACCCGTTTCTTGTATAAGGGCAGTGTTGTGTGTCGAAACCCGTTTCTTGTATAAGGGCAGTGCTATGGTGTTTATTTTAGTGACAATTCCAAATTGCAGAACTAAAAAAACCTCGTTCGTACATCGTGATTGGTGAATTAATTTAAACTTTCTCCCGCTGAGTGTGTGCGTTTAATCGCTGTCGCTGTTGCGATTGTGGTACGATATGATGCAGTCTCTTGCTCGGCGAACACTCCGCCCGTCTCTCTTCTCTTGTAGTGCAGGAATCGGTTCTTCTGCAACCCTCCGATCATCCTCAGTAACCCGCGGTGTTTGTCTGCCTTCTGAAGCCACCAGGAATCAACACACTGTTGCGTTTATTGGTAGTGGAAATTGGGGTTCAGCTGCTGCCTGGCTTGCAGCTCAGAATGCAATAAAGCATGATGAATTCAACGACACGATTCGGATGTATGTGCACGAGGAGACGATCGGCGGTGCCGATGACGCTGAGATATCTGAGGCCTGGAAAGTTGTGAGCCCCCACCTTGTAAATGGTGAGATGGACGCCACGGCATTGCAGCTTTTAGGGGCTGAAGTTGGAGTTAGTATTTCGCGAGCTGAAAGGTGAGTGAGTGCCCCATGCTTTTTGAGTGTCGTTCTTCGAGCGTAAACCAGCGCCGAGTGTCATCCTCAATCTCATCCGTTCTATCAATAACAGCGTTGCGGCTTTGAGCGAGATGGACGCAGATTCGAGCGGCTATGTTTCGCGTAATGAGTTTTTCAAGTGGTGGAAGCACTCTGGCAAGTCGAACATGGGAAGGCTTCTGACCAGTGTAATTAACCGGCAACGCGAGGTGAGCTTTGCTACTTACTATTTTTTCCACACGTGGATTATGTCGTGGCTAATCCTGACCCTTGCCAAAAAAAAAATGATGAAATGCAGAATGTTAAGTACCTGCCAGGAATTAAACTCGGGGACAATGTCAAGGCCTGCCCCTCTCTTGAGGAAACGTGCAGGGGGGCAGACCTCCTCGTTTTTGTTACTCCTCATCAGTTCATCCAGGAGACGTGCGAGCTCATGAAGGCTGGGGACATGGTCAAGCCTGGGGCAAAGGCCGTCAGTCTAATCAAGGGAATGGAGATTAACAGAGATGGCTTCAACTTGATTAGCGGGGTGATCCAGCGCGAAATCCCCAACATCGATGGTTGCTCTGTTCTCATGGGCGCGAATGTTGCCAGTGAGATCGCTGAGGGCAACTTTGCAGAGGCTACCATCGGCGCCTATGATGAGAGTCACTCAAAAGTGTTTGAGAAACTTTTCCACACAGGCTCGTTTCACGTTAGGACAAGCATGGACGTCGCTGCTGTGGAGATGTGCGGCACGCTCAAGAACATCGTCGCCCTCGCAGCCGGTTTTATTGACGGGTTGGGGTACGGAAACAACGCCAAGGCTGCGATCATGCGAGTGGGTTTCGGAGAAATGAAAAATCTTATAGGCAAAACATTTCCCAACACAAATGATCAGACCTATTGGGAGAGCTGCGGGATGGCTGATCTCATCACTACTTGCTACGGTGGAAGGAATAGGAAGTGTGCAGAAGCCTTTGTTAACGGCAAAGGGCGTCAGACTTTTGGGGATATCGAAGAGGAGCTATTGGGTGGGCAGAAGTTGCAGGGGACTCTAACCAGCGATGAAGTGCAGGAACTCCTCATTGCCAAAGGCTGGGAGAAGGAGTTCCCTTTGTTCACAACGGTGAATAGGATCGCCCAGGGTGATCTTCCGCCTTCGGCTATTGTCCACTATGATGAGGAGGGCATCGGCATAGGAGAAATCGAGGGACGACGGAAAAAGTTCACGCAGGCACAACTTGCTGCATACAAAGAAGGGAAATTGACACAACTTGGAAAATACTGAAGAACATAAAAACCGTTGCTGTAAATGACACTAGTATATTTTTGCGAATATTATTAAAATGGGTTTGGAATAGTTACTCCTAAGGTAATGTAACAATAACCACACCCCCCCCTGTTAGATAATAATACACCCCCCTGTTAGATAATAATAATACTCCTAAGGAAAAATCCTCGACCTGAAAATCTGGATCTCCCCATAGTTGAGTTGATGCTAATCGTCTAAACGGGTAAGGTGGGTTTAA
>ERZ651776.1440-NODE-1440-length-28381-cov-11.241203_pt1 | contig 28381 bp, 25 predicted proteins | sample MGYA00514761_ERZ651776 | MGnify/ENA metagenome assembly ERZ651776 | reverse complement strand
CCTTCGACTTGCTTGTACATCAAAGCTAAAGAGGACTGAGCATACTGATTACCCTGCTCAGCTCCAGCCCTAAACCACCTCAAAGCTTCCTTATAATCCTGAGGCGTCCCTTCGACTGCGTAGTAGTTGTATCCCAGAGTGTACTGGGCATCGGCATCTCCCTGCTCAGCCCGAACCTTCATATCATCAAAGACACTACTGGCACTAACGCTGAGTGAACCTAATAAAATCAGTAGAGCTAGAACTATCCGCATACCTTGCATTCCCGCTATCAATTCTTTAGTTGCTGCACTTTCTAGAGCCTAATCGCTAATCACAGGGAAATGCTTCCTGAAGAGCTAGTATTATTAAAACCATTTCATCTTTATGTAGCTTCGCGGGGTTAGCGCGCAGGTAGGCTGATACTACCCGGACAGCCTGCCCATTATTAACATTCTCTGGGATACACGTGTTAATCGCAGCTTCGTTGCCACTGATCTCTCTAACAATCTTGACGGTCTGTTGTATCCCTCCAATCAGGCCTAAGCAGAAGCTAGCACCAAATTTATCATCTGTCATCGTCCCATCCATAACCTTTTCAACTTCAGAACACTGTTGCAGTAGCTTATTGCCGTCAGCGTAACTTGCTGATGAGTTGAGCAATAACCCTACAACCAGCGATATGTATATTCCCACGGTCTTCATGAAGTCTCCTCGATACTCAAGATTGATCAGTCCGGTTTGGCGCGCAATCATTATTCCTGCCCCTATCCTAAGACTGATCAGTTGGTTAGTCTTCATAGTCATCGAGCTGATTGTTCATTGCCATATTACCGCAGCTCCTCAGTCGCAAATGGCACCGACTCAATCACCTCATTTGACTCGCTATCTCTGAGCGATTCGTTGTATTGAAAGAGATTCATAGGCGCGAAAATCAGGAAGACGAAGAAACTGGCTGCCTCTGCGATATGCCAGATCTTCATGTCAAAATTTACGGCGTAGTACTCGCCAGTGGGCAGTGAAATAAAGAAGGTGATTGTAGTTTCAAACGATCATCAGTTACCCGCTTGAGCTCTTTCTTCAATCTACGAATCTCATCTGGCTCTTGCGAGACCTTTCGATAATCCCTCGACCGCGGGCCATACGTTCTGATCCAGTTATAAAGACTGCTTGTCGTGGTCCCGAGCCTGTCGGCCACTTCATAGGCACTGACATCTGCTTCAGTGACTTGTTTAACCGCCGCGATTTTAAATTCTGCGGGATATCGCTTTCTACTCATATATTCACGTCTTAGTCGTCATTTTGTGCGACAAAAAGCTGTCTAACAAATTAGTGGCGATTCAGTCGGCAGAGAGGTTGTTACTTTCATGGGTTTCTCCAATCTTCCTCGAATGTAAAATGCTGTCATCTCTTTCGAGTCTTATAGCGACCAGCACCAAGTACAGCGGCTTGGCCCGGCGGCTCGAGTCGTTTATCGACAGGCGACAAGGTCGATCACTGCTTAGGACTGAGTCAGAGGAATGATTTTTTCGCCGAATTCAGCCATCCGATCAAGACCGCCCGGCCCTGCAAAGAAGAAAGCTGGAATCATGATGCGTCCAACCCCAAGTGCTGCCATCTCTTCTACGCCCGCTACCGGATTGGCCATCTGTGCCCCGAATATGGCATTGATCTCAATTTCACTTGGATCTCTATTCGCTTTTTCTGCCGCTTGGCGAACACGTTCTAATAACTTGCCTAAACGTTCACTATCCCCTTCACCAGGGAAGTAACCATCAGCCAATTTGACGGCTCGATTTATCGCCGCATCTGTGTCACCGCCAACAATGACCGGGATGTTTCCATTCACCGGCCGAGGACTACAGGTCGCCGGATCGAAGTCGACAAAATTACCATGGAACTCGGCATGAGGACCTGCCCAAAGTGCTCGCATGGCTTCAATGTACTCATCATTTCTGGCGCCGCGGCGCGCCCAAGGCACGCCCAGCGCGTCAAATTCTTCTTTCATCCAACCCACACCAAGCCCCAGCTCAACCCGACCACCAGAGAGCTGATCTAAGGTTGCGAGCTCTTTCGCTAAAATCAAAGGATTGCGCTGCGGCACAATTAAAATACACGTGCCAAGGCGAAGCGTCGGTGCCGCAGCGGCTGCATAGGCCAGCCAAATCAGCGGATCTGGAATCGGCGTGTCGGGTTCGGCAGGGATTTTACCATCCGGGGTATACGGATACTTCGAGCCGATCGCATCCGGCATGATGACATGCTCGCCACCCCAGATCGATTCAAACCCAGCCGCTTCAGCGCGCTCACAGAGCGCCATGGTTGATGGCCCATCTATGGCAATGCTGCTTCCAAAGGCTAATCCTACTTTCATACTGCAACTCCGTTTTTGCTTTGCCACATCCTACCGCAAAAATCAGCGCGCGTGCTGTGCATTCCTGATTAGGGCTTCGTGTCAGATACGGGGTTTAGAAATTGTTCGGGCGCAAAGCGGCAATCAAGGCAGGCATATTAGGATCGCAGATCGCTTATGGCGCACCTGCAGCCGTAAAACTTTGAGCCCCGCAAAGTTATCGGTCTGCCCGCTTAAGAGAGGCCCGTTAGATGCACAACTTGGAAAGCAGGTTAGAGGTCGGATTCGGTGCGGATTCGGTTCGGGCTGGGGTCTGGGTTTGGGTTTGGGTTTGGGCTTGGGCTTGGGCTTGGGCTTGGGAGATTATGGCATCGAAGGGTTTTTGCGCTAAGGTCAAAAGATCTTAACTGTAAGCTCCGTATTGATTAGGGCTCCCTACAGAAAACTATCGATCAAACTCGATACCCACAAAATCGTATTTCGTGCCAATCACACAAGAGGACATCTCGATGAACAAAATTGACGGACTCCATCACCTCGCCATTTGTACCGCCGATATGAAGGCTCAGATCGCATTTTTTACCGACAAGCTTGGCATGGAGCTGGTCGCGCTGTATTGGATGCATGGCGTTGAAAACACCTGGCACGGCTTCTTAAGATTGAACGATGAGAGCGCCATCGCGTTTGTCAGCAACCCTGACATGAAAAACATTCCAGCAACCATCGGTCAAACCCACGCCGGCAATGCCGGCGCCAATGCCGCGCCCGGCACCATGCAGCACGTTGCGCTCAGAGTCGATTGCCATGAAACACTCCTCGCTATGCGAGACCGGCTTCGGGATAAAGGGGTGCCGGTTATGGGGCCCGTCGACCATGGCTTTTGCGCCTCTATTTATTTTGCCGGACCTGAGAACTTGGCACTCGAGCTCTCTTATTCAAAAACGGCGCTAGATCAAAATGCTTGGATCGACCCGGAAGTGGTTGCCTTAGCCGGTATCACGCCGGATGAGCTGACGCAGTACAAAGCGCCCGCGACGTTTCAGGATCAGGCCGGCGCAGTCGCCCAGCCCGTGCTGAGTGAAACCGAGGGGCCCCACCTCACCAACTACCCGCCAGGGGCCTATGAAGCCATCATGGGGATACCCGATGAGCGCATCTGGCAATTGGTTGACCATGAGCCCCCGGTAAAGACCCGTTAGTCCGCTGCCCTACCAAGCATAGGCTTCGGGCGCAGGACCCATCGGCGGGAAGATCTCGTCGAGCCTTGCGAGCTGCGCCACATCCAATTTTAGGCTGCCCGCCGTCAGCGCTTGCTCAAGTTGCGTGACAGACGTGGGCATCAATACACCCCTTATCCCGTTGGTCAAACATCCTAACGTCCCATTGCGGCGAATCACTCTCAAACTGCTGATTGTCACCGCACAATTGTTATTTTGACGTTAGCCTATTACGCCAAAGGCCCTATCGGACCGGTTTTTTAACCCCGTTTATCGCGCAAGGTTAAACTTGCGTTCATTGTCCCCCCTCGAAAACCGCGGTAGATCCAGCGCACGCCTATTTCAATTCCAGACCCTGTTTAGAATGAGCGCCGACACGCAAGGTTACGGTTTCGGCACTGACTGAGTCTTGGTTTTAGATTGGGGTATCGGTTGATCCGGTCAGAAACACGCAGGTCGGACAACCCTCGTCCGCCACCTCAGCATCGGCCTCAAACTGATATTGCGGTGTATCAAACCGGGGCAATCTAAAATCACTGCCCGCGCCAGCGTCGCCACGCGCCGCGGGTTGCATCACCGCATCCTTCCAACTGTGGTCGGCCAACCACTCATAGGGCAGGGTTTTAATATCGCCCGATTGGGTGATGTCCTCAAATCCCTTTAGCGCCTCGGTCATCATGGCGACCTGCTCATCTAGCGCATGCGGTCGGCCGCTGGTATGACCCAATGGAAAGTCAACAAAACTCGCACGCGGTGGCCGCACCGCACGGGTAATCGAGTAAGCACTCGACAGGCACAAGGTGGGAATCCCTAAGGCTTCAATGTGACGCGCGATCAGTCCCACGGACTGATGACAAACCGGTCACGCCGGGACGAGTAACACCACATCCGGTTGATCCGACAGCAAACGCGCAGCCAATGCCGGCGCCAAGATATCTTTTACTTTGCGAGCCGAATAAATGCCCCCCATAAAGGTGTAGGCGCGCTCGGCAAGCGCGCCAAGAAAGCCCGAGGCCACTAATTGCTTTAAGGGCTCAACCGGAAACACGACGTTCGGATCCTTGCGTACTGGCGCTAAATCGTAAGCAAAGTGGCTGGCCCGTAGGTCCGCGGCGGGCCCAGAAACGTTAATTTCACGATAGCTCAGATCATCTTTGTAGTGGAACGCGACCTGCCCGCGGGTATAAAGCCCGCCCGACGCGATCAACGACAGTTTGGCTTCAGACAACGGTTTCTTTAAGGGCGCCAAGGGCACTGCGGTGTCGTTATAGACCCATTGATAGCTAGGATACCCCAAGGCCTCGTACTGTTTTTGGGTGCGCTCGATATAATCAATCGGGGGTTGCTTAACCATCGCGTATTCTCTTCAGATCCTTGCAAAACGTTAACAGGATCTTGCCGCTTAGGTCTAGCAGACTTGCGCCGGCAACCTGCATCCGCGGCGCCTGCGCTACCACCAAGTGGTATACAGCGCGATGAGAATCAAACTCACAATCAGTGCCGATAGATTAAATGCCCGGGTCGTGCCGAATTCAATTTCAGACAGGTCGATGGCGCCTGCTTGCTTTTCGCCGCCTTGCCACAAGCTGACCACGACAGCGAGTAACCCGCACAGTACAAAGACCAGCCCAACTCGGTCAATAAACGGCAGTTCGGGCCAACCCATTTTGAAGGCAAACGATAGCAGTGCTGAGCCCACTGCCGCCGTCAGCGCCGCACTCGCCGTCGTGCGGGGCCAAAACATGCCCAGCATGAAAATCACGACAATCCCTGGGGTAAAAAATCCGGTGAATTCCTGAATGTATTGAAAGGCCTGATCGAAATTGCCCAATAGGGGCTGGGCGCAAACCATCGCCAACAGCATTGCCCCGAGCGCCGCACCACGCCCCACCCGAACCAAATGGCGCTCTGACTTTTGGGTTGAAAACCGCGCGTACAAATCCAAGGTAAAGATGGTGGCAATACTGTTAATCATAGAGGCGAGAGACGAAACGATCGCCGCCAACAGGGCCGCGAAGACCAAGCCCTTCAGACCAACCGGGAGTAACGTCAACGCCAAAGGATAGGCCTGGTCGGGCGCATCAAGACCGGGCTCAAGCACAAACATCGCGATGCCCGGCAGCACCACAATCACGGGCATCAACAATTTCAGAAAAGCGGCGAAGGCCATGCCTTTTTGCGCGGCCTGCAGACTATCGGCCGCGAGTGCGCGCTGAATAATGTATTGATTAAAGCCCCAGTAGGACACATTCATGACCCACATCCCACCCAGCAAGACCGACAGGCCCGGTAAGCTGATGTAGTGGGGATGACCCGGCGCCAAAATCATGTCAAATTTTTCAGGTGCCGCATCAAGCAGCGCGGCAAACCCTTGCCAAGGTCCAGCGCCCAGCGCAATCTCATCGAGCAAGATCCACGAGATGAGCAGCCCACCGGCAATCAACAGCACCACCTGGAGCAGATCGGTAAAGGCAACCGCTTTGAGCCCCCCGTATAAGGAATACAAAAGCGCAAAGACCCCAATCAAACCAAGTCCAGTATTCAAAGCCAATCCCGTCACCGTATGAATGGTCAGTGCCCCGAGCCACAGAATGGCGGTGAGGTTGACAAAAACATAGACCGCCAGCCAAAACAGCGCGAGGACGAGACGGACTCTTGAGTCGAAGCGTTGCTCCAAAAATTGCGGCATGGTCTGAATATTGTGTTTTAAAAAAACGGGTAACAAAAATTTACCCACCAAAATCAAAGTGATCGCCGCCATCCATTCATAAGACGCGATCGCTAAACCAATTGCATAGCCCGATCCCGACATACCAATAATTTGCTCGGCGGAGATGTTCGCGGCCACCAAAGACGCACCCACCGCCCACCAGGGCAGTGACCGACTCGCCAAGAAATAATCCTGCGTTGTTTTCTCGTGCCCTGCGGGTTCGCGCGAAAACCAAGTCGCCAAGCCAATGAGTAGCACGGCATAAAGTCCAATAATCACGACATCAAGGGTTGCGAGCATCAATGGCTCCTTTTTCTTTGGTGGCCCTTGGCGCAAGCACCTAGGCATTAATCACTCGCCCACTTTCCTCGGGCGGTTGTTCTTCTTTGGATTCAGTTTCTGGTGACGCCACGTTTCATGATCGCTTTACCGCATTGGCTGGCCACGTGCGCGACGGCAAGCCCAATAAGGCCCTTGTAACACTTGCTTTAAGTCGTTTCTGACAACGCCGCTGACAGATCCACCCGGATCGTCTGCAAGGCGTTGGCCGGCAGCGTGATGACCGCATGCTGGCCAAGCAAACCAAGACCAAAGGTTAGGGGCGTCATTTGGGTATTAAGCAACTGAATCGATATTAGGCCCTTTGGGCTGAGGGTTGCGCCGACATGCAACGCGTCCTCGGGCCAAGCATCGCCCTGAATTGAAACCGTCACGGCCTGATCTCCCGGGCGTATGGTGCGGCTAAACTGCGACAGCACATCAAAAATAGGCGTGAAGTAGACGTCTTGGGTTTCAAGGTTCACCATAATGGGCGCGCCACAGAAATTGCCAACATGATTTGGACCACCGCGTTCATCGAGCACTGGGTTCCAGTCAACCCAACCTGAAACCCAATGATTCAAGCTACCAATAATATTTCGCGCATAACGATGAACCGGCGTATACATCGGGTGATCGGCCGCATTCGGTGCCCAACTCGCCGTGTAGGCCCAATCCGTTGCCTTGCGCTGCCACCAGAACGCATCATTGTTAAACCAATTGGTTTCGGTGAAGCCGGCCGGGTCGCCAATGCCGCCCGGTGCGGGCTTACCCAGATCGTCGATCGTGCCTTCGGTATGAATGAGATCAAATTCGGGAAACCGCGTGTGGACGCGCTCTAAAACGTCCCCATACACATTCGTGGTACTCGCATACCAATGGATGGCGCTGCCATACACATACTGCGCGACATCCGGTTGGCTCAAAATGGTGTCAGCCCAATGTTCAAGGCGATCCCGATTTTGATCAAAGATCAATAACTTGGTCTCGGCATGGGCGCTTGCCTGCAATTTTGGCCCTAGGTGATCTTGAATAAAACGGGCCTGGCCTTCCGCCGTAAAATGCATACTCTCCCATTGCCCGCTATTGCCCTCGGGTTCGTTCACGGGGGTCAGCCCCCAGATCGGCACACCCGCCGCGGCGTAGGCGTCGAGATAGCGCAGAAGGTAATCGGCATAAACCGACTCATAACCCGGCTTTAATTGACCGCCTGTGCCTTGGTAGTTGTTTTCCGCCGTACCCGGCTGGTAATAACCCGCGATATCCTTCATCCAGGGCGGCGCAGTCCACGCTGAGGCAATAATGCGCAAGGACGAATCTGCTTGACCTTGTTTGATGGTCAGCGCCTCGTCGATCATGGGTAACAAATCAAAGTCTGGCGCGATAACACCTGGATAACGTGCAGGGTCGAATCCCAAACGGTCTTCGGCGATTGAGAAATGCTGAAGATCTAGATCATCGGCGACCGGCGCGTAGTCATACTTGCCTTCAACCGAAAAATCGGTCGCGCCAATGGTCGTGCGGGCCAAGGAAAAATTAGCCCCCTGATCAGAGAACAATTGCGCCATCACAGACCGCCGCGCCGGCCCCGGCAGGTGCGCTAAAACAAATGCGGAAGATTCGGTAAATGACGTCCCGATCCCTGTCACGGTTTGGCGCGTCATCAAGGGATCAATTTGAACCTGCGCGACCCCGGCCCGGGTATTGTCTGAGGAGAACTGCACGGGCTCCATGACGGCAAGCTTGTGGCCTGCCGCGCTCGTCAATAACACCTCGGTTGAAACCAAGTTAGGCACTTCTTCCGCGCGGAGCGGGCTTGTCTGTAAACCGATGATCGCGAGCAGTGCGACCTGGAACCCAATATTGAACTGCCGACGCATGCGTGCCTCCCTGTGATGAAGACCAAAGGTTCACCGGTTTTGACAGCGCTGTCAATTTTGTCAGTGATTTAGTGCTTAATGCGTTGGTTTTGCCCTGCGCGGCTCAGACAACCAGCACTGGACAGCTTATTACCCGTGCTGTACTAGCGGCCATTACCCCGCGCTGGATCCTTGGGGTCTAACAAGGCCAATTGCGTCCGTAAGGATCCCGGCGTTTCGGTCCCAACAATGTAGATAACCTCGCCGACCACCGCGCCCTCCGCGTGCAAGGTCCCGCGCGGGATGTTGAGTTTGTCCCCCGGTTCAAGGGCATGGTGCTGGCCCGCCTCATCGACAAGATACGTGGTGCCTTCGATCACATAGCCCGACACATCAAGATCATGCCAGTGCAGCGGCAACTCAGGCGATGCGCCCGAAACAAAGGTGGTTGGCCAGTGTCCGGTTTGAGCCAAATCCTCAAACACTTGTTCACGGCGCTCAAAAAACTTTTTCTGTACGGTTAAACCCATCACCCCCTCCGTTTTTTAGACCAATCTACACCACATTGCGGGCAACCTGCACGCGCCTTCCGAGGCGCATCCTGAGTGCTTTGGGCGTTTAACCATAGTAATCCCCGCACAGATTCGCTACATTCTCGCCGGGCGTCAGAACAGCCCGATGCCGCAACCGCCTCTGGTGCCCAATGGATATCACGTTATGAATTCTGTTTCACAGCGCATTGCTGAAGAACTCCTCGTTCACGAGCGACAAGTCACCGCCGCGATCGAATTACTCGATGATGGGGCGACGGTGCCTTTTATCGCGCGCTACCGAAAAGAAGTCACCGATGGCCTTGATGACACGCAACTTCGTAACCTTGAAGACCGTCTCAGATATCTACGAGAATTAGACGATCGCCGAGCCGCCGTACTCAAAAGCATCGACGAGCAAGGCAAGTTAACGGAATCGCTTAAGGCTTCAATTTTAGCGGCGGATACGAAAATCCGTCTGGAAGACTTGTATCTCCCCTACAAACAAAAACGGCGCACCAAAGCAGAAATCGCTCGTGAAGCGGGCTTGCAACCGCTTGCCATGGCATTGCTGGCCGATCCAAGCCTTGATCCATGGGTATCAGCTGTCGACTATGTTAATGATGCCGTTGCTGACCCCAAAGCAGCCTTAGACGGCGCGCGACAGATCCTCATGGAACGCTTCGCAGAGGATGCTGATTTGCTGGCCGCACTGCGCGATTACCTGACAACCCACGGCGTCATCAAGTCGACCGTTACGCCAGGCAAAGCCCAAGTCGGCGCAAAGTTTTCTGACTATTTCGATTATTCAGAGGCACTCGGCAAAATTCCATCACATCGAGCGCTCGCTCTGTTCCGAGGCCGAAACGAAGGCATCCTCCAAGTCAGCCTACAAATTGCGAATGAGGCGGACTTTGAAACCCATCCTTGCGAAGGCCTTATCGCGCGCAAATTTAACCTCGAGAACCTCGGCCGGCCGGGGGACGCCTTCCTGCAGGAGACCGTGCGCTGGGCCTGGAAGGTCAAAATTTTTATCCACCTCGATCTCGAACTCAAAATGCAGCTCAAAAGCCGCGCAGAGCTCGAAGCCATCAAAGTCTTTGCGACCAACCTGTCCGACCTATTATTGGCGGCCCCAGCTGGCCCAAAAGTTACCCTTGGGCTCGACCCCGGCATGCGGACCGGCACCAAGATCGCGGTCGTTGATGAAACCGGGAAGTTGGTGGATACCGCAACCATCTACCCCCATGCGCCACAAAATCAGTGGGATCAGTCGATTGCCACTTTGGCGGCTCTGTGCGCGAAGCACGAAGTGCGCTTACTGAGCATTGGTAACGGCACTGCTTCTCGTGAAACCGACAAACTTGCCAAGGAACTTGGCCGCAAACATCCGGCGCTCGCATTGACCCCACTCGTTGTGTCAGAAGCCGGCGCCTCGGTTTATTCTGCCTCTGCGTTGGCGGCCAATGAGTTTCCCGAACTGGACGTTTCGATTCGAGGCGCGGTCTCGATCGCACGCCGATTACAAGACCCTTTATCCGAACTCGTGAAGATCGAACCCAAAGCCATCGGTGTCGGGCAATACCAACACGATGTCAGTCAAGCTCAGTTATCGCGATCACTTGATGCGGTGGTCGAAGATTGCGTCAATGCGGTGGGCGTTGATGTGAATATGGCCTCCGTGCCGCTTTTATCACAGGTATCGGGTTTAACTAAAAGCATGGCCGAGAATATCGTGGCCTACCGGGACGAGAATGGGCCCTTCACCAACCGAAAAACGCTCTTAGCCGTGCCCCGCCTCGGTCCAAAAGCCTTTGAACAGGCGGCGGGCTTCCTGAGAATTCGAGGGGGCGATAACCCACTCGATCAATCAGGGGTCCATCCTGAAACCTATCCTTTGGTTGAAACCATTATTCAAAAGAGTGCCCGCCCCATCACAGACATCCTGGGCGACGCGCATTTTGTAAAAGGCCTTAAAGCAACCGATTTCATATCGGACGCCTTCGGTCTCGTGACCGTCAACGATATTTTTGCTGAACTTGAAAAGCCTGGCCGAGACCCCCGACCCGAATTTAAGACTGCGGCCTTTGTCGATGGTGTCGAGACCATCGGGCATTTAAAGCCCGACATGATCTTAGAAGGCGTTGTAACGAATGTGGCCAATTTTGGCGCGTTTGTCGATGTGGGCGTCCACCAAGATGGGCTGGTGCACATCTCAGCCTTGTCGAACACGTTTGTGAAAGACCCGCGAACCATTGTGAAGGTCGGCGACGTGGTAAAAGTAAAAGTCATGCAGGTGGACGTTGACCGCAAACGCATCGGTCTCACCATGCGGCTTGAGGACGAAGCCAAGAACCAGAATTTGGATATTGCCCGGGATAAACCCGGTCAGGGACCGTCGAGAACGCAACAACGCAAAGAGAGCAGCCCCCCAAACGCGCGCCCCGCTCGTGGTAACCATCCTAAAAGCCAGGATAAACACGCAGGGAAAGCGGGCGGAAACGACCGCAAACCGCCCCTTAACTCAGCAATGGCCGATGCGCTCGCTGAGGCGTTCAAAAAATAAGGCATTTGGCGCACTGTGCCGAAATGCCGCCTCATGCGCCAGATCTTGATCGACGCGCCTGACCACTTGCACCAAACGTGATACGGCCATAGTGGCCGATTAGGACGCAATCCAAGCTTTTGCTGCACTGCCCAACGTTTTTTACCCGAGACCTGCAGCACCGAGGCAGCGTTCCAAGCCCATCCCAGGCTAAATGGGATGAGGAATGGGCGGCATTGCCCCTGTCAGCATGCCTTCGGCACGTGTTTTGACCAGATCCACATAGCGTGGATGGGTCATTATCCAGAAGGTTCCATCGTTAATTGCCCGGAGCACCGCTTGGGCAGCAGCCTCCGGCTCGATTGCTTCGGTTGCTGCGATGAGCCCTTCCTCGCCAAAGGCATCGCCTTTGACGCCGCCCGGTCGATTGCGTTCGCTGACGCCGATCTTGGTTCGAACCACGCCAGGACACAGCACCGAAACCCGGATTGGCAACTTTTCGGCCATCGCATCGGCCAGAAGCACTTCGGATAAGGCCACCACACCTTGTTTTGCAACATCGTAAGACGCAATACCGGGAAAGGCGACGACACCCGCCGTTGACGCCGTATTCACCACATGGCCAGGCTCGCCAGAAGCAATCATACGAGGCACAAAGGCATGCACGCCATAAATCGGTCCCCAGAGATCAACCCCCAGGACCCACTCCCAGGATTCAATCGACGCTTCCCAAGCCAGATCACGATGCACAACGCCTGCGTTGTTGCATAAGACATGCACCGCACCAAACGCGTCATAAGAAAAATCCGCCAGGGCCTCAACCGCTTTTTGATCCGAGACATCACATTGCATTGCACAACAAGAAAACCCTTCCGCCTCCAACTGCGCCATGGCGATCTCCAATGCGCCTTGCTCAACATCAGCAATCACTAGGTTCATGCCCTGGCTGCCAAATTGTTGCGCCATTGCAAGACCAATGCCCGATGCGCCCCCAGTAATCACCGCTGTTTTGCCTTGCAAGCTGCCCAGTACCCCAGTCATACAATCTCCTACCCATCATGGTTCATCCTGAAATCGTAATTCAATCAGGTTGTCATTGCTCGTCGTTTTTGCCTTAGGGTCAACCGACTCGCGCCGGCCCGATAGCACCGCGCTCAATCAACTTAATGGAAGATCCCTTACAAAAAAATCAGCGCCTGCCGCGTTCACCACAAAAACCAAACTGCCCATTCAATTTCACAGCTTTTAAAGTAATGCTCATCATTAAAATAGTGCTATGCTTCGAGCAATCAACACGTCTTAGAAGAAGGCTAACATGCGCATACTCCGAACCCCAGATACCTGTTTCGATGGTTTGAAAGACTACCCGTTCGAGCCGAACTACACCCAAATCACAACCGATGATGGCAGCGCGCTACGCATTCATCATCTCGATGAAGGCGCACGGGACGGCGATCTTGTGTTGTGCCTGCATGGGCAGCCCGTCTGGAGTTATCTTTATCGCAAGATGGTGCCGTACTTAACCCAAAGCGGTTTAAGAGTCATCGCGCCAGACCTGCCGGGGTACGGTAAGTCAGACAAGCCCGCAGCCCGCGAAGACTACTCCTACGAGCGACAAGTTGAATGGATGGGGCAATGGTTGCAGGAGAACGATTTCAACAACATCACGGTTTTTGGACAAGACTGGGGCGGCCTGATCGGGCTTCGTCTGGTTGCCAATCATCCCGACCGATTTGCGCGCGTCGTCATCTCGAACACTGGCCTGCCTTACAACCCAACAACTTCGGAGCAACTCCTTCAAGAGATTCAACAATTTCGAACGGATGCCCCGACGCCATCACTGATGGCCATGCAAAAAGCGATCAGTGGCATGCCCAGTGGCGACCCTGCATTGAAGTTCGCTTATTGGCAAAAATTTTGTTGGGAATCCGAGCAACTCCCAGTCGGCATGATGATGCAGATGATGATGGAGCGTCCCTCGACACCCGTTATGGCCGTTAATTTCCTCATGAATCAATTGGGCCTGTTCAACTACTCGCCCTGCCGATCCGATGTTGCCAAGGCCTATGATGCGCCCTTTCCTGACGCCAGCTACAAAATGGGGCCCAGGGCTATGCCAAGCCATGTGCCAACAACGTCGGCTTCGGCTTCGCTGGCGCAACAAGCAGCAGCCTGGCAGTTTTTTGAGACCTTTGAGAAGCCGTTTCTCTGCGCCTTTGCGGACGATGACCCGGTCACCAAAGGCGGCGATAAGATTTTTCAGGATCGTGTGCCAGGCACCAAGGGTCTGCCCCATACCGAAATCAAAGGGGGCGGGCACTTTGTACAAGAACGCGCGCCGGAACAGGTTGCTGCCGTCATTAGCCAGTTAATCGCAAGCACCTAACGATGACGCGGTTAAGCTGAACCTGCGGCAGCCGCTGCGCCAAGGCCTTGATCAATTTTGACCCGATCCAAGCGAGCACATCAGTGCAGATGTCGAGTGCCAGCTGCGCTAACAGTGCAGCTTTAGGCCGCCTCGAAAGGGCGCGCAGGAAGCGACCGGATTCGCCAACCGGTCGTGCCGTTATGACCCGCTCGATCAAACAACATTAGGCCGGTTTCACAGGCTCCATCCGCTGGCCATAATCCCAGGCCGAGATCCAAACCGGTTTGAGCCGAAGCTCCAGTTCCTCATCCACTCGGCTCATAAGCCACTTGCCCAACCCGGCGTTCGTGTCGCCCATGTACCGCGTGATGAGCCGCGGCAAGCTCTGCGCCGCGGCGGCCGCATCAACCTCGATCATCGCCTTGCCTCGAACACCACAATACGGCGGTGTATTGGAGGCGATTTCAAACGCACACCGCGGATTCTTCGCAATCAACCGCGCGATTTGACTGCGCGCGTGGGTTGCGCAAATGAGCACGCCTTGCACGGGATCATAATCAAACCACAGCGAGCAAATCGTCGGGAAATCGCCATCGGTAATAGCGATCCGCATGGGGATTACGGTCTTTTTCAAATAGTCGGCAATTTCTGCTTCGTCCCAGCTACTCTTCTGACGCACCTTCATCATTTGGCCATCTCTATTGGTAAGGGTTCGTGGTTTTACAACGCATACTGTACAACATGGGGCGCATCCGCCTTAACGGTTAATGGCTAAAAGGCCTGTCTCTTTGGTTTTTCATTCGCACACAATCGATCCACACGCTTTCGATCCCCACGCTTTCAATCCAAACACTTTCGATCGCGCTGCCCGACGCTTTTCGCTCATGAAACGAAGCATTCGCGCAATCTCACCGGCCGGATAGCGATCTTAGATTTTAACCATCAGCTTGCCCAAATTACCGCCAGAGAACATAAAGCCCAGGGCTTCCGGGTAGCTTTCGATGCCCGGTAAAATCTCCTCCGGCAGTGTGATCGAGTCTTCTTTGATCCACTGGCTGATCGCCGCTTTGGCGTCGGGAATAGACTCTGGAAAATGAAAGTAAGCAAACCCTTCCATGACCGATTGCCGCTCTGCCAAACGAAGGTAGAGCGACGGGCCCTGCACCTGCCCCATATTATCGTACTGCGACACCGCACCACAGATCACAACCCGTGCCCGCAAGGCTAAGTTGTCTAAGACCGCATCCAGAATTGCGCCGCCCACATTATCAAAAAACACATTGACGCCAGCTGGCGCCAATCGCTTAAGTTCGCTTGCGACATCTTGGCTTTTGTAATCGATGACCGCATCGAACCCCAACTGACTCGTGAGATAAGCGCCTTTGCGATCGCCGCCGGCTATACCGATCACCCTAGCCCCGGCCTTCTTTGCAATTTGTCCCGCAACGCAACCCACGGCCCCGGCGGCCGCTGACACCACAAACACGTCACCCGGTTGCACTTTCGCCACATGGGTCATGCCAATCCAAGCGGTCACCCCGGTCGAACCGCCCAGCAAACCCAAGTGCAGGCTCAAGGGCCCGACGTCGCCATCCACCTTCTCAAGCAGATCTGGTTTTAAGGTTGCAATCGTTTGAGCACCTAAGTGACCGCGCACAGCCTGCCCTACTGCCCAGCCCTCCGCGTTTGATTCAACAATCCGGCCAACCGCGCCGGCCAGAACGACGCCCCCTAACGGCACCTGTCGATGAAACCCTTCCCCCAAGAGCATGGTTCGCGCGCCCGCGTCGACCGAGACATACTCAACCGCCACGCGAACCTCGCCTGCTGCCAGCGGCTGTAAAGCCTGGGATTGGACTTCAAAACAATCTGGCGTGGCATCACGCTCTGGACGCTTTACTAAAATAACGGCTTGGTTCTGATTCGCCATACATTGACTCTCATCGGTTATCACAGCCGATCATACTATCGAGACCCAATTAAAAGGCAATGTTTGATACCGCGATCAGATCCTGTGCTCACGCCTACCGGCGTCCAGCACTTGGGCAGAATTCCGCTCCGCACTGTTGATGCCGCATCGTGCAATCGTGCAAGGGCGGCGCCATTCCGCCAGCGCCTGCGCGCCTTGCATCCTATGAGCTGGCAAGCGATGCTACGGCTTGATTCAGAAAAAGAAATATCGATGAGCGAGCTAGACCAAACTAAATTATCCGTTTTCAGCCCACAGGTTCGAAATTACGCTTTGGGCGTTTTAGTGGTGGTGTATACCTTCAACTTCATTGATCGACAGATATTATCGATCTTACTCGAGCCGATTAAGCAGGATTTGGGCTTGTCCGATACCGCCCTTGGGATGCTCACTGGCTTCGCCTTTGCGCTGTTTTACGCAACCCTTGGCATCCCAATTGCCCGATTGGCAGACCGCGGCAACCGCCGCAACATCATTGCTGGCGCGCTCACCATCTGGAGTGTCATGACCGCACTCTCGGGCCTCGCCCAAAACTTTTGGCATTTGCTCATTGCCAGGATCGGCGTTGGCGTTGGCGAGGCAGGCTGCTCGCCCCCCGCGCATTCGATGATTGCGGACTATTTCCCGGCTGAAAACAGAGCCACCGCCCTCGGCATTTATGCGCTCGGTATCCCGGTGGGCATCCTCTTTGGCTTTATTGCAGGCGGCTGGATCAACGAATTCTTTGGTTGGCGGATTGCCTTTTTCGTTGTGGGCGTCCCGGGCATATTGCTTGCCATCGTCGTCCGCTGGACGCTGCGCGAACCTGAGCGCGGCATGGCAGAAGGCAAGCAAGCCAGCGCTGAGCAACCTGGCGTCATGGAGACCTTCACCTATCTTTGGAAAAAGCGCTCCTTTCGGCACATGGCGGTCGGCGGCGGCCTCACCGCCTTTGTCGGGTATGGCATCGTGACTTGGGTGCCCTCCTTTTTAATGCGCTCCTATGGCATGCAGACTGGCGAAATCGGGACCTATCTTGGCCTAATTCTGGGCATTCCCGGCGGCATCGGGATTGCGCTGGGCGGCTACTTAGCAGATCGCTACGGCGCTAAGGATAAACGCTGGTACCTCTGGGTGGTTTCTGTTGCGCTTGTGCTCGCCGTACCCTTAACCGTTGGGGTTTATATGAGCAATAGTGCGACCGCCAGTTTGCTATTTCTAATCATGCCGGTACTCCTCGGTAATTTTTATCAAGCCACCACTTTCTCCCAAGCCCAAGGCTTGGTCCCGCTGCGCATGCGCGCTGTGGCCGCAGCGGTTTTACTGTTCATTCTTAATATTATTGGTCTGGGCGCGGGGCCTCAGGTCGTTGGTATTTTGTCTGATCTGTTACAGCCGAGCTATGGTGATGAGTCTTTGCGGTACGCCTTGCTCATCCTTTGCTTTGTGAACCTTTGGGCGGCCTATCACTATTTTGTAGCTGGGAAATATCTGAAGGACGATCTGGTGCTCGACACGTAATCACGTTCAAGGAATCAACGCGCGGGGCTGGAAAGATGACCGCGCAGCAACCATTTTGCCCCTGGCGCGCACTCACTTTTTACACTGCGTCAACCGTCGAACGCTTTGGGAGGCGCTGACTGGGAAATTTCAAATCAAGCAGGCTTTGTCCTCTCAAAAACCCTTTTTATTAAGGCCTGTCGATCCGCACAAGCCGCTTACGGGCGCTCACAAAGCATTCCATAAGCCCCAGCTCAATCGTCACTGGGCCGGCGCCTTATCAAACCTGTTTCGAATGCTGATATCTGACGCGTGCCCCGAGCACGCGCTTATTGCGCAGGACGCAAAACAAACGCCTCGATCACCGCTTGATAGTCCGACACCGCGCGCCGATACCGTTCAACATGCACAGCCTCGTTATTGCCGTGCACTCCGCGCGCCTCACCGTCTAGATACAGCATCGGTGAAAACCCATAGCTCTGAATACCGAGATCACGTGTAAAATGGCTGTCGGTAAAGCCTGAGGCCACCGAAAAGGTGAATCGGGCACCGGGATGCAGCGCGCTCAGTGTTGCTTGGATACTTTCAATCAAACTGGATGATGCATCCGAAATGGCGGGAGAAAACGCCATCGTCAGATCAACCGTCAGCCCCTCGCCCGCAACCCGCGCCTTAAAATCCTCGACAAAGGCGCTCGCCGCGCGATCAGGCAGCATCCGACAATCAACCTCCGCTTCAGCGACCGGCGGCACCACATTAATTTTACTCGACCCCTTTAACATCGTGATCGAACAGGTATCACGAAGCAACGCATGCAGCGCTGGGTGAGATGAATGCAACGCGCGAACAAAGTCAGGGCGTTGCACCGCGACCGCGATGTCCTGGTAATCAATCATTTGCTGGCCAGACAGTCCTGCTGCTAAGCCTTTAAAGTATCGATCAACTGGCGGAATGACCCGAATTGGAAAGGGCGTGCTTTGAAGCTGATTGAGTGCTTTGAGCAACTTAGTGACAGAGGACTCAGTCCGTGGGTAAGAGCCATGACCCGGCTCGCCTTCCGCTGCAATCTTGAGCCAGACCGGCACTTTCTGGGTGACCTCGATGGCGAAAACTTTCTCGCCCTCCTGAAGCAGTCCGCTGCCGCCCTCGTTGAGCAGATAGCCAACACCATCGAAAGCTTCCGGGTGGTTCTTGATCACCCAATCGACACCAAAAAATCCGCCGGCTTCTTCATCGGCACTGGCCATAAAAACCAGATCCCGATTCAGAGCGACACCAGACTGGGCAATGGCCACAAAGGCTAAAAACTGCGCAATACCGGTGCCCTTCATATCGACCACACCGCGACCGTAGAGATAACCCTCCCGAATCTCTGCTTGCAAGGGGTCCGACAACCAATAACGTGGATCACCTGGGACCACATCGGTGTGCTGCAGCAGCATGAGTCCGGGCGCTGCGCCACCTTTGAGTCTCGCCCACAGGTTGCCGCGACCGGGCGCAGATTCACCCGTCTCATAGGCAATCCCCAGTTGATCTAAGTACTGCGCATAAAAGGCGACGGCATTGGCCTCGTTACCGGGCGGGTTAACCGTATCAACACCGACAAAGTCAGAGAGAAGCTCAACCGGATCCAACTCAGCTTGTGCCGAGACACTGCCAATGTAGCCCAAAATGAAAACACCGCCGGTCAACCATTGTAAAAAATTGCGCTGTAACCGGCTGAACAAATTTGTTCTGGTCTTCATGTCATCCTCTCCTGAAAACGTATTAAGGGTTTCCCGATGGGAACACCGCCTTGTTCCGTGTTATTTACACTCCCTTTTATCAGGGAGCTTACCAAGTGATCCGACGCACAGATATGCCAAACAGGTTTTAACCGGCGCGCCCTATTGCCCGCCAGCAGTACCGCCGCGAATCAATCGGCCCGGTCGCGCCCCGGTGTCGTTGTCAAACCGGCGCGTGACCACGCCGTTAATGATTGTGGCCCAATAACCCGTCGCACCTTGCATGAGCCGCTTACCACCAGCGGGCAGGTCTTGCCGGACTTCTAGGGGCCCCAACTGCAAGCCTTCAAAATCGATCACATTGATGTCGGCGCGCTTGCCTGGGGCAAGATGACCGCGATCGGTAAAGCCAAATAACTGTGCGTTGCGATAGGTTCCCCGGTGAATCAAATGACCCAGCTCCAGCACCTCGCCTCGGCTGCGATCTCGCCCCCAGTAGGTCAGCTGGTAGGTCGGGTTGACCGCATCAAAAATCAAAGATACGTGCGCGCCAGCATCACTCAAGCCGGTCACCGTCACCTCATCCATTTGCATCGCGCGCACCGCATCCAAGTTGTACTCGGAATAATTGGTAAAAAACATAATGGCCATGGCATCTGGTGTTGCCAGCAAATAATCCAGCAAGTACTCCGCCGGCTCTTGTCCTTGCGCGGCCGCACGATGCGCAAAGGCTTCTTCAGCGGTAGGCTCGTAGCTGCTACTGCCCGTTAATTCAAAAATCTGAGCATGATTCAGTTCAGCGTGGGCAATACCAAAGGTCATGGAGCCTGGTGCAACGCCGCGCGTATCATTGGCCTCAGTCAGCAGGGCTGCTCGAATCTCGGGGGTCTTGAGCTTTTCCCGCAACACGGCGAGGGGTAGGTCCTTAAACTTCAGGTAAGTGGGTTTGAGCATCCAAGGATGATAGGTGCTCAGACTGAAGACCAAGCCCGTGGGCCGACTGCCGACCTGCGGGAAAATTTGGGCACCTGCCGCGTTATGGTCTTTGACCTGCTTGAGGGCGAGCTGCCATTGGTCGTGCCAATCATCCACCTGAAACAACGTAAAGGTCGCGGCCCGACCACTTTCACAACTCAGCTTGGCGATGAGGTCAATCTCGTCCGAGAGTGCCGTGTGCTCCTCAAAGCCTTCTCGACCCGAACCCAGCGTGCTGGAAGGGATCAATTGAAAAACGCCCGCCCCCGCGCGTTTCATTGCGCGAGCAATCGCCAAGACTTCAATTTCATTGGCAAAGGTTCCCGGCACTGGATCACCGGTAATCGATCGATGCCCCAAAATTCTTGAGGTTGAGAATCCAACCGCACCATCGCGCAGCGCCTGCTCGACAATGTCGGACATTGCATTCAAATCATCTTGTGTTGCGGCTTCATTGGCGCGCCCTCGGGCGCCCATTACAAAATTACGAACGGCGCCATGCGCGATTAAGGAAGAGATGTCCAGGGCGTAGGTTTTAGTCTCCAACAAATCCAAATATTCGCCATAGGTTTCCCATGCGCCCCAAGGCATCCCTTCATGCAGCGCGCTGCCGGGAATGTCCTCAACGCCTTCCATCAAATCAATCAGATCCTGCTCGCCGCCCTTGGGCACCGGCGCAAATCCCACGCCACAGTTGCCCATCACGATCGTGCCAACGCCATGGCTCGCCGATGGGTTCATCTCACTATCCCAAGTCACCTGCCCATCATAATGCGTATGAATATCGACCCAGGCCGGAGCCACAATTGCGCCATCCGCGGAGATCACCACTTTCGCGTCAGCGGTCAGGTTCGCCGCCATCGCCTGAATCAGGCCATCCTTGATGGCGATGTCGAGCTGCTGCGGCACTGGGTCCAAACCGTCATAAACCAAACCACCGCGAATCATAATATCGTGCATAAGTGTTCCTTAGTAATGGGATGCCGCGGCCTGCCCTAACCCCAGCGATCGGCCCTTCAGTACGATATCGCTGTCATCAAATTGAACCGGGTAGGGCAACGACAGATGGCAAGGTCCGTGCAATACAAAGCGCATAATAGGCTTCCCAAATGCTTTCGGCCAGAGCCCGGTTTGGCGACCCAATACGGGGCACCACCTCGGTTACATTACCCGAGCGCACCGAACAGAACCATCTTGGTGACTTAACTGAATAAAGGTTATTCGCCGTCTATTGGCTGCCCATTCTTACTAGCCATTCGGGTTTCGCGGCCACCTATCGCGACCGTAAGCCCTCTTTTTGGAGTGTCCAAAGCAAGACATCCAAGCGATCCTGACCGAAAAATGGCGCACCTTGATAAACACAGGTCGGCACGCCCCAGTGCCCAGCCTGTTCATGCGCCACTTGATTGGCAGCAATCACCGCATCCAAGCGATCCGCCTCATGGATAATGCGTTGATCCATACCCGCAAGATCAAGGCCTGCTCGATGCGCCGCCTGCGCAAGGTGTTCGCCCTGATCCCAACCGGTCGTCCCGCCCCAGATGAGCGCTGAAACTTCATCGGCAAAGGCCAGGCCCGCCCCGAGTTCTTCCGCCAGGGCGCCCAGGCGGGTTAACCGGTCAATATAAGGCTGAACCTCGCCCGTCTGCCGGCGCCCGTGTTCATCAACAATTTGTACGACCGGGTCGGGGCGCGGCCAAACAAAGGGTAATGCTAGAAATTCTGCAACCCGAAAAACATCGGTCATAAAATAGGAGAACCACTGCGGCTGTACACTGTGAAAAAACTCAGGCGAGCGCACGGCAATCGGATAGACCGGCCGAAAATTCACAATAAGATCGTACTGCGCCTCCCAATCGCGCAAGCGCCTCGTCGCCAAATAAGACCACGGACTGCGAAACGACCAGAAGACATCGATTGCCATGGATTGTGATTGCGTCATTGTTTTCTCCTTGGGCCTCGCCCTATCAAGGCCCGACATCGATTTAAACGTGCACCGGTCCCGGATTAAGACCCTGCAGTTGCGCCAAGGGTTTTCCCAGCTTTTAGTGCCGCGCCCAACGCGCGCGGCTTACGCGTTAATGGCCTTATCAAAGGCTGGCCTTGCGGCAATCCGGGCGATATACGCCAAGAGGTGCGTCATCTCATCGGTGACGCATCCCGACCGCTGACTCATAAAGCAGGCATGACCCAACATAATGTCCGCACCCGAGAAATCGCCGATCAGGTAGTCACGTCCCGCCAGCGCATCATTCACAGGTTCTAAGGCTTTGGTCAGCAGGCGCTGAGCTTGGCCTAGCACTTTTTCGTCTCGGCGGTCCGGTGGCAGCAAGATGGTTTGGACCACGATCGTGTTAATCGGCGGCATCACCATCCCTTCGCAGTAGTGAAACCACTGTAAGTATTCCGGAAACAAGGGCGAGGCAACGTCGGGTTTCAATCCGCCGTTTTTGTGGCGCTCAAGGATGTATTCAACGATGGCGCCAGACTCAAAAATACTGATGTCACCATCATCAAGAACCGGGACTCGACCCAGGGGATGTCGCGCTCGGTGCGCGTCGGACTTCAGATCTTTTGGATGAAAATCCATTCGGTTGAGCTCATAAGGTAGTGCCAGCTCTTCAAGCAACCAGAGAATTCGCCCGGCTCGGGAGTTGGGTGCAAAGTGTAGGGTCAACATTTAACAGTACCTCCATTGGGTTTTCGGTGTTCATTACGCGGCGGGTTCGGCCGATAAAGGCGGCAGCAAATACGCGTCGAGGACCCCTAAGGGCCCCAGCACATTCTCGACCGCGGCCCGGTCTGAATTGGATAAGCCAAGGATCTCAGTCCGGATATGACGCCGAGAGACTTCACAGTATTTGAGCGCCCGCATCGGCACTGGGCCATCACCCAGATCCAGCGCGCACCATTTTTCGCCCTCGGCCAAGGCCAAGCGAGACGTCTTCAAAAATTCATGGTGGGTGTCGCGCATGTGATGAAAAAACGGCGTGAGGGTTTCCGGGAGCACGTCCCGAGGCGCGTATCCTCCCCCGCTCGATTCTGCCGCAAAGATTTGGGTCATGCGCGGTAGCAGGCTCGGCGCACTCGCCTCGATCCAACTCCGGGGTTCGGGATCAGATGCGATGTGCGCTTTAAACAGTCCGGCGAAAGTGAAATCCCCCAAGCTCGCGCAGTCGCCCAACAGATAAGGCTGCTCGCTAAAATGCGCTGCCGCATATTGCATGAGGATATCAAAATCCGCCCGCACCTGAGCCGATTGATCTGGTCCGCAGCCTCGATTGCCGCAAGCCCGTAAGCCAAAGTTATCGCGAATCGTTTGAATCAAAACCGCGGCCGCCTGCTGCTCGTCCGGACTCAGTCCTTCACCCTGAAATCGTCCGTGGCGATTGGCATAGAAGCCCTCGGCAATTGCCGCCACATTGTCGGGATAGCACCATCGACTGTTAATTGCATAGCGGCCAAACCACTCATCCGCCCAATCTTCGAGCAAATGCGCTGCAATTTTTTGCACCGGTGTCTTAGGCAGCAGTGGTCGATCTGGATATTTATGATTGAGCATCAGGCCAATTGGCGTCGTATCGTGCAGGAACCAGCCCTCTGGGGTTTCAAGTCCCGGTATAAAATGGGTGCCTAGCCGCGCCTCGACCGCTGCTTGCGACGCCTCAGACTTTAATTTGAAGGCGTACGACACGCCCAAATAATTCAGCATTGCCTGCAACTTGCGTGTGAACAAACTGTGTTCGCCTCCCCAAAGCACATACTGACCTTCAAACACGCGTATTTCTCCTTTGCTTACTAACCATGTACAACGTGCCTCACCCTTTTGATTAGTTTCTCAATTAAGTCGAACCGATTAACCCCAAAATCAACGGCTCACAGATATTGGCCGCCAACCCTGCTACTTTGGGCAAGAAGGCCGCGCTCTGAGGCGGAACAAGCGCCACATTTGCACCAATGCCCTCCAGTCCAGGTTCAAAATCAAGCTGGCCGCACGTCACGATCAACCCGCGCTGGCCCAGGAACGCGGCTATGCCAGCGCCCAGTCTAAAACATAATGGAAATCATTATCGTTTGCCAGATCAACGGGTGCCTATGGGTTTCGGGGCCTTAAAAAGAGTTCGCATCAATTAAAGGTTCTGCTTTAATTCACGCTCAATCGCAAAGAAGAGCGCTATGAAAAACTGTATCCCCCGCGCGCACAACCCGCGCGCCCCCGGGCGTTTACTCAAGATCTGTCTTTTAATTTTATGGGCCGGTACTGCAAACGCTGAGTCCACGCCCAGTGAGCGCTTGCTAACGTTATCTTCTGGCGCCGACGCGACCTTAACCCTGCCCGCTACGAAGTCGAGCGCCCGCGGTATGGTCATCATGATTCATGGCTGGTCAGGTCAGAAAGATGAAGTCGGGGATCTGTTTAAACGCCAAGCTAAAGCGCTGGCTGAACGGAACATTGCCTCGCTGCGAATGAACATTCGGGGAGAAAGTGAGCGCGAGGCCACCAACTATCGTCTGACCAGCACCTTTGTCAGCCGGGTCCAGGATGCCCAAGCCGGGGTTGATTGGGCGATCGAGCATTACGGCCTGCTACCCATCGGCCTGCTAGGCTTTAGCTACGGCGGCGCCACCGCGATGGAGCTGATCAGTCAAAAGCCCACGCAGTATCAATCCCTCGTGCTTTGGTCCAGCATCCTCAATCCGAATGAACTGTTTATCGGCCAACCCGCCGCACCTTTTCGGCAAGCCTTAGAAACCGGTGAAGGCGCACTACAGGACTGGACGACCCTCTTGATCACTCGAGCGCATATCCTCGGCATGATCGGCTTTGATCCCACGCGCGGTCTGCCTCAGTACCGCGGCGCGCTCTTGTCTTTGCGCGGCTCAGAAGACTCTGTGCCGCAACACGATCCCCACATTTTGAAGCAAGCCGGCGGCGCTCAGCTTGAGTATCGTATTCTGCAGGGCGCCGATCACATCTTTAACGCGTTTGATCCGACAAAGGACTATGGCGATCGCATCATCAAGCAAACGGCTGCCTGGTTTGAGCAAACCCTGCCAGCAATCCAGGCGGCAGCCAACTAACCCGAGACAGATAGATCGGCAAAACGAATGCTGGGCATTTTAGCGGAACGCGCCCAGTTCCAATGCTGCACGCTGCCGATCAACGCAATCCGCTTGAGCAATTCATAGAAATTGCCCGCAACGGTAATGCCGCGAACCGGTTGCACCCGCACGCCATCGCGACACAGATAGCCGGATGCCCCAAAACTGAATTCGCCGGAGATGGGGTTCGCCCCCGAATGCAATCCCGTTAAATCCGTCACGACAAGATACGCGCCCGCGTGCAATGCAGCGTCATCCGCCGTACCCGCATCGATTTCAAGCTGATGCAAGCCCACGCCCAGCGTTGACCTTGGGCCGCGGGTACCATGCCCTGTTGACGCCGAATTAAAATAAGACGCCGTCATGCTGTTGTGAATAAGCGATGACAAGGCCCCTTCTTTGATCAGACACAAGGCCTGTGCGGGCGTGCCTTCATCGTCAAACAAAGCATAACCAAATCCATCGGTATCAAGCGGCAGATCCCGAACCGTGAGTTTGGAACCCGCAATCTCTTCACCGAGCTTATCCCGCATCGGATTTACGCCATCTTTCGCTGATTTGCCAGAGAACATCATTGAGAACACGTTGAACAAAGAGGGCAGAATTTCTTCATCGAAAATGACGTCGTACTTGCCGCTGGGAATCGCCGAGCCCTGTAAGATGTCGAAGGTGTTTTGATAGGCTTGGTCCACCAAGCGATCCGGATCCAACTCAACAAATCGCCGCGCCGCCTGGCCAATGCCTTCCATCGCGTTCTTATCCCCAGACTCGATGAGCGCATAAGCATAGCAGTGCATCATTCGTGCTTTTGATCGGGCCTCGAGACCCGTGGTTGAGTAAACCCGGCGCTCACCAACCGAATCCTGAACCCCGTTATAGGGCACGTTCTTGACCATCGGCTTTGCCGCGAGCCTTGCCTCAATGGTCAGAGCAAGCTCGATTTTTTCAGCAACCGTGGCCTGATCAATTGGGCTCAATTGCGCGTCTTGGGTTTCAAGCTTTAGCGCGTTGGCGAGGATTTTCTCATGCGCTTCAACCGCGGCATAACTGGCATTGAGTAGGGCCTGATCGACCAGCGCCACAAGCGATTCGCCATCAGCCGCTTCACTGTAGGCGGTGCCAACGCGGTTATCTTTAATAACGCGGAGGCCAAAGACCTGACTTGACGTGACTTTGTGCTCCTCTAGCGCACCATCCTTTGCCTTCAACGACAGGGCCTCACCTTGATCGATGATGAGATCCCCTTCAGCGCCAGCGGCCCGGACCCGATCGAGGATTTGTTCTGCTTGACTGACAATGCTCATCAGGCCTGACCTCCGACCAGGATTTCATCCACCTTCAACGTCGCTTGACCCACCGAGGTCGGCACGGCGCCCGACACCGACCCGCACATCCCACAAGCTAACGAAAAATCCTTTCCGACCATGGAAATTTCTTTGAGGACGGCAGGCCCGGTACTGATCAACGTGGCCGCCTTAACCGGATATTGGATCTTCCCATTTTCGATGTAATAACCTTCGGTGACAGCAAAGTTGAATTCACCGGTACCAGGTTGCACAGAACCACCACCCATTTGAGCCGCGTAAATCCCACGATCGATCGAGCGAATCATGTCGTCGAACTCGGCGTCCCCAGCTTCGATGAAGGTATTGCGCATTCTCGATGCCGGGGCATATTTATAGGATTCTCGCCTTCCTGAACCCGTGCGCTCAAAACCCGTTTGTTCTGCCCCCAATCGATCCACGAGAAAGCTGGTTAAACGGCCATCTTTGATGAGCTGGGTGTTCTGTGTCTGCATGCCTTCATCGTCGATGTTGATCGAGCCCCATTCATTGGCCATCGTGCCATCGTCAACAGCACTGACCGCTTCATTGGCAATCATCTCCCCCATCTTGTCGTGAAAGACGGATGCTTTTTTGGCAACCGAGGTCGTCTCCAGCAAATGACCGCAAGCCTCATGAAAGATCACCCCACCGAAACCATTGCCGATCACGACGGGCATCCGACCAGACGGACACGCTTTCGCGCGCAAGTTAACCAGCGCCTGGCGCGCAGCTTCGTCACCGGTTTTCTTAGGATCAACCTGCTCTTTAATTTCCCAGCCCAAAAGGCCACCATCACTCCACATACCCGTTGCCTGATCCTGACCGTCCGAGGCAATCGCGGTGAGCGTCGCCCGGACATAGTTTCGGGCATCTGTTGTGTGCAAGCCTTCGCTGTTAAAGATCTCGATACGTTGCTCTTTTTGCCGGCAAGCGCCCCGGGTTTGGGAAATGAGGTTACTGCTGGCCCGGGCTGCTGCATCTGCCGCCATCAGATACGCCACCTTGCTGTCGACATCCGCATCGGCTGATAAGATTCGATGGGCGGGGTGATGCTCAACCGGCGCCGAATAATCGAAGGCCTGCAGTGAGACTCTCGGGTCTCGCAGATCCATGGCCGCGAGCTCACCCATAATTCGCTTAAGCTCCTCGGCTTCTGTTTTATTGGTGTAGCCATACAGGACCTTGCTACCAAACACCAAGCGCACGCCTATTCCGAAATCGATGCCTGACTCAACGGACTGAACCTGGCTACTGAGGGTGCTAATGGCATTGGTTAAACTGCGTTCAACAAAGAGTTCCGCAAAATCGGCACCCAGCGACAATCCGTGATCGATAACGTCCTCGGCCTTCGTAACCTGCAACATGAGATTTCCTTTTCGGTAACGTAAATACTGTTTGGTGTGCATCGCCTGCCGCGTTTCGCGGCAGGACTGCTGTTAGATTTTTAGTCTGATTTCTCGCGGTTCGCTGCGTTCATCATGGAATCTATTCATCCATTGTTAATCTTATGCCGCGAATCCTTCGTGCGCCGCAAGTCCAACGTTTTTCGTGCCCCTTCATTATAACGCGGACTAAAGCCATCGAGATTGATTCACTGATCTTTATTCTTTTGGGCGACTCACCCCACCCATCAAGCCATAATCGATTTGAGCAGGTCAAAGCACCCAAGATCATCTGATGCTGCTGATTGACGCGCCACCATTTGGGCCATCCAAGCGTAGGCAGTGGGATTGCTGACATCCAGCGTGCCCGCGACCACCGTCACGTAAATCCAGTTATACAGGACGCTCAACCGGTAGCTTTCGAATGATGTATCAAACGAAAGCGCCGGAATACCGAGGTTTTGCAAGCCTTCAACATAGCGCTGAATCAATGCCCGTTCATGGGCCTGCCGAACAGCCGTTTGGGTGCTTTGTCCTAAAAACAA
>ERZ651776.1439-NODE-1439-length-28392-cov-4.825958_pt1 | contig 28392 bp, 29 predicted proteins | sample MGYA00514761_ERZ651776 | MGnify/ENA metagenome assembly ERZ651776 | reverse complement strand
ACATTTTACACTGAAAAGATAAGATTCAATATAGATTTAGAAACAAAAACCTCCGAGCAAAATGCTCGGAGGTTTTTTTATGAGAATCATTTTATGGTTAAATAGCTATACGTGTGTTGCCTCGTGTTTATATACTGAAATAATGACAAAAGTCCATTGTTCCTTTTCGCTTTAAGCGAAAGAATAGCAAGTTACATCTGTAAATCTAATGTAGATTATGGATCAAAGAGGTAAGAAATACTTTCCTATAGTTTTTTGTGGTTTTAGCTTTGGGTAAAAGTTGTAACTATCATTGATTAGATTCATTTTAGTACGTATGAAATGAGAATTGATTATCCATTTTACAGATAGTTCAAGTGTGTTTAGAAAGAAAATAATAAGTTCTCGTGTTTTGAATAAAAATAGCTAATAGTTGTAAAAAGAAATTACCTAAAAAGCTCCCAATCTAATTTTAAGGAAAAAACATTAGAATAAATGGCAGCACTTTGATCACCTATGTCGGTAAGCGCATAGTCAACGTGGATGCCTTTATATTTAAAACCAACACCAATATTAGGCTGAAAACCTACAGAGGTAGAATTATCTAACTGCGTAATTTCTTGAAAGTTTCCTACCCCCGCTCGTACATAAACAAGTTCGGAATACCCAAATTCAAAGCCAAATGCAGGTGTCACACTTGCTGTTGCTGTTGATATAATATCATTTGTTTGAGCAAAACGAACGTTAAGATCTATTTCTGCTTTAAAACTATAATCATAATGATGTACCCATGTTCTTCCAAAGCCTAATTGTAATTTTGGGATGGTAATCTCTGTGCTCTCAGGAAGTTCTTGATTTTGACCTTCTACGGCATCACTAATGGTAGCAAACTGTTCTTCATCAATACTCCATGCATTAACAGTTGTTGTAATATCACGAGCCATCAATCCAAAATTCCAATTTCCCTTTTGCCATTGTAATCCAATATCAATACCAAAACCCCAGCTATTTGCAAAATCACCAATAACACGACGAACTACTTTTGCATTAGCACCTATATTTAGACCATCTAAAGGAAGCTCTCGCGCATAAGAAAATGTAACTGCCCAGTCTGCGGTAGAGAATAAACTAATTCGATTAAAATCAATATTCCCTTCGGCATCTATAAGTTGTGTGGTATTCAAAATATCATCTACACCAAACCGAATAATAGAAATCCCTACAGCGCTTTTGTCATCAAGAGGTTTTGCAAAAGCCACATAATCATAGTTGGCAATGTTTGCAAAATAGGATGCGTGCATAATAGAGACTTGGTTGTCTTCTAGGTGTACAAGTCCAGCTGGATTCCAATATCCAGAATTAACATCGCTTGTACTTGCCACAACAGCATTACTCATTCCTAAGGCAGCCGCATCTACTCCTATGTTTAAGAACTCGTTAGAGTACTTACGCACAGCTTGCGCACTTACGGATAGAGTAAGTAGTATAAAAATTATGGGAAGTATCTTTTTCAAAAGCAGTAATTACGGGGCAAATATCCCCTTTTTATTACATATTCTAAACTTTATTTTAATGGAGATATTGCATATATAATTACATAATTCATTTTCTTTTCTATTTTTACACAAATACTAATGATGAGACTTAAAAAATATATACCTAATGCCCTCACTATGGGGAACCTTTTAAGTGGCTGTATCGCCGTTTTATTTGCTGTACAAGATCAAATGGAGTACGTCGCGTTTTTTGTAGCGTTGGGAATCTTTTTTGATTTTTTTGATGGTTTTTTTGCGCGCCTTTTCAATGTCCAAAGCGAAGTAGGATTGCAATTAGACTCCTTGGCAGATATGGTTACGAGTGGCGTAGTGCCTGGTATTGTGATGTATCAGTTATTAATTGGTGCAACAGATATTCCATGGGGAGCTTCTCTAGAAGCATATCATTTTAATATCGCATACATAGGATTTATCATTACGCTAGCGTCTGCCTATCGTCTTGCAAAGTTTAATGTAGATGACCGTCAGACCAATTCATTCATTGGATTACCTACACCAGCAAATACCCTTTTTATCATCAGCATTCCTTTGATTTTGATGTATGGAGAGTACGCTTTCGCGAAAGCGGTATTCACCAATCCCTATGCTTTACTAGCTATTGCTATAGGAAGTAGCTATATGCTTAACGCAGAAATCCATTTGTTTGCACTCAAGTTTAAAACATGGGATTTTGCAAAAAATAAAGTTCGCTATTTCTTTCTTTTAGCCAGTATCATGCTTCTTATTTTCTTACACTATTTAGCAATTCCACTGTTGATTGTGTTGTATGTTTTACTATCAGTACTCTTTCCTGATAAAAACAGAGATTCTATCAAAAAGGAATAACTATTCTGACTTTAGAAAGTATCTTTGCAAAAAAGACACTTTTATGACCAACCCAGATATAAGAGCACTAGAACCTAAAGCGCTCTGGAATAAATTTGCAGATCTTAATGCCGTACCACGTCCTTCAAAAAAAGAAGAACGTGTGATACAGTTTATGAAAGATTTTGGAAATAACCTTAATCTAGAAACCATCGAAGACGAAGTTGGAAACGTCATTATACGCAAACCTGCAACCTCAGGCATGGAGAACCGTAAAATGGTGGTGATGCAATCGCACCTTGATATGGTACATCAAAAGAATTCAGACACGACATTCGATTTTGATACACAAGGGATAGACATGTATATTGATGGTGATTGGGTACGGGCAAAAGGGACTACGTTAGGAGCCGATAATGGTTTGGGTGTTGCCACCATTATGGCAGTACTAGAGAGTACGACGATTGAACATCCAGCTATTGAAGCCTTATTTACCATAGATGAAGAAACAGGTATGACAGGTGCTATGGGTTTAAAAGGAGGTGTCTTAAAAGGCGATATTCTTTTGAATCTGGATACAGAAGAAGATGATGAAATAGGTGTAGGGTGCGCAGGAGGTGTCGATGTTACTGCAACGAGATCATATATCGAAGAAGCTGTAGCCGATGGTAAAACAGCCTATACCATTACCGTAAGAGGTCTTCAGGGAGGACACTCAGGAATGGATATTCATAAAGGCTTGGGGAATGCCAATAAATTAATGAACCGTTTATTATATAACGGATTTGAGAATTTTGGATTACAAATTGCCAATATTGATGGCGGTAGTTTGCGTAATGCTATTCCTAGAGAAAGTGTTGCTACGATAGTAGTGGATACGATACAAAAGGATGCTTTTGAGTTTGAATTTGATGCACTAGCAAAAACCATACAAAAAGAATTTGAAACACTAGAACCAAATCTTGAGATGATACTCTCTCAAACGGAACTTCCTGAAAAAGTAATGGAGTTGGGGGTTCAAGAAGGATTGACTAAAACATTGTATGCGGCACATAATGGTGTATATCGTATGAGTCCAGAGATTGAAGACTTAGTAGAAACGTCTAATAACATAGCACGTGTGATTGTGAAAGAAGGAACTATTAAAGTAGGCTGTCTTACACGATCTTCTGTAGAGAGTACTAAAATAGACCTTGCCAATGCACTTAGAGCTACGTTTGAATTAACAGGTTGTGACGTGGAGTTATCTGGAGATTATCCAGGATGGGCTCCTAATATGAAAAGTCCAATTCTTCAAGTGCTTATAGATAAGTACCAACAAATTAATAAAACAGCACCCAATGTGGCTGCATGCCATGCAGGTTTAGAATGTGGAATTTTAGGACAGAATTATCCAGATATGGATATGATTTCTTTTGGTCCTACCATTAAAGGAGCACATTCTCCAGACGAACGGGCAAGTATCTCTTCTGCGAAGAAATATTGGAATTTTGTTTTGGAAATTTTAAAAGATATTCCTGTGAAATAAATAGAGATATCATTTCATAAAAAAATGCTAGAGATTTCTCTAGCATTTTTTTTATGTGTAAAGTACAAGGATAACTACTCTTGAGGTTCTCTAACGCTTACAAGTTCTACTTCAAAAACAAGGTCTGCATTTGGTGGAATAGCACCAGGATATCCTGAAGGACCGTATCCTAAATGAGAAGGAATAAACAAGGTCATTTTATCTCCAATGCTCATAAGCTGTAATCCTTCTTTAAATCCAGCGACAAGTCCAGCGTCAGGTCCATAAAGTGTTCCTAATGGATTATATCCAATAGCATCTTTACGACGTTGATCAAATTTATCTTGACTTTTAGCAACTTCTTCAATGCTTGTGTCAAATAACTCCCCACTTTCAGCAAAGAATCCAGCATAATTCACATTTACAGAGTCTCCTACAGTAGGTTTTTGACCTTCTCCTTTTTTGTCCCAGTGTATTTTAAGTCCGCTAGGAAGTGTCTCTGCTTTTGCTTCCTTTTCATTGAATTTATTTTTAAACTCAGAAAATCTATTGGCATGTTTATCTAACTCTCTAGCAAACGTAGCAGGCGCATCAAAGTTTTTGGCAGCTTTACCAATACGGATCACGTTTACTTGTTGCATAATAACATCTACTTTTGGAGCTGTTGTTCCTTGTGTCATTTCTACATCTGTAATGGCATCTATAACGTCAAAACCAATCACTGTTTTCCCCCATACAGTGTGGCAACTTACACGTCTTCCGCTACAGTTTTTTCTACCTCCATTTTGATCAAAACCATCTAGATGTGGTGTTGCTTTATGTGTGATAAAAAACTGGCTTCCGTTTGTATCCGCTCCAGAATTAGCCATAGAAAGAATACCAACAGTATCATGTCTTCTTGTAGGTGATAATTCATCATGAAATTTATAGCCTGGACCTCCAGTTCCCGTACCAAGCGGATCTCCTCCTTGGATCATAAAGTCTTTCATAACTCTATGAAATTTTAAACCATTATAATAAGGCTTGTTAGCATATATACTATCCACCATTGGGTGTGTACCTTCTGCTAATGCAACAAAGTTTGCCACTGTCGCAGGAGCATCTTCATAGTATAACTCGGCAACAATAGTTCCTTTGTCTGTTATAAACTCGGCATAGATGCCATCTTTTAAATCTGGGTATTTATCATTACAAGAGAGTAATGATAATAAAGCAACAATAAGTAACATGTGTGTTTTTTTCATGGGTTAAAATGTATTAATTATTCGGGTTGATTATCTTCTTCTATTTTTAGTAAGCTTACTGTAGATCGAATGGGAAGATTACTTCCTATTTTATCTTCAAAACCATAATATCCGTATGCTTTGTGCGAAGGAAATAAAAATGTAATGGTTTCTCCTTCTTTTAAAATCTTAAGACCGTCACGTATTCCAGAAATAAGTTCTTGATTACTTTGGTCTATCTTCATGGCTTGTACTCCTATCGCTTCCTTAGAAAGAATGGTAGTACCTGACAATGTTTGTAAATCATACGTAAAATTGACAATATCTCCTTTTACAGGTGTTTTTGTAGTAAGGGTGTCTTGAGTTATATACCGATACCAAAACCCATTTTCAGAATTTAGGTAGGTATTTGTTGTATCTTGTTCAATAAGTTTTTTTATAAAAACTTCTTCTTCTGAGATCAGTTCTTTATTTCGCTGTACAGACTCAGAAATATAAGATCCTGATTTTTTAGAAACATACCATCTAGCTTCTGGATTTTGACAAGCCAAAAGGCATAGTAGACATACTATTGCAATAATTCCTTTTTTCATTAGTTATAATTTGTCTTTATAACGCGGTAATATACTAATAAATTGAGTGATGGTATCTTCTAATGAAAGGTCACTTTTTCCTCCCGCGGCATTGGTATGCCCACCACCTTCATAATGTGTGCGAGCAAACTCGTTTACAGAAAAATCTCCTATAGATCGCAAAGACATCTTTATAATCCCTTCCGATTTATTTTCTATAAAAATAATAGCAAAAATAATTCCTTCTAAAGACAAGCCATAATTTACAAAACCTTCGGTATCTCCTTTTTGAAAATTGTGATCGTCTAGCTCTTTTTGAGATAATGTGATATATGCTGTTTTATATTCTGGAAGAATTTTAAGATTTTTTAAAGCAACTCCTAATAATTGTAATTTCGTATAACTATTGGTATCATATATATGACGATGAATATTCGCATTATCGGCACCAGCAGCTATAAGCTTTGCAATGACCTCGTGGGTTACTGCCGTTGTAGAAGGAAACCTAAAGGATCCTGTATCTGTCATAATACCTGTGTATAAACACGAAGCCATATCGGCGTCAATATGAGCAGTTTCTTGCAATGCATCTATAAAATGATAGACCATTTCGCACGTACTACTCATACGTGTATCACTATAGGTAACCACAGCATAATCAGCAGGCTGTTGATGGTGATCTATCATGATAAATTCGGCGGTGGCAGTCGCAAGAACTTTTTCCAGATCCCCTGTTCTTGATAGATGATTAAAATCCAAAGTAAAGATAAGATCAGCATTTTCAATTTTTTCAATCGCTTTTTGAGTAGTGGCGTTATAGATAATTACATCCTCATGACCAGGAAGCCATTTTAAAAAATGCGGATATTCATTGGGAGCAATTACCGTAGCTGTATGTCCTTTACTATTGAGATATTTACATAGTGCTAGCGTACTTCCCATGGCATCACCATCAGGATTTTTATGGGGTACAATAACAATAGATTTTGATGTTTCAAGTAACGTCTTTACCGTCTTAATATCATTCGAATTCATAGTTTGCGAAGATACAATTTATGAATATGATGTATCCTAAAGATGCCTAATTATTTACAAAATGGATGGATGAAATAGAATTTGACAAACCTTACCCTTTGCATAATGTAGAAAAGCACTATTTTTGCACAAAATTTGAGGGGAGGCGATACGCTTTCGCGAAAGCATAAAAAAGAATTATTTTATTTAATACAAAAGATGCTCACTTCTGTGAGAATTACAAGAAGACTATGGCAACAAATAGAACATTTACAATGATTAAGCCTGATGGCGTAGAAAACGGACACATCGGAGCAATTTTAGAAAAAATTACGGCAAGCGGTTTCCGGATTGTAGCAATGAAGCTTACACAAATGACAAAGGCAGATGCCGAAGCTTTTTATGCAGTACACAATGAGCGTCCATTTTTTGGAGAGCTTGTAGAATTTATGACACGTGGACCTATAGTTGCAGCGATTCTTGAAAAAGAAAATGCCGTAGCAGATTTCCGTACGTTAATAGGAGCTACAAACCCAGCAGATGCAGCCGAAGGTACGATCAGAGCATTATATGCAACATCTGTAGGTGAAAACGCTGTTCACGGAAGTGATAGTGATGAAAATGCAGCGATTGAAGGTGCTTTCCATTTTTCAGGAAGAGAGCAGTTTTAATACTTTTAGATATATTACTAAAAAATGCGCTATCTGCAAAGGATAGCGCATTTTTTCGTTTTAAAGCAATTAATAATATGTATTTTCATAAGAATAATTGGAGGTTTATCGTATCTGATTAAGTTAGAAATTCATCCATTATTTTTCTGAATTTTAGAGCATATTTTTTATTCGTTCAATTATATTTGGTTTAAAAACTTTAAATTTCTTTTCATAAGAAAATTCTGTGTACGTTTTTCCAATATATTCTTTTCCTTCTTTATCGGTCAAAATCGCTGTGCAGTTCAAAAAATTATATTTTTTCGAAAGTTCTATTTTAAAAATTCCACTATTTATAAAATCAGATTCAAAATTCTCATTTTCCAGAGTTAGGTAAATTGTTTCCTTTAACCTTGGTAAATAAGCTAGAATTGGTTTTATTTCCATTTCTTTTGGTTCAATAGTTTCATTCATTAAGTCAATCACCAATTCAGATATTTTGATTTCAGAAGCTGCATTTAAAATCCAATCAGACATGTATGCTTTGCTGTAATAGAATAAAGTGCTGAAATACCTTTGAGTCAGAGAATTTGGTAATCCATTTAAGTTTTTTTTCTTTCCCAAGGTTTTGTGGAAATTTATTATGTCCAATGATGTTATCTATTTTAAAACCAGTTTCTTGACAACGTCTCTTCTTAATTCTTCATTAAGACGTTCTAAAATATACGCATTTCTAAAAACAACTACCGTCTAGTGATGTTATTTATCGTAATATCAATTTCTTAACAATATCTCTTCGTAATTCTTCATTAAGACGTTCCAAGATTTTTTCTTTCCCGTAACTTAATTCTTCTCTGAATACAGAAGAACTTAAATTCACTAGAAGTGTATCTCTTTCTAAGCGAACAGAAATGGTGTAGGTTTTAAACGCTGGATTGAGCGCAAACCAAGCACTTTCAACATCTAGTTTGTCAATGCCTTTTTGGAGTTTGTTTTTAGTGACAAATTCCCCTAAGGCATCACTTATCGATATAGGGTCTGTATGGCGCTTTGTCATTTTGAAAAGAGTATAGGTTCATATCTTCTATACGTATAGGTCGTACCATTCTCGTTGAGAAGAATCAGTTGATCTTTTGAAGCTTCAATAACGGTTTCTTTCCAACTATCAAAGGCTGTTGTATATTTTAATACGAGGGTGTTGTCATTAATTTCTATATCAATATTTTCTGATGATTGCGAGGTTGTAAAATGACCACCAATATCGGGTTGTACCTTTTTACGAACTCCTTTCAGGTTATCCTGAATCTCAAAGAAATCAACATTTTGACTCAAAGAATATGTTTTTTTACTACCATCAGGGGTGGCTACTTCTGCAATTTCCCAATATCCTTCAAGATACGTGAGCTGCTCATCAGGGGTTTGGGTACAAGAAACAAGGCTTGTAGCCATAAGAATATATATAAGGCGTAGGTATTTCATAATAACATAGCAAAGTACGCAAAAAAGAAGAGATTACTCGGGATTACCTAAGTGAAATAATTCATAACTCTGATGAATTTTTTTAACCACGGCTTCTGTTCGCTTGGGATGTGTGTCACTAATGAAAAGTTGACCAAAGTTATTTGTATTTACCAGCTGTATAATATGTGTCACTCTATTTTCATCGAGCTTGTCAAAAATATCATCAAGTAATAATATAGGACTCACGCCACTTTCCTTTTTAATAAAATTAAATTGCGCTAGTTTTAAGGCGATAAGATATGTTTTTTGTTGCCCCTGTGACCCAAATTTTTTAACGGGATATCCATCTATTTCAAAGGCTAAGTCGTCTTTGTGTATGCCTACACTGGTATATTGCAACATCCGATCTTTAGCCAACGCATTGGTAAGTAAATGTGCTAATGGCATCTCGTGTAAGGCACTTTGATACATAAGAGAGACCTTCTCTGTACCGCCACTTATCGCTTTGTACTGTTCCTGAAAAATAGGTTCAAAATGAGTCAAAAACTCGGTTCTTTTTTCAAAAATAGGCTGTCCATAGGTGACCAATTGCTCATTATAGACACTCAAAGTGTCTTTATCAAAGGTGTTATTTGCCGAAAAATACTTTAATAACGCATTTCGCTGGCTAATTACTTTGGTATATGACAGTAAATTTGACAGATACTTTTTGTCACTTTGGGAGATCACTCCGTCTATAAATTTACGACGCATATCACTTCCTTCTGTAATCAGATCTCGATCTGCAGGAGAGATAATGACAAGCGGTAAAAAACCGATGTGATCTGCAAAACGCTCGTAGGCTTTTGCATTGCGTTTGATGACTTTTTTTTGTCCTTTTTTAGCACTGATCACCACTTTTTCTTGACGATCATTTTTGTCGTAAACTCCATCTATGACAAAGAAGTCGGCGTTGTGATTAATGTTTTGACTGGTGACAGGATTAAAATAACTCTTCCCAAAGGATAAGTGATAAATAGCGTCTAAAATATTGGTTTTTCCAACACCATTATTTCCCACAAAACAGTTGATTTTTGCATCAAATTCAAAGGCTTTTGAGTCAAAGTTTTTATAGTTAATTAAGGATAGAGATTTTAAAATCATAGGGTTTGTCATAGGTACGCTTTCGCGAAAGCGTATAACTTCTCAGAAATGGTTTGCAAATTATCGAAAAATAAGGAATAATTTCCCTTTCAAAATTCAATAAAAATTATATTTTTGCGCCACTAACAAAATATCTATATGGCAACGTATAACAAAAGGGGTTATAAGCCCAAAACTAAGGTTGAAAAAGAAGTTGAAGAAATAGAAGACAGTACTACAGCCGAAGTATTTGCCTCTCTTGACGAAGGAGCTTCTAAAACCGAAGAATGGGTAGAGAAGAACCAGAAAGCTATTTTTGGAGTAATTGTAGGAATTCTTGTAATTGCTTTGGGATATATCGCTTATGGTAAATTTATCAAAGAACCTAAAATCGCAGAAGCTGCTAATGAGCTTGCGCATCCACAAGAAAGTTTTACAACAGCACTTGAAACTACCAATACGAATGTAAAGGATTCTTTATATCTAGTCGCATTAAATGGATCTCAAGGGAAATATGGTTTACTAGAGGTTGCAGACAAGTACAGTGGTACACCTTCTGCAAACCTTGCACACTACTATGCAGGAATGTCTTACTTAGAGATTAAAGACTACAAAAATGCGATCAGTCACCTAGAAGATTTTTCTTCTGATGATATGATGCTTGCGCCTCTTGCAAAAGGAGCAATTGGAGATGCATTTATGCAATTAGACCAAGCAGACCAAGCATTAGGATATTATGAGCAAGCGTTCAAATTAAATACAAACGACTTTACAACTCCTCGTTTCTTATTCAAAGCGGCAGTTGCTGCCTTAGATTTAGGTAAAAATGATGTTGCCGTAGAGTATCTTACCCGTATTAAAGATGAGTTTGGAGACTCTGATTATGCGAGTCAGGTAGATTTGTATATAGGAAGAGCACAAGCAGGAAACTAGTTTTCAATAAGAGGTGCATATCTCATTATTGAAATTTTAAAATACAATCAGTATGGCTACAGAAGGAACAAACCTTTCGGCTTATGATAAAACCACCATCCCAAACGCGAAAGATTTTCGGTTTGGGATTGTTGTTTCTGAATGGAATGGTCAAATAACAGAAGGACTTTTTCAAGGTGCTTTTGATGCGCTTAAAGACTGTGGAGCCATCAATGATAATATTGTGCGTTGGAATGTTCCTGGAGCTTTTGAACTTATTTATGGTTGTAAGCGTATGACAGCATCTTATGATATGCTAGACGCCGTTATTGCCATAGGCACAGTGATTCAAGGAGAGACCAAACATTTTGATTTTGTATGTCAAGGCGTCACACAAGGAATCAAAGAATTGAATCTTACAGGCGAAATCCCTGTCATCTTTTGTGTACTTACAGACAATACCCTCCAGCAATCTATTGACCGGAGTGGAGGTAAACACGGGAATAAAGGAACTGAGGCTGCGATTGCTGCTATCAAAATGGCACAACTCAAAAAGGATTCTAAATTTTAGAATAGATCATAGAAATCTTTCTTACCTCTTTATATTTTCCCAATGCTACGTTTTCAAACTGTTAAATAGGCATGCTTTTTGCCTGTAAAAAACGTATATTTGAACTAATATCAAGTGCGTTATGGGACCAATAAAGTTTACGATAATAAAAAAACTAAAAACCAATAATAGGTTTAACTATACTCCTCGTTATTATAATGGAAAAGAAGATGTAGATGAATCTAAGTATACGACTAAGATCGATGCCTATACAGAGTCTTATAACAAAAATGACTTTGGGTCTCATTGGAAAGACGCACGAAAATCTTCAAGAACGAGAGGTAATATTGAGTTTAACAGCACCATATTAATCATCGTAGCAATACTTGCGTTTATATTTTTATGGATTATAGATTTTGATTTATCCATATTTTAGGAAACTAGATGGCAGACATTATTAAGCTTTTACCAGATCATGTGGCAAATCAAATTGCTGCTGGAGAGGTTGTGCAACGACCTGCATCTGTTGTAAAAGAACTTCTGGAAAATGCAATTGACGCAGGGGCGACATCCATCAAATTAATCGTAAAAGACGCTGGCAAAACACTGATCCAAATCATAGATAACGGAAAGGGGATGAGTGAAACAGATGCTCGGATGAGTTTTGAGCGTCATGCTACTTCCAAAATCACATCGGCGGCAGATCTTTTTAACCTGAATACAAAAGGATTTAGAGGAGAAGCTCTAGCATCTATTGCTGCTGTTGCTCACGTAGATTTGAAAACTCGTGTACAGGATCAGGAGGTAGGAACTCATATTGAAATTGAAGGAAGTCGAATCATTACGCAGGAACCTTGCGCAACACTTACAGGAACTTCACTAGCCGTCAAAAACTTATTTTTTAATATTCCCGCACGTCGTAACTTTTTAAAATCGAATAATGTGGAACTTCGTCATATTATAGATGAGTTCCATCGAGTGGCATTGGCACATCCGCAAATACAATTTGCGATGTTTCATAATGAAGGGGAAGTTTTTCAATTGCCTAGCGGAAATCTAAAACAACGTATTGTTGGAATTTTTGGTGGGAAAACGAAGGAAAAATTAGTTCCCGTCACTGAGGAAACTGATATTGTTACCATTCAAGGATTTGTTGTCAAGCCTGAGTTTTCTAAAAAAACGAGAGGAGATCAATTCTTTTTTGTCAACGATCGGTTTATAAAAAATCCATATCTCAATCATGCCGTAAGTGCTGCTTTTGAGGGATTACTTCCCGATAGAGCAAGAGCAAGCTATTTTTTATATCTGACGGTAGATCCGAGTACGATAGATATAAACATTCATCCTACAAAAACGGAGATAAAGTTTGATGATGAGCATTCGCTGTATGCGATTTTGCGTAGTACCATAAAGCATAGTTTAGGACAATTTAATATTGCGCCTGTGTTGGATTTTGATAGAGATGCCAATCTAGATACTCCATACTCATACAAAGATAAGTATGCTCATACGCCTAAGGTAGAGGTAGATCGTAATTTTAATCCTTTTGAGAATGTGCCTCCTCCTAAAAAAGGAGCATCGATGCCTACCTATACAAAACCACCGGTTGAAGGATGGGAGCACATGTATGAAGGTTTAAAAACAGTGCCTTCAGAGGGTGGTAGTAATGTTACGTATGAAAGTGAGGAGGTGACAGGTGACTTGTTTCAGAAAGAGGCTGGGTACGCTTTCGCGAAAGCGGAATCATCCACCTATCAGTTAAATAATAAATACATCATCAGTACGATTAAAAGTGGGATGGTCATTATAGATCAACACCGAGCGCATCAACGTATTTTGTATGAAGAACTCCTGCGGAATATTACAGTAAAGGAGTCTGTGAGTCAGCAGTTATTGTTTCCGCTAGTGCTCAATTATACTTCATCGGAGTTAGGATTGTTAGTGCAACTCAAAGAAGGATTAGAAAATACAGGATTTGTTTTTGGAAAAGTGGCTAATGAAACGTTGGAAATCACGGGAATTCCTACTTCTTTATCAGAGTCTGAAGTGCCAATTGTGATGGAACAGCTTTTAAGTGATTTGGAAAATGAAGTGCCAGATACGGGATTCAGTCAGACAGATACGTTGGCAAAAAGTATGGCAAAGAGTATGGCGGTCAAGGCAGGAGAGACATTAGATGGCGTTTCTAGAGAACATTTAGTAAATAGTTTATTTGCGTGTAAAGAACCGAGTGTTTCTCCAGATAATCGCACTACATTTATTACCATGAATGCAGAGGAGTTAGATAGAAAATTTAAGTAACAGAAAATGGGAAAAATTACAGATACAGTGAAGGTGCTATTGATTATAAATGTGATCTTTTATTTGGGGTCTCAATTTATACTCACACCCGGACCTGCGATGCAATTATTTGCATTGTGGTTTGTGGAGCATCCTTCTTTTCAAATATGGCAACCGCTTACGCACATGTTTATGCATGATTTAGGAAGTCCTATGCATATTATATTTAATATGTACGGTCTTTGGATGTTTGGAAGCGCGGTTGAGCAATCAATAGGTCAGAAAAAGTTTATATTTTTTTATTTCTCAGCAGGTTTAGGGGCTGCTTTGATACATACACTAGTTAATTATTATCATTTTCAATCGGGTTTTACAGCTTTAGTAGAAGCAGGATGGAATGAAAGCCAAATTTTTAATTTATTAGAAGATGCTGAAAGTCAGATTAGAAGCCTTGGTAGATATCAAGTAGATATACCTCAGGGATTTGATGGAGAACATATCAAGCCTATGATATCTAGTTATGTTACTAGTGCTGTAGGAGCTTCTGGGGCTCTTTATGGAATTTTAGTAGGGTTTGGGATGATGTATCCTAATGCAGCTTTAGGGTTGTTGTTTATTCCTGTTCCTATAAAAGCAAAGTATTTTATACCCGCATTGATTCTGTTGGATTTATTTTCGGGACTTACTGGATTTTCAATTTTTGGTCAGAACATAGCAAATTGGGCACATCTTGGAGGGGCGTTGTTTGGATTTATCATGATGTATTACTGGAAAAAAAATAGTTTTAACGATAAACGTTGGTATTAATCATGGCGGCAAATTCACTTTCATATCAATTTAAAACAGCAAATATTGCGATAAAGCTTATCGTGATTAATGTTGCGGTGTTTATACTATTCAATATTTTACCTTGGATGATCCAAGTAGATAATAGTGTATTTACAAAGTATTTTGTGCTTCCTACAGATTTTGTACGATTACTACAGCAACCCTGGTCTTTCATTACGTATGCTTTCTTACATAGCGGTTTCATGCATATTCTTTTTAATATGCTATTCCTGTATGTGTTTTCTAAGTTTATTTTAAACTTATTTACAGAAAAACGATTTCTAACTATTTACTTGCTTGGAGGTGTTTTTGGTGGACTCCTCTTTGTGTTGGTGTATCATTTGCTACCTGCCTTTAAGGGAAATAGTGTCCTTTTAGGAGCGTCTGCAGCAGTAAATGCAATTATTATTTTTATAGCTACCTATAGTCCGAATACGCCTATCCGCGTTTTTATGTTTAATTTAAAACTCTGGCATATTGCAGCTTTTGTGGTGTTGAGAGATTTGTTAACGCTTGACTCTTCTGACAATGCGGGCGGACTCATATCACATTTAGGAGGGGCTGCTTTTGGATATCTATATGCAGTACAACTTGCCAAAGGGAATGATATAGGTCTTTGGTTTGAAAAAATCATGGATATTGTAGCTGGTTGGTTTTCTTCAAAACCTAAACAGAAAAAATCAAAAATGCGTACCGTACACCGTACCACAAAAAAGGCACCTACAAAAAGTACGAAAACGAAACAAAGTTCCGTTACTAAAAGTGATCAACAGCAACAAATAGATGCCATTCTTGATAAAATAAGCAAGAGTGGATATGATAGTCTTTCTAAAGCAGAAAAGGACTTCTTATTTAAAGCTGGAAAAGATAATTAATGAAAGGACTCTCCTTTTTTGGAAAAGCTATTTTTTTTATAAATAGTGTGTTTGCCATTCTCCTAGTTTTTGGGTACGTGTTACCCTATATACCGCCACATATATTTCCAAGACTTTCTGTATTAAGTCTTTTATTACCTGTACTACTTGTAATCAACACAATTTTTCTCATCTACTGGATTTTGAGAAGAAAACGACAGTTATTTCTTTCGGCTTTTGTACTCATTATAGGGATAGGTCATATAGGTTCTTTATATAGTTTTGGTAGTAATACAGATATGACTCAGAAGGATGGATTAAAATTAATAAGCTATAATGTACGCTCCTTTAATATTAATGGTTGGTCTAAAGAAGAGAATATAGGTGATCGTATTTTAGAGTTTATAGCCGATAGGAATCCTGATGTTGTTTGTCTACAAGAATATCATCCCTCATTTTCATTATCTGCAGAACAGTTTCCTTATCAATATAAAAAGATGAGTGAGCGTTCGAAGAAGTTTGGGCAAATTATTTATTCAAAATATCCTATCATACATACGGGTTCGTTAGATTTTGAGAAGACAGGAAATAATGCAATTTATGCAGATCTTGTGATCAAAAGTGATACGATACGTGTTTATAATGTCCACTTCCAATCGTTACGAGTGTCTTCAAAATTAAATACGCTTAAGAATGAAGATTCTAAACGTTTATTGGGGAGAATGGGAGAAGCTTTTAAAAAACAAGAAGAGCAATTGATGAAGTATTTGGATAGTGAGAAGAATTCACCTTATCCTGTCATTCTTGCAGGAGATTTTAATAATAGTCCTACATCTTATATGTATCGTAAAATAAAAGGAGATAAACAGGATGCTTATAAGGAAGTTGGGTCAGGTACTGGACGTACCTTTACATTTGATTTTATACCCTTGCGTATAGATTTTATACTAGCCGATCCAAAATTTGAAATTCTTCAATTCAAAAATCACGACATCAAACTATCTGATCATCTTCCTATCGAAAGTGTCATCAATAAGAATTTTAAGTTCTAAATATTCTTAAACAATTACTTCCGATAGATCTACTTGTTCTAAATAGGATAGTGCATTTGGCCCTTCATTAAATAATAAATCCAGAATAGATAGATTAGGAAGATATCCATGCTTGTCATGAAATAACTGATGGTATTCTGGAAGTTTATAATCTGGTTCTTTCTTTGAAGTAATAAGATGGCGCAAGTTTTTGATAGGAGGTTTGGGATTCCTAAAATACTCTTTAGTATATGTAATCTCCTTTTCTAATTGCAAACAGTCCATAATAATTTCTTGAAAAGCCAAATTAAAATCAATCAATGTATCATAGACAGTCGTGTACAAAGGTTCTAACGTGTCTTCATAATATTCAAAAAACGGAGACGTTTGATACGCCACTTTTAAAGAACGCCAGTGATCACGTTGCCAGTGAAATTTATTTTCTAATTGTACCTCAAAATAGCGCTGATGTCCCTCAGGATTGCGGCTATGCTTTATAGGGATGGTTAATTGTAAGGTTCCGCTGGCGGTTGCAATTTTTGTTCGTGAACGATACGATTGCTTCTGATAATTGTCAAAGGCTTCAAATATGATATGATCTGCCTGAGCAATACACGCATAGTGTATGATAGGGATACAATAGCCAGGATGTAGGAGTATCGTTTTCAATATTAATGTACGTTTATTGCATTACCAACATAATTATTTTGATCTATGAGTCCAATAAATCTAGAATCCAGAGTATTATCTCTATTATCTCCCATCACAAAAAACTTATTTCCTGAGATTATTAATGGTCCAAAATTATATGAATTCCAATCTTTTGAAAAGCTCTCGTGTACATTATTTTGATTCTCTTTTGTGGTTGTAGTATAAGTTAAAGTAGCTTCAGGAATAAATTTTTTTACAACGGAATCTTCTAAATGTATCATTATTTTATTTTCTCCAATTCTATAATAGTTATCATAATCACTTAGTAGTATATGTTGTATACTTTTTAATTGATTATCATTAATAATATAGGAATGCTTTAATCGTATATCTTTGTCTATGTTTATCCCATTAACATAAGCAGTTCCATTTTTTATAGATAATGTGTCTCCTTGTTTTGCGATCATCCTAGAAACATAATTTGCCAATCCAAAATTTTCATCAAGCCTTTTAAAAATAATAAAATCATTTCTTTGTGCAGGGACAAGATTGGAAACTATAATATAATCCCCAGGCTCCAAAGTTGGTGATGAAGATGTAGTAGGGATATTATACACTTTTAAATAGCCTTTGTACCCAACAAATTGATAAGAAATTAATAAGCCAAAAAAGACAATTGCTATTCCTAATAGTATTTTCTTTTTTTTGCTCATAGTATTTTATGCTTTCTTCTGTTTCTTTTTCTTTCTAAAGAAATTAAATCCAAAATATAAAATCACTAGTCCTAAGAAATGATAACGATAACTTGTCAGTTTTCCATCACCACCCACGGTTGTAAAGACACGATCCCAACGGATATGATTGAAAAATCCATTTTTATTGGGATCTAAACTAAACCATACAAAAACTGGTTTTCCCACAACATGGGTGTAGGGTGTATATCCCCACATTCTTGCATCTTGCGAATTATGACGATTATCTCCCATCATCCAGTAATAATCTTGCTTAAACGTATATTCTGTAATTGGATTCCCATTTAAAGTAACTTCAGTTCCGTTTGTTCCTATAGTATTGTCTATTCCCATTTCAGAGCCTTCATATACTTCGATAATGCGTTTGTAAAAGGGAATGGTAGCTTGTGTTATAGCTACTGTTGTTCCTTCCTTAGGAATATAAATAGGACCGTAATTATGTGTGCTCCAATTATTTTCTTTTGTACGCGGAAATAAATCCTGTTCTCCGCCTTCAAAGGTGTTTTTATTGATGCTAATTATAGAAGAATTGTTTTCTAGTTTTTTCAAAGAGGCATCACTTAAACTAACAATATGGATATAAGGACCTTGTTGAGATTCTTGAGCAATTAATGTGATATCAGATATTTCATATCTACTAGAAGCGAAATCAGTAGGAAAAGTAAAGTTCCCTCTTCCATCTTTAATAGGTTTAACTAAGAGTTCTTTTGATATTACTTTATAATTAAATTGCAGTCTTGCTCTATCAGGAAGTTCGTTTCGCTCTCCGTTAATATATACATACCCATCACGGACCTCTAGAGAATCTCCAGGTAGTCCAACACAACGCTTTACATAATTTGATTTCTTGTCTACAGGTTTGTAAATAGCCTCACTCGAAGTATCAGTAATTACAGTTAATGTATCTACAGGCCAACTAAAGACAACAATGTCATTACGCTTTATTTTTTGAAAACCAGGAAGTCTAAAATAAGGTAGTTCAGGTGAAGATGCGTATGATTTGGCTCCCGTAAAAGGGATAGCATCGTGAAGCATCGGCGTTGCTACAGTCGTCATTGGTGTTCTGGCTCCATAATGAAACTTACTGACAAACAAATAATCTCCTACCAATAATGTTTTTTCTAAAGAGGAAGTAGGTATTGTAAAAGGTTGCATAAAATAGGTATGTACAATGGTCGCTGCTACAATAGCAAAAAGGATAGAACTAACCCATTCTCCACTAGTACTTTTTGGACTCAGGTCTCTTTCTTTGATATGAGCAGCATCGGTGGCGTAGTTAATGTAAAACAAATACAATCCAAGCGTTAAAACAACAAGCGCAGTGTCTTTATAGGTATTAAACCCAAAGCTTCTTGCTGTTTCCGTCCACACCACTGGAAACATAATTAAGTTAACAATTGGTACAAAAAGTAAAATCGTCCACCACCAAGGACGATTAATGATTTTCATAAGTATGACCGCATTATAAATAGGTACTGCTGCCTCCCAAGCTTGTCTTCCAGCTCTTACATATAATTTCCAGGTGCCTAAAAAATGAATGACTTGTACGGCTAAGAAAAAAATAAACCATTGTGTAATTGTCATGATATCCTATATTTATGGGTAGTTAGTGTCTTCGTATTTGTTGATGTTACGCAATTAAGAAATATTTAATACATCTGCCATAGAAAAAACGCCTTTTTTTCCAACAAGCCACAATGCAGCGACCAGAGCTCCTTGCGCAAAGCCTAATCTGGAATGCGCTTCGTGATATAAATGTAAGGTGTCTATTTCGTTTTTATATGTAACAATATGAGTGCCAGGTACAGTACCTTCTCTTTTTGAAACAATAGGAATACTATGATCTTCAATAATGTAAGATGCATTCTCTGTCTCTTTCCAATCCGTATATTGGCCAGCATCTATAATGCCTTCAGCTAGGGTAATAGCAGTACCGCTTGGAGCATCTAGTTTTTGAGTATGATGAATTTCTTCTATCGCTACTTTATAACTAGGATGTGGTGCCATGTACTGTGCTAGTTTTTTATTGATCTCAAAAAAAATGTTGACACCAATACTAAAATTGGAAGCATATATAAAACTTCCATTTTTTTCTTTACACAAGGCGATCATAGTTTCGTATTGATCTAACCATCCTGTCGTACCAGAAACCACTGGAATCCCTTCATTAAAACAGCGAGTGATATGGGATACTGCGACATGAGGCAAACTAAAGTCAATGGCGACATCAACTCCTTGAAAACTAAAAGGGATCTCGTCATCTTTTTTTACAACAATCTCATGCCCTTGTGCCTGCGCTATCTTCTTGATGGCTTGTCCCATTTTTCCATATCCTAAAAGTGCAATCTTCATTAGTCTATATGATAGGTAAGTTTAAACCCATAACGAAATGCCTGTCCTAAATCATCTGTATGAATGTCTGGAGCAAAAGTCAAATCATCACTTACGTTGTATTGTGATAAGTGTGCATCTACATTTGCCTCAAGAATCTGGAGGACGTACATTCCTGCGGTGAGGAGAATAGCAAGCTCTTTACGTCTTCTAAAAAAATCTTGTGCATCTATGAGTCCATCATCTGTAAATATTTCTGTAGTCGTCCCATCTTCATTGACGGTTGTAAACTCATCAATACGCCCTGCGAGTCGATCTTTAAAGGCGTTTCTGTAGCGTTTAAATTCTTTATCACTGTCAATAGCAAAAAAAACACCTGTTCCTAAGGCTCCGTAAACGATCGGTAATTTCCAATAATCTTTATTGTAAGCTTGCCCTAAACCTGGGAGTGCCGCTGCATAAAAGGCAGCTCTAGCTGGTCTTAAAGGGTCAATAATATCTTGTTGTGTATCAATCTTAAGATCAGTCTCTTCTGTAACTATGATATCTTCTGATTGCGCTTTCGCGAAAGCGTATACCAAAAGAAAACTTAAAAGGAGTATGCTTTTTTTATGTAGCACTTTTGATTAATTTCTGTATGCGATTAAAATCTTCTTCTGATGAAAAGGGAATGGTAATTTTACCTCGTCCGTTTTTAGATACCTTGACATCTACTTTGGCTCCAAAATACGCTGCAAATTCCTTACTGCCTTTCTTAATAAATTCAGGAGTATCTTCTTGTTTTGGAAGCTGTGTTTCTGATGTAGTATGGTAATTTTTAACTAAAGCTTCTGTTTGTCTTACAGATAATTTATCTGCAATGATTTTTTCATAAATATCTAATTGATCTCCGGTATCTTCTATATTAATGAGCGCACGCCCGTGCCCCATAGATAAGAAACCATCACGCATCCCAGTTTGAACGATAGGGTCTAGTTTTAATAAACGCAAATAATTGGCGATCGTAGATCGATTCTTGCCTACACGTTCACTCATCTTTTCTTGTGTGAGTTGTATCTCATCAATAAGACGTTGATAGGAGAGAGCAATTTCTATTGGATCTAAATCCTGACGTTGAATATTTTCTACCAGAGCCATTTCCAGACTCTCTTGATCGTTTGCTATACGTATATACGATGGGATCGTCTCATTACCTATCAGTTTTGAAGCTCTAAAACGTCTTTCTCCAGAAACAAGCTGGTATTTATTAAAACTTAATTTACGTACGGTAATAGGTTGTATAACACCTAGTTCGCGTATAGAGGAAGCGAGTTCTCTTAAAGCCTCTTCATTAAAACTTGTACGCGGTTGAAAAGGATTGACTTCAATATCTTTAAGGTCTAACTCAACAATATTTCCTACAACTTTATCTGCGTTTTTATCGTCTACACTTTTGATATCATTATCTGGGTCTTTCAGTAAAGCTGAAAGTCCACGTCCAAGTGCTTGTTTTTTTGTTGCTTTAGCCATATAATTTAGCTATTATTTTTGGTAATAAGCTCCTGTGCTAAGCTTAAATAATTTGTAGCTCCTTTACTTGCTGCATCATAGTTGATGATGCTTTCTCCATAACTTGGAGCTTCACTTAATCTTACATTACGTTGTATAATGGTTTCAAACACCATTTCACTAAAATGTTTTTGAACTTCCTCTACGACCTGATTTGATAATCGCAATCTAGAATCATACATAGTTAGTAAAAGTCCTTCTATATCTAGGTCTGCATTATGTATTTTTTGGATACTTTTAATAGTATTTAACAGTTTTCCAAGACCTTCTAACGCAAAATACTCACATTGTATGGGAATAATAACAGAATCTGCAGCAGTAAGCGCATTTAAAGTGAGTAGTCCTAAAGAAGGCGCACAATCTATTAATATATAATCATATCGATCTCTTAAATGACCAATGGCTTTTTGCATCATATACTCTCGTTTCTCCTTATCAACGAGTTCTATCTCGATAGCAACAAGGTCTATATGTGCAGGAATGATGTCTAAATTAGGCGAACTTGTACCAATGATAGCCTCTTCGGCAGTATTGGTGTGTTCTAGAAGTTGGTAGGTTCCTATCTCGACACTGTCAACATCAATCCCTAGTCCAGATGTGGCATTGGCTTGAGGATCAGCATCGATAAGAAGTACTTTTTTTTCAAGTACACCCAGTGATGCTGCTAGATTTACAGAAGTCGTAGTCTTCCCGACGCCTCCTTTTTGATTTGCGATAGCAATTATTTTGCCCATATAGATTTGAGGAAATTTAAAAGGTAAAAATACAATTTATAATGAGTAAATAAAATGCTTTCAAAATTAAAAAGACCATTACTAGTGATGGTCTTTTTAATTATAACTATTTAATGGTATTTATTAAAAGTAATAACTCACACTAAATGTGAAATTTTCATTGTTTACAATAAGAGGAATTACAATATCATTTGTTGGGAACGATAGGTTATTTTCATATTCCGACAGGTAAGAAAATGTGACTCCGATGTGTTTTTGATTAGGTAGTTGAAACCGTGCGCCAATTCTTGGAACAAGTAGGGTATTGCCTCCAGTGATGTTAAAAGAGAATCCATCTACTTCTCCCTTGAAGGAATCTGATGTAACCCCTATACTAATTCCTGCAAAAGGTTTAATTTTCCCTGTTTTATTTATTAAATATTCAAGTCCCAAAAGAGCTCTATAACTATTTACACGAAAACTTGTTGGACTTACCGCATTATTAAAATTATTTTCTCCAGAAAAGCTAGCACTTCCTTCTAGCGAGATAAAAAGATTCCCTTGAATCGATCCAAAAAAACTAGGAGACGCAATGACGCCTGCTTGTATTTGAGCAGCTATTAATGCTTCTGTGTCATTACTATCAAAAAAACTAACAGTATTAAGTCCAGTCCCGAAACCTACGTAAAAACTCGCTTGATCCGTATTATAGGTAGCGGCATTTTTTATTTCCTTCTCAGTAGGAGTATAGGTACTGTATTCGCAAGAATTATATGCATTTACTATATTACGAAGCGCTGCTTCGTTAAAATTATCTTCATTGTTTAAAATAGCTCTTATACTATTACAGTCTTTAAATAAAACAGCAAGAACGCCAGGGGTTTTGCTGGATTTTGTAGCTGTATTAATAACAACACTTTCTCCATTTTCTATAGCAACAAGGTATTGTGAAGTATTTATTTTGTATAAATTTCCTTTTCCTGATGTGATGTTTGATACATAATAAGGAGTTCCGTTAAATTCTTTTTTTGTTAATAAAGTATTGCCTAGCGTAACTGAGTTTACTTGATCAAAAGAATACGTGCTTACTTTTAAATCTTTCTTTAAAAATAGTTTCTGATTCTCATAATCAATGAGAACACGCCCTTTTTGAGTACTATTTGAAGTAGTGATGGTTCCGCTTGTATAACTTTGCGCCATGATTGTACCCATCGTAAGGATGAGTGAGAAGGCAAGGAGTAGGATATTTTTTTTCATAGTCATAGTTTTAGATATAGACTTAGATCATCAAAAAATATGCCTAGTAAGTTGAAATTACTATTAAGTTCTTACTTAAACGCAAAAAAGGGGAATCACCTTGTGGTAATTCCCCTTTTTGATAAATTCAATATATATTAGATTCCTTCTAAAACGATGTTGTCAATAGCAAACTCATCACGAGAGCCACTTCCAGAGACATCATTTCCTTCAAAACGAATATAGATAAATGATCCAGATGGAACTGTAGCAGTAAAGCTACCAGATCTTGTTGTATTTATAAACCCTAAGGCATCAGAAGCATCAGGAGAAGTGTAATCAAGAGAAGATACTTGTGTATAATTTACATTGTCTGTAGAGTATGAAAAATTCAAACTGTTACCTCTACCTTGATCGTTATTTACATAAAGATCATAGCTTATCATAAAATTCACAAGTGTCTCACTTGTTGTATTCTCAATTCTAAAATCAAATTCACCAGGAGTAAAATCACTTCCTCCAGGCTGAACCCCTAATCCAATATTTCCAGCACCGTTTACATCAAAAGCATAAATACCTCCAGTGGTAACACCTCCTGCACTTGTGCCTCTAGCATAATCACCAGCTGTTTGTGTTCCTCCGTAGCTTAATGATCCTGAAAATCCATTTGCGATGATAATATTAGAATCTAATTGTCCAGCCGTTGGCATAGGGCTAAATCCAGCACCTGTAAACGATTGGAAATCTTCTGAGTATAATGTTGTTAGTGTACCTTCACAAAGTGCATCACTGGTGAAACTTCCTCCTACAACACCTAAGACAGGAGAGTTCCAAGACCAAGTTCCTGTAGTTCCAGAACAATCATCTACACTTGTCGGCTCATTATTAAAGATATGCGTACCACTCCAAGTAACGGGTCCTCCAGCAGCAGTATATCCAGTAGTTGTCATACCATCACCACTTGCAATTGTACACGAAGTAAGGCTTCCCACTGGAGAACAAGAACTTTGCATACCAATTCCATTAAAAATAGTGGTATCTAATGTAGTTTGTGTACTAATCGAACTATCTCCGTCTGCTGTTGTAAGCATAAGGTTGAATGTTTGTGTAGACATATTATCCAAAGGAGCTGGACACATATCACATACATACGTTCCTGTTATAGGATTTACGGGAGCTCTTTCTGTATTTCTAGAAGCTAATATTGCACTCTCAGCACCTCTGAAAGTAACTGTATTTATCTCTAATATTTCTTCTTCAACACCTGTAGTCATTGTAAAAGAAAGTTCATTAGATGTAAATGTGATTTCTTTTGTGTTCCCTGAATCAGACACTTGATCGGTAAAAATACTTACCACTTCACCAGTAGCAAGTGTAAGATCTGCAGTAGCAGAACGTCCATCTTGAGAGAGTGTTACATCAAGTGTTCCTCTGTTGTCACCACTTGTAGTTGTGAATATTCCTTTGTAATTTTCAAGCTCAATATTAGCAACTTCTATAGTGCTATCTGTATTTTCTTCTGTGCTACAAGCCACTATTACCATAGCAAGCATAAAATAGGATAATACTTTTTTCATAATTAATTTTTTTGTTATCATTTGTTTGGCCCAAAAATAAGTTGAATTTTTTAAAGCCCATATTATGAAACCATTAATTTTCAGAAAGAAGTTGATTCTAATTTGAAAAAGCACAAAAGATTCTCATACGAGATATCTTTTGTGCTTTTATAGATTAATTATGAGTGCGCTTTCGCGAAAGCATACTATTCAAAGTAACTAAAAGTCTCTCCGTCTTTAATCGTCAAGAGTGTCTCGTAAATTAATTTGATGACATTTTCTACATCCTCTCGATGTACCATTTCTACAGTCGTATGCATATAACGAAGTGGTAATGAGATTAACGCCGAAGCGACTCCACTATTACTATAAGCAAAGGCGTCTGTATCTGTACCTGTAGCACGTGATAAAGCAGAACGCTGAAAAGGAATTTTATTTTTCTCTGCAGTTTCTGTAATACGATCTCTGAGTTTTTGTTGCACAGCTGGAGCGTACGCAACAACGGGACCTTTACCGATAGCAGCCTCACCTTGTACTTTCTGATCTATCATAGGAGTGGTTGTATCGTGAGTCACATCAGTCACAATCGCTAGATTAGGTTTTATACGCTCTGCGATCATTTGTGCACCTCGTAAACCAATCTCTTCTTGTACAGAGTTTGTGATATAGAGTCCAAATGGAAGTTTATTTTTGTTTTCATGAAGAAGTCTAGCAACTTCTGCTATCATAAACCCTCCAACTCTATTGTCTATAGCTCTACAAACAAATTTATCACCATTAAGAACATGAAATTCATCAGGGTAGGTGATGACACACCCTATATGAATACCCATTTCATGAACTTCATCTTTGTCTGTTGCACCTACATCTATAAAAATGTTATTAGGTTTTGGCGGTTCTTCTTTTGATTTGTCACGAGTATGAATAGCAGGCCATCCAAAAACACCTTTTATGATTCCATTCTTAGTATGGATGTTTACCACCTTTGACGTGGCAATTTGATGATCACTCCCCCCGTTGCGTATAACATACAAGAGTCCGTTGTCAGAAATGTAATTTACATACCAAGAAATCTCATCAGCATGTCCTTCTATAACAACCTTATATTTTGCTTTGGGGTTTATGACCGCTACAGCCGTACCGTAGGTATCAGTAATAAATTCATCTACATAAGGTTTTAGATAATTCATCCATATTTTTTGCCCATCCCATTCGTAACCAGTAGGAGCAGCATTGTTGAGATATTTTTCTAAGAAATCTAACGATTTTTTATTGAGTATACTTTTTGAAGACATTTAAAATATTTTTTATAAAAATAAGAATATTAATAAGAAGTTAATAGTGTTATATCACTGTAATCTTTAATTTTGGAATGATTTTAGCTTAAAGCGAAATAAAAAACAATGCGGATACCTTTCATGATTCTCTTATTAATGAGCTTTTTCTCTGGATGGGCACAAGATACCATACCCGAACCAGAAGAAGGAGGAGAGATAGAGTATTATATCATACAAGGAGATACCATACCAAGAAGCGCCATAGATCTTAATGAAGTAATTGTATTTAAACCTTTAAAATTTGACTCTAAAGAAGAGCGCAGGCGTTATTTAATACTTCGCAGAAAAACACGTAAAGTATATCCCTATGCAAAACTAGCTGCAGATCGACTAGTGGCATTAAATAATAGATTAGATTCTATTACCTCTAAATCTGGAAAAAGGAAATATACTAAGATCATTCATAAGTATCTTGAAAATGAATTTTCTAAAGAGCTTAAAAAATTGACACGTACAGAAGGACAGATTTTAATTAAGTTAATACATAGGCAAACAGGAGAGACTGCTTTTGAATTGATAAAAAGATTACGAAGTGGTTGGAAAGCTTTTTGGTATAATACGACTGCTAGTGCATTTGACATATCTCTTAAACGAGAATATGATCCATTACATATCGAAGAAGATTATTTGATAGAAGATATTCTACAACGGTCATTTCAATCTGGTATACTAGAAAGAAGAAATTCTGTACTAGATTTTGAATACTGGGATTTGTCAAATAAATGGAAACACTCTTCTAAAGAAGCAAACTAAAACAATGTATCTAGCTACATTCTAAGAAGAAAGAAAAATGGCTAGTTTCCTTCCTTAATTTATCGCACTAATAATAAGTAGTAGTTGTCGGCTATCATTTTTATATATAGTCTTGTTTTGTAGTCATTTACAATTATTTTCAAAAAACATTTATTTTTTAGTTTTTAATTGGTGAATGCGTGTTATCTTTGCTGTCCGCTTTTTGGTAGGGGGAGTTCTTTTAACGGTTGTTTTACTTGGATGTAGGGGGAGTAAAAAAAAATAAAAATTTTTATTTTGTTTGTTTGTTTAGAAGTAAAAATTAATTGTACATTTGCACCCGCTTTGAGAGGGAGTATATGTGGTTAAGAATTCAAAGTGTGAAAGTTCATTATTTATTGTGTAATTATTGTTTTTAGGATGGTAAAAAAAAGATTAAAATTATTTTAATTTTTTGTTTGTTTAGAATAAAATAATAATTGTATATTTGCACCCGCTTTGAGAGAGAGGTTTTGGGGCAAAAAGTTCATAAGTATTTAAAGGTAGTGATTTGGTAATATAGGTGTTGAAATAGGTTCAACATAAAGGGTTCGATTCCTTTACACTAAACAAGAAAATGTCATTTATTTTCAGATTATTTTCCTTAGGGGATATGTTTGAAAGATAGATGGTAGTTCATTGACATATTGAATTGACAGCGCGTATAATTTTAAGAATTATACAAGTTTCTAATTTAGATTAGGAACTATAAAAGAATTGAAGACTAGAATATTTTATTTTGAGACGATTAATTTCTTATTTATTGTGAGTTGAAATATATTAAAGACACACGATGAAGAGTTTGATCCTGGCTCAGGATGAACGCTAGCGGCAGGCTTAACACATGCAAGTCGAGGGGTAACAGAGGTAGCTTGCTACTTGCTGACGACCGGCGCACGGGTGCGTAACGCGTATACAATCTACCTTATACTGGGGAATAGCCTTTGGAAACGAAGATTAATGCCCCATAGTATTATTGAATGGCATCGTTTGATAATTAAAGTTTCGGCGGTATAAGATGAGTATGCGTTCTATTAGTTAGTTGGTAAGGTAACGGCTTACCAAGACATCGATAGATAGGGGTCCTGAGAGGGAGATCCCCCACACTGGTACTGAGACACGGACCAGACTCCTACGGGAGGCAGCAGTGAGGA
>ERZ651776.1437-NODE-1437-length-28398-cov-4.669680_pt1 | contig 28398 bp, 18 predicted proteins | sample MGYA00514761_ERZ651776 | MGnify/ENA metagenome assembly ERZ651776 | reverse complement strand
CAAAGACAAAGACAAAGACAAAGACAAAGACAAAGACAAAGACAAAGACAAAGACAAAGACAAAGACAAAGACAAAGTCAAAGTCAAGGCTGAAATGAAGAGCAGCGAAGACACCAAGGAGAGTGATAATAGTGATGCTATCAAAGCCAGCAATGATACAGAAAGGGCTGAACTGATCGAGGAGGAGTCTAGTACGGACACGGCCAAATCAAACACAAGTCGCAGCACAAACCCGCTCGCAGAGGCCCCAAAAACACCCAACATGAAGAACAACACTAGGGTCAGTCATGCTGGCCATAATTTGCCTGTCGTGAATCTTAAGCGTGAAGACAGCATGATGAGTGATATCAGCCACAGCACAACATCCACTGGGATTGGCAGCAGGCAGAACAGCAGCCTGAGTGGATTTCCTGGAATAGGAAGTAGGCAGAATTCCCATGTCCAGCGAAGAGACTTTGACTCAGGGAGATCTATCCTAAATAGCCACTCCAGCTCGCCGATCACGATCACTGGCAACGAAATGGCATCCACCAAGCGTGCTCTTAAAAGTAAGGACTCGGATCTCATGAGTCTAGCGGCGGCAGGGGCAGAGGACTTATGGAGGATCGCGAGGTTCTTCAAAAGTGAAATTGCCAAAATTGACGAATCTGCTTTCTCAGTCACTGTTGAGGAAGAGCGCATTGGGAGGCGGATTGCCAGGGTGCAGAAGAAATTCAATGATGAGGTACTGGGGAACTAACTGACTGACTTGTATTACTAAGGGGTCGTTAAACATAAGAAAGTGAAGTGTTGAAGTAGATTTTGCAGACCAAACAAAAAACCAAATTGAGAACCAAATTTGGGCCCTAGTTGCTGGTCAGCTTGGGTGCAAAGGTACATTATTCCGGGTGAATTTGTTTACTGTCACTGTCTATCTTCGCTCCCCCATTGCTGACTTGACCACCGGGTATAACCATCTCCCTCAAACTGAAACCACTCCTTCTCCTGTGTGCTCCACCCTCGGCCTCAAGCAAATCTCTTGGCAAGAACTCATCCGGGATCTGTTCAATGACGAACCAAGGCGGGTTTTCCTTTTTCCACTGCTCCACATTCGCCTTGACCCACTCCTTCACTTCGCAGTGGATGCTCTTTGTGAATTGGATTCTGTTGGAGAAGACTGCGTCAAATTTGACACTGTCCTCCTCGCTCGATATGTACAGCATGCAAGTGTATTGCGGTGCGGTGATCACTCCGAAGAACGTATCCAAATAGCCCGCCTTGATTGTCGAGAAGAAAGCTATGTTTAAAACCAACCACAAGCCGAGATTAATGATGAGAAAGATTGTTATGCTACTTTTCGTTTCCTCTTCGCCATGGTAAAATTGCCTGGCGACAAAAGGAAAAACTTGAGCATAAACCAAACTCAAACTGAATGCTGCACCACCCATTTCAAACGGATGTCTGAAGTGTAAGCACCCAGAAAAATCCACGATTATTTTGACTAATACGCGGCTAAGCAAGGAACTTGCGGTTTGCTTCCAGCCTTGAACTGGGATCCACCAGCGCCAATCATTTCGGAGGAATTTATAAAGCAGGTAGAGAGAGATCTCGCCTACCAGAAAGATGGGCAGCAAGCTTTTATTCTCATTTGATGCCAACATCGCTGCTCCCATACTTCGGCTCAGATTATGTATGGCGCTAATCGTGAGCATTAAGAGGAAACATCGTCCCCTCTTGGTATGATCGTCGGGTATGTAGCCGTACATCCAAGTTTGATTCTTCCTATGAAGCACATCGACGTCCATATCGAAAGCGATCATGGCGCTGGTGAAGCCAGTTGTTAAAGCACTAATCCCAATGGAAGCCAAGGCGATATTTCCGGCCTCCTCTGGGTCGCCGAGCCACACCTAGACCTGGAGCAAGCCACCAGGGATGCTCTCACAGCCAAGCTCAATGCATTTATTGCTGATCATCTCGGACAATGGATCTACACTCGCTTCACTGTCTTGGTGATTGGTGGATACTCGGTAGGCGTCGATGGCTGGTCGGAGAAAGAATAGAGTTATCAAACCTTCTTTAATCTTAACTCCCAGGGTCTTCTTCTCATACTGCCCCGACGAAACCAAAAGTTGACAAAAAATTGACAAGCCCACCATTGCGACGAGTAATTTTGCCTGCCTAACCAATCCCTTGTTGTAGTAACCTATGATGACAAACGTATCCGTCGCTGCATCCAGCGTGCTCAACACTGCCCCGACGCACACTCGCATGATCATGCCATAAGGACTATCGCGTAGCATGTCCCTTGCAATATTTATCATGAATTCTTCAAAACCTTCCACTGAAAAGGCTGTATGCAACTGCGGATATTGTTTCTTCCATGCATCCAACGCCACATCCCCCGTCTTCCGCTTTCTCACCATTGTTATCAACGCTTTCCCAACATTCGAGCTCTCTTCCAACCCCATGTCCTTTAAGTGTGTGTCAACTGAAGCCACTCGCATGCCAAACCTTTGCACAAAGGTATTTGCAAGCGCTATTGGAAAATTGGGCCATTCCAACAAAATCGGGGCAAACGCAACGCTATTCTCTTCAATGACACTGCATACAATTTCCTTGGCATCGTTTAAGTTCGTTATTCTTTTCTCCGGCCATGCTTTCACGTTGGCGAGGTTTATTTGTTGATTTGTCTCATTAATCATCTGCTCCTAGGCAGTCAATGTTGACTTTTTTCTTTTTTCACTGCCGGACCCGGACGACGTCTCCATTTTTCCCCATTTTCCCCATTTCAATTAAAATTGTCCCAATAGACCCCCTACCCTATTTAATCCCGGGACGTGCAGATATTTATTTTTAATTGTCCCCAAACTCCCAAAAATGTCTGCTGAAAAAGTAGATGTGGACGAATTGATGAATAAGCCTCTGGCAAGCAGTCGCAACGAAGGGATTGAAGGAGGGGGGCGGGGTACGAAGCGGAGATACGATTACTACGAGGGTGGTACCGCTGACTATGGAAATTCTTGGGGAAGAGGTCGGGGCGGTCGGGGTCGGGGTCGGGGTTGGGGTGGCAGGGGCTACTCCGGGCCGCCCAACTATGACTATGACTATGACTATGACTATGACTATGACTATGACTATGGCGAGCAGACTGAGGGGCAAGAGGATTATCAGGATGAATCCCGTGGTTACAGGTATGATTATGAGGGAAACGCTGCGAGGGGTGGTCGAGGGGGGCGTGGCAGAGGGAGGGGCCGTGGCAGAGGGAGGGGCATGGGGGGCGGGAGAGGGCGTAGGGATGAGGTGATCAAGAAACTTGAGGAGAAATCGTACGTTAGAAAGAAAACTCATGAGGAAGCCATGGAATCATCTCTTGGTACCAAGAGGGAGGAAAAGAGAGTGAAAACGACGTCAACATGAAATTAACAGTGGAAATTAACAGTGGCAGGCATCCCCTGTTTGCCTGTTTGTGTTTTTGTTTGCTAAAAAGAGTAAAGGAAAGTGGAATTTGAAAAGCCTGCGCCGCAAACTTTTGCCGGCAAACAGCAAAACAGCACCTCTTTCCCGAGTGAGAAAGTTAACAACTACAACAACTTTTAAACAAGGACAAAAAGCTCTCTCAAGGGCAAAGTCTCACGCACGCTATTAAACAATATTAGACACCGGCAACTAACTCTCTCGATAATACCGGCTTCCCTCTAAATAACCAAGTAATAACTTAGATGGACTCGGGATCGAGGATGGCACCGACGAACTTTCTGTAGTCGAGGGTTGTTCTGTTCTTGCCCATTTTCCGGCAGCAGGTGATGACAGCCTGCTCAGGGGGTCCTCCAAAGTAGTAGCTGCAATTGTACTTCATTAAAACGGTTTTAAATGCCTTCATGGTGACTTCACCAGTTCCTTCGGGGTCAAGAGCCTGGAAGGTCTCCAACAATTCCCCGCTCTTGGCGACCTCCAATAGGCTCAAAGCATAGACTTCACAGATGTAATTGAGGTTACTGTAATCGAAAGTCGCTGGTTTTCCCTCCATGTGCTTCAGGGTTCCCTCATCCGCGTCCACTAAGATGAACGGATGGCCAGCGAGGATGATTTCAGCCCCGACATAGAAATATTCTTCAGTGATAAGACCCTCATCGGTCCTCAACTTCATCCTGCTCAGGAAGGAACCACCGACGATGCCGCTGTTCCTCTTCGGCGGCTCGTGGATCTGCACTGTATTGTCTATCAAAAAGAAGCTCACAGTAAACGTCCTATCCCTGTCCTCCGGGTTCTGGCTCTCCATCTTGGCCTGGAATCGCATGATCTTGTTCTCCCCAAGCTTCTTCATAGGCACGGTAGGAACCAAACTTCCAACGCAACTGGCCAAACTGTCCTCCTCGCTTCCGTATCCATTGTAAGGAGGCAACTCCCTCACTGTCGTGACGGGTTCTTCTTGTTCGATTCTGATCGGCTCGCTCAAGGGCATTCCTTTCTTATTGAAGAAATCAACAGTAAAGGAATCACCAGCAACGATGAGAAGCTTCCTGCTGTACACCTCGACAACCATGCCACAGTCGAAGTCACTCCAGTGCCAGTAGGGTCCATTGGGCTGGTCCTTGTCTTTTGGCAGCTTCCCCCTCTTCACCATCTTCTTGAATGGGTCCCTTCCACAGTTGGGCCCCAACACAGTCAACATCTCCATGGTATCATCAGCCAAATAGTAGACCAAGGTGAACCTCTGCAGATCTCCGTAAAGCGCCTGCCTGTCGTCCCATAGACAATCAAACCTGAGGACCTTCCTGTCGTATTCCAGAAACCCGCTCCTGGTGCTGTTGTTCACAGTGTTCCCCAACCTGGCTTCGGCAAACTCTTGCATGGGGTTCTTCCTGATATTGTGAGCGACAGTCTCATCTCTTCCAGTTTCTCTGCTCATGAATTCGGCCCTCATTGTGGTGTACAAGTCTTCCTCTCCGGGTACCGGTATCAACTCCTCGTCGGGGCGCCCACTATCGCGCAACCAATTGCGAGTGCTAGCGTTACAATCAGTTATGAACATCTTTCGGCCATACACAGACAGAGTGCCACCCAACTGAATATCATCAAAGGTCATGTAAGTGTCGGCGAGCTCGTCCTTGATGACCCTCTGTCGCTTCGCGAAAGTTCCCTGCGGCACTCCGCTATTCTCCACTTTCTTTTCCACAATCTCAATGGTGTTGTCTTCCAAGTAGTAGTGAAGCTCACAGGTTCTGATGCGGTGGTTCTCAAGGCTGCTCTCGTGGACAGCCTCTTTAAAGTAACCATAGAAGCACAGCACCATCCCGTTAAACTTTAGGTAGCGCTGCCCTGCGGTCTTGTTCTTCAACTCCTTCGGGGCCAGCGGGATGGAAGCGGCAGACCCGGAGTGGATCAGCTGGTTTTGGTTTGGCACACTCTCATCAGCCATCGACACACCGTGGCTGATTGACCAGATTTGCTTCCGGGCATGGTTGCCTGTTGAAGAGGCGGGAGGGGGGGTTAGGGGGGGGGGAGGGGAGGGGTTAGACAGCAAAGTCGTGTCGTAGGAGTTGGAGACGTGAGGGGGCTGAAAAAACATTACAAACTCACCAGCCTGATAATTTTGGGGTCTATAGCCCGGGAGATTTGGTACCGCGGTGTTCATGCGTAATTTATATTTTGTTTGCCTCTAATAGCTACCCTATTGACAAATGCACTAAAAACGGCAATTTTTCTTCGACATCGATCCGCTCCGAAATTACAACTGTGCTACTTGTAATAATAGTTTTTAGGTCACTATGGGAAGCCGCTTCTCCAAACTCAACTGACCAAGACTAACTATATGTATTTATTGTCCACGGCCATCCTGCCCCTCTCCTGCCCGTAAGCCAGGAAGGGGAGGCGAGTTTGAGAGCTCATGTCAAAGTTGCTGGGAACGAAGGTTTTACAGCAATGGACATAATGGACATTTAGAATGCCCATAATGAAGATGTACATGCAGTCACCCTAGTTCCTTCTCTCGTTTATAAATCCCATTCCCATTTTAACAATTTGTGCTTTTGTTCTCTGCGCAACTCAAAACAATTTTTTTATACAATATGTACTCACTATTCCTCCGCATCCATGCTCGCCCTCCTTTCCTGTAGCTTCTCCGCTAATTCACTCCCCGCGCCTTCGTCAATTCCATGCTGTGATTCCGCATTTGCCTTCATTTTTCGAGCCAAAGCGAGCATCTTGTCATTTTGGCTCTGTTTTCTCTGCTTGCTGAACAGGTTCTTCCACAATCCCTTGCTCTTCTTCTCCTTCTCCTGTGTTACTATATCTTCGTGGATGACTATGGATGATTTCGTCAATTTTCCTTGTTTCTTCCCGTGAATGCCAGTGTCAGAGCGTGGTTTCTGGTTCAGATCAGGAACATGTGCTAAATGCAATGAAGGATTTCTCTCCCGCGTTATCTCCACAATTCGATCTTCCCTTTTGTCCTCTTCTTCCTCGTCCTCTTCCACCTCCTTCACCTCTTGCTCCTCCTGTTTTGCCACTTTTTTCACCTTCACTTCCATTTTTACATCTTCGGTCTCGCCGCTCTCATTCTCGTCTTCATCATCATCGTCATCATTTTCATCATCATCGAATCCACCCTGGGCAGCTTCCATGAGATTGCTCTGACTTGGTTTGTAGTCGAGTCCTTTAAACATAGTCGGAGTACGTTCAACTCGCAATCCCTGGTCCCCCACTGAGCCCTCTTTTTTGCCCTCCTCCTGGACAACTTCTTTGTCATCCTTTTTGACCTCCTCAGCGGCCTCCTCTTTGGTAATCTCAGCACCAGCCTTCTTCGCCGCGTTTCCGGCCCTGATAAAAGCAAAGGCGGAAGACCAGTTGCTTGATTTTCTTTTCTTTTCGGGTGTGATTTCTGACACCTTTGTCCTCCCTGTTTCCACCACCTTTTTCACCTCTTCCTCCTCCACAACAGCCTCCTCCACAACAGCCTCCTCCACAACAGCCTCCTCCACAACAGCCTCCTTCATCATTACCTCCTCCTCTACCACGACCTCATTCTCTACCGCGAACTCCACTTCTTTCTTTACAACCGCCGCTTCCGCTTCTTTGACAACGCTTTGTTCAACTTTTTCAATTCTAGCGACCTCGTTCCTTGTTTTGGTAGAAAAGGCCTCTATGGCCTTCAACAATTTTGGCTGGTGCTCTCTTCTAATGTTCATCTCCTGGAGATCTTTAGCCTCCATCAACTCAATGGCGCTTAAGCTGACTAACCCATGCTCTTCAAAAAGGCCTTGATAAGCCTCGAGCTTCAAACCATGAAGCCAATCCACTACCCGAGCCCACTGCGCACGCTCAGCCACATTTTTGTTGTTGGCGAGGTTCCGCTCATGACCCTCCCCGGCCCTAACAGACTTGCCCTTATCTGCTCCACTCGGAGTATTTCTGACCATATTGGGGTACAAATCGAAGAAACTTCTGCTTTTACCATCCATTTTGAACTTGTGGGCCCACTTGCTCTCAATGTTAGTGGGGCTCCTGGGCGGGGGGTTCACGGTGTGTCCTGCAGGACTTACGCCGATATCGACGCCGCTAGCACTATTCTGTGACGTAGTGGTTGTTGGTAGTCCAACTCCTCCTCGTTGCAATCTAGCCGGACTTGTCCTTGCTAATAATTTCTTCTTCATTTTCTGTTGCTCTCTCAATTGCAAGCTCTTCTCTGGGCTTAACTTGATTCTGTTGCCGTATTGGTTGACTGCGATGACTTTCTCGACCCTGGTGCTGGCAGCGTTGGTTACTGTCGCGTTTACTGTCGCGGCTCCCCACTTCATCGGCGAGACGGCCTTCCTAGCCCGCATATCCCGCTGTTTGTTTGATTCAGGGATGTTATAGGTCGGGCTAACAGGACTCTGCCTTGGAACATTACTGCTGGCGGTAGGAGATTTGTAGGCACTTCGTCGGCGCTCTGGAGATGGGTTGTCGGGCGCGTGGTTGCGAACAGTTCTTCTTTTTGGTGGCGAAATACTATTACCACCGCTACCGCTTTTCACGATGCGGTTCCTCATGTCCCTCCTATCGATGGCGTTGTTGTTGATGCTGCTGCTGGCGCTGCTGCTGATATTGTTCACGTTGCTGTCGTTGCTGTAGCCATTGTTGCTGCTGACACTCAAAGCTGCTGCTCGAGCTTTTACTCTCTCCAGTTCCTCGGCGCTTGGTGCGTCATTCATCCAAATACTACCGCCTTTCCCTCGAAAACCGCTCTGGTAAGTGCCTTCGGAATTATCCAACGCACTCATCCTCTTCGACTTGACTGCCTCACTGATAGTTTCTTCCTGTGGTGAAGAATACGGCGATAAAGCCGAAACACCGGGAGACCCGCTATTGTCACCGACATCATTTGCAAACCTAACATTTGATTTCTCCAAATCCTCCTTACAAGATTCCCCACCTTCCGCCATCCCCTCAACATCACCACATTCCAACTTGCAAAACGACACGGTGACATTTCCCCTATCACCCTCGCCCGACAAGGGAATCTCGACGTGCTTTTTCATTGCGCTCGGCATTGCACCAACTCCAATCTTGAATTCTCCAAGGAACTCACTGCTGCTATGCCTGTCCCAGTCCTTGACAACACCCAAAATATAATCAACGTCACTATCGACTTTCCACTCGAACTCTTCTTCCCAAATTGGATTCAGAGTCTTAGTCTTGGTTCTGCTTTTCTGTCCAAATTGCTTTAGCTTGACACCCTTACTCACAGGGAAAAACTTGCAGTAGGGATCGCTGAAACCGTTGTCGTCCTTGCTGATCAAGTTATTGGCCCTGTGCAGCTTCAGTTGAATTCTCAAATCCTTGCAGGCCAGCACACTCTCAGCAACAGCAATAGCCTGCTGTGTTTTACCCTTAGTCTTCTGCAAGCGGCTCTTTTGCTGCTCAATCATCAATTTTTTAGTGTGACCAGCTGATATTTGGACCCCGCCAGTCACCTCTGTCTCGGTCACCTCAGTAGAGGAGTTGAGCTTTTCTTTGTCGGAAGGGCTCGTTAGAGTACTATAGATGTTGCCAAAGTCCTGCAGATTCTTAGAGCTCATAACAGCAGCTCTTGTGGTCGGTTTGTTCCCGCTGAGTTTTTTTTGACGATCAGTCATTCCCCATTCGGCTTTTTCTTCTTTCACAGTTGTTATTCTCGGTTTCTGTTTCTTCTTCTCGCTTGACACTGACATATTCCTCTGGCTCTGTTTTGGTGTCATTTTGTTTGCGTGTGTGCCTGTGTTCTCTCCTCCTCCACCGCTGAGCATCGCTTCGATACTCGCCCGCCTTCTGTCGTCCTCTGAACCTCCCCCGATACTTTTGGAACCACCCCCAATACTTGTGGAGCCCCCCCCAACATTTCCAAATTGCATCCTCCCTCCACCCTCCCTAACACTGCCAGCGCTACTTCTCCGAGGACTCGAATACACAACTTTACCGTCCGGCGAGGTGATGGAATCCCAGTCGGGACGTCCGATCTTGGGATTGTTGACACTGCTCTTCCTCCTCCTGGGAGATTCACTGTTGCTTCTTGAACTACGCCCATCAGGGGAAAGTGTGCTCCGCCGACGAAGCCTCTGCGTTTCTTGCTCCCTTTCTTTCATTGCAGCGGCCTCAGACAGCCGCTGTGAGGGCCGTACTCTTCGCTTCGATGATTGATTTGCTTGCTGCAATTGTGTGGGAGGTGGAGGGGGGCTGGCAAGCCCCATGGCAACTTTAGTGGCGAGCTCTGCAGCGGCATTGGTCATCTCGTCAACATTACTGCTTTTTCCGTCAGCTAGAACGCTGCCATCGACACCGAAACTATCTAGATCTTGGACAAGAAACTCGTTGTTGAAGTAAAGATCCTTAATTGGCCTCTCAATCTCAAGGACCCGTTGCACACACATGCACACCGGATTCCTCAACGGGCTCTTGGTAAGCGCCACTGTACTCATGATTATCCTGAGGTTCTTGTGACTTGTTTCTAGTCCCCAGACGCTTCTGATCTTGCTATTAACCTTGTTGCCCTCGTCCTCGTAGGTTGCAAGGAGCTTCTTCAGGATTTCCCCCAAAACCTGTCTCTGCCTCGTCCCGATGGCTCTCACCTCCTCTTGACTAGCCCATGGCGCTGGGACGTCGATCAACACGTTCTTAGCCGCGGAAATTTCATCTGCGTCAAGCTGGCCGTCCCCGTTGAAATCCATCAGTTTGAACATCTCGGCACTGATCTTTTCGGGGCTGTCGTTCTGCTGTTTAAATTTGCTGCTATGTCTTTCCCGAGCGGTCGCCTCGTCTATCGCAAAGGCCAGGTCTTCCAACCAGTCTTCTTTTTCTTCTCGACTGTTGGCGTAAAACTCGTAAACGTGCCCGTTCCGTTGTACAATCTGAAACTCATTCATGACATCTAAATTCTTGTGATGCTGCTTTCCCTTACACGGCAGCAGTTTCGCCCCAGCGAGCTCGACTAACCCCTTCTTAAACTTTTCCTGAGACCGCCATTTTCTGCCTTCGAGAGGACGCTGGAATGCCTTGGAAAAGTAAAGGAGCCTATAATTCTCCTCCTCTTCGGTAAGTTGGGTGGTAAGGACAAAGAAGCGTTTTTTCCAGTTGTGTCGGAGGTGTCCTTTCTTGTTCATCCAGCCAAATCCTTTGTTGACTTCAATGGACGCGATTACTATATTAGACTGATCTGAAGATGATTGCATGGAAAACTTCAAGGCATTGGCGGCCGAAGCACGCCTTTTGGGATTGGTATCCTCGCTTGCAGGGTGCCCGAGCATTTTCTGCATCTTTCTTCTCTTCTCGTCGAACTCGCCACTGTCGTCGCGAAGTATGTTCCTGTCCCTCAGCTCGCTGACTGTACTCCGGCGGCGCATCCTTGCTTCCAATGCCTTCTTAGCGGAGATCTCAGGAGCAAAAGGGCAGCAGGAAAGGAGGCTACCATTCATCGTCACATTCACGATGATCTTGTTTTTATTTTCTTTTTCGATCTTTTTCGCCTCCTTCCTCTCTTTGCGTGACAGTTTTGCAGAGGATTCTGAATTTGGTTCGTCCTCTTTGGTCGTTTGTTTCAAAGTCTTGTCCAGTGTCCCATTTACGCTCGAGGTCTTCAGCAGCGCAATCCAGTTGCTGAGGTGGTTGAAGTCCGCACAGCTCATCTGAAGCGTCAAATGCGGTGCCACAACCTGGAAGTGGTGAGCTGCTCCGTGAGGACCATTTGGAAAGTCAACGTGCTCGCTGATAGCGCACTCTGTCAAGTCCAGGGTCAGGATTGGAGGGGTTTCAGGGGATGTCATTGTCGCCTTCTCATCCTTGAAACAAGAGAGTGTGGTGTCAGTCAGAACAAACCATCTCTCCTCCCATTCCCCATTCTCGTTCGTTGCGCACTCAATTGCTCCTTCGTGGTGCCGTCTTATTGGCAACGTCATGACAGCCTTCTTCTGGATCCCTCTGGTTGGAGTGTAATTGACAATGTACGTTCCATCACCCTCGTCAATTACTGACCCATCCATCACCGCATTTCCGGTAATGCTTACGGAGAAGTTAGCTCCGCCGTTGTGACAACGGTTTTGAAATTTGTCGAAAGTTGTCACAGTAAAGGAGGCGGACTCCTCGGGGGCTGCGAAGACTATCCCGTGACCATTGGCGAGAGTGTGAAGAGGGCAGGGAGAGGAAGGAGAAACGGTGATAGAGGTCGGCGAGGATGAGGTCGAATTTGAAGGGTCCGATATTTTGCGTATCTTAAGCGAGACAGTGTAGGGGCCGGATTTCATTAAGGTAAATGATGCAGTTGCAGAGTTCGAGGTGATAGCAGTCATGGTGGCATGGATGTTGTTATTGTCTTCGTTATTGTCGTCGTTATCGTCTTCGTAGCCGTTATCATGCGATAGAGTTGCAATTATTTCTTCCCCTGAATCAATCGGTGGAAATATTTGCGTTATTTTCATGCTCGTTGACAAGCCTGCAACTACCTCCTGCTCAACAGCGGGACCACCTGCTGAATATGTGAACCCATTGGTAGAGTAGTTCGCAAGAATTGATGATACATCGATGCTATTTGTTGGTTGGGACTTGGAATTATTTTTGGAAGTGCTCTTCGACAACCACTTTGACTGCCGGGGGGCAGGCATTTGGATCTGGTAAAGTTGCAACTGGCGAGTCGTTTATAGTATAATCAGACAGATTGATGAATAAGAAATACGATTTATGCCACGGCTTCGCAAGCAGCGTTGGTTAGTAGGCTTTAATTATAGGAAGATCGCAAATGGTTCTTTACTTGGGTTGTTATCACAACTTGGCTCAAGAGATAATTATTAATATCCTTAAATTAGCATAACAGGATGATTCACCACGAAACAACTCGTCTGATTGTTATTAAGTTGAAAATCTCACCCTGTATGAAAACAACATTCGATAACTTCACTCGATAGACTGCCAGAACTAATCCAGAACAGAACAAGTCATCATCGTCCTCGTCTTCATACCCTCCGGAGAAGGGCGTGCAAAAACCGTCCCGAAGATATCGGAAGCTTAGTCAGAAGGGGTTTGATTTGAGAAAAAGGAAAAACGTCAAGTCGGTTGCGTCAAGTCGGCCGACGGAACAGATACTATGATGTTTGGTAAGAGACAATGAGTCGGTTGCGTCAAGTCGGCCTACTGAGCAGATGCGATGATGCTTTTGGATTTTAAAATATAGTTATTAAAAGTACAAAAAAACCTTGCCAATAATAGCGCACATTTTAATCAACAATTTTAATAACATCTCACAGTTTCTTGCTCAGCATCTTTTCCTTCCGCATAAGTTCCTTGATTCGGCGCTCAATTTGAGCTTTTTCCGCCAGCACTCCTGCTCGCTTAGCTCTGGCGGTGAGCTCTGCGCTCTTGAAGTTCATCCCCTTTGCGGGACCTTTCTTCCTATTCCTTGAATTACTCCTGGCTGTTGCAAGGGCTAGAACATTGTTGACTCCCCCAGAAATCCCCCCCCCCTTATCTCTCGGGAATATGCTGTGCACTAAATCTCTATATTTGACTATTCCCTCAGCACCAATGTCCCACCAACCGACTAGATGCCTGATTTCCACAGATCCAAGGTTGCATTTAATTTCCTTGAAAACCTTAGCTAACTCATCTTGAGTGAGTCTCCCGCAGGTGGTGTTGTCAAACCTAATGCAAGTACCATAGAAAAGGTCCTCGCCGCTGATTTTGCTGCCACTCTTTTCGGCAGCAGACTCACTAGCTTCCTTGATCTTGGCTTGAATCCGAAGTACAGCCTTAGGGATGTCCTGACTAGCATTGCGTGCGGATTTGACTTCAGGGCCTCTGCTGGATCGAACTTTTTCTTCCCTCCCAGGAGTTTTCGGGTGGGTCATGAAGTGAGGTACGCCCTGGACGATGTCGCTCACGAGCTCCTGGTACCGCATCTCTCCGTCTCCCTCCAGGTCATAATAAGCAACTATCTGTTTCGCGTCGCTATCTGTCACATCGAGCCCCATTCTGCGAATCGCTCCCGTGAATTCCCGCACGTTGAGCTCCCCGCTGCAGTCTCCATCCCACATGAGGAAGCACTCCCGACAGATGCTGTAGATAGTACCTCCACTGGCCCTCATCTGCATTTCAAGTTTGTTACGGAGTTTGGATTTAAATGCCTCCACTACCGCGTTTGGGGGGCGGCGACGCAAACGAGCACTAAACATTGCATCGTCGTCAAGTCGCTGCTCCTGAAGCGCAAGGTTTTCAGTTGCAGTGGGAGGCTTATCCCTCGATAGATCCTCTTCGTAGACCAAAAAATTGCTGTTTCCTCGTGTCACGTCCTTCACCAAAGGCTCGTACTTCATCTCCCCGTCTCCTTCGACGTCGTAAAAGTCCACAATGATCTTGGCTTCCCTGTCATTAACTTTTAAACCAAGCTTGCTCATGGCACCTTGAAATTCTCTCACTCCAATCTCCCCGCTCTTGTCCGCGTCCCAATTCAAAAACGTCGTTCTTAGAATACTGAACTCAGTTCCACCCTTTTCTCGCATCGACCGCAACAGACTGTTCTTAAGTTTCTTCAGAAAGAGTTGGCAGACTCGAGGCATCTCTTTACGCTTGCCCGATTCTGGAGTGAGCCCGCGGCGGCTGCTATTAGCGGCCTCTTCTCGGCGTAGCCGGGCAGTGTCTGGGTGAGACAAAAAATGGGGGCTCGCCTTCGTCACATCTTCGACGAGAGGCTGGTATTTCATTTCCCCATCGCCCTCCAAGTCATAGTATTGGACCAAAGAACTTGCCTCGCTGTCAGAAATGTTCATGCCAAGCATCTTAAGCGCCCCCACCACCTCGCTCTTGCTCATCTCTCCGCTCGCATCCGCGTCCCAGTTTAAGAAGACTCGTCGGATTATACTGAACGCAGTACCTCCTTTTTCACGCATTTGCTTCTCCACAGCTCGCTGAATCCTCATTACAATTCTATTCACAGTGGGGTTGGGAGTCCCCCTCTTGAACTCACCCAACCCTTTCGTCTTCTGCTCAAAACGCACTGCAGCCCCCTCCTCCTTTCGCTGTTGCTCTTGGAAAAAAGCCCATTTTACCTAATAAAAAGGAAATTATTGAGAAAGGATGATAGTTAAGTTCGTCCGGTGAAGATGTATTTGAGTTACCGTTGCAAGTGACATTATTGTTAGGGTTACAGCATTTTTGGGGTACAAGTAGTGAATACACTCACCTTAGGCAGATCATTCTCCGCTCGGGAAAGGATTCGGCATTGATTCCGTATTTCTGCTGGGGTGTAGTTCTTGGCGTTGCCTGTTTTATTCAGGGGCATCTCAAACGTTCCTTCTTTGAGGAGGGGAGTCGGTAAAGAATTTATTTCGTAAGTAGTTGAATTTATCAGGGTGATACAGAGTGATGGACAAGATTATTTCCCTCTCTTGCTCTCCACCAAACAAGCAGATGATTAACTCTCTCAACAACTCTCTCACATTAGCAGAGAAAATCCAACTGGCCCACAAAATGAAAATATTTAGTTTTTTTTTCCTCATTCTCGCGCATACGTATGCGGGAAAGAATGATGAGATTAGTGAGTCCATAACTGCTCTTTATGAGGAGTTACTTGACTTGAAATCAACCCTCACGAAGCTTTACGAAGACCATGCCAACCTGAACCCAATTAAGGGGGGTGGAGATGATCCGTTGGCGCAGATGAGAGCCCGAGAGGACATGGAAATCGCGAGGACTATGAAGCTGAAGGTCGAGGAGGCCCAGAGAAGGTATGAAAACTATCTCCAACTTGGGAGGAGGGGGGAACCAGATCGAGATGTCTCCGGCTCATCACAGACCTATGTCGTACAGGAAGCCGGACACAGGGCCGCTCTAAAATCTCTTGAGGACTCAGAAACTGTCGCAGAAGGCGCAAAGATCGGAATCGAGGGAACAATGGCCGAAACAAAAGAAAATATTGAGCTGGTCATGCAGCAAATTACTGATCTCTCCTTCAATAGAGTCGGGATCGAAGTATCATCGAGTGGGAGGAAGAGGTAATTAAGGTAGATGGCGAGTGAGCTTTTGTTGCAAGTAAAAATATTTCTGCCACCATTGTTTCTTGTTGTTTTGGCTTAAAGTTTCTTTTTATTACAAGTTCTAAATTCCTATTGCTTTATTCTTGTTTCGTTTCACAGCATCCATTGAGGGACGCAGTAGATCATCTATTGCATCGATTACCCCGCCTCTATCACTTGCGTCGCGTATTTTTTCCCGCAGAGCAGCCATCTCAGCATAAGTGAAGGTGCGAAACCACTTGCGCATTACATCGAAAGCGTCGTACATTTCGATCAAATCTTTTGTCTCAAAAGCATCTGTGTTGTCTTTTACAGAGAACAACAACTGGGGGTCCCTCCGGTAGATCTCGGCATCCCAGGGGCCCAAATATTCGTGGTAGCCTGATGGTTTGGTCTCTCCCTCGGCGAAGACTTCCTTTCCATTCTCGATCTTGGGCTTTTTGACCTCACATTCTCCGCAATCCTTCAGGTACATCATGTCGATGGCAAACGGGGTGCAGTCCGTCTGGGGCTTACCAAGGTCCACATTGACAAGATTGTGGAGCTCGCACATCCAAGTACTTAGCTCTTGTCGAGAGTTTACCTTTGGGGGGCCGAGAATGGGGTCCCTCAGCTGTTGTTGCAAGTGCTTGCGGCAGAGTTTACACGGATAGAGTTGTCCCCAAGCTGCGATCAAGTTCAAAATGGCCGTTTTGTCTTCATCGCTGGGGTGCTCGGGGTACTTTGCCGCGAATGAGTGCAGCACAAACCAAGCACGCCGACCAATGAATTCCCTCCAACTCCCGCCCTGTGAGCCGTAATCCTCGTAGAATTTCTTTTCGCGCACAACTTCTTTTCCAGAATTATCGATCTGGACGATTGTATCTCGATCCAGTAGATCGAATGAATCTCCGTGGGCATGCGTGAAGCGATCCGTAATGTCTTCCATGTGGGTGACAGAGATGGGACCTCCAGGATGTACTTCAATAAACTTGCTGATGTCATATTTTTTGCCGTTGATGATCGTGATAGCCGGCCCATTATCTTTCTCCCAGTCGTCGGCGGCAGGGGTGTCGTCGGCAGCAGAGGTGTTGTCGGCAGCAGAGGTGTCCTCGGCGCTTGCTGCTCCTCCACTGTATTGTTCAGTCATCTCATCCAGCTCGACAAAATTTAAATCCTCGATATTCCTTTGATCTTTCACAACCCCTTCGTTCCTGGCCACAATGGCATCAGCAGCAGCTATCCCAAAGACAACACAGTCGAGCAAACTGCTCCCACCCAGGCGGTTCTCCCCGTGCACCCCACCCATTAACTCGCCAACTCCATAGAGTCTAGGAATAACCTCATCATCGGCAGTGATGACCCCCCCTTCGCTGTTCACGCCGAGGCCACCCATGGTGTAGTGAATCACTGGCTCTACCACTCCAACCCAGTAAGAAGAGTCTTGGGGAAGGCTGGTATAAACTTTCCGCGGCACGGCTGTTGCGTCTGTTGCATTCCTCGTCGTGGAATCAAAAGTCTTCGACACGAATTCACCGCTACCATTAAGCTTCCTCTTGATAAACTGAGGCATTGTTAGTGAGTGGGCTGATTCGATGAGCATTTTTTGCTTCGATGAGCATTTTTTGCTTCAAATCGCTTTGTGGTCATTGCTTACCTCTTGCACACCAGTAACGCCATCGACTTTCGTTAGCAGACCTTTCCCCCCGTAAATTTTTACGTGGGCGGGAACTTTCTCACCGTCAGACTCTTTCAACGCGATAACCACTTTGTTATCAATGGCAGCATCATTGTTCAAGATGGCATTGCTCACGTCCTTCCTCGTCTTGAGCTCGTCGACAAAACGGCTGCCATCAGCGTCAAGGAGCACCGCTCCACTCCCCCGAACAATCTCTGCACATAAAATCAGAGGACTATCCGCATCAGCCTCGAAACCCTTCTGAACCTCACTAAATCCAGTTGGGTGAACCTGGACAAGGTCAAGGTCCACTGTTTTGGCCCCGACAGATCGACCAAGCTTGATGCCATCACCGGTCGCAAACTTGCCGTTAGTGGATTTAAACTGTTTCAATGACTCGTCTGCTTCGTTCAACAGCGAGTTCGGCGACTTGTCATTGCCGAAGCCACCCGTTGCCATCACCACGGCACCTACATTCAAGGCACTAAATTTGTGAGTTATTTGATTTTCAAGCGCCACAGACCAGCCTTCAATGTCGACTTTCTTGCAAGTGGAGGTTTGCGCGTTTTTACATGTGGGCATCAAGCTAACCACCCGAGTGTCGAGTAACACCCTAAGCATCCCCTTCTTCTCATGCGCACGAATGGCCTTCTCCAAACCATTGATGAAGGCAGCACCAGCCAAACCGTTTCTTGGACGGTGCGTACGAGCAATGCTGTGGCCTCCCATCACGCCAACATCCGGGAGATCCACACTAGCGCGCGTAGAAAGCCAATTCACGGCATTTTTGCTGTCAGACACCATACGACGAATCAATTCGGTTGTGTACACATCGTCCTCACGGCTTGAAGATTTTACGGTGTCCTCATAAAATTGCTCCACAGAATCGTCTATGGAGAAGTGCTTCTGCCGATCTGTATACGCGCCATTGATACCACTGCTAGCTTTGGCGGAATTTCCGCCAAAGAAAGACGATTTGTCGATCAAAACAACGCTCTGGTCCTGTTCCAAGAGTCGGAGTGCTGCTGTAAGACCCGAGAGACCACCCCCGATCACTGCAACATAAGATTGTGGAGGGCTCAACGCAACCTTCTCCGCAGATTCAAGCGGGGGTGCGAGGGGTAGAGATCGTGACTGTGACTGTGGCTGTGACTGTGACTGTGAGCGTGAGCGTGAGCGTGAGCGAGCGCGTGAGCGATCGCGTAGCAACAAACTCAAAGAATCAAAGAGGGCCTCCGAGGATGTTGCTGTGTTCACTGCGGCAAGCACTCTTTGTTGGAGTGCAGCAAATGTTCTCGTATCTTCTTGAGCGAAAGAAAAACACGACAACAGAAGAGGAAGCACGACGATCAGCTTCATAATCCACTTTTTGAAAGCTTGTGTGTGTGATGATGATCGGCGCACTGCTATGAAGTGTAGTTAAATAGTGCTGTAGGCGAAGCAAGGGTTTCCAGAAAATGTATGTCAGGCTGCTTCGCCAAAAGACTACTTGTGAGTAATGTTTTGTTTTGGGATTAACCCTTCCAATATCTATTATTCTTCAATATTCTCCAACCTTGAGCCTTGAGCCACATGGCACACTCGTGACCAACTCTGGTGTGGAACTCACCCAACTCTCGACGTCCAATATCCTAGCCAGAGTTCGCGCACAATCCAAGACCCTCAGCCAGAATTCGCGCACAATTCACACATCGCACAATCCAAGACCCTCAGCCAGGGATTCGTGCACAAGTCGAGTTCCAAACCGATGGACCAGCGGCTTGGCCGTAACAAGCCCAAGCGAACTACTCCAGAACATGGAATTACAACCTGGTCGGCAGCCGACAGAGCGACCCTCCAGAAGACAATCGACCCCCTCCACAACACCTTTCGGAAGCAGCCTGCCGGGTTCTTGCACTCTGAGGCAACGACGCTGCTCTGCACTCCAAGGGAGGAGGTCTACGACCGGCTCAACTCTTTCCTCTCCACCTGCTGCATGGTCTCCGGCCTGGTGCTGTCCGCCGTCGCGGGGGCCGCGTTGAATCCGCTCAAGGCCGACGACTTCGCCGACGACAAGAAAACCGTGGTGGAGGCCTTCAACGTGGTGGCGTCGCTGACCGTGGCCACGCAGTTTTGTGTTGTGCTTTACTCGACATTCACGTTGTACATCCTGATCAGCAGCGCCCACAACCCCTCATCAGTCTATCGCGCCCTAATGCATATGCAGCGCTGGATCGGCTTCCTGGAGTTCGCGACCTTCGTGCCTGCGATGGGCACCTTCGCGCTCATCGCTATCACAGCGCACTTGCATTGTGGCCGCACCGCGAGCGGCATCGTGCTCGTCGGGTGTTGTGCTCTGGTGGTAGGCTTCCAGGCCGCCTTCTGCGCCATGTGCAACAGCGCCTTCCCGTACAACTCTTGGGCATGGGCAACGGTAGCATCGGCGGCTTATCCTTGGCTGTCGCCACGGGTGGAGAAGGACGCTAGGGCGCACGGGGAGCTGCTGCTGGCTCAGGCCAAGGACGGGGTGCTTAGCGGCCTCGACAAGAACCACGACGGTGTGATCGACACAGAAGGGGCAGAAGAGGAATCCGCGTCAGAGGCCGAGCTGTCTCCCTGGATTGTGGGCGCCATCGGCCCGCTGCAGCCCACGGACCTCCGCCTGCTCATCGAGCAGCTGCTCGGCGCAGGGCTGACCCGTGCGCGGCTCGTCAAGGCGGCGCGCCATACTGGGGGCTTTCAGGCGCTCTGCTTCATGCTCGAGAGTGCCGAAATCAGCCTCCGACCGGGCGACCGGCTTGCGCTTGCGACAGCAGCAATGGAGTGGGGGGCAGAATCGCAAGCGTCCAAGCAAACAAATGAACTGAAAGAGAGAAAGGATAATATTCCCCCTTGTGAAAAAAAAATTAGAGTAGAAATAGATGAATAGATGAATTTTGGAAAACACTTATCAACTTTCAAGAGATTAACACACACCCCCCTGTTAGATTAACTCAAAACCCAAAAAATTTAAAAAATTGAAATTTCGTTTACTTAAATACATTTTTGTAATACAAATTCGTTTATTTATATTATTTATATATATAATATAATATTTTGAATTATATAGTTTTCAATAAATTATTAAATTTTATTATTTTTTTTATTAATAAAATTCAAAATAATTAGATTTATAAAATTATAATATATTTATAATGAAATTATTAGACAATTATAGATTCAAAATAATTATAATGTATATTCAAATTATAGTGTGAAATAAAAATTAATCACAAAAATGTATTTAAATAAACGAAATTTCAATTTTTTTCTCCAATGGGAGATCCAGGTTTTAGGTCAGAGATTTCCTTGGAGATAGCTATTTTAATTTGTTAAAAAACACCTCGACACCCTTACAATTTTTGCCCAAAAAATAGCGTTTTATTATCTAACAGGGGTGTGTGTGGTTATTGTTACATTATAATCTAACATCAACTAAGATAAGTCAAGTTAACAACATGCCTGAATCACAATGTTGTCCGCTCTATTGCCGTGACGGCGGGCGTAGAGCTCCTCGTAGATGGCAACCTCATTTCTCTCTTATTTTTTACTTATTTTTCTTCCCTTTGCCACCACCACCACCACCACCCGGCGTGTAGAGAATGGGCTTGCCGGGCTGGCAGTTTGTGAGGAGCTTCTCCTGTAGCCCCTCCGGGAGCTCGTCGACACCAATCTCGTAAACTGAGAATTTTTCGAGGTTGAGCTGCTTTTGGATGTATGTGAGGCTCTCGCTGAGAATCTGCTTTTGGTCGAAGGGGACCTGAAGCTCCATGGGCCACCGGCTTCCGACCTCTTCGACTTCCTTCTTGACGAAACTGGCGAACTGCATGACATTCTTCATGTTTTTCTTGTCGGGAAGCGAGGATGCATACGCCTTCATATCATCTTTGAAAGTCTCACTGAAGCCGGTATCATCGCTGTAGCGCCCCTCCATCCACTGCAGGGTGGCGATCCTCCAGTCACTATATTCCTTTGTGACCACAAAGGCTCCCTCTGTGGGCTTTTGCTTGGCCTTGGAAACTGTCTGCCTGGCGTTCTTCAAAGTCTTGTTCAAAAAGTCTGTCTGGCGAGTCAATAGCTTGTCCTCAGGTTCCCACTGGGGGAAGACCTCCTTGACAATGAAGGTGTCATTGCCGAGAATGCTCCAGCAGTTCTCCGCCCAGTGGGGCGCGATGGGGGTCATCAAAAGCGCAAAGTGTTTCATCCACTTCATGGCAAGCGACCTGCGCATGGTCATGCCCGAATTGTTGCACCAGTCACGGTACAGATCGCGGGCACTAATCATGTCGTAAAAGCCGCACTTGAGGCCGTCGCGGAAGAGCATCTTGCCAAAGGCCTCGTCGCACATCAGGCTGAGGCGGTTGATCTCATTGTTGAAGACACGGTCCATGAAGACCTCGTCCTCGTCGTCCCCTCTTAAACTGTCTTGCATCTCCACAGTCTCCCGGAACCAATTCTTCTCCGTAAAGAGGGTCAAAATGCTGTTGTCAGCCGTCTCCCGAGAGAAGTTGGCGTCCTCCAGGGAGTCTCCGGCGTCGGCGCAGGCGATTCTAGTTCCGTCACAGGAATACTTCTCGACCGTGTCGTCCATCATGAGGAAGTTCCCCTTGGACTTGGCCATCTTCTCCGCATCTACCAGGACGTGCCCGTTGGTGTAGTAGCCACGAGGCCACAATTCCTTCTTGTCCTCCCAGATGGCGGCGTGGTTGTAGAGCGCCATGGTCAAATGGTTGGGGATGAGGTCCTTGGCGCTGACGCGGAGGTTCATGGGGTACCAGTAGTTGAACTCCTCCTTCATCTTGTTGAGGAGGGCAGCATCAATTTTGCAATCTTTAGGCATTTCCTTGCCGAGGAATATGAAGTCGAAAACCTCCTTGGTGAGGCTCTCAGGGTCGACCTTGTTGGGCGACTTGTCCCTGTCCCCGTTGAGGTTGTCGACGCCCTGGAGGTGGTGGGCGATGGTGTAGTAGGCCATGTAAATAGTGGAGTCACTGAGAGACTCAATGACCCACTGCTCGTCCCAGGGGAGCTGCGTGCCGAGGCCAAACTGCCTGGTGCAGGCCCACTCGTGCAGCCACCCGAGCGTCTGCTCGTATCGGTCCATGGACGCGTCCCCGTAGGCGTCGAAATCGTCGCTCCTGACGTGGTTCTCCACCTCCGTCCTCCACCCCTCCTCCCCATAGTTGAGGTACCACTGGTCGGTGGCGGCCACCACGCACTCGTCGCCGGTGCGGCTCACGACCTTGCTCTCCGGCTCGAAGTAGAGACAGGCCGTGTTGTTGGCGATCATCTCGCTCTTGATGATCGCCTTGGCCTCGCTGACCTTCTTCCCCTTGTGGTCCCCCACCAGCATCACACCAAAGTTGAACCCGCGGAGGTACGTCTCGTCCTTCGCCTTGGCGAGCTTGTCCTTCTCGTTCGGCGACTTGATCTTGAGCTTCTCGCACATGTAGACGGCCGCGGCCTCCTGCCAGACGTCTTCCCCCGTCTTCTCGTCCTTCAGCGGCACCTTGATGATGGGCACCACCTCAAAAGGGTCCACCATGTCGGGGGTGATGTTGAACTTAGCGGCGTAGTCCGGCTTGTCCTTGAGCATCTGCAGGCTCACGAAGTCGTCGGGGGCGTCGCTCGGCACGGACGTGACCACGCCGGTCCCCTTGAACATGCTGATGGTCGTCAGGGGGAGGGTGTAGACTCTCGGGTAGTTGGCGTGGGGAGCGCTCAGAGGCAGCCCCATGAGATCCATCCCAGTCAAGGTTAGGAGGCACTTTGTGACGCCGAACTCGGCGGTGTAGCCCTGGCACGCGAACCCGCGCGCGGCCCGCTCGGAGATGACGAAGACCTCCCCCGACTGCATCTCGTAGGCGCCGTACTCCCCAGTGGGCAGCACGAAGCAGTTGGTCTGGCCGTACATCGTCTCGGGGCGGAGCGTTGCCGGCGCCAGGAAGACGTCCCTTCCCTTCAGAGCCTCCAGCTTGCCCGGAAACTCCAGCACGCGGAGCTTGATGATCGTGTACTCCTGGGGGCCCACGCCCTCGCCCTCGCTGCGGTCGTGGTCCGCGCAGACTTGCCCATCCAATATGCTGTAGACGTTGTTGCGCTTCCCAAACAAGATCTTTCCCTTGGAGCGCAGCGTGTTGAACTGCCAGCGGATGAACTGGTCGTAGTAAGGGTTCACCGCGGTGGTGATGAAGGACCGGCGCCAGTCGATTCCGCTGCCAAACTTCTTCAGATCAGCAAGGCCAATGGGAGGGAAGTATTGCAGCCATTTGTTGGGGTCCACAAACTCGGGAATCTCCGACTCGTCCACCATCATCTTCAGAATGTTCCACTGACGGACGATGCCGACGCCGCTCTTCACCACGAGCTTCGTCTTGCTGCCCTTGGCCTTTGCAGAGTTGTCTGTGGCCTTGGCGGCCTTGGCAGCGGCGGCGGCCGCCATTTCCTCCTCCATCTTCCTGCGCACCTCCGGGTCCGCCTCGGGGAAGCTAGGGGGGCACCCGAACTTAGTAATCTCCGCCTTCAGCTTGTTGGCCGCCGCCTGGATCGGCATGCCCGTGCAGTGGAAGGCAAATGGGAACAGGACGTTGCTGCCCTTGTTGCGCTCGTACTGGGCGCGGAAGACGGCCTTCGTGAGGCTGAAGGCGTGCCCGAGGTGGAGGCGACCGTTCATGTACGGGTACGGAAACGTTACCATGAAGCTCTTGGAGGAATCCCCGTCCGGGTCGCCCTCAAACACACCCGCCTCTTCCCACCTTCTTTGCTGCTCAATCTCATTGGTGCGAAGAGCTGTGCGTTTAACTGACCCCTTTGGGGGTGCAGGAGGTAGAGCGTCAGCCATTGGACTTCTTCAAAAGTCAATTGTACGCCAAAGGGAACGACAGATGGACATTTGTGCCGTGTACGGCTCCGGACGAAAGAGTCGAAAGTCGAAAGTCGACCTCACTCTCAATATACTACAATACCTCTTTTGCTTCTTCCTCTTTGGTTACTGCAACTCACTACCTCTTTCTTTTCCTCCATTCCACCGGCTCGTTGCCTGGGTTTCCCTTTTTTTCCGGACTTTATTCCTTTGGCCCCTCCTCTCCGCCCCCCTTATTACAAAAAAAAATAGAACCCTCTCCATCTCCAACCCACACACCCGCCTAATCATGCTCCCTATGAGCAACAGCGGAGCTTCACCTCCCGGCACAATGCAATCGTCTTCGTCATTCTTTTTTGGACGGCTCCTGGACACATCACAGTGGGATATTCAGGCGACTGTGGATCAGATGCTCACGCTCTGCTCAACTTCTCCCCAACGCGTGTACAAGACGAGCTATTATCGGAAACAGACAAAAAACTACTGGGCACGCGATGACCCAGCCTTCGTGGTTCTGCAGATATTTCTGCTATTTATTGCTTCAATTTGCTACTCAATTGCCTTCAGTGTCACATCTTTTGGGGGATTCATCTTAAATCTCATTCATGCAATAATAGGCAATTACCTCCTCATGGGAGTGGTCATTGCCACACTGTGCCGTTCGATTTGCACCAGATTTCTGACGGTCCACCACAACCACAGCGTGAAACAGAACGTCGAATGGCTGTATGCTTTTGACATTCACTGCAACTCTTTCTTCCCTCTCTTCATGCTAATTTATTTGCTTCAGGTGAGTTATAACTGAGTTTTTACCGAGTCAAATGTGTTTGCGCTTCGATTTTGATCGTTCCGGTAGTATACACGGCAATAGCAGCATTGATAGCGAAGAAAGTGACGAAAAACAGTTAACTAAACGAGACGTATGGATGGATGCTCCCTTTGCACGCACAGTTCTTCCTCCTCCCTGTGATTTTGCGAAGTAATTTTTTTGCACTGCTACTTTCCAATGCTCTCTACGCCGGTGCGCTGAGCTGGTACTGGTACATTTCACACCTCGGTTACCGGGCTCTACCATTTCTAAAAAACACGGAAGTATTCCTCTACCCAATTGTTGTCATTTTGCTGGGCTTTGTACTGACGCTGGCCCTGCATCCTCTTGGCTTCAGCATCAATATTGCTCGAATACTTGCTGCACAGTATTATTGAGAAGGCACATGTGGACAATGTTAAAAACACAGAAAGAAACAATTAGGCTAAAGAGATTTCCACCCATAAATCACGAACCAATGCACTTTCTACTGTTTACTATTACTTGCAATGCAAATATTCACATCACATCACAGCAACAGAATAACCATCACAAGGACTGCAAAGGGGGCAAACTGCTTCAAAAACCCACCAATACTCACAAACCTTCCGCAGCAAAACATCCAGATTGCCAGCACAACCATATTCCACCAACCGATCCCAAAGAGCTTGAAATCATTGAGAGCCATGGCAACATGACTGTGACAATTATCGCAGCACAAGTTGTGCATGCGTTTATTGTACTCCGCGTTGGCGCAACGGACGTCATTATCCCACCTTGAAAGATCATCTCCCTCTAGCTTGATGGGAATGTACCTCGTCACCTCACCAAAGGCAAGGTGGCCTGCCTCACTGACATGATATGGTCCTTGAAAGTCACAAACGGTTCCATCAGAGTAGGCCACTCCAAGGTGTCCTATCACCGGACATATCCAAGTCAGTAAGGGAATAGGACACCACACGATGCTGCTCGGAAACTTCTTCGGCAGACCAATGGAGTGCTCCATGTCAATGAGGAAGGGCTAGGTGGGAGGGAGAACCAAAAAATAAAAAATAATGCAGAGAGAGAAGGGATTATCTCGAGAAGTTTCCCTCCGGCTTTGAAGTTCTCTTCACTCTAAACCTGAGCGGACAATTTTTATAATAAAAGCTGTACTGTACAAAGCTTGCGTTAATTTGACGCCGAAACAATTCTATTGTCTGTTTTATATTTGATAGAGTCCCTTCCTTTGGAAATGACGGAGTTTGATGCCTTTACTCAACATCTCTTGGTGGACGCTGTATTGCGCGGGGTTATAATTAAGGGGGAATTTACTGTGTTGTAGAATACGAAGAATCTGTGAGAGTGTCTCTTTGGACTAAACTAACTACTCTGCTTCATTTATCAGCAGAATTGTCACTGCCTCTTTCAATATCGCTCATTTGGTAGAGTGCGTTCTGGTATTTGATAACATTTCCATGCAATGTTAGGCCCCTGCCAATTCGCTGTGGTTGTGCTCTTTGTTTGCCATTCCCAAGTCTTCTGCGTCGAGATGATAACATGGTCAGAATTGTCGACGGATTCGTAGGAGATCCCGTCGAGGACTCCTTTTCGATTTCTTCAATTATTTTATTCAGCTGCTTGACCATGCACCTTGTCGGGGAAGATACAAACAAGTGGTGTGACTCGTATGCATACAGATAGAATGTAAGTTCTGTTAGAAATTGGCAAAAGATACTGAGGAAATTGAAATAGTAGGCACCCCCCCAGGGGTCCTTACGAATGCTTGCTGTGGATTGAAGGGCGAGTGAGAACGCCAGCTGAAAGATTTGTGTAATGGCGAGCCTGCACATAGTTTTCTTGACAAGTATGCCGTATATCTGGAATGAATATTTCTCGACAGTTGTCACTTCAGCAGTTGACAGCTCGAGAATGCGAATAAGCCTCCAACCTGCGGCGATCACCATTATTGTGACCACTCCAAACGCAGTCATGGAAGTGTACAGACCAATTACCATCAGGCGGTCAAATGTACTTTCACTGGACCATTTCGCCCAAAATGCTGTGATGATGACGAACAATACGATATTGAACATCGCCAATCGCGAAAATATAGTATTGAGATTCTTCTTCTTCCGCGTCCGAGGAGAATGGGGATTCCGATCGATGCCGAGCCAGCTGTACATGAAGGAAATAAGTCCAAAAATCGAGAGACGCTGAGTGCAAGCCAAGGAAATTTAGATTAGAGGGAGCAAGTTTGAGTGAATAAGACTCTCAGTCGCAAGTGGTTTGAGCACTTTCGCACTCGCACTCGCAATCGCAATCGCACTCGTCTCACCTGGCTTGGCCACAACGCCCAATAAACTGCATTCTGAAATTTATGAAAGTGCAAGACATTGTAAGAGCGGAAAATGCTCAAAGCCAAAAACGCGTTGAGGAACAGTGAAGAGAACAAGAAAAACATAGTGCCGATGTTCGTCGCTGTCAACAGCGTCCGCACTCGAAGGTATTTCTAAGAATTTCAGAGACAAAATCGTTAGTTTTTGACTCTATATTTCTCGTCTCATGAAAGTGGTTCTTTCTCACCCTCTTCTTCCATGTAGGAGAAAAAATACTCTTCTTCTTTGTGTCTGAGGACCGAACGTTCGTGTGTGATCTTGACTGTCGTAACGTGTTCTTGACCAAAGTGTGCTCAAAGACAACTTCCCTGTAGCAGAATTTCGCGTACAGGGCGCCAATCCAACCAGTCGCCAGCCACAACATGCAGCACAAAACTAACAGGGCAACAGTCGACCCTGACCACACACAGGATAGCCCATCCTCGGATGTGGTGTACCCCCACACCTCTGGGCACTGGCACCCCTGACCTCGTGCTTGAAAATTCAATGAGGTATCGCATATGCAATTTCCGGTGGCAGAGCAGATCTTGGGTTTGGAGCAGATGCACGAGGATGACATGCGCCGAAATTTGCTGGATTCAAGCGAGGTGGTGAGAGAGGATACTAATCAGGATACTACTAATCTACGTCCCTCATGGGTATCCTTGTTTTTTTGTTGTTTTGTTTTTTGTTTTGTTTACCACTTCGATGTTCGATGTCAATGTTGTCTCTGTAAAAACATTTAGCCTTGAAAACTCCAGCATTTGCCTCAGTAGTCTTTGGTTGACACTGTCTAATAAAATAGACGTTAGTTCTTAAATAACCCTGGTATCTGAGGATGATGATCTGGTTGCTGGTGACGGCCACTCTTGGCTTCCACCACACTGCCCCATTCGTAAGGAACCGTCTACTTGCCAAGAATCGACTGAGCGGTCCCAATTATTTCTCGAACAGCACCCCTGAGGAGCCTGCGACATTCTCTGGTCTCGCAGATGAGGAGGATTCTAGTGCTGATATTGATCAGGACATCAATAAATACATTGTCAACGATCCTCCTGAAGAAGCGGCGAATTTGAACAGGCTCGGCTTCGTGGAAGATGCCATAGATGCGCCATCCTTGGATGCGCGTCCCCTACCAACAAGAAAAGAGGCAGTCTCTGCCTCTGCCTCTGCTTCTGCCTCTGCCTCTGCCTCTGCCTCTGCCT
>ERZ651776.1436-NODE-1436-length-28458-cov-13.730031_pt1 | contig 28458 bp, 19 predicted proteins | sample MGYA00514761_ERZ651776 | MGnify/ENA metagenome assembly ERZ651776 | reverse complement strand
AAAGCCCTCACAAAGTCTAAGAGTATCTCACATCTCTTGTCATTTGTAAAGGCTATAATATTTTTAATTTGTTCAGTATAATGAGATATGAACATTCTAATCTAGTGTGTATTTATCACAATCTATTGTTAATGTTAGTAACTATGTAAGTAAGTCAACATCTAAATATTATGTATCTAGCTTCAATCATCAGTATCGAATTTGAATACATCCTTAATGTTAAATGGCTTAGAATTGTCTAACTCTATTTTGTTAGTTGCTTCAGTCATTTTAGGAAGCCAATAAGAAAGATACTTAGCGAAAACAGTTAAATACTTGTCTGGGCTTTCTTTCCTTAAATCTTCAAAGGCTTTTGAAATATGTATAGATTGTTCTTCTAAGGTTTGCATAAATAACTCTCTTGATTTTTGTGTTATTTTATTCTTTGAACCAGCTGGTCTGCCCTTTGACAGTTTATTATCCTCTTTAAATTTTGTCATATTCTTATTATTTAACCGTTATTTAATTCCATCTCTGTCTAATTGACCTTTTTCTTTATTATTCGTTTTACTTTCATATTACTGTGATATAAATTGCTGTAGTTAATTAAACCTATACTTATGATTAGTACAGTTTTTAAAACGTAAACTCTAGGACTCGAATAGTTTTTTCAGTACATATTAAAATAAATACACTATATTTGAAGAGAACCAATTAAAAAGTATAGATATGAAAGCACAGTATAATAGAGTCAGTACAATAGAACAGAATGAAGCCAGACAGGAAATTACAAAGGGTGCAAAAGTTTACTTAGATAAATGTAGCGGTGCAATACCATTTAACGAACGTAAGAGTGCATCTAAGCTATTAAAGGATATAAGCGAACAAAGTATATCTGAAATCTATATTCATTCTATAGACAGGCTAGGACGTAATACCTTAGACATTATGAATACTTTGAAGATGTTTAATGAGTTAGGGATTAATGTAATCTCAAAGAAAGAGGGCTTTAGTACATTGAATGAAGATGGAACAGAAAATATGATGGCTAAGCTAATGATAGGTATTCTAGGAACTATTTCAGAGTTTGAATATAATAGACTGAAAGAACGTCAAGCAGAGGGAATAGCACAGGCTAAAGAACGTGGAGCATATAAAGGCAATGGACGTCCTGTAGGAACTAAACTATCAAATGAAGCGTTTCTTCGCAAAGGAAAATCTCTAGATGTATTAAGACGTCTACAACAAGGTAACTCATTAAGAGATACCGCTAAACTTTGCAAATGCAGTTTGTCAACTGTTCAGAAAGTAGTTAGGATTTCTCAGCTATAAATATCCCAATGTAAATTCATAGAGCCATCTTTATTCCATACAGGTATCTTATCTATATTTTTATACCCTCTATCCACCACATAAAGAATGCTCTTTAAATCTGTATTTTGTAAGCAAATATCAATAAAGTATTCGCCACCTTTAAATACTTTTTCTACATCAGTTCTATAAAGAACAGTAATATAATTAATGTACTTTTTTATTATCTCTCTTTTCTCAGTAAAAGAATAAACCCTTTCTGCTTTAATTTCAGCGTCTAGCTGTTCTGTGTATAAGTCACTCTCTAAATTCGTTCTTCTATCTTTTAGATTACTTATTTTGATTTTAATATCGTTCTGTACATCTACTAGAACTTTCTTTTTACTTGCTATCTCTTGATTCGTAAACAATCCATTTAATGCAAAATCAATTAACTTAGATAGTTGAGCCTTAGAGTCTTTACTTTGTTTGTCTAATTCAACTAATTGAGTATCTATCTCCTCTATTTTGTTAGAGTCTGTATTATGTTCTATATACTCTTCGATATGAGCCTTTAAATCTCCTTTAGATACTGTATTCCATATAAGCTCCTCTATAAAGTCTATATTAATACTTCGGTTACCACAGTTTTCTAACTTATAGCGTTTAGAACTACACATATAGAAATTATCTTTTTTAGATACTCTAGTTCTTCCGTAATAATTACGACCACATTTACCACATTTAATTATCTTCTTTAACAGGTATTTATGCTCTACAACCTTACCACTATTATTAGCATTGTTCTTTAGATTATTATTCACTTTCTGCCAATAAGACTCCTCAAATATTGCTGGTACTTTGTAATATGTAATAGTTGGATTCTTTTCGCTACCCCCTGTCTTTCTAACTCCTTTATACATTGTGTTTACTATAATATTTCTTACAGTATTGCCAGCCCATTTAACGTTACTCTTTTGTTTTTTCTTACCATTTATTAATATTGTACCTTCCATTTTATTGTAGCTAGTAGGTATCTTTTCTTTGTTTAGAATCTCTGCTATTTTTCTAGTTCCTGTTCCTTCTAAGCTTAGTTTGTAAATCTTCTTAACTATCTGCTCCTCTTCTTTGTTTATGACAATAAATCTATCTTTATCTGTAGCATAACCATAAGCGTTTTTACCGTGTGATTTACCTAGCTCGTAGTTAGCTTTAATAGAGCCTTTGGCTAGCATACCTTGATGATTACGTTGATACTGTGAGAAAGCACTAAATATAGAGCCTTGAAACATTATTGAAGGGTCATTGTAATCTATCTCTACATCGTTAATAAAGAACTTCACACCTTTAGCTCCAAACAGTTCTATAATCTCCAAATAAAGCTTTGTATCTCTCTCTATTCGCTTTTGGTCTCTTACCCAAACTGCAGTTATTTTACCCTCTCTTACATCGTCTAACAGGCTTTTAAGCATTGGTCTACCCTCTTCGCCTAAACCACCAGACAAACCAGCTCCCTCATTATAAATCTTATGCTTTAGTTTATTACCTTTAGCAAACTTGCCACCTTGTATTAATTGATTCTCTATACTATTAGAGTTGTCATCTATCTTTGAAAGTCTTGTGTAAATACCTAGCATAAATTTTATTGTTTTTTGCTAATATAATTAAAAGTACGCATTAGAACATAATACATCTGAAATTGTATGATGGGGCTTTCGAAACGGTCGTTCTGTAATTAAACCATTTGCTTGTGGGACTTTGCCAACGACAGAATGAATCTTGGTAGACTCCAATGATTCTTCAATTGTCATCGGTGGTAGTATTGTAGGTAATCTTTTTGCTAACATTGATTTCCCTGCACCCGGCGGACCGATAAGTATCACATTGTGTCCACCTGCAGCGGCAATTTCGAATGCGCGTTTTATTTCTAGTTGACCTTTAACATCTTTGAAGTCAACAATTGCATTTTCATGTGTACGATTAAAAATCTCCTCAATGTTAATTTTCAATGGAGTAATTTGTTTTTCTAAGTTGAAAAAGGATACAACATCTGAAAGCTCTTCAACTGGAATAACTTCTAGTCCTTCTACCATTGCAGCTTCTGTAGCATTCTCTTTAGGGAGAATAAGTCCTTTAAAACCATCTCTTTTTGCACTTAAAGCAATAGGTAGAACTCCTTTCATGCTATTCAATCGACCATCTAAGGATAATTCACCGAGTATCATATAATTCTCTAATTCGTTTGATCGCACTTGATCACTGGCAGCAAGAATTCCAACAGCAATGGGTAAATCGAAAATAGACCCTTCTTTTCGAATATCAGCCGGAGCCATATTAATTGTAATCTCTTTTCCAGGATACTTATATCCATTATTAGCGAAGGCAGCTTTCACTCTTTGTTGACTTTCTTTTACTGCCGAGTCGGGCAATCCAACTAAAAAAAAGTTGATTCCTTGAGCAAGATTTACTTCAATTGTGATTGTGGTAGCATCTATACCAAAATTGGCGGCTCCGTATGTTTTGACTAACATTTCTTATGGGTTTTAGGTTGTTGTTCTAACAGGATTAGTCCTATTACCCTATTTAAGCTAAGGAAATATATTGGATAAAAAAAGTGATGGAAAAAAAATTTAAACAAATAAACTTACAAAAATTGAATTTGAAATAAACATAACCAAACAAAAAAAAACTAGTTTAATACTTGTTTGTAATAGTATTACTATTAAATTTGTAAACTGAGTCTCATGCAAAACTTAAATGTACATATTGATGTTAGTGAAGAGTTATATCTAAGAAATCCTGATTCTAGTGAATTAGGAAAGAGGATAATCAAAACAAGTATTGATCTTATTTATGATATTGGATTTGAAATGTTCACATTTAAAAAACTAGGTGAACAAATCGGCTCCCCTGAGAGCTCTATTTATAGGTATTTCGAAAATAAGCAATCACTTCTCATTTATTTGGTAGCATGGTACTGGAGCTGGGTAGATTACAAACTAGTATTTGCAATCACTAACATAATATCACCCCAAGAAAAATTAAAAAGAGCCATCAATGTTTTAGTTCAACCAGTTCTAATTGACAACTCAATATTACATGTAAATGAAGTACTATTGAGCGAAATAATTAACTCAGAATCTGTAAAGACTTACCATACAAAAGAAGTTGACAATCAAAATAAAAAAGGCTGTTTTAGTCAGTATAAATACGTTGTTCAACGTGTCAGTGATATTGTTTTAGAAGTAAAACCTACTTTTGAATATCCACACATGTTGATTTCAACCATAATCGAAGGCGCTCATCAACAGCGTTATTTTGCAGAACATTTACCATCTTTAACAGATACCAAACAAAATCATGATGCGGTAGGCGATTTCTACCAAGAAATGGTTTTTAAAGTTTTAAAATAGAACAATTAAAAAATTATGAACAACAATTCAAACCCTTTTAAAAATTTAAAGTATGATATACCGGCTAGTATTGTCGTGTTTCTTGTTGCATTACCTCTTTGCTTAGGAATAGCTTTAGCATCTGGCGCACCTTTATTCGCGGGGATTATAAGTGGTGTTATTGGTGGTGTTCTGGTAGGGGCACTTAGTGGTTCGCCATTAGGCGTCAGTGGTCCCGCTGCAGGCCTGGCGGTTATTGTATTGAATGCAATTTCAGATCTAGGTAGTTTCGAAATATTTTTGGTTGCCGTTATTTTAGCAGGTATAATTCAGCTAATTATGGGATTTGCCAAAGCTGGTATAATAGCTTACTACTTCCCATCTTCAGTAATACATGGAATGTTAGCCGGCATTGGTATTATAATATTCTTAAAACAGATCCCACATGCATTTGGTTATGATAAAGATCCGGAAGGAGATTTTGAATTCAACCAAATAGATGGGCATAATACTTTTGCAGAATTAGGATATATGTTAGAAAACATAAGTACAGGAGTCGTGGTTGTTTCCATTATTTCACTGTTAGTTTTAATTCTTTGGGAATCAAAATTATTCAAGCGATTAAAATTCACCAAATTAATTCAAGGCCCACTAGTTGTAGTTGTTATAGGTATAGTTTTAGGTTTACTTTTTGATTCATATAGCACCTTAGCAATAAGCAATGAGCATATGGTTAACATCCCAATAGCTGATAGCTTTGCTGGGTTTTTCGACAACTTTACTTTTCCAGATTTTTCTGCTTTGAAAAAACCTGAAGTGTACACAACTGCAATCGTAATTGCAGTTGTAGCAAGTTTAGAAACACTTCTTTGCGTTGAAGCCTCTGACAAACTAGATGATTTAAAAAGAATCACACCCACAAATAGAGAGCTAAAGGCGCAAGGAATAGGTAATATATTCGCAGGCTTTATAGGTGGTCTTCCTGTTACGCAAGTAATTGTGAGGAGTTCTGCAAATCAGCAATCTGGTGGTAAAACGAAAGCATCTACTATAATTCATGGTTTATTCCTTATAGTGAGTGTGGTTACGATCCCAGCAATACTTAATAAAATTCCTCTTGGTGTGCTTGCTGCAATTTTACTTGTCGTAGGATATAAATTAGCAAAACCAGCATTGTTTAGGAAAATGTTCAAACAAGGTCCAGGACAATTCATTCCTTTTGTAGTAACTGTTATTGGAATAGTATTTACAGATTTACTTGTTGGAATAGCTCTAGGGCTAGTTGTTGCTATTTTTATTATCCTCAGGAATAACTACAAGGCACCTTACAAAAAGGAAAATGAAGGTGGCCAGGGAACAGAGAAATTAAGAATTACTTTATCTGAAGATGTTACTTTTTTAAATAAAGCTTCAATTCAAAAAGCCTTAGCAGATATTGCCGACAATTCAGATGTTGTTATTGATGCTAGCTCAAATCGATTCATGCATTATGATGTAATTGAAATCATTGAAGATTTTCAAACTAGCGCTGTTAATAGAAAAATTAACGTAGAGGTAATTAATTTATTTAAGGATAAGGTCTCTGAACCATCACAGCATTTTGAAATTTCAAAATAGGATTTCTACTTTTACTCAAAAAAAAGTATTTGTCTTTTCAATTAGACCCTATTGCTAGAGTATGACTTTTGGTATGATTTCCTATTAAATAGATAACATATCTCTAATTAACTGATCATTTTTCTATGATATTATCATTTGAGACTGCATTAAAATTAAGTTAGCGGCATATTTGACTCTAAATTATTATTTTGTAATTTCAAGAAAAAAAAACTATGAAACGACTTCTACTTTTCTTATTTGTTCTGCCCACTTTTGCTTTTTCTCAATATAATGTTGCTTATACGGTAACCGTGAAAAGGTTAATGGCCTTAGCAGATGATTGCGATGGAGGAGCACCTTTTTGCTTGAACGCTCCCCAAGATCCAATTTTCAATATATGGACGACGGACGCTGAGGCAAATATTAATACAAATTGTTGGATTTTTGAAGATGATGATGCCGCTGGATATGGTCAATGGATTGACATTCAGAACTTAGAAATCGCTAATGAAACTGGAGTAAACACGAACTACATAAATTTCGACATGAGCGGTTTTGAGACAGATGCTCTATTTGCTGCTAGTTGCACTAGTTCTTTCGGTGATGATGCAGATTACCCACAGCAGTTTGTTCAACAATTTGACCTATCCACAATTCCTCAAGGTATACTTTATACGGATGAAATTGATTTAAGTGGTGTATATTTTGCAGAGATTGAAATTTGGTGGACCGATTTGAATGTTGGCCTACATAACCTCGAAAGTCGTGTCCAATTTACTATGGCACCAAATCCAACAGAAGGTTTATTCAACATAAACCTATCTGAGGATGGTGCTAGTAACTTTGAAGTCAGCATTCTCGATCTTTCTGGAAGAACTGTATACTCTGTAATGTCCAGTTCAAATGAATTGACAATTGAGTTATCAAATCAGGAATCTGGAATGTATTTTGTGCACATAAACGCTGATGGAAAAACAGCTACGAGAACATTGATTCTTAAATAATAGCTTTATTACCGATTGAAGCGTAAAAATAATTTAGTTAAAAGAAAATCCCCTTTGCAATAAATTACAAAGGGGATTGATTTTTTTCAGCAATACATTAAAAATGTAATTCAAATTGCAATCTGTACATCAAATTACTATTTGGTGAATGATTCGTTTGAAGATAACTGACATCTGTTTGCACTTTTAGCTTATGTCCAACAATATACTTAGATGCTCCTAAAGTATATTGCTCATATTGTTGTGAAGTTGATTCTCCACCTGGAACTATTTGAGTATAACGCATTGACAACTCCCAATTATTCTTAAATAAATAGCCAGCTTGAACATTAAACCCTGAGCCAACTTTAAAAGCAACAGTTGTCTCCGAAAAATCATCATTTACGATAGTTTGCACTTCATTGTCAGCAGTTCTATATGCGTATTCAGACATCAAAGAGAATCCTTTATATTTAAACATTAAATCAGCGAAAATAGTTGAAACATTCGAATGAAAATAACCATCAACATCTCCATCTGAGTTGGTATCATACGTCAAATAACTACCTTGATTAGATCGATCCTTAACGGCTCTGTCGTTCCAGTCATATGTAAATCCAATTGCCAATTTAGGCTTCTTTTCTCGTTTTTGATCACCACCAATATAATCTCCTTTACTTTCAAATTTCCCGAAAGGCAAAAGCTCAAGTCGGCTAGTGTATTGATATCCACCAAAATTATCTTGGACTAAATTTCGTCCTTCTCCTTGAGCAACAGAAAATATTTCTCTAACCACAAAACTTTTTCCTAACTTAAAATGATGTCTCAATTGAACACCCATATCACGATCGATATTGTATTTCGAGTTCAATAATGATCGATCTACAAATTGAAGGTTAGCAGAAGACAAAACACGCTCTCTATTTCCAGGTAATTTTGTTTGTCCCGCCCATAATGTGAAATTCTTATAAAAATTCCATTTTATTACGGCATCTAAAATCATTTTTGGCGCAAAATTATTACGAGAATCAACTTTACCTAAATCCTTATTTGAAAGACCTAATTCTATTTTGTATTGCAATTTTGGAGAGTAAACAAATCCTCCAAATTTCAAGCGGGCTCTTCTTATTAGGAAACTAGATGTACCTACACCTATCCCATTTGTTTCATTAATGTCCCATTCTCCAATATATAAAGATTGAATTCTTACTCCTAATTTCATGCTCCAAGAACTGTCTTGTGCTAAAACATTAATAAATCCTTTTCCAAACTTCTGGCTTACTTCCTCTTGTGAAAACGTCATTGACGAAATCATTAAAACTACAATTACACTTAATTTTTTCATTGTTACTTTGTTTTTATATGGCACAAATATCCAAGTAATTAATATAGAATTAATATGGTTTATATTAATTTAATGTAAGCTTAATATTAGGGGTAAAACTTAACATTAACTTAATATTAAAATTCAGTTTTACCATATCAAGAAATTATACATTTGCATAAATCATTTCACAAACTAAAAAGAATGAATAAAGGAATTAAATTATTAGTGGCGATTCAACTTATGCTGGTAGCAGTCGTTTTTGCACAAAATGACACAACATTATATGTTGAATCATCAGCAATTGAGTTAACATCTGATATGTTTCAGAATGTTTCAGTAAAGCCAGGAGAAGAAAGCGCTAAAATAACTTGGGGATTGAGCCATGAAGCTTATTCTCAATTGAAGAACCAAGGCAAACAACTCGTCATTACATACAATACAAAGATCGGTAAGAAAAGAGCAAAAAAAGGTTATAAAGGTGGAGAATGGATGTTCACTGAACCAATTAGCATTGATGAAACTTCATACAAATTGGAAAATTTGATTGGCCACGAGTCATATTATTTTAAGATAGGAATTGCTAAAGAAGGCACTGTAAAAGATGCTATGACAGACAAATCTAAAATGATTTGGTCTTCCGAGGCTAAAACAAAGACAGAACGAGGATGGGGAGTTTCTAAATTGTTAATCTTAATTGGTGCCTTAGCATTCTTTATATATGGAATGAAATTAATGAGTGAAGGACTTCAACAAGCCGCTGGTGGTAAATTGAGATCAATGTTAAGCTCTATTACATCAAACAGAGTTAAGGGAGTTTTAACTGGATTCGGAATTACGTCAATCGTTCAATCTTCATCGGTCACTACTGTAATGACCGTGAGTTTTGTAAATGCAGGGCTAATGTCGTTAAGACAATCTGCAGGGGTTATGATGGGGGCCAATATAGGAACAACTATAACTGGATGGTTAATTCTTTTACTTGGATTTAAAGTGAGTATTGGAAGTTACGCATTTATGATTATGGCGTTAGCTGCTCCTCTTTTGTTTATTCAAAAAGGTAAATCTAGAGCTTGGGCAAGTGCTATTTTCGGATTCTGTATCCTATTCATCGGTTTAGGGGAATTGAAAGACGCTGTTCCTTCACTTGGCGCCGATTCATCAATCGTACAATTTTTTATTGACTTTAAAGGTGTATGGTATGGTCCGGTTATGTTTGTAATACTAGGTGCATTGGTTACTGTTGTTATACAGTCTTCTTCAGCAGCAATGGCATTAACACTCGCAATGGTAAGTACAGGGACAATTCCTTTCGAAGTTGCTTGTGCAATGATTTTAGGTGAAAACATTGGGACAACAATTACTGCTGAATTAGCTTCTACAATAGCGAATGTCCACGCAAAGAGATCAGCAAGAATTCACTCAATGTTTAATATAGTTGGTGTTGTTTGGATGTTATTAATTTTCCCGTGGGCTATTAAAGCACTTAGTTATTTCGTAAACGGAGACCCTTATGCAATGACACCTGAAGGGCTTGCTGTAGCGGGAACAACAATTGTTTTATTCCATACGGTGTTCAATACGGCGAATGTTCTATTATTGATTGGCTTTGTTCCTCAATTAGTAAGTTTAGCTGAACGAACAGTTAAATCTAAAGGTGAAGCGGATGAAGAATTTAAATTGGACTTCATTGGTGGGCCTCTTGGGTCTACTGCTGAGCTTTGTATTTTAGAAGCAAAAAAAGAAGTGTCTAAATTTGGGAAAACGACTTCTAGAATGAATGAATTTGTCAAAATCTATGTAAATTCTTCTGATAAAAAAGAGAAGTATAAAATGCTCACTAAACTTGAGAAATACGAGGAGATTACAGATAGAGTTGAAGTTGAAATAGCTGATTACCTAGGACAAACAGCTCGATTAGAAATGAGTACTGAAGCTTCTATTCAAATGCGAGGCATGTTAAATATTACAACTGATTTAGAGCGTATCGGTGATATCTTCTATCAAATCGGTAAAGCTCTTGAGAAAAAAGACGGTGATAAAAACTATTTCACCCCAGAGCAACGAGATGGTATCAATAAAATGATAGCCGTTACAAATGAAGCTTTCGAAATAATGAACGATAATTTAGCTGCTGAATACGGTTCAATTACAATGGATAACGCAATTGCAAAAGAAAAAGAGATTAATGCATTACGAGATAAACTTAGAAGACAGCATCTGAAGAACATTGAATCGGAAGAATTCAATATGAACAGTGCATTGATTTACAGCAATGTATTTGGGGCTTTTGAAAAAGTTGGTGATCATATCATTAACGTTTCAGAAGCTGTTGCAGGAGAAATTTAATCTCACATATATTTTAATCTAGCCCGTTCAGTATATTCTGTGCGGGCTTTTTTGTCTAGGCATGTTTTACTACAGCGACAACCACTGAACAAGGTTTTATCCAATTCCAAATTACGGCAGACGAAGTATATAAATCTTAGAATATGGACAAAACAAAATGACGCACTTATATTTATAATAATTAAAATTAGGGCATAAAAAAACCGGTACTTTTAAAAAGCACCGGTAATTTTTTATTCTATGAAAGATTAACGCTTATGCATTCCTTCATCAGAAACTGATATTTTCTTTCTTCCTTTACGACGACGAGCAGCTAGTACTCTTCTACCGTTCTTAGTAGCCATTCGACTACGGAAACCGTGCTTGTTTCTTCTTTTTCTTACTGATGGTTGAAACGTTCTCTTACTCATGATATATGTATTATCTAATTGTCAATTTTTTCGACTGCAAAGGTAGAGGATAATTTCAATTTTCCAAAAGCTTTTCATTAAATTATCTAAAAAAGTTTTCTTTTATGGATTTCTGCTATTTTTGTCCTCTCCGATAATCAAAGATACAGCAAATTAATGTTCAAGCCAAAGAATAAAAAAGAAAAGAGAATTAAACTCTCAAAAGATAGCTTGCAAAAAGCGAAAAGAATCTTTTCCTATATGCGCCCTTACCGCAGTCAATTTTTAGTTGGCTGGATAATTCTTTTTATTTCTAGTGCTATCGGACTTTTATTCCCATTAATTCTAGGTCAATTGTTAGGAGGTGAAACTGGGGAAGACAGTTCATTAACTGGAATATTGAGCCTACTGTCATTTGACACTGCGAATTCGTTTGCCTTAGGCCTATTTATCATTTTTGGATTTCAAGCTATCCTCTCCTTCTTTCGTGTTGTATTATTCACAAATGTAACAGAAAGCACACTAAGAGACATTCGAAAAGATGCCTTTCAGCGTTTGGTATATATGCCAATGGACTTCTTTAATAAGAATAAAGTAGGAGAATTGACAAGTCGAATCTCTTCAGATATAACTCAAATTCAAACAACACTTCAAACGACAATAGCTGAGTTCTTTCGGCAAATTGTGATTATTGTAGGAGGAATTACATTTCTCGCGTTCATCTCTATGAAGCTGGCTCTAATAATGCTTGGAACACTTCCCGTTATTATTGTTATCGCGGTCATTTTTGGTAAATTCATCAAACGGTTTTCTAAAGAAGCACAAGATGAAGCTGCGAATTCAAATGTTATTCTTGAAGAAGCATTAATGGGTATTTCAAACGTTAAGTCTTTCACAAATGAAACATTTATGCTCACTAAGTTTAAGAAAGTCATCGATTCTATACGGGCCTTAAATATTAAAAGTGGATTATGGAGAGGTGTCTTTATTTCATTCATTATTTTCACTATGTTCGGCGCTATTGTATTTGTAATCTGGCAAGGACTTCTTATGACGCAAGGAGCTGATCCAGAATTGGCACGTGGCGACTTTTTCTCATTCATAATGTTTACCGTAATGATGGGAGCATCTTTTGGAGCTTTACCAGATATGTATGCTAACATTCAAAAAGCAGTGGGTGCAACAGAAAATTTGATGACTATTATAGAAACCGAAAGTGAATTAGAATTGAATAACGGTAAGTTAACACCTGAAATAACTGGTGTTGTTGCTTTTGAATCGGTTAATTTTAGCTACCCACAACGCAAGGACATTGAAGTCTTAAAGAATATTTCATTTGATATAAAAGAAAATCAAACTATCGCTTTAGTTGGAGCTTCTGGATCTGGAAAGTCTACGATTGCCTCTCTCCTACTTAATTATTATCCATTGGCTTCAGGACAGATAAAATACAATGGTGTTAGTGCTTCGGAAATTGACACATATCATTTACGTTCTAGCATTGCTATTGTTCCTCAAGAAGTAATATTATTTGCAGGTTCGATCAGAGAAAATATACTTTTTGGAGACGTTAACGCAACTAATGAAGCAGTTCATTCAGCAGCTAAGCAAGCGAACGCTTTAGAATTCATTGAAACTTTTCCTGAAGGAATGGAGACGCAAGTTGGAGATCGTGGCATTCAGCTTTCTGGAGGGCAAAAACAAAGGATTGCAATAGCGCGAGCGATATTAAAGAATCCTAAAATCCTTATTCTTGACGAAGCAACATCTGCTTTGGATTCTGAATCAGAGAAAGCTGTACAAGAAGCATTGAATAAACTAATGGTCGGTAGAACATCATTTGTAATTGCACACCGTCTATCTACAATAAAAAACGCCAACAATATATTTGTTATTGAGAATGGTGAAATTATCGAAAAGGGTAATCATGATGAGCTTATTCAATTGAATGGTAAATACTCCAACCTAGTTAATTTACAAGGGTTTCAATAGAATATCAACAGAATAAATTCTGGAAATAATTCTTCATTGGGGCTTGATTCTAAACTCTTGGGTTAAATTTGTACTTTGAATAAATAGAATTTATATGTCTTTTAACTCATTTGGATTTTCACCTGAACTAATTAAGGAATTAGAAAATCAGAATTATACTAAACCTACTCCTATTCAGGAAATGGCAATACCCTCAATTCTTAAGAAGAAAGACTTACTTGGAATTGCAAAAACAGGTTCTGGGAAAACGGCAAGTTATGTTTTACCTATTCTTTCTAACCTAAAAGGACATACAGAAAAAGTTGATCGAAATGTCAATGTCTTAGTTCTCGTTCCAACTAGAGAGTTAGCGGTTCAAGTCGAAGAAGTATTCGCGTCCTTTGGAAGACGTCTTCCCTATTCTTTTAAATCAATGGCGATCTTTGGTGGTGTTTCCATAAACCCACAAATGAAGCGTTTAAGGGGTGTTAATGTGCTCGTTGCCACTCCAGGAAGATTACTGGAATTGTCTCGTTCTAACGCGATGCAATTGAGCTCAATTAAAACACTTGTTTTAGATGAAGCAGACAAAATGCTTAACCTTGGTTTTAAAAAGGAATTAGACGAAATTTTAGCTCTTTTACCCAAGAACAGACAGAATTTACTTTTTTCAGCGACTTTGAGTCCTGATGTGAAAAATATCGAGAGCGTATTACTAAAAAATCCTACAGTCGTTCAAATTGAGTCACCAATAGAAGAATACTTTCTTATAAATCAAACAGGATACTTTGTTTCAAAAGAAAAAAAAGGCCCTTTACTGCGACATCTCCTGAAAGAGAAAGACATAAAACAAGTGTTGATATTTACTTCATCCGTTTATCAGGCAGATCAGTTAACATTTAAGCTTCGTAAACACGAAATAAACGCTAGAGCTATACACAGTAAGAAAAGTCAAGGAGCCCGTCAAGAAGCTTTAACCATTTTTAAAGCAGGTAAATTAAATGTTCTTGTAACAACTGACTTACTGGCAAGAGGAATTGATATTGAATTCTTGCCCTATGTTATAAATTATGAATTGCCTAGATCACCTAAAGATTTTGTTCATCGTATAGGTAGAACTGGACGTGCAGAGAATCCTGGAGAAGCAATAACTTTTGTAACTGAAGAAGACAAGCACCATTTCAGAGTAATTCAAAAGAAAATGAAGCAATGGGTGACCATGATAGATTCTGAAAAGATTTTCTCCTAATTTTTACAAGGGATATTTTTTTTTTAGAAGTTAATTTTACTTTTTTCCCATCGCTGAAAAAAGTAACAAAAAAATCTAGAACCTTTTGAAGGTGATTACTTCGTATCGGCTGATCATCTTGTTCTGCACGCTCTTTTGCTACGCAACGCAATTCCGAACAATGAAAGCCTATCAATGACAAAAAATTCAATTGAGAGTTGTTCGATTTCACTAACTAAACCGGCGCAACGTATGCCATCATTTCTGCACATAATATTGCTCCATATGTTCCAAGAGCATAACCAAGTACAGCTAAGATAGCTCCAACACTCGCTAACGAAGGATGAAATGCAGCAGCGACAATTGGTGCAGATGCAGCTCCACCAATATTTGCTTTAGAACCAACTGCAACAAAGAAGAAAGGTGCTTTGATTATTTTCGCTACAATAAATAGAATAGTAACATGAATCAACATCCAAATAATTCCAACAAGAATTAATTGAGGCTCTTCAACCGCTTTTTCTAATTCCATTTTCATTCCAATAGTTGCAACCAAAATGTAAATAAATACACTTCCAATTTTAGAAGCCCCTACACCTTCATACTTTCTTAACTTCGTGGCAGATAGAATCAAACCTCCTGTTGTAGCTAATACAACAAGCCAGAAGAACGAACTGCTAAAAGGGGATTCGTTTCCTAACCAATCCCCCATTACACCCGCCATTGCCTTTCCCGCATAGTGCGAAAATGCAACTAGTCCAAATGTAATTCCAGCAAGAATTAAATAGTCGGTAAGCGTTGGAACCTTTGCTATTGAATCCTGGTATTCACTCATTTTTACTTTTAACTTTTCAATCGAAGAAGTGTCTGCCTTTAGCCATTTATCAAATTTTTCTGCTCGTGCAGCTCCCCATAACAAAAATGCCATCCAGAGGTTTGCTACCACAATATCTACTGTTACCATTTTTCCATAAAACTCTTGATTATAGCCATAAGTTTCTAACATAGCAGCTTGATTTGCTCCTCCTCCAATCCAACTTCCTGCAAGGGTTGCAAATCCTCTCCATGCAGCTTGATCTCCAATTCCAGAAACGACAGAAGGATCGATATATGAATAAATCAATATTGCTAACGGGCCACCAATAATAATTCCAACAGTTGCTGTTAAAAACATGATAATAGCTTTTGGTCCGAGATTAATAATCCCTTTGAAATCAATTCCAATCGTCATTAATATTAATGCTCCAGGTAATAAGTAATTCTTTGCCATAGTATACAACGAAGAATATTCTTTTGAAATTAATCCTAACGAATCCAAAATTGCAGGAATCAAATAGCAAAGTAATAATGCCGGCACGAATATGTAAAACCTCTTCCATCTCGCCGACTTTAAACTTGATGTATAAAAAATCAATGCTAAAACAATTGCCAAAATTCCAAATACGATCGTATCAGAAACAAAAGTTGGGCGGTCTCTTCTATCAACTTTGAACGATGCTTGATTTTTATTAATAGACTTAAAGTTCAAGGTCTCTCCATTATTAAACATTACTATCGAAACCGTCACAGAAGAATCTATATTTTCCAATAGAAAAGGTTTTGCTTCCAGCATTGTAAAGGATTTCTTGAAGTTCTCCTTGATCAATGAAACTTGCATTGAATCAAATGAACTTGGAATATCCAACAGACTCATATCAACAAGAATTGTCGATTTTTTCTCTATTACTAATTCATCCTCAACACTAATATTGATGTATTCGATTTCATCAGGATTTAATTGCTGAATTTTAGCACTATCTAAAACTGTTATATTCTGAGAGAATAATGCAGTTGTTGAAATTAAAATAAATAAGAGAAGAAAATTTTTCATAGAATATGGTTAAAATAAAAACAGCGCCGAAGCGCTGTTTTTATATAAAAGAATATTAAGTTATTTAACTCCGTGCATTAATTTTTTAATAACTGGCGTCATCGCTATTGAAAGAAGTCCAAGCGCAATAGGGACAATAGTCAAAATCCAAAAGAAATAACTAATTCCTTCTTCATTTGCTACTGATTCAGAATACTCACTGAACTTACCAGCAGATTTCATTCCAATAGCTACAGCTATATACCAAATACCAAACATGAATGCAATCATCTTTCCTGGAACAAGTTTACTCACGTAAGATAAACCTACTGGTGAAATACAAAGCTCTCCCATAGTATGAAAGAAATACACAAGAATAAGCCATACCATACTTACAGCAGCAGTTTGAGCACCTGGAGCAATACCTCCCGCACCATAAGCAACACAAGCCATTCCGATACCTAATAAACTAAGTCCAATTCCAAATTTCATATTGGCAGATGGGTTGTATTTACTTTCCCACCATCTTGAAAACAATGGTGCCATTGCAATAATAAATAAAGAGTTTAATACACCAAACCATGAGGCAGGTACCTCGGCTGTAGATTGTTGGAATTCCACAACCAACATCCAAATAGCTACTGCCCATATAATTACGAAACTGAATCCTAGTACAACATTAGCCATTGCGTACTTCTTAAAAGTCTGTCTGAATAATAAACCAAGAACCCATGTAATTATACCAAGTGGTATTAAGGTCATTAGCGTATTAATTATTTTAAATGTTAATGCGGCACCACCGGCCAAATCTCTATTGGTATAATCTCTTGCGAAGACAGTCAGTGATCCAGGGGCTTGTTCAAAAATAGCCCAAAAGAATATTGTTAAAAAGGCAAAGAACCAAACAGCTAGCATCTTATGACGTGTAACTTGTCCATACTGTGTTAATCTATAAATCAAAAGAAATAAGAATGATACGAGAGCCAGTAGAATTGTGAAATTTGGTCCGCTCATACCGAGAAACTCAAAATTCAAAACATTAAAGTCATAAATCATTGCGGCGGGATCATTTAATATCCAAACAAGTCCAGCGGTTGTCATGATGGCAATAAGAATTTTTTGCCATAAAGGAAATGGTAAAGTGTCTTTACCATCAGATCCATCCTCAGCAGTGATAGCATTTTTTAATGGTGCATCGACTATTTCTGCTCGAGAATCAGGAGCCTCTATGGCATTAACTTTAGATGGCTTCAAACCTATATCACCGAATATATTTTGGGAAAGGACAAACTGAATCATTCCAAACAACATGAATACACCAGCAAGACCAAAACCTATACTCCATCCAACTTTTTCGCCTAGGTAACCACATAAAAGTATTCCGAGGAATGCACCTGCATTCACTCCCATATAAAATATAGTGTAAGCTCCATCCTTTTTCTCTTGATGATCCTTATACATATGCGAGATAATTGAAGTCATGTTTGGCTTAAAGAAACCACTACCAAAGACTAACAAAGTAAGACCTACATAGATAGACCATGTTGTTTCAAGAGCCATTGCACCATGACCAAGAGTCATAAGAACCGCACCTACAACCACAGCCTTTCTGTAACCCCAAATCTTATCAGCAAAATAACCTCCTAGCATTGTGGAGATGTATACCAACGCGGTATATGTGCCAAATAGTGCAAAAGCATGTTCCCTTGGCCAACCCCAACCAGATTCTGTTAAAGAAGCAGTTAAAAACATTACAAGTAATGCTCTCATTCCGTAATACGAGAATCGCTCCCACATCTCTGTAAAAAACAATACAAAGAGTCCAGATGGGTGACCTAGAACTTTTGATTTGAATAATTCTGAATGTTGACCTGACATAGTTATTGTATTAATTGATTATTAAATTTCTAATTGATAATTATTCTGCATCTGCTAATTCGAATCCTTCAGCTTCTTCATGAGCTGTTCCTTCATCATCTTCAGCACCATGCGTAAGTGCTTTCAATTTCTTAAGAAGCAATAATACTAATGCACCTATAACAATAGTAAAGACAGCAATTCCTGTAAAAATTGTGTATTCGCCTAAAGATGAGGACCATTCACCGAGAAGTCCTGCTAGCTTGCTTCCAAAACCTGTCATTGCAAAATACACACCCATCATAATAGACCCGTATTTTAGAGGTGATAATTTAGTAATAAACGAAAGAGCAACAGGAGATAAACATAGCTCACCAATTGTATGGAAAAGATAAGCTAAAACTAACCAATACATTGCTGAAGACCCAGACGAGTTAAACTCTGCTACTGCAGCTGTCATAAAGAAAAATCCTGACCCCATTATTATTAACCCAAGAATCATCTTAAATAACGATGAAGCTTCTTTTCCTTTCAATTTTCTTTTAGCCCAAAAACCAGCTACGAGTGTTCCAAAAATCACAATGAAAAGAGCATTTAATGATTGAAACCATGTAGCCGGAACTTCCATTCCCAATAGCATTCTATCCGTCTTTGTTCTAGTGTAGATATTCATTAATCCACCGGCTTGTTCAAAAGCTCCCCAAAAAAGGATGACAATTATAAATGAAATTAATAATACAGTTACTCTATCTTTCTCAATTTTAGTTAAAGGCTTTTTCAATGCTTCTTGCTCTTCTTTATTTTCTGAAGTCCCCAAGAAATTACCTACATGTTTTAAGTGTTTTTGTCCAACCCCGTATTGAATAAGTCCAAGTAGCATACCAAATCCAGCCAACCCAAATCCATAATGCCATCCATGTACTTCACCAACATAACCAACGATAATACTCGATAAGAAGGCACCTACATTAATGCCAATATAGAACAATGTAAATCCTTTATCTCTCCTTAAGTCCCCCTTCTTATACAAACCACCAACCATTGTAGAGATATTGGGTTTCAGCATACCTACTCCAAGAACGATAAATATTAAACCAGTATAAAATGCACCTGTTTGCTCTATCGCAAGAACACTGTGTCCAATCAATAACATGATACCACCGATATAGACTGACTTCTTTTGTCCTAAAAACTTATCTGCAATTATCCCCCCAGGAATAGACATTACATAAACCATCATCGTATACCAACCGTACAAGGATAATGCTTCAACATCAGTCCACCCTAAACCAGGATTTATTGCATCCGTTTTTTCTACAAGATACAAAGTCAAAATAGCACGCATTCCATAGTAAGAAAACCGCTCCCACATTTCGGTAAAAAACAAGACAAATAATCCAACTGGATGTCCAAACAATGTCTTTTCTGATGCAATCGATACGTCTTGGCTCATAAAATATATTTAAATTTAAGAATGTGAATCTAATAAAAATATACGAATTTCTTCAATTAATATCGGCTGTAGTTTATTATTGAGTAGCGGGAGATTATATATATTTGTACAACCAAAATATGAACATGAAAAAAATTATCTTTCTGTCTATCCTTGCCTCGTTAATTACAAGCGCATGTTCTATGAACAAACCAGAAAAAAATAATGAAGATACTTATCACTTGGAGGCTATCAATGACCCTCATTCTTACGCAAATATCAATGAAGTTCGAACTGTTCATTTGCACCTAGATTTAGATGTCAATTTTGACAATAAAACGATTTATGGAGTTGCAAGGCACGAAATAAGTCAGCATGAAGTTGATTATATTATTTTCGACATAAAAGGCTTAGAAATATTAAAAACTTCTACAGGAAAAGATAAAGAACAGCTAACTGATTATGTTATTGGTAAGAATCAAGAATTGCTAGGTCAATCATTGCGTGTAGCGATTAATGAAAATACCAAATTTGTAAATATTTATTATCAGACAACTAAGAAAAGTGAAGCTCTTGATTGGCTTTCACCAGAATTAACGTCAGGAAAAAATCACCCATTTTTGTACACGCAAGGACAAGCTATCCTGACTCGATCATGGATTCCTTTGCAAGATTCACCAATGAACAGAATCAGCTATTCAGCTGATGTCATGGTGCCGAAAGAATTAATTGCTTTAATGAGTGCGTCAAATCCTTTAGAAAAAAACGATTCTGGGCAGTATCATTTTGAAATGAAACAAAAAATCCCATCTTATCTTATCGCATTGGCTGTTGGTGATATGACTTATATCCCTTTAGGAGATAATTGTGGTGTTTACGCAGAAAAAGAATTAGAGAGTGCTTGCGAATATGAATTTCATGACTTACCTAAAATGATCAAAGCAGCTTCAAGCCTTTATGGAGATTATAAATGGGAACAGTATGATATTGTGATGCTTCCTTTCTCATTTCCTTTTGGAGGAATGGAAAACCCAAGATTAACATTTGCTAATCCAACACTATTAACTGGCGATAGAAGCTCAACATCTGTTATCGCTCACGAATTAGCACATTCATGGTCAGGGAATCTTGTTACGAATTCTACATGGGATGATTTCTGGCTCAATGAAGGGTTCACGGTTTATTTTGAAAATCGAATTATGGAAGAATTGTATGGTAAATCAGAAGCAGATATACTTGCCACGATAGAATACCAAGATTTAGTTGTTGCACTTGAGGAGATTGAAAATAGCGAGCATCCAGAGGACACTCAATTAAAGCTCCAATTAAAAGATAGAAGCCCTGATGAAGGAATGACAGACATTGCTTATGTAAAAGGAGCATTCTTTCTGCGTACACTAGAGAAAGCAGTTAGTCGTGAGAAATTGGATGAGTTTTTAAAGGCGTATTTCAATGATCATTCATTTCAGTCCATTACAACTGAAGTCTTTGTGAATGATCTAAACACAAAACTCTTAGAGCCAAAAAGCATTGAGTTCAATACAGAAGAATGGATCTACAAGCAAGGAATGCCAGAGAATCATGTGAAAATTGAATCTAAGCGATTGAAATCTATGATTTCTATTGCAATCGATGCAAATGGCGGTATGGACGTAACTGAAAACCAATTAAAGTCAAAGAATCGAAACGACTTTACAACACAAGAATGGCTGGCTTTTATACGTAGTATAAAAGCAAACGCTAGTCATGAGCTTCTAAGCTCTCTTGATGAGCAATTTCTATTTTCGTCAGAAGCAAATGCTCTAGTTAAATCCGATTGGTTTAAGCTTTGTGCTAAGAGCAAGTATCGTAGTGTGCAACCAGAGATGGAAGCCTACCTTATAAAAATAGGTCGAAGATGGTTTGTGGAAGGTATTTACCAACTGCTGATGGATTCTGACGATGCCCAAGATCATGAATTTGCATTATCTACTTTCAACAAGGCTAAAGATGGGTACCATTTTGTAACTAGAAGTACTGTTGCTGAGATTGTGAACTAAATTATACTGCTTATTCAGCTTAAGGGTTTTCAAATTAACCCATTAACTCCCAAGAACTTTTGTAGCCATCAACATCTTCGATATACTCTAAGAATTGTGAAAAGAATTTATCCTGACCTATAGTTGTGCTATCCCCAATAACGATTAGTTGTTCTTTTGCTCGGGTCAATGCGACATTCATTCTTCGATAGTCTTTCAAGAAACCAATTACAGCCTCGGAATTCGATCTAACTAAAGAAATAATGACAACTTTCTGTTCTTGTCCTTGAAAACTATCAATTGTGCTTATTCTTATATCTTTCGATAGTAATTCCTTTGCTTGCTGAACCTGTCCTGAATATGGAGAAATTACTGCCAAATCTTTGCGATTTAAATTATACAATTCAATAATCTTCTGAACTAAGTCCAATTCCCCTTCATTAATTAAAGAGCTACCCCCCTTCCCTGATTGCTCTTCAAATCCTGTGCCTGCAGTATCATAGAACATAATATGCTGCTTTATGTCATTCTGGGCTTTTGGTGTTTGTAATTGATTATCATAAAAATAACGACCGGAGAAATTCGCAATTGATTTACGCATTCGGTATTGTGTATCTAAGAAATAAACATTCTCACATTTGTCAAAGGCTTTTTCAAGAATTGAGATATTGAATCCATTCTTGATTGCTTCAGATGACAAAACAGTTGGAGGCAATTGAAACGGGTCACCTGCCAATACCCAAGATTTGGCAAAAGGAAAAACCAACCAAGCTAGTGGTTCAACACACTGACCAGCTTCATCAAAGAATAAAGTGTCAAACTTTGCAGCTTTGGGCATAAAATTCTTTAATCCAATAGGCGTTCCTAAAACAACATCTGCTTTATTGTAAAGTTTTTCGTCAAAGTGATTTCGTATATCTCTAATCTCCTTTCGATTTTTTTTCATTTCTCGAAAGAGCAATGAGCGCTGTTCTCTTTCTGCTTTTCCATAGCTACGTCTATACTGCAGCGCCATTTTACGAAATTGTTCCGCCTGAATTTTTAAACGTTTAATGTTTTTCTGCTCTTTAGAGTTTTGCATTTCCCCCCCACTCGTAAAAGGAAAAATAGCTTCATCAACTTTTAAGGTATTCCCAACCCTAAGAATATTTACACCAGCGTCAATTAAACCTTTCGCGAAGTTATCGACTGCCGTATTACTTGCAGCCGTCATTAAAATTCGTTCTCCAAGCTTAATTTTCTGAACTACCGCTTCGATTAATGTAGTTGTCTTGCCCGTTCCAGGAGGTCCATGAATCACTAATAGATCTTGGTTTTCAGAAATAGCATTGACTGCCTTCTTTTGACTATCGTTGAGTTGACTATTTTTATAATCTAAGTTAGACGTGATTTTTTCTATCACTCCAAATGTTTCTTCACCATGTATTGATGAGAAAAGTTTTTTTACAACTGGGAACAAATCAACTTCCTTCACAGCTGTTCTCATCTGCTCAATAGTATGCTGGTCCGGAGAGAGCTTTAATCCTACTCCACTATCTTCAATCCAATCGGGGAAGTCCGGTGCAAATAAACGAAAGGTTCCTTTCTTTCCATCCAGGCCAAGCAATATTCCCTTTATCGGTTCTTCACCTTCAATAAAACATTCTATTGCTGAGTTGTCTTTAAATAAAGAAGTATCATTCACATAAGAGAGACGAAAAGAAACTTCTGGATAATCCGAATATCCAAAGCTTTTTCGAGTCACGTTGATTGGATGCAAAAGCACTCCAAGAGTCCGAAGTTTTTTTAAACCTGAATTAGGATCAATTTTATAACGCTGCTCCTGCTCCTTAAGCTCTAGTGTAATACAGGAGAGTAAATGAGATTGATGTGGATGGCGTTCTAACATGATTGAAAGTTGACTATTTAAACAGCAAAATGCTATATTCTAAAGCCCTGCAATCTTCTCTTCAAGTATAGTAATTTTCCCGATTGCATCTGCCGCCTTCTGCTTCTCTATAGCCACAACTTTTTCAGGTGCACCTGCTACAAAACGTTCGTTTGATAATTTCTTTTCGACGCTTTTCAAAAAGCCTTTTGTATAGCTTAATTCCTCGGTTAATTTTTCTTTTTCAGCTTCTACATCAATCGTTTCTCCAAAAGGAACAAAGTATTCGTTGTGACTGACAATGAATGAATTAGAATTGCTTACCTTATCCGTTACATACTCTAACGCTTGCAGGTTATTCATCTTGATAAGAACAGCATCAAAATCTTGATTAATGTCACGATTCTTTTTGATGAATAATTCCAATTTAACTTTATTTGCAATATTATTTTTCTTGCGAATATTACGGATATTAGTAATAACTTCATTCGCCAAATCAAATTTAGCAAGAACGTCTTCGTCAATAGTTCCAAGACTTGGCCATTGGGCTACAACGATATCTTCATCTCTTTCTTTAATTAAATGCCACAATTCTTCGGCTATAAATGGTGTAAATGGTTGAAGTACCTTCAATAGTTTTTCAAAGAATGATTTTGTTGCATTCAATGTCTTTGCATCAATTGGATGTTGATACCCAGGCTTGATCATTTCCAAATACCAAGAACAGAAATCATCCCAAACCAGCTTATAAGAAGTCATCAGGGCTTCTGAAATCTTGAACTTATCGTATTGCCCATTAATTTTATTCAACTCTTTATTGAATTTAGACTCAAACCATTCAATCGCTTTAACTGATGATTCCGGTTGCTCCAAATCTTCTTGAACTTCCCATGAATCAACTAAACGGTAAGCATTCCATAATTTATTCGTGAAATTACGTCCTTGCTCACACTGAGAACTATCGAACGGTAAATCATTACCTGCAGGTGATGAAATTAAAACACCTACTCGAACACCATCGGCACCATACTTATTGATTAAATCAATAGGATCCGGAGAGTTTCCTAATGATTTAGACATCTTACGTCCTAATTTATCACGAACAATTCCTGTATAATAAACATTTTTAAAAGGAATCTCATCCATATATTCGTTTCCCGCAATAATCATTCTCGCAACCCAGAAGAACATAATTTCTGGCGCTGTAACTATGTCATTGGTTGGATAATAGTAATTAATCTCCTCGTTTTTAGGATCTGTTAATCCATTAAAAACAGATATTGGCCACATCCAGCTAGAAAACCATGTGTCTAAAACGTCTTCATCCTGTCGCAATTTATTTGCTTCAATACTTCTTCCTGATTTATCAGAGGCCATCTTAATGGCATCCTCTATCGTCTTCGCAACTACAAAATCATCTTCATTTTTCCCATAGTACCAAGCTGGAATTTGATGCCCCCACCAAAGCTGACGTGAAATACACCAATCTTTAATGTTCTCCATCCAATGACGATATGTATTCTTGAACTTTTCAGGATGAAATTGAATATCACCATCCATTACATTATCCAATGCTTTCTTAGACAAATCTTTCATCTCAACAAACCATTGTAAAGATAGACGTGGCTCAATTACAGCTGAAGTTCTTTCTGAATAGCCAACTTTATTGATGTAGTCTTCCGTTTTTGTAAGATATCCCTTCTCATGTAATTCAGTTTCTATAGCTTTTCTGGCTTTAAAGCGGTCCATACCTACATAATGTAAACCATTTTTATTCAATGATCCATTCTCGTTGAGAATTTCAATTGTTTCCAGATTATGCTTCTTACCTAAATCATAATCATTCGCATCATGAGCTGGTGTTACCTTTAAGCAGCCAGTCCCAAAATCCATATCGACATAATCATCAGCGATAATTGGAATTTTACGTCCACAAATTGGAACTATAGCATGCTTACCTATCAAATTTGCGTATCGAGCATCGTTCGGATTCACACAGATTGCAGAATCACCTAAAATCGTTTCTGGTCTTGTTGTAGCAATTGTTAACCAATCGTCATTTGTTCCTTCAATTTTGTAGCGTACATGAAACAATTTCGAATTAACTTCCTTATGCAGAACTTCTTCATCTGACAAAGCCGTTAGTGCCTCAGGATCCCAATTCACCATTCTGAGACCTCTGTATATCTTTCCTTTATTGTATAAATCGATAAAAACATCAATTACAGACTCAGAATAATCTTCATCCATTGTAAAGCTCGTTCTTTCCCAATCACATGAAGCACCAAGTTTCTTTAGCTGATCAAGGATTATTCCTCCATGCTTTTCCTTCCATTTGAAAGCATGCGCTAAAAATTCGTCTCTGGTTAAATCAGATTTTTTTATTCCCTCTTCTCTAAGCTTGTAAACTACCTTTGCCTCGGTAGCTATAGATGCATGATCAGTACCTGGAACCCAACATGCATTTTTACCCAACATTCTAGCGCGTCTAATTAAAACATCCTGAATGGTGTTGTTTAACATGTGCCCCATATGTAAGACCCCGGTAACGTTAGGTGGAGGTATCACAATAGTATACGGCTCTCTTTCATCTGGTTCAGAATGAAAATATCCTTTCTCCAGCCAATGAGCATACCATTTATCTTCTGTTATTCCTGGTTCGTATGTTTTTGGAGTCTCCATAGTTCAAAATTATAAGTTGCAAAATTAGTAAAAAGTAATGGATTAGTTTGTCAATTTTGGCTATTTGCTTTTCACTTATAACGTTTGGTTGAGTTTTAGCAAGGCATCTTGACTGCGCTCGATGTCCTACTAAAAATGTGATCTCATTTACGTTTCGATTTCTTCAACCTATCTGATTAATTAAAAGGTTATAGAGCGAAGTCGAAATACCTTTTAATTCTTCTTACTTTTGAGAAAAACATTCTTATGAAAAATATTCTTCTTCTTTTTATATGCATTCTCCCCTTTATTCAGTCCTGTATGAAGGGTGAAAAAGTAGATTTAGTAATTCACAATGCCAAAATCCATACGATGAATGATGGTAGCGAAATATTTGAAGCTATAGCAATAAAAAATGGTGAAATCATAGAAGTTGGAGCAGAACGACAAATTCTAAACAAATACGATGCAGAGAAATATATCGATGCTGAGTCTAAAGATATCTATCCTGGATTTACAGATGCACATGGTCATATCATGTCATATGCAAGGCAAAAACTAAGTGTTAATCTTGTCGGATGTAAATCCTATGATGAAATGCTTGTAAGAATTGAAAAATACCAAAGTAAGTACAATCGAAAGTTTATCATTGGTCGAGGTTGGGACCAGTCAAAATGGGGAGATGAAATGCCAACAAATGAGCGATTAAATAAATTATTTCCAAACATACCTGTTTGTCTGTTTAGAATTGATGGTCATGCCTTATTGGCAAATGATTATTTGATTAAAAAATCTGATGTTATTAATAAATTTAGAGAAGATGCAGAATTAAATCAAGGAGGATATGTCATCACTAGCGTCTATACTCCTCTTGATATTCATTCTCACCTCCCAATAACAACGTTAACTCCTACCGGAGTTTTTGTAGACAACGCAATGAATCCAATCTTAGACATCTTACCTGACTTCCCAGAAGCTGAATTAAAAGTGGCGATTCTTGAAGTACAAGATGAACTACTTGGCTATGGTGTTACCGGTGTCCATGAAGCGGGATTGAAACATTTTGAAGTTGAATTAATTGAGGAAATGATTGAAGATAGATCGTTAGTTCTTGACATATACGGAATGCTTTTACCAACGGAGAAAAACATAGCTTTTGCTAAAGAAAATGGAATTTATCAAAAAGAAAACTTAACAATTCGTTCATTTAAAGTTTACGGAGATGGTGCACTAGGTTCACGAGGAGCATTCTTGAAAAATGTATACAGCGATAAACATGATCATCATGGATACTTAACAACATCTCTTTCTCGTATGAAAGAAATCGCGAAACTTTGTGAGAAGTCAGGATACCAAATGAATACTCATGCTATTGGAGATTCGACAAATCGAGTAATGCTCGGAATTTATCAAAGAATGTTTTCAGTTGTTCCAGATCATCGTTGGAGAATTGAGCATGCCCAAATCGTAGACCCATTGGATTTCAAGCTATTCGCAGAAGCAGGAGTTTTTCCAAGTGTACAGCCTACTCACGCTACTTCTGATCAAGCATGGGCTGAGAGTAGAATTGGAGTAGATCGTTTGGAGGGAGCATATGCCTACAATACACTGCTAGAACAATTTGGTATGATTGCAATTGGCACTGATTTCCCTGTTGAATACACTGATCCATTTTTGACGATTTACGCAGCCGTTCAAAGGAAAAATAGTAAAGGAGAACCAGGATTAGGATATTTACCCAGTGAAAAAATAACCGTAGAACAATGCATTAAAGGAATGACTATTTGGGCAGCATTTGCAGCGTTTCAGGAGGATGAATTAGGAAGCATTGAGAAAGGAAAAAATGCAACATTGATTATTCTCGAAAGACCAATCATCAATTCTAGTGAATTTCAATACAACTATTCTACAACAACCATAATCAATGGGGAAATCGTTTATTCCGAAGATTAATCAAAAAAAAAGGCTTACTCCTGAGAGAAAGCCTTAGTTCAAATATCGATCATCAAACCAGAAAAGAGTATCGATATTCGTTTTAGTATTTTATGTATCTAAAAAGATGGACAAGATATCGTTCTAAATGACTTTGGTTTTGATTTACAGTTTAAATTAAATCCCAATGAAACTTCATGTGAGCCACCTGAAACACCATTGTTAAGTTTAGAAACCGTCACATCATAGCTGTAACCAATCTTAAATTGCTTTGTTCTTAAACCTATTGTTAAGATAAATGCATCTCTATTTCTATACCAAGCACCAAATGTAAAAGC
>ERZ651776.1435-NODE-1435-length-28470-cov-4.625718_pt1 | contig 28470 bp, 18 predicted proteins | sample MGYA00514761_ERZ651776 | MGnify/ENA metagenome assembly ERZ651776 | reverse complement strand
GGGGGGGGGGGGGGGGGGGGGGGGGGGGGGGGGGGGGGGGGGGGGGGGGGGGGATTTCGTCGCGGAAGGGGTCGGACTTTCGAGGAATGAGGCGGGGGAAATTTGCGCCAGTTGGAATGAGAATGAGAATGAGGATGAGAATGAGAATGAGAATGAGAATGAGAATGGAAATGGTGGGGATAGGAAGAGGAAGCGGGGCGATGGAAGAGATGATGCGAGTGGGATGGATAAGTCGGGGAGGAAGCTTACGAGGGAAGAGGAGAGGAGGAGGATCATCAGGAGGATGGAGATGGAGGAGAAAGGTATCGATCCTGATTCTATTGTCGATGACGAACGAGGGGAGGAGGAGGGGTCCGACGGCAATACCGGCGAGAAGGCGGCGAAAGATCGTGCTTGGAAGAAGGGGGAGTATCCGCCAGATATTCCACAGGGAGGATACTCAAGGCCAAGTGGGGGCGACATGGTGGGACAGACCTGGTATGGGAGAGCTTTGAGGGAGATGGAGAAAGAGATTTTCGCTTGAAAGATTTTCTTTGAATTGAGCAGAACACAAACTATAAAAGTGAGTAATAAACTTATAACGATGATAAGAAGAAAGAATTTAGATGCCACACAAAAAATGCATTTACTTCTCTCAAAATATTTATACCCTAAGCATCTCTGCGTATTGTTCGTACTTTTCTTTCCCGATCGCCTCTTCAATAGCGTCCGTCGTGTCCCTTCCTTCCCGTAGAATTCTATCGGCAATTTCACGCGCATCATCAAGCGGCACACGTTCCAGTTCTTCCTGTCTTGTCCTTTTACAATAGTGCATATAATCTGCATAATCATCGTCCCCCCTTTGTCGATCATCGTTCTCCTTCCACACTTTCTCAAGTTTCTCCTCGACAATCCTCCTCTCTCGAAGGAGTTCGGCGAACATATTCACGGGACTCTCCCACTTCTTATCTTCGCCCCTGTCAACCATGTCGAGGTATTGTTCGGAATCTAGTTTTTGTCGGAGTCGGACGGAAGCGTTCACGCAATATCGTTGGAGTGAGCCATTTCCTACGACGGTACCGTCCAAGACGACGGGATCGCCTCGTCTTCTTTCATCTTCAAGATCATCACCACTCTGTACCATTGATGTGAGTATCGAAGACCTCAGCGATTCCGCGATCGCTTCTATACGACTGCAGTGATACGAAGAATCCATCATCTCGCCCCCTAGACCCCGGAGGAAGGAGGTCTGTTTTCCAGAACTCCCCCTTGCTTCTTCATTCCCGCGTTGTCTCCGGTCGCGTTCCATCCTACGTCGCACGAGTATCGACCTACCAAGTCTGAGGTGGGCGAGTGATTCCAGTGACTCCGTGTGGATTTTTGGGTTCTTCTTGTGGGAGTGTTGGGTCGGTGAACGAGGGCGGTTTACATTTTCTAGTAAGGATGCAGGGATGGGGAGAGTTGGGTCCATTGTGGACAGTTCGTTTTCTTAGGTTGTGTTCTTAAATTTTTTTTTATATGAGAGAGGAGCGAGAAGGAGACGGCAGTTTTCGATTTTTGACATGGAAAGGGGTTGAATAAACTATTCCCCTTTTGAAATAGAGGGCTGGAAAAAAAAACAAACCGAAAAAACATGAAATTCAAAGCATGATCAAAAAGCGAGTGTAACCTAAAAGTGCGGAAACGAACCTATAGGTATTTTAACGCACACCAATTGCTACAATTATTATCCAAATTAGTCATTTTCACCCTATATGGTGTCGTCTGTGAGCTGGTCATTGGCTCCCAAGGCTGCCTTGGTTGAAGTTGATTTCTTGGACGCCTGTTCTTCTTGAAAGGCCTCATTTCCCAGTGCGTCCCTACTGCCAGCTGTAATGTGGTCTGTCGTGGCCTTGTTGAGAACGTAATCATAAGTCCAGTCCCACGGCGACCTCTTTGCCACCGTTGCCCGTTCTGCCATCTCTCTGGGTACAGGCTTCAACAAATCATGTACCTTGTTCCTTATCAGCATCCAAGCGTTGTCGTAGCTTTTGAAACCGACTTGGATCCAGTCGCCAAATGTCGCCGAACACTTGACAGCTTCTGTATCGATGATAAACCCTATGACGGGGGAGGTCAATTCGGGTTGGGCTCGCACATTAAGCTCAAGCCCCTTGCCGCAAAGTTTCGGTGAAGAAGAATACCACCTGGGCACGCTGAAGAACTCCAGGTGTCCCTTTCGTGGCCAGGCGTCTGCATCATTGTCGTCCAGGTCGTCGACCTCAACCTCTACAGTTTCTCCCTCCTCCCCGCCTTCCACAGGCATCTGTACCTTCTTCTTCTTCTTTGGCTTCTCCGGCGTCGGCATTTTGTCGTCCTTCTTTCCCGCGAGGGCGAGCTTCATTTTACGCTTCTCTTCCTCGACATCTGCCTCGAGCCCCGTCTTCATTGGCTCGAGGTGTATTTTGAGGGGCCGCCGCGACTTCTCCTGCACCCAGGCCTCCTCAAAAATTTTGTATGTGATTTGGAGCCAGTCGCCAGTGCCCTTCTCACCAGACCTTTTCAGCGCCTTCACGGTGGAGTTCTTGTTGATGACTCCGAGCGGACGTCCGACGCTAGCGTCAGGTATACTGTACACCTGCAGCTCGATGTGATCGGGAATGTCCTCAGGATAAATAAAGAACTTGGGGTAGCTCTCGCCCTTGGTGACACGGTATCGTGCCAAGTCGACTAGCTTGTGGCGCGCCTTTGCGCGCTCGTGGAGGAGGTAGTATTCCTCGTGTATTGTTTCGATGTCCTTGTCGTGGGCCTTTTTCGTCTTCTTGTCTATGAATGCCACGTGGCACTCCATGCACTCAAACCGTGGCTTGCGCTTCTGTCGGAATTCGTGTCGAGCAAGACTTATGACATCCTTCATTTCGTTACTCAGCAAGATTCTCCGCGCCTCCGTCTGGGCGGTGGAACCGAGCTTAGCGTTCACAAACGACTTCGCTTTCAATTTCATACCCTCCACAAACCCTCCGGTGGCTTTCTGCTCCTGGTGATTGGCCTTGTACCACAAGAAGAATTCCTCGAAATCCAGCTCGCCGCTTTTATCCTCGTCAAGCTCATTGACAAGTGCCTTCACTTCCTTCCGTGTCATTGGAATGCAGAGCTCCTTGAGTAGGTCGGTCATCTCATCGCATCCGATTTGACCGGAATTATCGGCATCGAAAATGTCAAATATCTTCCGGACCTCGAACTTTAATTTCTCAGTGGTGTAGTTGTCCGTGTGATCGATCAAATCTTTCCTACGGATTTCGTTCAGCTCTTCTTGCTTGGCCGCATTGTCTTCTTTGCGGAGATCTTTTAGCTCGTCCACTACCGCATCAATCATCAATTTACCCTCGATTGATTTAAAATACGTATCCATCACGATCTCCCGTTCATTCACCTTGCCGGCAATGAATTCGTCTTCTTCCTTCTGCCGTTCCCGCTGGACGTTCCTGGCCTTCTCTTCTGCTATTCTTCTTGCGGTTCGATCTAGTGAGCGCTGAGAGATCCAGGTGCGGTCTTTTCTCCACTCTCCTTCCTCCCGAGAATAAATCTTCACAGGTTTCTCACTTGGCTCTTGGCTGCTGCCGTTAGCCTGTATTGTGCTCCCGTCCGAGCTCTGGATCAAAGCATCGCTGTTTTTGACAGATGCATTATCATCGATGTTCAAGTCGTTGAAGCCGAGCACCTTCTTCTTCAAAGAAGGATGGATCGGCGGCTTTCCTCCATTCGCCACCAAAAAGCTTGAATCGACCTGGATCTGTTTAATCTCTGCTGCCGTGCGCGCCAACTGCTCTTCTTGAGCCGCTCTATCGACCAGCATGCTCGCAGCCGTATCCTTACTGAAGACCGAAGTGCTTGAGGTGCTCGACGTGACGACTGATGTCTCGTCGCTATGCAAAGATCCCAAAGAAGAGTGAATGTTGGTGACTTGTGAACTCTGCCCCTTTGATCCAGCGTCGAAGTAGCTGTCCGCCTCGGCCCCCCCCGGTTCATCGTACATGCCGCTGTTCCGAAACAGGAGCAATTTCTCCCTCTGAGCCTTCGTCAGCGTGGCATTTGGCGTGGCGTTGCTGTCATTGCTGCTGATGATGCTGCTGTTGCTGAAGAGGTTACTTCTCATCGAGGCTAAAAAGGCGCTGTCTATCGACGGGCCGAGCGAGTTTTCGTCCACGTCAAACCCAAACGCAGTCGCATCCGTAATGCTGGCTTGAGCTACACTGTTGGCATCTTGGCCGAAGGAAAAATCATCAAAATTGCTGCTGCCCTCGAAGGTGGTGAACGACGAGTCGTCGAGGCTAGCGCTGGCGCTGCCTCTCTTATACCCACTCTTGTGGCCGCCACCGCCGTCGATGTACACCTCCGAAAGGCTGCTTGCGACCGTATCTTCGTCTATCAAAGATAAATTAAGGTTGCCTTTCCCGTTACTGCTGCTCCCCTTGAGGAATTCGGTGCTCCCCAAGCTCGAAACACTCGCCATGTCGCCCAATTCGTCAGGAATGGAAGCTAGAGCTTTCTTTTTCTTCTTTTTCTTGCGTTTCCCGCCTCGTCCCTCGCCGTCAATACCGGTGGGGAGAGGGTTCTCTAGCATTTCTTTCTCCTTCTGCTCCCGTTGTTGCTGCTCTACTCGAGCCTTCATTTGCTCTCGCCTCTCCTTTTTCCGTTTCTCGGCGTCCCTCCTCTTGTTCTTCTTCATCTGGAGCCAGTATCGCATATTGTATTTCTCCTCCTCGCTCAGCCTGTCAACTGTATCCATATTCTCTTTGCAATAGAGGGGAATAGAGGGGAGGGATGGAAAACCGTCTCGGACCACCATTGTGTCCTTCTGCATCCACTCCCCATCGAAGCTGTTGTCGAAGAGTAATAGGTCAAACAACGCTATGTTACGCTTCCGCGTCCAAACTGACGGATTGTCTAGGTCGTGTAGAGCCGAAAGGAGCTTCCTCAGATCGCTCTCTCCAAAGTCGTTGCCGCTAAGGTCTAAACTGGTCAAGCTACGGTTTATCCGCAGCATCTTGCAGAGCTCGAAGAGGCCTTGAACGCCCTGCTCGCTGAGCACTTTAGCATAGCCAACACTCAGCGTGCGGATGGTGTCGTTCTGGCGCAACATAGTGCAGATATGAGCGAGCCCACCCGGCCCAAGGGGATTGCGGTTCAAGTTCAGGAATTGCAGCGTACAGTTGCGTTGAAGTGCCTCTCCGAGCTTGTAGGCCCCATCCTTCTGGATCAAGTTGTACGCAAGAGACAGGTTGGTAAGAACCTTGTTGTGGGCAAGCATATCTCCGACAGCTGCAGCGCCATCGTCGTGGATTCGATTGCCGTCGAGGTTGCATGAAGTCAGAGTTCCGCAGCCGGCCAATCCAAAACAAAGTGCCTCAGCGCCGTCGTCTCCCAAGCAGTTGTCAGCAAATTCGAGCTCGCGGATTCTAATTTCATCATTGTTGACGAATGCTGTCGCCAAACAATGAGCTCCGTCGTACCCGATGCTGTTGGCATTCAAGAATAGCTTCGTAATGCTACTATTCTTCTCGAGCATTCGCGAAAGATGCTGCATCCCATCGCTCGTTATTAGGTTTGATGACAAGTTCAAGTAGGTCACACGATGATTGTCGTAAAGCGCCTCAGCAAGTGCCCAGGAGCCATCGTCGCAGACCAAGTTGTGTACCAATTCGACCTTGTCTAATTTATTGCCCCCCCGCATGTTAAAACGCTTGCTCATACCCTCGCCGTCAGGCGCGAGGAGCGCGTTGAGTCTATGCTGGCCGTCGGTGCTGCTGGGCCTCCCCGCCCTGCTTGCCTCCCGTGACCTTATCAGCTTGCTTTCTTGATCGATTGGTGAATTCTCCAGTAAGAAAGAGACATCCCCACCAGTTTTTTTCAGAGCATCCAAGTTCTTTGACTGCATCCTGCCGTCGGTATAAGGGCCGCCCTGACCGCCCAAGATTGACGGATTGCACACCGTTATTAAGTTGCGCTTGTTTTTTCCCTTGCCAACGACGGGTTTGGTCATGTCAACTTTCATCCTTCCGTCGACGACAAAATAGTACTGGTAAACACCCGGACTCAGGTGCCGCTCGAGCACAAACTCACTCTCGCCCGTCTTGCTCACATGCCCCTGAGATTCCATGAGCTCGCCTCGGTAGCCATTGAACTCCCCATGGACATATGCCCCTTGATAGACCAACCCTCCCCATGCGAACGAGCAAAGCGCCTTTGACTGTCCATTGGCTGGGTCGCACAAAAATGTATTTTCAGTTGTATCGAGCGGCAGGGCGATCCCCTTCTTTTTCGCCCTTTTCCGGACCGCCTTGGTGACATACGGTTTTTTATCCATGTAGAGCCGCAAAAGTACATCTGGAAGCAGCTGAGGATTGCATGCCATGTGATTCCTCGTTCTTCCCTCGCCTGGGCGTAAATCTCTCAGCACGAAACCGCGCTGAACAAAACCTGCTCGCTTTCCCATCTTTGCGTCAAACCCTTCCACGAGCTGACCACGGCGGAGCTGATCTCCGCGCTTATCAGTTGGGTCCGCAATAAAGGGGCGATTCTTATTCCTCCAGACATTTATGTCATCCAAGGTGATGCCGTCCAGCTCAGCGTCGTACAAGTGCTGCGAGTGCACAAGTCGACGGACCTTCCATTTCCTCGCCGCCGGCCCGCTGAGAACAGTTATAACCGGTCGTTGCCTCTCCAGCGTAGCAGCCATTTCCTCTCTCCATTTGGCGTGAATCTCCTTCCCATTATTTTTATGCACCCACATCTTGTCGTTCGATTCAAATGCTTCATCGCAAACTTCGCACACGTAACGGGGTGGACGACTTCGGCGAAAAGTCTTTTTAGTCTTCAGTGCAATCTCCCGCTCAGCACAGGCCAGAATAAGGCGTTTTGCCTCCTCTCGAACGCTCTCTCCGTTGTAATTCCGCATTGCCTTGGCAAACTTGAGCGCCATTGAGCCCATCATTTTGCCTTTGCCCGCCGACTTAGCGTTTTTATCATACCAACCAAAAAATTCTTCGAATTCAATTTCGCCTGACTCGTCACCGTCTACCTCCTTCATTACAGTTTTGAGCTCATCGTCATCCATGGGAATGCACAACTCGTCGATGCAGTTTCGAAATTCCTCTTCGTTGATAGTGCCACCCGCATCAGCGTCAAACATTTCAAAGACGTGATAAACCTTCAATTTCATTGCTTGCTCCTTAGAGAGTTCCTTGGGGTCCAGCTGCAGGATAGCCTCCATGCTCATTGGGTCGAGCTCGGGCTCACCTGTTTTAGACGATTTCCCACCCTTTGATCTCCCACCCTTGGAAGTGTTGGAAGAAGAATGGCTGAAAAAGAAGTTCTTTTTCGATGCATTGTCAATATTCTCCTCCTTTTTCTCATCCTCGATGACGGCTGAGTTGTCGCCCTCAATATTATTATTGTCCCCCATAGAACCACCATCCCTTGACTCGTCCGATCCCTTCTCTTTCTTCTTCTTCTTCTTTTTCTTCTTGTGCTTATCCATTGCGGACGTGCTTAGCGCGCTCGCATACGTATCATCATCGTCGTCTCCGTCGGCCTCGCCATTGGCTTTCCGCTTGGCGGCCTCCTCCTTCTCTTTCAGGGCCCTCTCCTCCATTAATTCACTTCCCACTGCACTGATCTCGTCTTTTCCAAATCGTGTTTCAAAGTACATTTCAAGATCTTCGCGGACAAAATTCTTGAATTTCTCAATCTCGCGTTTCTCCATCATGAAACGATCAACCTCCTCATCCGCCCGAGTCTGAATTTCCTTCTTTCGCAAGAATTCAAGGTCATGATCATCGAGAGTTTCCAGGGCTGTCGATGCATTAGCACGGCGATCACGCCGGCCACGGAAGCGCCAGACATACATCGCTCACGAACTAAGAGGGAAACAAGTAGGGGACCCAGGTTAGGGTTAACTTGACGGAGTTAGTTGGAAGGGCTGCCAGAGTTGTCTGCAGGCTTATTTAAAAAATGAACAGCTGAACAGTCAAATGATTAAGTGTCATTGTCTGCCGGTGGCAATAAAAAAATAATAAACAATAAAATTGGGATTCTGTGCATGTATAAAGTTCGAAGAACCAGTCTCCAACACAACGCTCGAACGAACGCCCTCCTCTCCAACTTGGCAACCTTTTTTTTTATTGATGAGACTACAAAATGTTTTCAGTTTTGTGGTCGCAGTCGTAAACGGAGTAACTGTTGCACGTGCTGCGACTGTAGAAGTCGAAAAAAATCATCGTCCCCCTAAACAACTCATCACCTTGGCATCTCCCTTTGATGGATCAATTCTACATGGCCGTCACCAAAGTATTTCTATAACGCTTACCGACGTCGTAGGTGGCGATGATTTAGCAGTTTGTATCGCGTCTTCAAAAATATCAAGAATTGATGAAACTGTTTATGATGCACGTCGTCATGTCCTCTTCGATCACGACAGTGATTCGACAAGATGTATGACTGTGGCTGTTGAGGGAGAGCGATTGGACCAGCTGAATTCCAGCTTCGATATTGTTGTTGAGGTTGACGGCTGGTACGCGCTCAGTGTCATGCTATATGTTGATCTTCAGCTAGTTTCCTATAGCCAGTCAGTTGTTTACATAGTCACAGACACATTCAGAGAGAGACAGTCAAATAGATCAAAAGTTGGACTGTCATTTCCCATCGGAGGCGGGTTTGGCTGGGGAACTATTGGACTGCAGTTCGCTCTATTTCTTGAGCAAAGTTTCGATTACGAAGCTGTCTTTTTGAGCGAGTGTTATGGCGGCATGCTTTCTTCTACTGAGCGGAACTTGCTTGACGATGCAGTGAGACGAAGCGCTAATATTTTGTCTGAAAGTGTTGGCAAGGCTGTAATCAATGTCGATGGAAGTGTAATGGCACAAACAGGGGAGGGAATCCTTCCAGATCGAGTGATACATGCCTTGGGTATGTTTTCGGAAAGTAATGGCATCAGGACTATTGACACAATGGACCGAATGTTCAGTGGAGAACCTGCATTTATCGGTAATCTTGAGAATATCGGCATAATATTTTCAGAAACGAGTGCGTGGACTGCGAGAGATATCAAGAGGCTGCAATATTTTAGTGTTGTTTACGCTGGCAGCAGCTGGGGGAGAGAAAACATCTTGAAAGCTGAGCGAGAAATTTTTGGCATTTCGCAATTGGATGTACGAGTTTTTAGACAAGGCGTCAATAAAAACGTTTTCAAACTTGGCTCTCCAACCGACGGGACCCCTTCTTTTAACGCTGGGAAAACTGTAATTTACAGTGGTGGCAAGCTAGAGTTGCGAAAAGGACAGGACATTGTTCTGGCAGCCTTCCGCAAACTTTTAGAAATGCGCAGTGACGTGTACTTGTTGACGGCTTGGCAGAACGACTGGCCAAAAACTACTGAATCACTGACGCTCTCGCCTCACACAAATGGCGTTCCCGGCGTCAATGAATCCGGAGAACTGCTAATTGCTGATTGGAAGGCTCTGAACGGAGTTGATAAAGCGCACTCTCACGATGTTGGCAAACTTACTCAGGCGGAAATGGCTCGCTTAGTGCAACGTGCAGATATAGCCATTTTCCCATCGAGATGCGAAGGTGGCACAAATCTCGTCGCAATGGAGGCGATTTCGTTAGGGGTCCCGACGATCGTTAGTGATGGTACTGGCCAAAGCGACGTTGTAGAAGCTGTCTGTTCACTTGGGGGCTGCTTGAGTCTCCCAACTGTTACAGTGAATTTTGGCGGTGGAGAAATGTCTGAGTGGAGAGAGACAAATGTTGACGATGTAGTTTCGGCGTTCGAGCGTATTATTTCAATGAGTGACGACGAAAGAGTAGCCATGAAAAATGCTGGCGCTTCCCTGATTTGGGATTGGTCGGCCAATATTAAAGAGGTAGTTGACGCACTAAAGTGAGAACTTGTGGCGAAGAATATCGGTGTACAAAAAATCACTTATTCTACTCAAATAGGTTCTCTCTATTATGTCATTTGCGCGTCGGAGTTCAACGTTGTTTAACTTTTTTATTCGCTTGGGGCTTTGGGGGTCGCCCACGTTTCTTGGGAGCCGAGTCTGCTTCGTCAGGAGTAGACTCATCTAGGCTGGGTTCCTTTGGCTTTGGGGGTCGCCCTCGCTTTTTGGGAGCCGAGTCTGCTTCGTCAGGAGTATACTCATCTAGGCTGGGTTCCTTTGGCTTTGGGGGTCGCCCACGTTTCTTGGGAGCCGAGTCTGCTTCGTCCGGAGTAGACTCATCTAGGCTGGGTTCCTTTGGCTTTGGGGGTCGCCCACGTTTCTTGGGAGCCGAGTCTGCTTCGTCAGGAGTAGGCTCATCTAAAAAGCTTGTTGGTGGTGCAGGCGGCTTCCTCTTCGCTGTCACTTTCTTCTTTGCCGGTTTTTTCGTCGCCGTTTTTTTTTTGGTATCATTTGTTGTGGTAGGCATTTTATCCTTACCCTCTCCTTCCAGTTTTGCCATGTATTTCATTCTATCATACGGCACAATATCGACGGACTTCATCTCTCCTCTTCTGACCTTCTCAAGCTCATTCAAGTAAAGTGATTCTGCTTTTCTCAAATTGCAATTAAACTCGTGGTCACCCGGGCGTCCACCTCCAAAACCCGGTCTACTTGAAGGCATCTGCCTTCTGTTGATGTAGCTTTCATCCCAAGTCTTGCCTGGGTTGTTGTTCTTCGTGCCATAAAACGATTGAAGAGATTTTGCCTGCCCTGGCATCCTATCGGTCGCGTACGAGGTAGCTCTTCTCAAATCTATAGATTATCCCGTGTGTCGATTATAAAAAATCTGCTCCGGCCTTGCAATACACTTGCAAGTGGGGATGAATGAAGAATATAAAAAACCTGCCGAAAGAAAAAGATCAAGGTCTAAATGCTTATACCTATACAAAGAATTTTTGCTTGTCTCGATACTCGTCTCTTGCTTGTCTCGTTACTCGTCTCTTGCTTGTCTCTTTACCCGTCTCAAAGCATAAGATCATGTCTGCCATATCAGATGGCTTTCAGAGGGAATGCAAGATTCTTCTTTCAACAATCTTCACCATCCCCCCTCACCCCCCGACTTGTTCTGCCTTCCTCCTCATATCTTCTCTCAAATCTACCTCGGTCTTTACCTCGCCTCAGTCGTCGCAAATTAAAAGGCTCTGCGTAGATGCTCTGCATTCAACCTTAGTTTCTAATAACATCTCTCAGTTCTCTAATGATGATTACGCAGTTGACACTGTCAATAATATATGCGTCAATGACAAAAACTTCGACGAGACCTTGTCGATGATGTCGTCCGCACTTGAATATGGCCACGAAATTACCTTTACACCTCTTTATAAATTCCACAGTGATCCGACTCTCTCCATGAGTGCCCTCCTGTCCTCAATTGCCCGCTCTGCCCAATCAAAAATCGAGGAGTTCAACATTCTTCGCCCCTCTCTGAAGGAACAAGCGCGTGCGCTTGAGAAGAGTTGTGCCGCACTCCGTCAAAAAATCAACAGTAAGAACGCAAAAACTGCCAGCTTGTCGGACTCTTGGTCAATGCTGAAGGAACTATCTACATTAGAATCTCTTTATGATGAGGCCCGTCTGCGAACGATCCCTTTAGATTGCCGAGTAAAAATGGTCGGCCGCGGTTTCAAGGTTGGTGTCGGGGCGTGCTGGCTGGAAGAAGCTGACTGCTCGTTCTCCTGCAACATCCAGCGAACTGATGATACCCCACAAGTTACTGTCACCATCAATGGCAAAGTTTCTTCCCTGTCAGAAAACATATATCTTCGCCAACACTCGATGCCCACGCTCCGTCTAAAGTCGTTTTCTTCTTCGTGTAGTTTTGCTTCACAGGTTCCACTCCTCTTCTCCCCCCACGCGGGTTGGAGTGTCTCCAAACAATCCCTCCAGCTCACCTTGTCAGATCTGAAATCCCGGATTGAAATGTACGGTCCCACACTCCAACCACCTCAGTCCGTAATTAAATTTGTCTGCGAACAGGTAATAAAAATACTGATTGTTAGGAATCTTGAAAAGTTTGTTCCAAACGAAATAGGAATGTATTTGGTGAACGTGTCTACACGGATGTGCGAGAATGTTTTAGGGGGAGGAGTGAAAATTAGGGGGCCCAGCGTTGGCGTTTTGCGAGCTAGCATTGAAGGAGGAGGAGAGTATAGCATCAAAGCTCGTGAACTACTCGGACTAGAACTGTCCCAAGCAGTGATTCTGACCAAATTTAATAGTTGCTTTTTGAGGAACTGCTGCGTTGACGGGGTGGGAAAGGAAGAGAACGCTATTGATTTGGAAACAATCGTCGGCATCGTGAGGCTAGCACAAAGAGTGGCACGACACGATAAGTATGGAAAGTACTTCGTTGAGATTTTTTCAATGGCGTATCACAACTTTGTCGGTAGTAGTGATCCCAGTTCCGACAATTTTCTTGACTGTAATGAACTCTTCTCTAAAGCTTTGATGCTCGCCAAGAATCCCATCAAGGTATCTGTAGATGTTGATCAGTACGATGTGAACGCAGACGTACAGGCGCTGCTGAAAGCGATGCAGCACTTAATCACAAGGTTGTCGTACGATAATTTAGGTGGGAAAGGGGTGGTTGTCGAAGAAGAAAATGGATTTGCCGAAGGAAGGGGAAATGAAAACGATGTTCTTCTTCAAGAGGTGAAAGCCGCTGTTAATAGCGTTTTCATTCCCATTCGTCGCACTCTTGCCGTCCTGTCTGTAAATGCTAAGAAAATTGCAACCGACTTCGGATTAAATGTCACTGGCGATTCTGAGGCTGAAGGCGCCCTGGTAAATATCCGTATCGCAAACTTTCAATCTCTGTGTACGCCTTCGTTGCCGACCTCCCTTATCGATTTCTGCACGAGTCAGTACACCACCAAGATACATCAGGCAGGGCCTGGATTGTTTAAGTACGAAATGGTCAGGATGAATGTGGACGATGATGACATCTTTAATTCGACCAAAAACAATTCTGAGCAGAACTTTCTTGTGTCGGGAACCATGGAGAATATGGAGAGCAAACTAGTAGTCGATACTAGCTTACTTCCTTCACTTGTAGATGATTTTAGTACCATAGGGATTGTCGACATCGTTGGAGTCAAGAAAATTGAAAATCAGGATGACACCGACTGTAAAGAAGAGACAGAAGCACGACTCCTGCGTGACATGAGACAGCTTGCCGAGACAACGAAGATGCACCACGCCATACAGGTGCTCTACAATCTCGGAGATCTCAGGGCGAGGATGTTTCTTCCGTGTCTTATCAGGGAGATAATAGCTGGCGGAGAACAATTGATCGACTTTGGGTCTTTGAGAAATAACAACCACAAAAACATTGAGGAGGACGACGAAATCAGCAGCAACGGTAATCGCAAGGTTTGTGAAAATGCCACTGCCCTTTCGGACCTGAACTCCCGCTTTCTCTCCGCTCTTGAATTAATGATCCTTGTTGCGGAGAAGCACACGAAAAGGGCTGAATTTAAATGCTCTCTGGCAGGCAAAATGAGTCTACAGCATGAGCAGGGAGACAGGGCCAAAATCATATTACGAGCAAGCGGTGATGTCGGAAGAGGAAAAAGTGAGGATGATGACGACGACGGAACTATTCGCGAAGTGCAGAAGCCACTGAGTTTAGTCTGGGACACAAGTTTCGTTGAAGTTGTCGATGACGTCAAGCTCGTTATAGAAAAATTCAAGGGGTCTTCGAATGAGAACGCCGAAGAGGAGCTTTTGAGGCACGACTCGAGGAAGAACAAAATCAGGAGCAAGTGGAGACGGAGGCTTAGCAAATGGGGGGGCAGTGATAAGTAGCAGGAAAATGATTTAGCATTTCGGGTAAATACATCGGTTTTGGGATAGTTAGTCTGTTGGTCAATGCAATCGTTTTTCTGTGTCGAATCCCAAAATCACTCCTCCTCGAGTATTTGCTCAAATTCTTCTGACATCACTTGGCTCCATCTCAAACGATTCTGCGGCAGCTGCCGCTGACTTTTTTGTCTTTGCTTGGCTTGTAGAGACTTCTGCAATCTGCACCAGCCAGAAACAAGGCCAGATCTGCCAGATCCGGTCTTTCTCCTTTCTCACTTTTTTCGCTCGTTCCTCAAAAGGCTCATCCGCCCGTTAGAATCGTCACTTTTGCTCGCACACACCGCAACGCCAGAACCTTCACATCATTTTCTGCACGACTGTCCATGATCGTCATGAATACCCGCTTTCCCAAGGCAAATAAACTCTCGCCCGCTTCGCATCCTCCTAGTGCTTCTAAGAGCTCCCCGACTTTCTCTTTTAGTCCCTCTGCGCGGAGGGAGGACTTCTGCAGGGCAAGGCGCTTGTATTCACTCGGAAGAGGGGAAGAAGAGAGACGAGGGGATGACAGAAGTGCCACCAGAGAATTCGCCTCGTGAAGCTTAACCAAATGAGACGACAAGGATCTCAGCAGATGGCTGATCTCGACGGAGCAAGCCATGCTTGCTGCTGTGTTTAATTCTCCCCGAAAAAAAAAAAAGGAAAAAAAGAACGAAGCGACAATCGTACTTCCGCTAACATAATCCTGAACGTAACCCTAACCCTGAACGCAGTGACACTACTATCCCTGCGGAACGAAAAAAAGTAAAATAATATTTGCGAAAACAGAAAGAACACCTCCGTCCATGAAACGCGCCCACATTGTAATGTCAACATCATCATCCGAAGCTCTCCCCCCATTGCCCCCAAGTACCCCCCTCAGCGACTCGGAATTTGATGATGCGGTAAAAAAACTTCCATTTGCCCTGACACCCTTAGAGGCGGAGATCTTTGCTATCCTCCGTGCTGCCTCCTCTCGTACCCCTCTCCTCCCTTCCCACACTCCTCCTCGTGATGGCGCCGAGGATAGTACGGTGATATCGGGAGACTCTCGGCCCTTCCCGCCCCCCTTCCCCTCCCCCGTGATTCGCATTGCCGGCGGCTGGGTTCGGGACAAACTACTGGGAAAGGAGAACGATGACATCGACATAGCACTTGACAATTGCAAGGGTATGGATTTTGCGAGAGTCGTGGGCGGGGTACTTAGGGATCGAGAGGGTGTTAATAACGGTGGAAAGATTGCGGTGATAGGTGCAAATCCTGATCAGGTGAGTTTTGTCATAATTTTTTGTTTGTTTTTTTTTTCATTTTTCTTGTCTTGGTAAACAGTTCTTTTAGCGCCCCATCCCATATGTCCTGACATAGCCGCTCTTACTCTTCACGCAATGCATTAAACCAATTTTTGCAGTCTAAACACCTCGAAACCGCCACGATGCGTGTTCTTGGCCTGCCTCTCGACTTTGTTAACCTCCGTTCGGAGTCGTACTCATCCTCATCGCGAATCCCCACCGTGAGTTTTGGCACAGCTACTTCAGACGCGATGAGACGTGACTTCACCGTAAACTCTTTATTCTTCAATGTGTCAAACTGCACTGTGGAGGACCTTACTGGAAAGGGCATCGAAGACCTGCGAGAGGGTGTGATGAGGACTCCGCTCGAGCCCTTGGTGACCTTCCTTGACGATCCACTCCGTGTTTTGAGGATGATTAGGTTCTCGGCTCGCTTTGGTTTTGATATCCATCCCCCTCTGATCGAAGCAGCGAAAGACGAGAGTGTGCACGAGGCACTAGGGGAAAAGGTTAGTAGGGAGAGAATCGGGACGGAGCTAGAAGGCATGTTCACGGGTCGTGACGCGGACCCCTCGCGAGCATTAAGAACTATGGAGAGATGTGGGCTGTTGGAAGTTGTTTACCGACTGCCAGATGTAGATGCGGAGGGGGGAGGGGAGGGAACGGGGAGAGAGAGTGAGAAATTAAAGTGGAGGGAGGGCTTCGAGGGGGCCATGAGAGTGAGTGGTGTTGTAGGTGAGGATAGCAGGATTGACGAGAGACTGCTGTACTTGCTCACCCTACTCCGTGGCTTCCGAGGCGAGAAACACCCTGATAAGAAGATCAAATTGGTGACGAGCTATGTCATCAGGGAGAGCTTAAAGTGGAAGAACAGTGATGTTGATACTGTCGCCACTGTACTTGAAGTTTTGGAGGATGTTGGGGAGGTTGTTGGGGAGGTTTCTGAAGGTGACTTGAGGAATTGGGGAGACTGTAGGGTTAGAGAGATGAGAGTTAAGGTGGGAATGCTGCTCCGAACGCTAAAATCGATGTGGATTACCGCGGTTGCATTATCAATCATTCACAGAAATCTTGTCGGCACCGACGCTTTTCATAAATTCATGAATTTTACTGAAGTCACCTTGGAATTGCGCGACATTTGGAAAGTCAAAAGTAAGATAGGAGGGAAAGAAATAGTGGGAGTTCTAGGAGTAAAAAAAGGACCTCAAGTAGGGGTCTACTCGAACGAAGCCGTGAAGTTCGAATTGCGATACCCCGAGAAGGGGAAAGATGAAGTTTTAGATTTTTTGCGGCATTTTAAGGAGTGAAAAATAGGAAAATAGGAAAACTTTACCAAAAAAAACGCCGATCTGCTTTTATCATTTTTTCTTGTTTTCAGCCTCCTTCGACTCGCTCAAAACAAACTCGTGGGACTTTACGTCGACAATTGAAGGTCTCTTCTTCTCATCCAGGGTCAGACATTTTTCCAGTAGGTCGGCAAGGAGCTGGGTTTACAATAATTATGCAGTTTTTTCGGGGTGAGATAAGCACATTTGATAACAACGGAAGCGCTCTGATCTGTTGGAGCGCTCACCACGCACCTTGATGTCGCCCGCCGAGTCTGTTTTAGTCTTCTTGCCGATCAATAATTGTGCGATATTTTTCTCGGGCTTGCGAATAATTACGGTTCTGTGCGCACTGTTGCCGGTAACTTTGTCCGTATACTGTTCGCGAAACGCTCGCGTCTCGTCGTTTACAAAATGCGGTTCAAGGCCAAGCTTCTCAAAACTGCAAAGTGGGAGGGAAATGGAAATAATGCTGTGAGCTAGCGAAAAGAGGGGTACTGATACTACAAAAAACGTTTCGTTGCCAAGGCTCGCTCGCTCACCTGATGAAATGTCGCCTGAGCATTTTGTTTCCTAGTGGCCCTTTGACCTCCATAATTTTTTTTAGCATATCGTTATTGTTGCTACCTGGGAACATTACACGTCCAGTGAAAAGCTCGAAGAGTGTGACAGCAATTGACCACAAGTCGGTGGCTTTGTCGTACTCCAACCCCAGCATTACCTCAGGCGGACGGTAAAAACGCGAAACCAAATAAGGCGTGGGGTCGTTGTCACTGTCGGTCTCGAAGAATGCACTGCCAAAATCGCACAGTTTTAGCTGGGTGAAGTTGGCCGAGACCAATATATTGTCGGGTTTTATGTCCGCGTGAACGATGCGATGCTTCGCTAGATGGTAAAGGGCCGTGAATAGCTGCAATTTGGGGCATGAGGGCGGTTAGCTTTCGTCTCAGATTTACGCTTTATGGTCTTGGCCTTACCTGACGAGCGTAACTCTTGCAAGCGGCAACACTAATCCCAACATCTCGTCCGAATTTGCTGACGACTTCTCGCAGGTTCATAGCGAACCCCTCGAAGCACATGAAAATATGATCTCTATGCTCCCCATCATCCCAAAGTCGAACACAGCACTTTTTATTCCCGGGATCATTCTTGCCGATTATTTTCAATATTTTAATTTCTTTCGTGGCGGCCTTTCGCATCGTCTCGTTGCTGCGAATAATCTTTACAGCAACGTTACCATAAACTCCATTGTCGTCAACGCACTGACAGCATTTGTTTCGTTTCGTTTTGTGTTGGGTTGTGTGAACGTGAGTTTGAGTGCGAGTGTGAGTGTGAGTGTGAGTGTGGGGATGTGAATGAGGTAGAAGCAAAAAGAATTTTATCCCCACCTTCAACACGCTACTAAAGACCCCTTTTCCCAGGTATCCCAAAACTCTGTAGCGATCACTGATCTTATCTCCAACATTCATCTTGTAATACCCATCGGCATCATCGATGTCATCGTTGTGAGCGTCAGCATTTCCTTTCGTTATCCCAGTAGTCTCTGGCACAATTTTAGAGGGAGAATCAGAGAACATGTCAAATTCATCACTGTCATTGCCTCCGATGCCATTGCCTTCGTTGTCATTGCCTTCATTGATATTGCCGTTGCCATTGTCACAAACGTTCTTCAAAAATGTATTAACAGCAGAAGCATTGGTGGGGTCGCCAGTTATCTTCTCGCTGGCGATGATTCCAGCAGGGTTGCGAGGATTGTCAGGAGGTGGACTGCTGGTCGCTCCAGACGGTAAGGTTCTTGCTTGTTCTGGTTCAGGGTCTTGTTCCCTCTTCCTCTTTCTGCGGCGCTCCCTAGCTGCCTCTGCTCGCTTTCTTTCTTCTTCTTCTTGGTCCACTTCGATGTCAAAGTCTTCTATATCAAGAGGTTCAGGGGAAGTTGATTGCAGATTAAGTTGATCTTCATCCACCTCCCCCATGGGAATCACACGGGCCTCAGCTTCCTTGATCTTTTGAGCAGCCAATTCTTCGGCTTTTTTCTTCTCCAGAGCGGCCTTGTCCTTGTCCGCCTTTCGAAATGACACAGGTTTGTTCATACGGAACGAAACAGGACGCCCGCTGTTATTGTTGTTGCTGCTGTTGTTGTTGTTGTTGTTGTAATTACCATTATTGAATGCGGCGCCGGTGCCAGAGAAAGATTTTGTATTGGCACCCCTACCGTTACTAAAGTTGCTGTAATCATAACTCATGTCACAGACGTTTAAGATGGGGGGTAAAAGCAGAAAATTGAGACCGGGTTCTTCGGTTTAGTAGAAATTTGAAGGGTTTTTTATAACAACCAGAGCAATAAAATTTGTACGTGGCTACCGAGTAGTGCTAATCGATTCGAAATTATTTAAGGTGGTGTATAAATGAACGCCATTCACTCCCCCTTCATCCGTTTCCTAAAATTGGCAGTATCTCCCCCAAACTTATTCTATTCGCTGTCTTTACAAACATGGTTCCCCTTTTCCTTCTGTTGGGGCTCATATCTTCCACTTTTGCTTTTATGGTATGTAGATACTCTAGAGAAAACACGGTTCTATCGAACCGACAGATGCGATTCACCAGTAGTCAAAGCAAAGGTTTATCAATGAGAATCGGGGTTTGTCTGCCAAATCCCATACGTTCGAATGATTCTTGATTGCTGAGACAAGAAAAATGACCATAACAATTATTTTACCTCTAACTTCTCCTCCCTCTCTGCAGTGCCCCTCGTCCACATTCTCTTCAACAAGCCGCCTTTTCGCTGTTAACCCCCCCTACCCTGCCTCTACCGAGTCTCCTCTTCGCATTGGCACCCGCGGGTCTCCTCTTGCTCTTGCGCAGGCGTACTTGACAAGGGAACTTCTACAAGACAAGTTTCCTGAGTTGAAGGAGGAAGGTGAGCGACAATTTTAGCGACTTTGTATTTGTCAACGCTTTGTAGCTGGTGCGATTCTACCTGATGCGTCTCGCTGATTTGCTTCGCTAAGCTTGGAACGTGAAAATTATGCAATCTTGATCATTCACACTGACCTCGAAATCTCTTGGTTCAGGAGCGTTGGAGATCTGTGTGCTCAAGACACAGGGCGATATGGTTTTGGACAAATCGTTAATGGAGCTTGGTGGCAAGGGTCTCTTCACAAAGGAAGTAAGTGTTGCGCGCCGACTTCAAGCTTCAGAATCGAAGAAGGGCTAGTACTAACCTCGACACTTTCTTGATTTTTTCCCTCGAATTAACTTCACCGTCATAAAAATTAGCTCGATGTGGCCTTATTAAATGATGAGGTCGACATTTGCGTGCACTCAATGAAAGATGTACCAACGATCCTTCCTCCCAACACCCACCTTTCTGCGATGCTAGAGAGAGAGGACACCCGCGATGTTTTTATTACGGGGGAAGGTGGAGCAGGAAGTATCGAGGGTCTTGCTGATGGTAGTGTCATCGGAACCGCAAGCCTCAGAAGGCAAAGCCAGATTCTTGCGAAGAACCCGACACTAAAGTGCGTGAACTTCAGAGGCAACGTGCAAACACGGCTGAGAAAATTGGATGATGGTGTTGTGGACGCCACCCTTCTTGCACTCGCAGGATTGAAGAGGATGGGAATGGAAGGATGTGCCACCAAAATATTGGAGAAGGAGGACATGGTACCAGCAGTGGCACAGGGAGCAATAGGATTACAAATCCGCAGCGACGATGCAAGGTCTGTTAAGTATTCGGAAGCATTGAATCATGAGCAAACCAGGGTTTGTGTGGAGGCAGAGAGGAGCTTTTTAGGGGAACTTGATGGGAATTGTAGGACTCCCATTGCCGGACAGTGCTGGGTTGGGGAAGGGGGCGAGGTGTTATTTGAGGTGAGAATATGATGGCACAAGATCGCATATGTTCGGTGGTCAAACTACGCATTAAAAACATACATCGTCACTCTAACACAAGAACACCGAAAACGTGTCGTGTACTACTGAAGGGGTTGGTGTCTCTCCCTGACGGTTCTCTCGTCCATCGTACAAACGGCAGCTGTCCCTCCATCTCTGAGGCGATTTCACTGGGGAAAAGCCTGGGGAAGGAGTTAAAAGAGCGAGCAGGGGGAGATTTCTTTCAGAAGATGGTTGAGATGAGCCCACAGATGGAAAAGTGAGAGTGAAGATAAGAAAATAGGTAAATTTGAGGTTCTTGCTTTATGAATGATTACAATGAGACGGCTTAATCCCTCTCTTTGACAGTTTATTTTCTTAATGCAACATAATTATAAATTATAAAATAATTTTCGAGCAGCGAGCAGCAGAAAAGTAAGAACTTCCCCCTCAATCACAGCTCCTTTTTTTGCGATCACGAGAGGTCCGCACTAAAGCCATCGGGGGAAGATGTGGGGAAGGAAGAAACAGTCACACCAAAAAAAATCAAAGAACATAAAGATTAGACACCCTCCAGGTTGGTTAGGGTTAGGTCCCATCATTGTTCTCTCCTTTCTCATGGGTGTCCTTCTTGTCGGTTGCTTGTCGTTCCTTGTATCGAACCCTACTTTCTTTCATGATCATGTCGGTTCGACATTGAAAGGGAAAATTGGCTTTGATAAGCAGGCTCTCCGGATTGCAGCGAGGAGGGAGCGACTTTCAAGGAGGGATGCAATGAAGAGAGGGAAGGTGAAGCATGGAGGTTAGGTCAAACGGCATTATTGCTGAAAGTTATAGAGTAAATGTTTTATGTGGCAGAATTAAATTTGTGAAGGAGGCGAAGAAAAGAAAAGAGAAAAGAAAATAGAAGAGAAGAAGAAAAGGAGAAATTGCTTCAAAAAAGAGAAAAATAACCCAATTAATTGTCTTCCTTCTGCGGGAGCTTGTCTCCCTCCCAATTTTTCCACACCATGCCTTTTGGGGCCTCCCTCTGTTTCTCGTAGTCTGTTTTCTCGACATCTTTCCAGTTGGTGGAAAGACTGGTTCCACCGCTGGTTTGGAAGGATTTGATCATTGCCCTCCTCGTGTCTTCATCAGCGTTGCCGTAAATCTGCTTAAAAAGCGAGTTGAGTGCCTCCTCACCCTCGCCCTTGTCCTCTTCTTCTTTCTTCTTAAGATCCCTCTCGATTGCGTCCCAATCTCTAGTGGATGCATAGGGACGCTTCTTCCCGTCAGCATCCTTGACAGTCATCTTCTCACCCATGAAATTGTTGTCCTCCAGGGCTTTCCGTTTTTCCTCCTCTTTCAGCTTCTTCTCCTCACTAGTCAGTCCCTTGAACTCATCATCCTCGGTGGCGCGTACGTCCTGCGCGCCAGCCCCGAACAAGTCGTGCCAGTTGTGGTTGGCGCGTTTGCGAAGTTTTATGTTCACCTTGTCGTTCTTGATCAGTACCTTGCACTTATCCACTTCAACGCCATCGAAAAGCCTGCCATTTATGGGGATGAGGTCGTGCCCTTGCTTTTTTAATGTTACCTTGAGGGTGTCGAGAGCGAAATCCACCTTGAGGTCTTCACTCTTCACATTCGGCTCCAGGATAGAAATTGTGACCACCTTGTCAGACTGATAGTATTGATACTTGGGCATGAGCTGGGTTGGCCGGAGTTTTTTTCCCGCGACGGCCGAGGGCTTCTGGGCATCAACTACTCGATCAGCTGACTGTTTTTTGTCCCCCTGCCCTTCTTTTGCTGCCTCAGGTGCACCAGCCAACTCCTTAGATGCTAATTCCTCTGCTGCATCCGCAATTTCAGCATTGCATTTCCGCACCCACGTCCTACACGTCTTGAGTTCAGATTCCGCATCAATTGCCTCTTTCTCGCCGGGAGCATCGTCCAGCGCGTTGATTGCATTCTCAAAACCCCGCTTTGCCTCCTCCCAAAGAGAATCATCGAAACAGGTTCGCCCGTATCGTTTCCAAGCACTGTACTGTCCTGCAGGGTCTTTCGTAGCAGCTGCCGCAAGAAAACTCTCCCTCGCAGCTGAAGGATTCTTGAGAGCCAACTCGCAACTCCCCTTGTTCAAAAGAAGAAAACACTCGTCAGCAGTCGAGGACAATTGCCCAGCCTCCAAAAGGGAGCTTGTCAGCCTCAGCGATTCACTAAACCGTCCGTCAACGAATTTCGCGTACGCCAACATGCTGGTCGAGAGATAATAAAAGGAATTAGATTATCCTAAAGTGTGTTAGGGAAAATTAAAACATTTCGGCGATTTCGGGACACTTGGTCATTTATTTTTAGAGGCAAGCCGATGAGATAGATTCACAAAGAATGCGTGTGCGGTGATTGTGAGTTATGGTGAACGTAGTGGACTTAGTATCGCGCAAGCCGTCCGGCGGTGAATCGCCCCTGTATTTGTCATTACGGGACAAGTCGCTCGCTCTCCTGCTCTACTGTTTGGATCAGGATGGGAAATCTTTTGGCACACTGATGTTGGCGGTCAGCTCTGTGCTACAAAAGTTAGATTCCGACTGTGCTTTCGAGAGTTCAAGACACAATCAAAGCGACTGGGTGGGTGAAGCGTTTTCATTTGGGAAGAGTGATTTCGCCCTTGGCTTCAGTCTACCCAACTCCTCGTCGACAGAACATGCCCGAAGAGTTGCAGTATGGCCTTGCGAGGATGTAAACATCAAGAGTGCATCTTGCGGACCATTCCACTCCTGCGCACTTGACAGCTGTGGAGATCTTTACACTTGGGGTCATGGTAGGAGAGGGAAACTCGGATTGAACGACTCAGAAATTATGGTAAGCCTTTATCCAACGAGAGTGGCAAATTCTCTTCTAAATCGCAATGTCGAGTGTGTTGCCTGCGGAGTCGGTCACACGCTCTGTGTAAGCTCCACTCAGGAGCTGTACGGCTTTGGTGATAATCAATATGGCCAGCTGGGTGAGGAAAGCTCGGAGTACTTCCTGAAACCCCGTAAGGTTGTTGTTCGCTATAATAAAAAACCAGTAAGTTTCTGTAATGTTGCGTGTGGCGATAGGCACTCTATTGCCATTAGCACGTCTATGGGATATAATTGCTGCTACGCTTTTGGGGACAACCGTGCGGGGCAGTGCTGTCAGAGGATGGATCAATATAAAAAGGTAACAAAGCCAGCCAAGGTGAATATTTGTGAAGGCGATCCCGAGAATTTAAATTTCGTTGATCATGTCAGTGCAAGCTCTGAGGCTAGCGGAATTATTGTACGCCTTGGGTGTACAACTGCCATGAGAACAGTATTTGTGTGGGGTAGAATGAAAGATACAGTTGGGAAGGTCCGGGTGTTTGCTGATTCTTTGAAAGGCCGTGGAAACGAAGGAGACGATGGATTCCAACACGTCAGTGTTGTCGAGCCGAAGAGAGTTGTGCTTGGGGAATGCTTTGACCTTTGCGTGACAACGAGGGGGGAGCTCTACAAGTGGACTAACAACGACTGCACACAAGTTCACCTGCCGTGGAAAGTTCGAGAAGTTGCATTTTCGGACAACAAATGTCTTGTGGTGTCTCAGAACCGCTTCCTTTACCGGCTTGACTCTGAACTGAGCTGTCCCACAATAATTGATGGTGTTGGTGGGGGGGTTTTGGACCTTAGCGGGGGGCGTAATCACACTTTGGTTTTGAACGGGTATCAGGTTCCCCCTCTTCCCTACCGTGATTTACTTCAGGATGATGGGGGCGGGTGGTGTCGTTCAGTCGTCGACAGCGAGAGTGACGACGATAACGAGATTCAGAATATATTAAGAAGTGAAACGAATTTCAATCTCCAGCAATTAAGCAGCCGAAGGTGCGCCCAAAACGTCGATCCCCACAATGTCTTTCGAGTCTTGGTGTACGCGGAAAGCCTGTGTGAAATGGCACTGATAGAGTTCTGCCGACTCTTCATTCAACTAAACTTTGAGCAGATCCTAAGAGTCGTCAAGCGAGCAGACTTGGAATTAGTTAAGGAGTATAGCGAGTTGTTGAGAGGAGATGCGGATTCCGTTTGCGCCTACCTTGACTTAGAGAAGCTCGAGGTTGCCGGCCACAGCAAAGAGAAAACGAATCACCAACTCAAACCGCGCGAAGTTCTTTCTGCAGCCAACATCGCAAGTGCCGCCAACCTCTCTGGGAAAGGGGGGAAGATATTGAAGCAAAATAGTGCCAAATGTGACAAGAAACACATTCTCGACGCTGACAAGGACGAGGACAGGGACAAAGAGTCAGAGAAAGTTAAGTGCACCCTCCCTGCGACGGTACCACCTCCCTCCCCCACCTTCCTTTCTGTTACCAGTTCTCCGTCAGCTTCGCCTGTTTTATCGCCAAGTCTGGCCTCTAGCCCTTCATCCTCTCGTGCAATGTCGCCAATTTCGATCTCTCGCCCGTCATCGCCCCCTTCGCTTCTGGACATATGCAAGGAAGAGGAGAAAAGGGCTGCGACCGAAGCTGCCAAGAAAATTACTACCGGTCACTTTTGCGCCTCTGCTTACAACAGCAACAGCAGCACCAACATCCTCTCACTCGATCTTCTCATGGATAAAAACTTGAGCATGGGCAAAAAAAACAAGAACAAGAACAAGGACAAGAGCAAAGAAAAAACTGAAAAGAATATGGCCGTCATTTCTCCGTGGGAGAAGCAACAGGAGAAGGAAGGAAAAGAGAGCAGGCCTGATGACAGTAGAAGCGCTGTAAAAAGACTAAGCTTCGAGGAAATACTGAAGGAAGCAGAACTCAACCGTCGCCTCCAGGCCCCCATCGGCAGTGAAACTGGATCTAACAGATGGTTTTGCGAGTCACGGAAGCGTGCCGACAGCCTGGAGCAGATACAACTACAAGAGCAAGAACAAGCCGATATCCTCCAACAACAACTTGCAATTGAGCGAGAAATAGAGGAACAAAGGGATGCCATGAGGAACGTAGAGAGAGAGAATCATCCCAAACCCCAACATCGTCGAAATGGTCAACACCATCGCAATGGTCAACATCAACGGAAAGGGAAACAGCATCAAATATTGCAAGCTGATGCACAGGATCAGGGTGGGCAGCAAAAGCAACAGCAAAAGCAAAAGCAAAAGCAAAAGCAACAGCAACAGCAACAGCAACAGCAACATCAACAGCAACAGCAACAGCAACAACAACAACAACAACAACAACAACAGCAAGGTGCCAAGCAGAAACGAAAAAAACAACAGAGCAATGTGCAGAAGTCGGGGCGAAATTCGACGCCAAAAGCGAAACAAATGCAAGCAAATAATCTGCAAAATCCACAAGAAAAATGAAATTTTTCGCATAATTTTCGACGATGACCGAAGCCGCCAAGAAAGTGACCATAAACGAAAACAAGACGAAAACAAGATAAAAATAGGCAAGAAGAAGAATTTTAAGTGTGATTCTTGCTTCCCTCCCTCCTTCAACTTGACTGGAGCTTCCCTCCCTCCTTCAACTAGACTGGAGCAGCTCTTCGTGATGCACTGCATTTGCGATCCTGCGATAAAGGGGGGATATGCTTTTAGTCAATTTCTTGGGGATTTGATGCATGACTGCGTTTACAGTCCTGCAGATACGATTAGTGTCATTTTGGGGTTTGCCAACATTCTGCTGTGGACCATTGCAACCATCCCACAAATGCGGCAGAACTATTTGCGGAAGAATGTCGATGCGCTGGATGTGCGTTTTCTACTAATATGGCTGGTCGGAGACTCGATGAGTTTTCTTGGCTCTGTATTTACTGACCAAGTTCCTCTTATGCGTTACACTGGTTTCTTGTTCGCCCTCAATGATGTGGTTCTCTCGGCGCAGTATTTCTATTACACTCGAATATATTCTAGAGCGAAGAGTGAGACTGAACCCTTGCTTGTGCATAGAAGCAATACCCCGGGTAGCATGATCGGCGGAAGCAATACCCCGGGTAGCATGATCGGCGGAAGCAACACAATGGTCACCTCGATTGTTCTGATCGCTTGTTTCCTGCCTGCTGCTGCAGACTCGTTTTCTGCTTCTCCCCCCCTTTGCAACAGTCCTCCGAACGTTAGTGAGACGGTGAAAACCATTGGTATAATTATGAGTTGGTGCAGCAACTCGAGCTATGTGATAGCGCGTTTCCCGCAGATAATCAAGAATTCTCGTCGCAAATCTGTTGACGGCTTGAGCATGGAGTTGTTCATCATTGGGCTCATAGCAAATGTTTGCTATGGTTTTAGCATCGGCCTGCGAGTCCCCGCCCTTGACTCGAATTTTTTTTTGACAACATTCCCATTCATTGCTAGTGTTTGTTGTACGACGTGCACGGACACTTTCATTCTGTGTCAAGGTGAGCGAGCTGAAAGCAAAGAGCGTTCGGGAAGAAACGGCATGTAACTAACTAACAGTCAAACAAATTTTCGGTATTAGCGTGGTGGTACAGGAATAGAAAAAAATGAGCAGTAGAGGCGCGCAGATTATTTACCCGCAAACTCTTCTTCTATTCTATTCAACTCGCGTTTTAGCATTTATTTTCTGCATTATCTCACATCCTTTCCTGTAGTAGCGAGTACAAAAATTTGGCTTCCCAAATAGTTACTCCGTCGCTATCAGCTTCCATGTACTTCACTTCACCAGCCGAGCCGCTCCCGAGCACAAATGAGTCCATTCTTGTCCCTTTGTTCAGCTTCTCTGTGTCGAAACTAATTACAGAAGATGTGTGAAAGACGACCGTTTTCTCGACTTTGCTTGCAGAAATATTGAGCTTCGCAAAATCATTTTCCCAGTCTTCTCCTTCGACCTCCTCGACCTCGACAGGTAGGCCGCCTCTCACACAAAAAGGGATCGCCTCCTTCTCATCCATTCCCAGCAATGAACAAACGAAGGAAATGTTGACGTCGACATTCTTAGGCCCCAATGATTTATTGTAATGACGGAGGGTTTCAGCTCTGAGAGTAGGCATTGCCGGTGCAACACAACATCTACAGAAAATACCCCAACGGCCGCCTTCACGACTCAACAAAGAGAGCAACCTAAACATGTTGCAAGTCATCATTGCGGATACAATGCTAAGCGCGTGCCTTAGCTTTGGGAAACAGTTTTCGCCGCCCTCTTCCATGACGGGATATAGGCTCAAGACTGCGTTGTAACCGTCTCCGGAGTCGAGGTGCCCTCCCGAATTGTTGGCGTCTTCGCATACTACTGATGTCGCGTGCCGAAGAGCAGCGTAAGAGAGAAATTCATCGAGCAATTTTGTTGTTGAAGGCTCAAGCTCAACCGAGTTACTGCGTGCACTAAGCTGTGAGTTTGACGGTGTAGATTTTTCGATGACAAAAGCGCTTCGCAAAGTATTTCGATTTTGTAACAAAATGAATCCCCGATGTAGACGTCGCTCTATATAGCCGGCGCTCTTTGGAAAAAATACTCACCCGCAACTAGAGATATTCTTATAACAGCTCTGCAACATGCTCAAAGTGCTCATAATGGCTTGGTCGTTGAACCGCTTCTGAAATTTACTTAAGGGAAGTTCGCAACATAAATAGCCCGCCAACAAATGGAAGCGGAACATCACTCCTAGAATTGTGAAGGTTTCCTCGCTCTCGACGCCGCATTGTGTTAAGTCCACACTGATCGCCCGCAGCCGGTCGCTAACAAACCCCACCGCCGCTGCAACTGTGTGCTGCTCCTGACAAAAATCGTACACACCCTCAAGCCTCCGACGACAAAAAACTGATCCTGTCAGGTGCATAACCGTGGCATGTAGGTCGGAGATACTCCGACTAGATTCATCGTTGCCATAGCTACGAACCCCGCCGCCCGCAGCGCTCCTGCGGTATTTCTTAACAGCCAGGCGCGGATCTGCCACTCTTTGGGAGTTTCTGGATGCCAAAGAAGAGGTGGCAAGGGTGGACTCAAACGAAGAGAGCTCAGCCTCTTCCTCGCGGGAAACGGACTCGTTTCTCGAGCACATCGTATTGGGAGGTGGCAAGTCTGGGAAGGGAACGATTTCAGGGAGAGAAAATGTTTTAATATTTGTTTTTGGTTGTTCCTTCTCACATTGCTGCAGCTGATTTTGATCCTAATCTTTGATAAACAAAGTCGTCATCAAATGTATGAAGGTTTCTAATCCAATC
>ERZ651776.1430-NODE-1430-length-28509-cov-8.323298_pt1 | contig 28509 bp, 34 predicted proteins | sample MGYA00514761_ERZ651776 | MGnify/ENA metagenome assembly ERZ651776 | reverse complement strand
GTAGATCGATTATCTGAAACAGCAAAAAAATTTGGATTAGGAAAAAGAGTTTTAAAAGATTTTGCTGAAGAAAGATCAGGAGTAGTCCCTAACACTAAATGGAAGAAAAAGTTCATTGGTCAAAATTGGTATTTAGGAGAAACATTACACTCTGGAATTGGTCAGGGATATTTTCAAAGCACACCTATACAAATGTGTTTAATGACTGCTCAAATTGCAAATGGAGGATTTGAAATTAAACCAAGAATTTTAACAAATGAAAAAAATAACAATCTTAGAGATTATTTGAAATTTAAAAATGAAAATCCCAATCAACCTTTACCTGCAGACCTGCTTGTTGCTAACTTTGATTTAAATCCACTTTTTAAAAATCAAGAAAATATAAATTTAATTAAAGATGCAATGTTCGCTTCATCTAATGAGCCAGGTGGAACTTCATACAGACATCGATTTGAAAATCCTAAATTTACTTTTGCTGGTAAAACAGGTTCATCTCAAATTAAAAGATTCACTGAGGCTCAACGTCAAGCCGAAGTTAAACAAATTGATTTAGATTACAAAGATAGAGATCATGCTCTTTTCATCGCATTTGCTCCCTATAATGATCCAAAATATGCAATTAGTGTTGTTGTAGAACATGGCGGGTCTGGGGGAAAAGCTGCTGCCCCCATAGCAAAAAAAGTTATTAAAAAAGTTTTAGAACGACATGAATTAAGAGAGAAAATAAATTATCCAACAGTAGGAAATATTTAATGTTACAACCACGATCTATTCAATCAAACTTAAGTTTAAGAGATAAACTTTTTTCAATTGATTATATTCTAGTTGTTTCAATTTTGATTCTTGGAATAATTAGTATGTTTGCCATGTATTCAACAGATGGTGGTCAATTTAAATATCACACTAATAGCCATATATTACGTTTTTTTGTTTTTTTTCTACTTCCACCCTTTAATTCGTTAGCACATTCCCCATAATACTTTTCGACCATAGTTAATTTATATGTTTGTAATTTAAAATCAGGAATAAGTAAACATAATTTTAATAAATCTATTATATCGCTCTCAGTTAGTTCTTCATAGTGTTTCATTATAAATGTATTAAATTGATTAAATACTTGATTATATCTAGGTGATAGTGTAAAACATTTATACTCATCAAATGAAATTACTGCGCTACTTTTAAAATCGTGTGTATCTATTAATGATTCATTTATGGTAATATATTTTCCGTCATTATCTAATATTTCAGAATTTACGGATGGTATAGGATGTTCTGGATTGTCGACTTCACCATTAGATTTTATACCTTTATTAATAATATGGGGTGTTATAAATCTATTAACTGAATTAAATTTGTTAATAATATCTGGAATATCTCCGACCCAATTATAATCATTTATAGCATTGTTATATGTTGTATATTGTTCAGAATCGTAAAATTGTTTTAATATAGGTAAATCTTGATCTTGTAATTTATCTGTATCTATTATATCACCTTCTATTCTTAAATATACTACACCAAACCCCGATTTAGTTTCATTATCTATATAATAACGTATGTTCTCTCTAATTATACAACTAATAAAATGAAACGGACCAAGTAGTCTAAACCATATAACTGTTATACCTGCTTGTTTTAATATAGTGCATATATATTCAGAATTTAAACAACCTTGTTTTACGGATTTACTAACAAAAAAACTATATTTAGAAAGTATTTTTTCTAATTCTGGGTCAAAAAAATCTTTATAACTATTACTATTAAGACTATAGAGTAAAGGCATCTTATAAACGTTTGGCATTTTATATAATATATATATATATATATTTATATTTTAATCTCATTTTAAATCTTCAAGGGTATAAAAATCTTTAATAAATATATGGAATGTAGCATTTGCTTGGATAATATCACTAGAAAAAGAAAGTTACTACCTTGTAATCATACTTTTCATTATAAATGTATAAATAAATGGTTCAAGAATTTACATAGATGTCCTTTATGTTTACAATTTACCAGAAAAAAATATAAAGTTACACATATAAACGCTCTTAGTTTTTTATTTTTTACTAAGACTATTTTTTTTCATAATAAACATTTAGTATTTGGTAAAAAAATAATTAAATATAACCATATAATTAGAATAAGAATAGTAAAGAATATAGTGTGTTTTGAAACGATACACAAAGGTTCTTATTTAGTATCTACTTATAAAAAAAGTACAGCTAATGAAATATTTCAACAAATGAAACAAAATATCGAAGCTAAAACTAAAATGCGAAGAAATATTTCACAAGTTAGTATTGTTTAACATTATTTAGGTTTTGCCAAGAAACACTAACTGGTCCAACTGGAACGGCATCTACTGGCTCTAATGCTTCTTGTATGTATTCATTAGAAGCATTTGGTAATCCGTGTTCTTTGAATGGCATAGGAACACAAGGTCTATGAAGGTCTTTGGCTAATTGTTTGGTATCTGTGCCAAAATAATAAGGAGTAATGACATTTGCTTGTGGGTCTTGACATAACCATTCCCAACGGTTCCATCCGGTACCACGTAAATTACAAGGTGGATTAGAAAGTAAAGTATATTCGGTTTTAACTACATCACACTCACGTGGGTGATATTTTTCGGTTTCGGTACAAAGATTACCTTCTTTATCTTCTTGTGGAATATATTTTTCGGCTGGATTATTACTTAATTTTCTAGTAATATTAAGTAATTCACTATCAACATCAATCATAACATTTTTACTATCTGTGCTAACACCACCTCTTTGTAATCTATAACTTGGATCTTTAACAAAACATTCTTCACATTGTTGTGGAGTTCCTAATTGATAATTAAGTGGTCCTACGGATTCAGCTAAAGAATGTTTATATGTATTGGGGTCATATCTTAATCTATTTGAACTCATATAAATTAAGAAAATATTTTATTTTTTATTTATTGGCAATTACAGTTTTTATTTTGGCAAGCACGTACTTGTTGAATGTTATTTCCACAATGGTTGCCTTGAACCGGTCCAGGAAGTGGTATAGGACTATAGTCAATAGTTTGACAATTGGGTAAGTGAACTAATTCAGTGTTAATATTTCTTCCAATTGTTGAAAAATTGGGTTGAATTGGAATACTTTTACGCTGACAGCTATTTGGGTCTTCTGAAACAGCACAACGATTTAAATATTTTTTACAAGGGCAATTGGAAGCTTTTCTTGTAATTCCCATTAGGTCGGTTTCAAGGTCAACTATATTGCCTTGCACTTGACTAACATTTGCTCCACCAACTAAGCCTAATTGATGACGACATTTTTGTGGATTTTCCATTCTTACTGGGTCTAATACATAATCCAATACACCGACACTTTCATTATTTTGTTGAGCTGTAGCACAACTATCATAAATTAAACGATTAAAACTCATATATAATAGAAAAGAGAAAATAAAAAATTATTTTTGCATATATTTTTTTTTGTTTAAAAGCTCTCGCTTAACAATATCGTTTGACTGACAATTTGAAAAATAATCAATATCCTTAACAATATTTCTTGTGGAAATGCCTCCACGAATCCAAGAATGTCCCCATTCTCCATCATTATCTTCTGGAATAATATGGTATGTATTTTGAACGTGTTCTTTGAGGGTTGGAACTAAAGGTGTGAATTGATTTTCGAGAAAAACTCCAGCTAATGATGAACATTGTCTTTTTTGTCTTGTTGTTTCAGGTGAATTCAAATAAGATTCGTCATCGACAAAATGTTTTCCTTTACCTAAATAGGGCATTGTTTTAAATGGGCGTTCAAATAATTGTTTTTGGTGTTTCTTTTCACTTTTTACTTTACTAAATGTAGCATCACTATCTGCGTCAATATTATCTTGACTTTTTCCTTGATAAGCACCGAAATTAACGGTTACACTACTTGTGGCATTTTCGACTAAATTATCTTTATCATTATTATTAAAATCACTTAATATATATTGTCCCGAACCTTTACTTTGTGCAATTTCAAAATTAACGTAATCGTCATCTTGTCTAATACTTGTTAAGTCATTGACAGTGAATGGTCTATGTGGCATATATGCACTTTCAGGTTTGTTATCAACTAGGTCAATTTTATTATCAAAATATTTATTACAACTAGACATTATAATATAAAAATATATTATTTTTTTGATGGTTCATAACACCAATTCATAAATTTCTTTCTGGATTCCGAATCAAATGTATTTGGAACTTTATACATTTGTCTAAGGCTCATTTTATCATCGTACATATTATCTTGTTCATTAAAAGTGTCTTTTTTTAAAAGTTCTTGAAATTGTGTTTCATATGTATCTTTTGGAGCATCTTCGGTTTTTTTATTTCCTATATCAACTACACTTACATTTCCGAATAAATTATCTGGTGTTGGTTTAATTTGTTCATTTTCAGGTGGTTCATATATAGGTTGTGATAATTCCTTTGTATTAGTTTCAGAAGTATTTTCATTTTTATTTTTAATGGTTTCTTCATCTTTATTAATGTGTATAATATAGGTTAAAATGGCCCCACATATAACTATAAATATATAGTTAGAGTTCCCTGTGATTAATATTAATATAAGTGATAAATACATACAAAATCGCATAATTGCGTTTAATTTTTCCGATGTATTCATTTCTTTCACAGGAATAAAATCTTGTAAATAATCTTGATTTACCAAAATAGAAATATCATCAAACCAAAACTGCTGTTTATTCATTATAATATATAGTTATAATTATTTTTTTCTTTCTTCTAATTTGCGTCTTAGTTTTTCTTGTGTTGGATTCAGCGCTACTGGTGCTACTTCCGCTAAACTACCCATTAAATCACCTAACCCAGAATTCTGTAAATTTCCCATCATATTTTGTGCGTCTTGAAGAAGATTTTCGTGGTTAAATTCTCCACTGTCTACTTTATTTTTAATTGTGCTACCTATTTTTTCAAATAAATTCATAAAATTCATTGAATTATCACCACTCATAAAGTTTTTCATTAAATCTGCTGGATTCGCATTTTCATCTAAATTTCCTAGAAATTCTTGGGGATTAAATTCTTCAGAAAGTTCGGATGCCAATTTTCCTATAGAACTATTTTTAAGAAAGTCTTCATTAAATGGACCTGTTGCGCCTTCTTCCACCTTATTGAGGTTTTCCATCATCTTTTTAATGGCTTCATCTTGAGCAGAATCTCCTTCATTTAAATTTTCAAGAAGTTCTTTCACTTTATTAGATGTACTAACAATAGTATCTCCTAGAACAAATAATGTTTGAAGATATTCCCAAATTTTATTCTTATTTGTTTGACTTAATTCTTCACTTTGCCACAAAACATTAAAATCTACATTCTTTAATACACATAGTGTCTCATTAAAAATACTATCGTCTTTATTTGCGATTTGATTCTTATAGTCTTTCATTTTTATCATAAAACGTTTTACGTATTTATCATCATTACATTTATCATTATCTAATAAAGGTTTGTAATATGTTTCTAATACATCGTGGTATTCACTAAAAGTAGTCATTATGTTTTGAACAAATAATTTTAAATAATGATTAAAGTGTTCTATATTGGTTTTTTCGTCCATTATAGAATAATTAATTAAAAAAAAAAGAATTATATACCGCATAATTATATCTTATCACTTAATATACTAAGGGTCTGAAGATATTTCCAAATTTTCTCCTTGTTTTCATCTGATAGTTTCAACCAACACGATTTGATTTTTTCTATAAATTTTACAATTTCATTGTCTTCTTGAACTTCTTGAATATCGCTATAGTCATTTTGTATAAAGAAACCTTCATCTTTAGTATTAATTTTTTCTCTATAAACAGCACTATAATCTTTATATACTTGGGCCGGTTTTCTCGGATTAAATGTATCTAATAATTTAGCACCTTTTTTATATTTTTTAAAGTCAGGATCATTTGGAAATACTAGTATACAATCTTCCAATAAACTTAAAAAAACGTTATTAAAAGCCTTATAAACAGACATTAGTATTATTTATAATAGATTATTTATTTTATTTTTTAACTCAATTATTTTATACATTCTTAATTCCTGACATATCTAAAGACCTTTCCTTTTCTAAATCTTCCATAGTGCGTTTTTTGAAATCTTCTTCATTTAATTGCTTAACTGAAAAATCATAATTTATAGAGGCAAATCCATTACCACCATCAAAATTATCGGCTTGACTATCATCTTCTATATATGAAAACCCTGAAGCACCGCTTGCGCCAAAGGAAGAATCCCAATCTCCTATACTATTTTGTTGTTCACTGGGTTTAAATTTATTAATGTATTTCTCTATGCTTTCATCGACTAATATAGTTTTATTTTCATTTAGATAGATTGTGGGGACGGCTTCTAAAAATGGTGGTAATTGTATATTTTCATCATCTACACAAACACTTATCATTTTGGGTAATTGACCATATGTATCTAATTGGGATCTTACTTCTTTACTGTAATCACAATATTCACTATAAAAAAATATATCTTTATTCATTTTCTAATATTAAAAAAAAATATATTAATATTGCCTTTTTAACCTAATAAATAAATTTGAATTTAATTTAAAAAAAAATTATATTTTATAACTATAATCAATCATGGCTTCATTAACAAATCTTAAAAAGACCATTGACACATTGAAAATGAACATCAATAATGTTGATGTGAGTTTCGTTAATGCTTTAAGAAGAGTAATTTTATCCGATATTGAAACTGTCGCATTTAATACCGATGAATATCTCAATTCAGATTTGAAAATACTTACTAATACCACTCCTCTTCATAATGAATTTATATTACACAGACTCGGTTTAATCCCGATTAATATTACCGATACTGGTGATTTTAATACGTCCAAGTATAAATTTATTCTTAATAAAGAAAATACTACAAATGATATTATTAGTGTTACTACTGAAGATTTTGAAGTATATGATACAGAAACAAATACACGATTAGATACAACAGAGTTCTTTCCGGTTGATAACATCACTGGCGAATATATATTACTATTGAAACTAAAGCCAAGTATATCATTCCAAAAAGCCGGCGAAAAAATACATATTGAAGGAAAAGCCAGTAAATCTACTGGTAGTAAAAATGCTAGATTTAGTCCTGCGTCTTGTGTTATTCATACGTATGTTTTCGATGAAGTAAAATTCAATGATGCTATTAAAGAAAAAAATATTACAAACATAGAACGTTTTAAAATAGAAGAAGGTGAGAGATATTTCAAAACAAATGAAAATGATGAACCTAGTGAATTCAACTTTACCATTGAAAGTGTTGGGATCTATGAACCTGAAATAATCTTCAAGAACAGTCTAAATGTATTAGCTAAAAAAATCCTTAATCTTAAAAACAACGTTTCGAGGATTATTGAAGAAAATGCTGTTATTGAAACTGTTTCTGTTATACAATCTTTGGAAACAATGGAAGCATTTACTATAGTAGTAGAAAATGAAACCCATACACTTGGAAATCTCATTCAAAGTTATCTTAGCCTACATCCCGATATAAATTTCTGTGCCTATAGAAATCCACATCCACTAATTGAAAAAATAGAATTTAAAATACAAACAAAAGATAATGAATTGGGCACTCTAAATCGTGCTCTGAAAGATACTATTAATGTGTTAATTGATACAATTAATAATTTTAATAAAGTTAATAATGATAAATTTAAAATTAAAGCCAATTAATTAATTAAGGTTCTGGTACTGCTTCGGCATTAGAAGATTGTTCTTCGGCATTATTATTTTTTCTATATTTATAGTTAATACAAAATACCAACTGGGCTGGTTCTAATGTATTAAGATATTTCATTACTCTATCAAATGTAATTGGAGCATTTGTAGATTTATACATACCGTGAAGATGAAAGCAATGTGGTCTCAATGGAAACTCAATGTCATTAATATCCTTAGTTGTTTTTTTTACGTGATAAGCAATATAGCTTCTATGTAATGATTTTGTTAATTCGACAAATTCCTTATTGTAACTATTAAATAATTCACGAAATTCTGGGTAAAATGTTAAATATTCGGATTTATTTCTCTGTTTAATCAAATCGAAATATAAATATTTCATATTTTTCGTATTTCCTCGTAATTGTCTAGCATAATTGTAATTAGGATTTCTTACTTTTGTTCTATAAATACCGTTCTTAATAACAAGTCCTTGAAATTCGAAACTCTGTTTTTCAATAAAAGATAGTAATTCTTCCATATTTAAAAAGTCGTACTTTTGTGGAATACTGATTTGTAATTCAGTAGCAATTTCTTCGAGATCAAGACTTTCCACTTCATTATTTTCATTCACTGAACCAACAAATACCAATGATACTTTAGGTTCTGTATAACACGTTACAATACGGTTTTCTGGATGTTGGAGAACAAAACTATAAAAATAGTTCTGATTTAATTTATTGAAATCTAATTGGTTCGATTCAGCAAATAATTCACTAAAATGTCTTCGAGAATACCATCGACATTTAGCACCAATACTACTGCGTGTAGATATATGCCAATCACCATTATAATACCATAGATTTATCATTGTTCCATCAATAAATTCTTCAATCGTACAGCCTTCAAAATTGTAAGTACTGAAAAATTTATTAAGATCCATAGATTTCATAGGAGGCATACATATAATTTTATTGCTGGGTTGTTCCAAAATGAGACCTCTACATTTTTGTGAGATTTCATCATTCATATTTGTTTCATTTTTTTTATATTTAACAAGGCGAAGATTTAACTCTTCGTAGTCCTTAAAGAAAAGATTAAGATTTTCAAATGTTTTGGTATCCATTTTTTATATTGACTTACTAAATTTAATTCTAATAATGTTTAAGTATCCATAAAAAATATGTTTGTAATTTATAAATGTCTGTTTTAGAGGATTTCGGTAATTTATCCATAGATAGTAGTGAGCCACAAGTTATACAATTAGGAAGTGGACCAGATGAATATTCCGATTCGGAAAATGAGGATGATTACACGTTCACCATTCCCGAATTGAAAGATAGCGACGCATTAGAAGAAGAAGAACCCGAGGTTACTTTCGAAAAAAAAGATGATTCTGAAGAAGAAAGTTCAGATGAAGAACTTATTATTGACCCAGAAAAAACAGAAAAAATAGAAATAATACAAAATACTACCAGTGAGCCCTCTCAAACATTTGACGAAACACAACAAGAAGAAATTATTGAAGATTTCGAATATGAAGAAACACCAGAAAATATTATTGTTGTCGAAGAAGCCCTCATACCTGAAGATAAAGTTATCGCCACCGACAAACAACAACGAGATGACCTACTCAATCAAATGATTAAAAATACTCAAAATATTGATAGTTCCATCATTAAACACCAAAAGAAAATACTTAGAAATTTCGAATTATTGAAAAAGGTTCATTCTGTATATGATGAAAATAATGATATTTTAGGAGCAAGCCTAAAAGGCGACACATATAAACCCATAAACCGTATTCTAAATAGCAAACTTTTTTTTCCAATTGTGAATGAGATCAAAACTGTTTTCAGTGGAAATACTGATGATGATGATATTCAAGAGGAATTAGATGATGATACCGAAGTCTCATTTGAGACCACTATGTCAAAATATAATATGATCGAAAACAGTTATATAACTGGTGAAAAAAGATTGAATTATTCATTTTATAATCACATTAATGAACTCTATAAACTTTTGGATAATTATGATGAAATACAACCTGGTTTCAATGAAACACTGACTACTGATAAAGAAGTATATAGTAATACATTCACAGAAGAACTTATGACTTATGGTGGCAAATTACCAGATATAAATAAACATCGTCTTAATGGACCGATTGATTTTGCTAGAACACCCGGTAATACTATATCAGTAATTGGTTATTTACAAAAACCTAAAACCGAAACAATAATGAAAACATTATATAAATCAAATGGTAAATTACACGAAATTATAGAAAATAACAATAACCATCATAATTTTGTTTTTAAAAATTCTAAATTAAATAAAGAAGCAATAAATAAACATACTATTAGGGGAGAATTACAACTAGGGGATAATGTGTTTATATGTAATACCGAAGAAACAGGTATTATTACCAATATAAAAGAAAATGACAAAATAGTGGTAAATAACAAAGATTATGATATACAAGATGTTTCACTTATACCGTGTAATAGTTTAGATAATTTGAATGCTTTCATATTTAATAATGTGGAAAGCAAAAACAAAATAGATTATTTGGATATAATTACACCAAGTGTAAGAAATATTGTTGATAGTTTTGAATCCGAGAATACTAAAACCATATTAGATTTGGTTCATTTTCTTGATAAATACAATTTATACTTGGACGATATTTCATATAATAACATCAAGTCAATATTGAATACTATTCAAGATAATAATAATAAAACCAAAAAATATCGTACAAACTATGAGAAATATACACAAACTTCCTATAAACCAAAAAGAAGTAATTTTCAATTTATGAATAACAAAATTTTAGATGAACTAAAAGGATTTTATGGAGAATATCCACTATTTAATGATACCAAAGATAGTGAAGAAAATCGTTTTAATTTTATAACGAAACAAGTAGATAATGGATTATTATTTTTCAAAACAATGATAAAAAAGATAGAAGATATATTACGCGATTCGAAAGAAAGACGTATTAATAATTTAAATAATGTATTGAATAACCTATTTTCCAAGGAACAAGACCTTAAACTAACACAAGAATCATATAAAACCAATAATCAAGTATGTTATAATAAACGTATAGTAAAGGTGTATTATAGTTTACAAGACCTGGAAGACGATAATAATAAAGAAATAACGATTGATTACGATAAAATGATTCATGGTACAGATGAAAAAGATGTTACTCCAGGACATTATTGTGTATTAGTATATCCCGACAATACGAAAAAATTATATACTAGAAAAGAATCATCGGTTTGGGAACAAGTTGAAGACATAGACGGCGATTTAGACGATGAACTTATGAATCAAATGAAAATATGTAATGAAGGATCAATAGGCAATAATGTGTGTAAATATAGCGAGAAACATAAGATGTGTTTGAGTATAGAATATTTGAATACAGAAAAGAAACTTGAGAATGTAAATAATGAAATAGAATATATTCGCGACAATTTAAATAAACTTGAAAATTTGGATGATTATATTTTTAAAAGTGAAAACTTAATAACTAATTTAAAAAAAGACCTAGAACTCGAATTTGCTCGTAAAGTTCGTGTTGAAAATCACTTTGCTAAATTAAATATAAAAGTCAATGAAACAGTAGACGAATTATATGAAGATTTCTATAATAAAATAGATAAATACTTAGAAAATATTTCAGCATTATCTCAAGTTGATTATTATAAAGGTCTATCGATTTTATTAAAGAAATATGGTCGCAAGGCATTCGAAGACGAAAATGAAAGCAACACGTATTGTGTATTGGGTGATAAAATATTAGCGTGTAATCATCATAAACTATTTATTGAATATCATAATAATAACATAAATTCCACAGAACTAAGAGAACAAGTAATAGCTAGATATGGGGTCGAACACGAAGGTTATGTATGGTGTAATAATTGTGGTCAAGAAATGGATATGGCCGAATATGAAACTATAGAAGGATTTGCTGAAAGTGGAAGTAGAATTGTTACCCACGAAGTTATTGCGGAAGGTTCCAAAGAACCGAGTGAGGGTTCTTCTAGTGAATTAATAGGTGTTTTACAAAATATGCTTTTAAAGGGTAATGAAAAATCCATTAAAAATTCAGAAACAAATAACATAAGTTTACTAAAAATTGTTGAAGTTATTACCGAAACTATGGGTGTTAAATTAAAAAATGAAGACCTTATTAACGTTTTACAGCAAAGTGAAATTATTTGTAAAGTTCATATACGTTCAAAGGGACAATATATGGAAGCGGCTAAACGTTCAAAAAGAAAAGTAAGTGATAAAATGTTAGAAGTCGCTTACTCTAATTTCTATAATAGAAACGCTATTTTACACACAAGTGCGGTGTTATTTATGATACTACAAACAAGTATTCCATCCTACGACAATTTTAGAAATCATAAGAAATGTAATCCAAGTTTGAAGGGATATCCATTAGATAGCGCAAATAAACAACTCGGTCTTGATTATATTTCGTGTATATTGGATAATTTAAGACAAAGTGGTAATGAATGGCTTTATATTCAAAAGATAAATATAAAAGAACAATTGACTAAAATCATAACTATGCTTTTGAAGGAAGATACCTATATGTATTTATATGAAAAGAAGACCTTGTATAATAAAACAAATGAATTACAAAAAGAAATTTCAACACAAACAAATTGGGACTACTTTAAACCACCCCTTAACGAATTAAATATCAAAGAAGAAAATATTACAATAACTAATTTAACTATCAATAACATACATCGTAAAGAAACGCAACTATCAATAAAATTTATGGAATTACTAAATAAGATAATAGCAGAACACGGTTCTATAGAAAATGATAAATATATTCCCACGCCTATTGATAATTTCTGTTGTCTCGAACAATTGAATGATAATAATGGTAAGTATCTAAATTACTTTATCAAAAAGGATAGTAAAATTCGTATTATTTTTAATAATTTAAAAAAAATTAATGATGCGAAAAACAAGCTAAAACTATCAAGTATTAAAGTTACCATTAAACCCAACCCAAAGAAAAAAATAGAATCCTATGCTAATATACTTTTTGATGAAAGTAATATAACCGATACTGTAATAGAAGACTTCTTTAATAGTTATATTGATGATGGGCCACATAAAGGGCAAAAATATATATTTGATGACTATGACATTTGTCAACTAACTGGTTTAAATAAAGAAGAAATAGTATCAAAAAAACATACCAAGGCTGATTTTATGGATTTGTATAATTATATTAAAACATTAAATCGTGTAAATATTAATAATAAAACCGAGGCGTATTCAAGCCTTCAGTTTCAATTATATATGGAGAAAAATGCGACATTACTTAATAATAAATTTCTTTCCGAATTCATAGCTAATATATCAAAAAAGAAAACCGAGGAAAATATAAAAGAACTTGTCGATGAAATTAAATATGAAAAAAAGGAACTAATCGAGTTATTAGATAATAAGATAACTATTAATAAAGATGAGTTAAAAGGTTTTCTGGATAATTTAGGAGAATTAAACCTAAATTACGTTAATAATAAAGAGAAATATGGCGAAACTGTCGCAAATACCGAATTCTTTAGTCGTAAAAGTCAATTAATACAAATGTATCTCATTCAAAATATTTTGATACCGATTGAAAGAATGTATAACGATTACTATTTGGAAGATATAGAATTACCTAGAAATTGGAAAATAAATGATGAAGATATGGTTTCAAAAGTTCAAGATATATTACTTAATGATTATGAAATAAATGAAAAATATGATTACGTAACAAAGGACAAATTAGATTCTATTTTACTAACTTTAAAAACTTCTACTAAAAATATTGAAAAGATTAAAGGCACTAAGTTAGTCGGATATTTACTTGAATATGTGTTTATCAAAACAATTCATACCATTTGTATTAATGAAAGTGATGATATTGATATAAATAAAGAAATCGAAGAATTACAAGATGAACCAATGGAAGACCTTGATATTACTCGGGAACTAGAGAAAAAACAATATACTACACTCAAACTTATATATGATTTGTTAATTAACATAAGTAATAAGCAATCATTTGTCGATAAACATACCAAAGATTATATCCAAAGTGTTATTGAACAAAAAGCGGAAAATGACAAAGAATCTAACTTGAAGTTTATACAGGAACTCGATAAAGAAACATGGAGTAGTCTTAAGAATATGATTGCGTTGGGTATGGATACTTGGAAAAATCTTTCTAATAAGAATCGTGATATATATGCTCCAGATAGCTTACAACAAAATAGCGAAGATTTACTAGACACTGAAGAAGAAACCAGTAGTATGCTTCAAAATCAAGCACACAATGAATTGGGTTCTAATTATTCTTCCGAAGAATATCAGTCTTGGTTAGATAATAGAAACCATAATCAACGTGAAGACCGATTGGCTTATGAAGAACGAGATATCATGCCTGATGACGACGAATAAATCAGAGAATATTTATGAATAATTATGTATAATTATTATAAATGATAATAGTAATCCTATTAATAACACTATTTCTATTATTAGTAATTACAAATACTAACGAACATTTTGAATTAGAAGACAATAATTATAGCATCATTAAACCATATACGAAGAATTATTCTTATTATGGTTTAAAAATAGAAGTAGAACCAAGCGAGTTTATAACTATATTAAGTGACCTAAAAAAGGAAACCGAGACTAATAGACAGTCGTCATCAAATAATGAATTCATTAAAAACACACCAAATATATTAGATAGCGACTATATAAATACCAGAAAATGGATAGTTGATTCTATATCAAATACTGTTTTAAGCTCGCCTAAATTTAAATTATTACAAAATGAATTACACTATGAAGTAATACACCAAGAACTTAAGAGTTTTGAAACTAATGAAGACGAGTCCGTAAAAAAATATATATTTGTTTTAACGCTACATCGTAAAAATGCTGATATTGGATTCATCATATATTTTGATATTAGTAATTATATCAACCAAAACATATTTACTATCAATAATTTTAAACTATTAGGGACACCTATAGAAGACGAAATAAGATTTGGTAAATTAACTAACCATAGTAAGAACCACCAAGAAGCGTGTTCAATGAGTCATCCTTCTTATGATTGTAATAGTTTAATGTCATATGACGAAAATTATATTGAAAATGAAATGGAATTTCTTGATAATGTAAAAATAGAACAAGCACGTAGTAAAGAAGAAGAACTTTATAAATGTTTTGGTAAAGACGCTTCAAATGAAATAGAATGTATATCAAGAATATATGACCAAACTGAAACAGATGGGAAAGCCGAAATTGTTATGACTAATAATAAGGGAATATGGGCGAAATCCAAATGTACAATAGACGAAGAATGTCCCTATTATTTAGCTAATCAGAATTACACTAATACCCGTGGTGGTTGTGTAGATGGAAAATGTGAAATGCCTTTAAATGTCGATGCTTTAACACCAACCATACCAAATCCAAATAAGATGCCTCTTTGCCATAACTGTAATAAAACAAATTGTGAAGGTCTTGATTGTTTTAACTGTTGTAAAGATCAAGAAAATACGGGTTTGTATCCAGGATTATCTAGTCCTGATTATGCTTTTGATGGTGATATAGAACATCGGCTTGACCAGAAAGACAAATTTGAAAGGAATGGTTATTCACCATATAAATTCAGTTTCTAAGCCTGGTATTTTCTTATATTTCCAATAATAATTCTTTTTATTTAAATGAGGTAATAAATTACACGTATTTTTATCTCCTTGAAAATCACAATTAGTATTCTTATCAATATTTATGAAACTACGTTCAGTGTAATATTCGTAGGAACCTTTATGATAGTTTATATTTTTATTGACATAAAACATTTCTAATGGTTTGAACTTATTCAAATATGAGCCATTATTGGTATCTATGTAATTAAAATCTTGACTATTTGTATTTTCTAAATTAACTGTGGTTTTAAATAAATCACTTTGAGTATCCATTACATTTTTTAAATATTCCAAATTATCAAATATATTTTTAGTAATAGTATATACAACATCTTTTTTTATATTTTTCCTACAAACTAGCATACATCGTGTCGATAAAGTTTCAATATCTGTTGTATCAATATTTTCAATAATATTTTCTTGTGTTTTGATATTCCGTTTTTTCAATATATTACCATTAAGCTGATTGAATAGTTTTATTTCGGGTTCATCAAATGGTAGGAATTTTATTGGTAGTAATTGTGAAATATTGACAATATACGACAATTTAGGTCCAGATATATAAAACAAGGCATCTAATTTATTTTTAAGAAATAAATTGAAATTTGTATTTATATCTTCAGTAATATAATAAAGCGTATTTGGTTCATTTTTTATGGGTGAATTTAATTCGGTTTTAACTAATTTTATTTTGAATAATTCGCATATTTTTTTAAACATTTTCAATTCTGCGTCATTAGTAGTCCCTATAATATAATTTTCACCTTTTACAGTGAAACCATTTTTTAAATCGCTAATTTTATTGATTGGAGACGATTTTGCCACAACCATCATATATAATTCATCGTATAAAGCACATACGAATTCAATATTATTTTTTTTTGTTTTATAATCATTAAGACCTAATGTGTATTCGTATAGTATATTTTCTTGACATAACGCGAAATCCAATTTACCTTTATTAAGTAATTCCAAATTTTCGTGTGTACCTTGTGTTAATTTATTACCTATCTTTTCGTTAGTTATATTTTCAATGGCATTTGCAAAGTGGAAATACGGCGTATCAATTTCACTTGACCCAATAGTGTATTCTTTATATAGTGGTGTTTCTACAATTATACCTTTATTTGATATCAATGAATAATTATTAAAATCTTCAGGTTGTTCTTCCAAATTGTCATTTAAATATTTATTAGTTATATCGTTATATTTGTAATATAGAATAGACACTAATATTATTATTAGTAATAAATAAATCATAATTAATATAATATAATAATTAATATAAAATTAATATATTTATAATATTAATTTTATATTAATTATACTATATGGACAATACGAGTGGTGTTAAGACTGCAATATTACTTTACTTACTACTTGTAGGATGCTTAATATATTTGAGACCTAGTTTTTTATTCACAGAAGACGGTGATATAAAGAAATACGGAAATAAGGCTAATCAAACTATGACTCCGTTATGGTTAATTATGGGTGTGTTAGCATTAATATCATATATATTTGTATTAATTTACGTTGTATGATAATAATGTTATGTTGGTATTTTCGTTTTTATTCATATAAATATCTACAATAAAATCATTGTGTTCGTAATTATTATCTAGTAAAAGAAGTTCATTGAATTTTTTTTTTATAAAGTTTAGTTTGGATACGTGTGTAAATTCTATTTTTCTTTTTTTAATTTCTTCGGCGAAAACTATTTTTAAATTATTTATCGAATCTTGGAAGGAACTTAGTACTAATATTGTTTTATTATTATTTAATCGAGATTCAATATAGGAAATTTTATTATTAGTATATTTAAATTTCGAAACAAAACTAAGAGAATTTTTCTTAATTTTTTGTCGACACAATGGACATTTATTTGATAAATACATATTTTTCAATAAACAATCCTTACAATAAACGTGATTACAATTTGTTATAGTTATTTTGTTTAATTCTATGTTATCTAAACATATCGAACATTTACGGGTTTTATCTTTGTGAATTGTATTAAATTCGTTTTTGGTTAAGAATTTGTTGTAAATATAATTGCCGGGATAACTATAGAAACTATCCATATGGTTTTTATTTATACCAATTTTAAATTTCTGTTCATATTTAGTTAGAGACAGTTTTTTAACTTTGACGGTTTTAGATTGATTATTTTGAGTAATAAACATGTTCAAAATATCGACATTATGTTTATTTGTGTAGTTAATATTACAATTACCAATAAAGTTTTGAAAAATTTCTTGATAATTATTCGCATTCAATCTATCACACACGTAAATATGTGTTTTAAAATTATAGTTTGCTATATTTGTATTATCAAAATTAATGATACAATCCCATTTAACTTGTGTATCACTACATAAGACATTATACGATACATTTAATTTATGAAACACATTTTCCAAATTTTTAGTGATTTTTTTATTAGAACATAATACTAAAATTTTCTTGTATTTTTCTAATCTTCCTTTGAAAAAATATATTTTTTTTATACCGTTTACTATATATCCATTTATCTTTACATTTATATAGTCAGTTTCTTTCAGTTTTTTCTTTATTAATTGTGAATCTAAGTCTATATAGTAATTATCGTATTCAATAATATTATTAGTATAAAACTTATATGTTTTAATTTTAGGTATATATGTGGAATTGTTATTGATAGTTGGTTTGTAATTTTCTTTCAATAAATAAATTAAATTTGTATCTAATTTAATATTTGACTTGTAATAATCCTCAATAAATATGTCTAAAAAAATATTCAATGTATTATCATTTTGAATACATGAAATTGTGTAATATTTTTTATTAATAGGTAAACATACCAGTTTTAGTAAAACATTATTTGTTTTGTCATAAATAGTGTTATTTATTACTTTTGTTTCTATACACGGATCTATTTCATGCGTAGAATGCAGTATTTTCATTTTATATAAATTTTTAATGTAATAATCTTTAAATATCCGTTAATATTAATGATAGTTTATGTATTAGGACTAATTTGCTTATTATTATTATTATTAATAATAAATAAAAAAACAGAAGGATTTATAGCACAGTCCAAACCATTTATATGGCTTTATTGGGAAAATAAACCAAATGTACTTGAACCTCCAAATTATATAAAAATGTGTCGTGAAAGTGTTTTGCTTCATTGTGAAAAGGATTTTAATGTAGTAATTTTAAATGAAACTACTGTTAAAACATATCTACCTGATTTGCGTGAAGATATTAATAAATTACAAATACCACAAAAAGCCGATTATATTAGATTAAAATTACTTGAAAAATATGGTGGAATATGGTTGGATAGTGATATAATAGTAATGAAAAGTTTAATGCCAATTATGAATAAAATGAAAAATAATATAGATTTTGTAGGTTTTGGTTGTCACTATAGAAATTGTAGAGACCTGGGAAAACCGAAACCAGCCAATTGGGTAATGGCTTCTAAACCAAATACTAAATTTATGAAAAAGTGTATAGAGGAATGCGAACGTGTATTAAACAAAAAAGGTAAAATTAAATACTTTGACTTGGGTCGCACTTTATTATGGAAAAAAATAAAAGATATTAAAACCGAAGATCCATCGTGGGATTATTATCACTATGATTCTAAATGTCTAGATAGAGATAGCAATTATAAGAAAATGCGAAACAACCGCCTTATTTCCGATGAATCCGTTGATAAAAAATGTATTAATGAAAGTCTATTTATACCGATCTATAATACGGCGCCTGGGTTTCCGGATTGGTTTAAGAATAAATCTAGACAAGAAATACTCGATGATAACATGTTAATATCTAAAATATTTAGAAAATGTTTATTTAAAAACAATTAAGAACGTTAAAGTATGCTTTTAGATATTCTAACCAGAAATAAAATAGTAAATTACGGCAACTATAGAAGTAAAAATAATAAAGAGTTGCCATTTTTTATTGACAACAATGAAATAGTAAGTTCCCACGGACTATTAAATCATTTTTCAAAATTACTCAATATTAAAATAAATCACCATTGCTTTGATGCTATTATGAGTTTTGATTTTGTGTCAGCAATCATATGTGGTAGTCTTAGCGCAAGTTTCAATATTCCAGGTTTGTATTATAAAGAAAAAAAAATAATTGGTTCACGATTACATAGAAATATTATGGTAATATCACTGAAAGAAACAAGAGAATTAAAAGAAAATATTGAATATGTCAAATCAATTGGTTTTAATGTAATCAAAGTCATTAATATTTTTGAAATTAAGGCCAATGAAGAATACTTAAATATAGTAAGTTATAAATCGTTGATTGATTATAAGGATATTGCCTATTTTTACCACCGTGATTATTCCAATTGCTTACTTAACAATATGGCTAAATTAGTTATTAGTAAGAGGAATACTTATTGTAAATATATGTCTAATGTTAAAGAAGCTATACAATACCCGTGTGTATATTTTGATGAAAATAATATTTCTTTGGTGGATAAACTGGAAAACACAGATATAATTAAGATTTTTTTTAAGATATACTCAATCGAACAACGGGATTTTTTCATAGAAATAAGTAAAATATATAAGAAAATAGATGTTATTATTATTCATAATAATTATGCTTTGAAACTATTACCAATTATAAAAAAAATAAAAAAGAAAATAGGTGTTATTATTTATTTTGAAAACAATGAAACCGAAGAATTAGATAACTATTTATTAGTTAATTACAACGAACAAATAATAGGAACACTAAATATAAGTAAAAATTATAATCATATTGTGAATTTTAGTAGGCACATTAAATTTATTTAATAGAACCCATTAAATAGTTTCTTCTTGAATAGAACCCATTAAATATTTTCTTCTTCTTCATTATTTCCATCTATTATTCTATAATCACTAGATTCCTGAAATACTCCCATAAGTATATTGTAAATGCTCAAAAATACTAAAAAAAGCCCAGAACCTAATGTATATTTATTTAAACATATGAAAAACATTCCAAAATTGAAAAGCATAAACCCACATAAATAGTAATATGAGTTTTTAATGTTAATTTTATTGGTAATTATGTCGCGTTTTATAATACAATAACAGTAAAAAGGCAGGAAACTTATTAGATATATAAACGCAAGAATATCCATATAATTCGTGTTTTTTGCTATAACTACAATGCTGGAAGCGAAATAAATAAGCATTGAAATTAAATTTAATAATCGATTAATACTTATGAGATCAAACATTATTAACTATTAACAATTATATCTCTAAATAATAAAATTATTATTTGTCTCTAAATACCATCAGTATTTGTCTCTAAATACCATCAGTATTTGTCTCTAAATACCATCAGTATTTGTCTCAGTGCTATGAACTATATTAATACGACATAATGGACACGTATTATTTGTAGTTAACCAATTATCTAAATTGCTATAAAGGAAAAAGTGTCCACATTGATTAATTTTTCTAATAATATCACCTTCATTAAAGTTCTCTCTACTAATACTACATATTTCAGTAGTATGTTCAGGGCCAGCAATTATTAGTGTTGTATTATCCATTATTTCTCTATGTGTCAATCTTATATTTTCAGGTGCTTCTGGTATTAATGAATTTATGTTGAGTAAACTACTAAGAATATTTGGTGTATTTGTCGTCGGAGCACTAAACGTGAATTCAAATGTTTCATCGGGATGAGTATGTGTAGTATTATTATTGGCAGGTGGAGCTGCGTGTTGATGTGCTGTATGGGGTTGATATGTTGGATGAGAAGCGGGTTGTTGTGGAAATGCGAAAGGATTATAATAATTACGTGGGATATATGGCATACGTGGTTGTCGTCCAAATTCTAAAACATTTGTGATATAATTTAACTTCATTAGTATGATGTCAAGTTTATTTTCTAAACGACTATTAGACATATTATATTGATATTTAAGGATGAATTATTTAAATGATTATAATAAGATGAATTATGATACTGGTGGTAAAAGTGGATTAGTCAATCTAGGAAACACGTGTTTTATGAATACGTGTATTCAATGTTTGGGCCATATAACTGTTTTACGAAACTATATATTAAGCAATACATTTGATGAAAATAATCAAAAAGTGTGTTATCAATTAAAAAGACTACTTGTTGGGTTATGGGAAAATGATTGTACCGTTAATCCAGTCAGTTTTCATAAAACTATAAAGCAAATAGCAAAGAAAGAAAAAGTAAATATAAATTTTACTAAAAATATACAAAATGATATCAATGAATTTATTATATTTTTAATAGAAATAATAGAAAAGGAATTAGATAATGATTTTATTAAAACCCATTTTTATGGAAATATGACTACAGTAATTTCAAATCTAGATCATAAAGAAGTTTCCAAAACTAAAAGTCTGTTTAATATTTTAAATGTTCCATTAAAATCTACTTTGAAAGAATGTTTGGATAGTCTAAAAGATGAAGAATTATTGGAAGGTGATAATAAGTGGTATAATGAAAAAACTAAACTATATCAAGATGCATATAAGAAATATATATACGATAAAATGCCTAATGAACTTATAGTTTCTTTTAATCGGTTTAATAACCTAGGAAACAAATTAAATAATGTAATCGATTTTCCAGTTGATATGATAATAATTAATGGGAAAAAATATTATTTGAAAAGTATAGGTAATCATTCTGGCAATATGTTTGGTGGACACTATTACGCGTATGTTAAACACGGAGGACAATGGTATAATTACAATGATTCAGGAGTTCAAAAAATGAATATAGATAATTTAGTTTCGTCTAATGCCTATGTATTATTTTATAGTTTGGACGAAAATTAATATATGTAATATTATATAATGAATACCATAGTGAGTTCGGTTCCTTTTTGGATAATTGCTGTATTGTTATTGTGTATTTTAGGTTTATTGGTTTATAGAGAAATAACCGACGATAATGAACAAAATAAAAAGAAAGTAAGTTATTTGAATATAGATGAAGTTATGAATAAAATAGTTCCAGAAACTCCAAGTCCAAATAATGTAGAAAACAATATTCCAGAAGAATCAAACGCAAATAATATTGACTATAGTGAATTAACATTTGAAGAAACTACAGATAATACAACACCCAAAGAATCAAAACCACAAGTTTTTAATTTGTCTGAAAATGTTTATACATATGACGACGCTAAAATCGCCTGTAAAGCGGTTGGTGCTGAAATGGCAAGTTTAGATCAATTGTCACACGCCCATAAAGCAGGGGCAAATTGGTGTAATTATGGATGGTCCAAACAACAAATGGCTTTATATCCTATACAAAAAGATTACTGGGATAAAATTCAAAGTAATCCATTGTTAGCAAAATCCTGTGGATTTCCAGGAATTAATGGCGGTTTCTTTAAAAACACCGATTTATTATTTGGTGCTAATTGCTATGGTATGAAACCAGAACCCAAGAGTGGCGAAAATGTTCCCGATTATGAAACCGCAAAATCATCAGGAATGAATGAAGCCAAATACTTTTCATATAAAAATAAAGTTCCTAAAGTAGCACCTTTTTCGAATAAAAAATGGTCGTCTTTCGAATAATTTTCTTAAATTAAATTAAAATAAATATTAATATTAATATTATGTCTTTACTTGATTTTTCACTAAAAAGTTCTTTGATTGCTCAAGGAATAACTACAGTAATAGGTGCTTCGGGATTATTTATAAATCTCGCAGAAAAAGATAAAATTCTTAATACATTATTGAAATTGGAAACTTTAGTCCAAATTGTCGAAGCCACTTTTTATATATTAGTAACTAAATATCTCAAGAGTCTTGATTTAAATAGTATAAGTAAATTAAGATACGCCGATTGGGTACTTACTACTCCTATGATGCTTTTATCTACCGTAGTTTATATGATATACAACACTAATAAACCTGCGTCACTGATGGAAATATTAAAGGATAATAAAAAACCACTAATTAGGATTACATTATGTAATTTAGGTATGCTGCTGTGTGGTCTATTAGGAGAATATGGAATTATAGATAAATTCACAGCAACTATTTTAGGGTTCGCATTCTTTGGGTGTGTATTTAATACAATTTATAAGGAATATACCAAACAAAATAAAAAGAATTTGGCATTGTTCTGGTTTACTTGTATTGTTTGGGCGTTATATGGTGTAGTATACTTATTCAATAGTTTGAATAAAAATATTGCTTATAATATTCTCGATGTAATTGCGAAGAACTTTTATGGTCTCTTTATATTATATGAAATATATTTAAAAAGAAACTAGACCTAAAAAGATGATGTCTATTAAAATTATCAAGATATTCTAATAATGGAAGAATCTAATATTTTCGTTGAAATTGCGAAGACCGTATATGACCAATTAGGCCCAGGACATTCGGAGTCTTCATATCATAAAGCTTACAATGCAGAATTGAACGCTCAAGGTTATAGTTCTACGTGTGAAAGAAATATAGTGGTTACCTATACTGATAGTAATAATAATACACATTTCCTAAATTCGGAAAGGATTGATGTGTTTATTCACAAAAACGAAGAAAAGAATATAGGAAATATTATTATTGAATTAAAGGCTATTAATAGGACTATAGGAAATAGTGAAATTACACAATTAAAAAAATATCAAAGACAATTGAAAAAGGAAAATATAGACTACGAATATGGTCTAGTAATTAATTTTCCTCCGTGTATGAATTCTAAAGGTGTTGAATCCGTCAAACTTGTCTGAACTAATCCGTCAAACTAGACTGAACTTATTGGAATAGAGATTGAACGAATTGTTGGACTGAACCACCTCTGACAAATCCACCTTTTTGTGATTTCTTAGTTTTTTTAGATTTTCCAGATTTTCCAGATTTTCCAGATTTTATGCAAATAACATATTTGGAACCAGCCTTTCCTTTAGGTGTATCGGATTTTCTTGTTTTTCTGAAGCAAGCAAGTCCAGATTTTTTGGAGGCCTTTTTAGACCCAGTTGGTTTTACTGGTGCAGATTTTTTAGCAACAGGGGCAGCACGCATTTGTCTAGCTTTTGAACGAGTTAGCATTATATATATTTATTATATTTTTTTTTGGAAATACTAGCATTTAAATTAGAACTTTTCATAACTAATTCTTGGAAATCCGAATATAAACTATTATTAGTATTATTTAGAATATTTAATCCTTCACTATTCATAGTATCTATTAACTCGTATAATACAGCATCTATTTTAAGACCATATAAATCTTGAAATCGTTCTATTATTTCTTCGTTGGATGGCATAGTTTAATCAATAGTTATTAAGTTATTACGATAAAAAAATATATAGATTTAACCGCTATGTGAATTCCTAAAGAGTAAAAAACAAAACCGCATAAAATTAATTCGGGCGTTATTATTAAGAATAATTCCTTTAGAATAAAGCGAATCTTCCATATGTTCATATAATTCGGTTAATCTATCTATATAATTATGATTAATATCTTCTTTTATTGGTGTTGATAGCCATTTAGTGAATTGTTTTTTATCCATTTTATTATTGTTAGTAATATAAAATATAAAATATAAAAACTAATAAAATTAAACACACTTACTAGGTTTTTCTCTTAATACTATAGGAACTTTTCTTATCTTTATTTTTCGCAATATTAATTTTATTAATAATGAATTCTACATATTTTTCATTATTTTCTAATTCTTCCATTAACACTTCTTTAATAAGTTTCATTGAAAGATTTCCAGTCGTTTCTGTTTTTTTTATTAATATAGTATTTCCGTTTGTTTCAAATTTAGAATTATATAAATTTTTAGAAGATACGACATTCATTATTTTATCTTCTACGGTTGTTCTATTTTTTTTTAAGGTTTTTATAGCATTGTTATATTGTTCTATTTGTTTGTCGAGTTTTATCCAATTTGTAACATCATTTTTAAGACTCATTTAAATTATATCCTATATTTTTCTTAGTAGCAATTTAACTACCAATACTAGATTAACTACAGATAACAATAGCAATGAAGTAAATAATAAGACAATTACTAAGAAATATGGATATAGTTTAACACTTATATAGACTACAATTGGTTCGATAATATTTTTTCTTAATTTTTCGAAATTATAAGGTTGTTTTAATTCGTTTGTGAATTTTTCTACTAATTGTTTAGTCAAGTCTTTAATCATGATTATTTATATATAATATAATTTAATTTAATTATAATCATATCATAATACGTATCATATTTCTAATTAAACTATATTATATATACCATGAATATTACCATAGATGATAACCTACACGTCAAAAATAATAATAAACCATTAATAATTAAGACACCCATTATTAGAATTCCATTTGGTCTAGAAAAAGAATATAATAATATGGTTGTTAAATTAGAATTACCCAAGGATAAAGTTTTTTCAAAACTTATAGAGGCACTTGAAAAGAAATTTTGTGAAATATTAGATATACCATATATCAATAGTCAATTGCGATTAAGCACAAATGAAAGATACGGGGATTTACTTTTAACAAAAATTATTAGATACAAAGACCGTGCTCAAATTAAAGTTGATAGAGGAAATAAAATGGAATATATAGGAAATTTGAAAAAAAGCGATAAAGGTATAGCAACATTAGAAATCGATACAATTTGGAAGTATGAAGATAAATATACATATAAAATTAAATTAAAGGAACTTGCGTTATTATGATAAAATAAAATTCAATAAAAAAAATATAGGGTTATGAACATTAGTGATTATAATAATGTTGATATTTCAAAAATTACTTATTCGAAGCCAGAGAAATACAAAGGTAGTTATATTTGTTATTCTAAATATGACACCGATACTTTATTTATTCAAACACCAATGATGACTAATTTAGATGGAATTCATAAAACCGATACACGTGCTCATATTGATTTGTATTTTGAAAAAGATCATTTACCGTTTTATAAGTTTTTAGGGAACATGGATGATAATAATATTCAAACAATTCATAATAATAGTCAATCTTGGTTCAACAAACCTATAGACATGGATATTTTAGAGGATTTATATAGCACACCTTTGAAACATAAAAATCCACCCAAATTTAAATTGAAAATGCCATTATCTAGAGGAAATATAGATATACCAATTATTGATATTGAAAATAAAGCTGTTGAACCAAGTGATATACCTAATGAATGTAAATTGGTTGTTTTAATGAAATATATAGGATTGAAATTTCTTAAAGAACAAGTTATTTGTGAATGGTTGCCTGTTCAAATTAAAGTATGTGAAAAAGTAGAAAGCACCAAACAATCTTTAATTGACGAAACTTTATTAGAAACAAATGATATAGAAACTAACGAAGACCAAGAAGAAATTGATTTAGAAATCCAAGAATTACCAGATGATTTCCAGGAATTAACATCTCTAGAAATTGAAACACAACCACAAGAAGAACCACAAGAAGAACCACAAGAAGAACCACAAGAAGAACCACAAGAAGAACCACAAGAAGAACCACAAGAAGAGCATCAATTAGATTCAAATAATGAAGAAACAATTAAAAAATCAGTTGAAGATGAATTTAACGAACTCAAAAAAAAATATATTGAGAAAGATACTGAATTAAATAAATTGAAGGAAGTTCTAAGGAATTTTATTTCTAATTAATTTATTAATTTTATTTATTTTTTTTGTATTGTAATATTATATAATGCAAGTTTTAGATAACAAGATGACAAAAATAGTATTAGTTGTAGCCGTTGCCGCCGTTTTAGCATTTTTGGTTAAATCTAATGAAAAAACACTAAAATTAAATAAGGATATGTCTATGTTAGTCATGGGACTTATTGTTGTAGTTGCCTTATACGCAATCTTTTTAATTAATAATGAAGAAGATGAATTAGAATCATTCCAAGCAAATGAAGAAGAAACATTAACAGAAAGTGATGTATCAACAACTGTTGACCCATCTGAAATGAATAATTCAGACATGAATACAGCAGAAACAGAAGTAAATAACGCAGAAAATACAGCAGTAGCCAATAACAACAACGCTGAACAACCAGCAAATAATAATGCTCAAGAAGAACCAAGTGTTCAACCTGCAGAACCTTTAGGCGATAATGAAGAACCCAAGGGTGTCCAAGATATGTATAATACTTCTAACGCTGTTCCAGACCAATGTTATCCTAAAGACGTATTATCATCTGCTGACTTGTTACCTAAAGATACTGATAGCACTTGGGCACAAAGTGTTCCAGCAACAAACGGTGCTCTTAGTGACCAAAACTTCCTTAATGCCGGTTATCACATTGGTGTTAATACAGTAGGTCAATCATTAAGAAACGCAAACCGTCAATTACGTTCTGACCCACCATGCCCAAGAAGTCAAGTCAGTCCTTGGATGCAATCTACTATTGAATCCGATACTAACAGACGCCCTCTTGAAATGGGAAGTGTTTAATTCTTAAGAGATTTCTTCTTTTTAAGAGATTTCTTCTTTTTAAGAGATTTTTTTGATTTAACTTTCTTCTTAAGAGAATTCATCTTAAGAGATTTATTTTTTGAAACTTTTTTAAGGATATTTTTTATATTTTTGTTAGTGAAATTGTTCATACTTTCAATAGTCCGCTCTCCTTGTAATTCATCGACTGCTTTAGCCTTATTATACATTCTTATTGTTGGAAATCCCATTATTTGGTCTCTATGTTTAAGTTGACCCATATAGGTATCTTCAACTTCAGCAATATTTAATTTCTTATTCTTAAGTCCGTGCGATTGAACGTATGATTGCCACGTAGGTTTAAGCATTTGGCAATGACCACACCAATTCGCGTAATATAACACAACCCAGTTTCCATTCCTAAAATTGTTATTAAACTTTTCGAGATTTTCAGGATTATTTACAACGACATACATGTTATACAATAACAACAGAAAAAGAATATATATTTATTTATATTATAAGAATGTATTTGAAATACTT
>ERZ651776.1428-NODE-1428-length-28523-cov-4.304015_pt1 | contig 28523 bp, 20 predicted proteins | sample MGYA00514761_ERZ651776 | MGnify/ENA metagenome assembly ERZ651776 | reverse complement strand
TGACCTCCCCGGTCATTCGATTCACGAAGAAAGGAATGACTGCCCCAAAGGCAGCCACGTCCGTCGGATGCACGGACGTCCCCGAATCGTCGATCTTCTCGATCAAGAACCGTCGATCCCACAAAGGCGACGGTTCCTCAAGCCCGTTGGGGGCATTTTTGCGGATGCTCTCGAGCACCTCCCAACCGACTAGAACTGGCCCGGCGCAGCAGCTCGCCAACGCATTCGTCGGCAAGGATGATCGAGTTGTTGTGGGCGTCACGGGGCGACTGTCCCTTCCATATGAGCTGCTTTCTGCCTCGTTCAGGAAGTCTACCAAGATCTTCGACGCGTCGTTGTCTTCTTCGCCCTCGTAGCTCTCACGGGCTCGCATGAAACTCATCGCTTGGAGCTGGTATGGGTAGGAAGTCGTGTTCTTGAAGGGAGGCGGTGTTTTCGGGAGTGGTGTGTTGGCGAAGGACACGGATGACAGGGAAGAGTTGATTTCGTTGGGGTTCTCGTCGCTTCCTCCGCTGCTGGCCTCGCCTTCTTCGTCATCGGCGGCTACGTCATAAGGGAGCGCATCGCCGTGCTCAGCCCAGTGAAAACAGCTCGTTATGGCCCTCTGGGCGACTGCACTGTACGATTCCTTGCGAAAAATTGCTGGCCACCTCACTCTAATGCGCAACCGCGCTGGCACCTCACCCCCGATCAACATTTGGTTACACTCCATTAAACTCCTGGCATCCACCACGATCAAGTTCTCCAGCAAAAGGGGGGTCAAAAATGCAGAGAGGTGGGGAGGAACGTGACCGCCGCTGCCATTCTTGGTTCCTTCGACCTGAAATCGCAGCATGGGGGCTTTCGACTTGTTGCTATATGAGGGGGAATGGAAGGCAATCTTAGCGTCGTAAGGGGTATTGGAACCCCGGTTTAAATTCGAGAGAGAGAGCCAGCGTGAGCAGAGAGTCAGCAACCGCGGCTGGCTATAATCGAGGCTGATACTTTTTCCAATTCTTGAATTGGCTTTTCTTGAATTGGTTTCGCTGTTGGTGTTGCTGTTGCTGTTGATGAAGCTGTTGCTGTTGCTGTTGCTGTTGCTGCTGTTGCTGCTGATGTTGCTGTTGCTGCTGATGTTGCTGTTGCTGTTGCTGTTGCTACCGGGGCTCGATTTCGGCGATTTCTTTTGAGACTTGTTACTGACAATGATAACGTCGTCATCACTCTCATCCTCGCTTGGCGACAAAGATACAGCATTTTGGGGGGGCTTCGATTCCTTTTGCTGAGGCGATTCTTCATACTCGCCAGCAAACAAACGATCTACAGCAACTTCGACACTATAGGAGCTCTCCGACAGCGCGAGTGTTAGCGTTTTCTCGCTATATGTGGAGGAAAATATCGAGCGTAGCTGCGCTAACTTAGCTAAACTTGACATCTCAAAAAATTGGGGGGTTCCTTCCAAGGGGGAAAGGGGGGTTCCTTCCAAGGGGGAAAGGGGGGTCCAAAGGGGGGGAAGGGGGGAAGTTTGGGATGTCTTTTTATCTGCACATCCTAGCCTCCTTGAAACGGATTTTGATTAATAGTGATTGAGTTGGTATGTGTGTGCCGATCAGATGTATTTAATAAAAAAAATCCTTTAAATTTCGGTTTTTTAGCCTTGACGTTTCCCCCTCGCACCTACCAACTACCAACTTCGTAACAATAACCACACACCCCCCTGTTAGATAATAATACCAACCTCGAAACCTCCCAAATCCTTGACGTCATAAAAAACAGAAATACTGATGATTGCTTCCCCTGTTCGTCCGAAACCTCCATTGTCGTGCAATGTCTGTCATGAAGTATTCCCCTCAAAGAACAAGCTATTTGGCCACCTTCGATCGTCTCCTTGCGGATTTGGTCAGATTAGCGCCGATCCTTCGACATTTCAGAAGTGCGGTGTTCTCTACGGTTATTTTTCTTTAGATGGAGGGGATGTCGGAGCACTGGCCTGCGACTCAATTTGTAGGATGGTTGATTTTTTGAACGAGGGGGGTCCTGCAGCCCTAACGAAAGAGATGCCGCCACAGTCGCAGTCACATGACAGCTCTGCGGTGGCTTTGAAAGTCGCCTCTCGGTCCTTCGGGATGAGGGACCGTGCTTCCCCCCTACTGGCACAAGACCGAGACATTGCCGGGGCCTTGTCGGAGTTACTCTCCATAAGAATAAGGCCAGACATTGTTTCACTTCTTGAATCGGATGAGGAAGACGTCGTAATAAAATGCAATGTTCTCTTGGAACAAACTGCTCCACTTGAAGTGGTAATTTTTGGTATTATGCTGACTGACAATCGCTTCCAGGCAGAGCGAGATTGCACGCAACGCAACGCCGAGATCTTGGTTCCGTACGAGTTTTTTACTGACTCGATTTTCACAGATTCGAAAATTTCTCAAAGGGACAACGAGCACGATAACGAGAACGATAAAGATGTCGATAACGATATCGCAGGGCTGACTAAAGCTGATTTTCAGGTTGGGGTATCGACGGGAGAGTACGGAGAAGTGAGGACAATGATCGATAGGGAAACAGTCAATGGTAATGGCAAGTTACCAGTAGTTTCCGTGGAAGATGAGGGGGTTCGAGAGGAGGAGTCCTCGAACAAACTGCTTGCTTTTGCAATGATGCTAAAGCGTATGGGACAAAATATGTGCCGTCCTGAGTTGAGCACGGCGATTCAAGAGGAAGGGAATCGATCCTCACCGGATCGGGAGAATAAAAAACGGCGGATGAAGAAAGATTACATTACAAAAGATTCTCAAGTCGATGGTGAGACGGGTGGCAAGGGCCGCCAGAGAAAAGGCGAATCGGGAAACTACATCGATCGAGGTGAGACGAACGAAACGGACACAGAAACAGAAACAGAAACAGAAAGGAATGGCCGAGACAGAGCGAACAAGAAGGCGTCGGGTGGCAAGGGCCGCCAGAGAAAAGGCGAATCGGGAAACTACATTGAGAACAGGACGCCGCGGACGGGCAAAGTCTCCCGCCTCAGCGTGCACAACTTCAGCAAGAAGGCACTGGCGGGAGACGTCATGTCGAAACGATTGGTATATAGACTGTACCAGAAAGGGAATTTCCTGTATGAAAAGCACGACAAGCATCCGTTTTTGTCCCTCTGTATTTCTGTTGATTTTTTTCTCGAGGGAGAGATCTCGAAGTTCTGTTCCCTTCTGATTGCCCTGCTCCGCGGGCTTGTGCCGATATCTATCATAACCGCGCTGATTGACCCTGAGTTCCCTTATCTTTTGTCCCCCCCCGATTTTCCAAGTTTTTGCGTATTCAATAGCAACCCTAACTATGGCCTCGTTGAGGGTAGACTTGGAAAGGTTTTGCGCCCCCGTCCTGGGTGCGAGAAGAAGTTTTCTGGCTGGACTGGGGAGGATATCCGCCTAAGGATGAGGGATTTCAAAGTGCATTGCTACGAGAAGATTGGGACGAGGTGGCTCCAGGGTGGTGGTAACTCTGGTAACTCTGGTAACTCTGGTAACTCTGGCAACTCTTCCGCTCGTGATAAAGAGAGGTCCTGGACCGAGAGAAACCTAAAACCCTTTGTCGAGAAGGCACGAGAATACCTCGAAATGTACGATAAATACTTGCGCGCTGGGAGAAGGATGAACTTCGATAGGCAACTGCTGAGGGACAAGCTAGGGGGTATAGATAGATCGGTGCCTGAAATGTTCAGGGATGTGCTTGACATACTCAGGGACATAACCAGGACAGGACGGTGGCCAGAAACATCCACAGCTAGGGCCGAGGTCATAATCGAAGAAGATGACAGTGGCGTCGGAGGTGGAGGCGACAGTAATGACGCCATGGATGATGGTGAAGGCGCCGATTCCAGTTTAAGGAAAATAACTGGAGGTTCCTTCAGTATCGGGCGCATGCCCCCGGGAGTTGCTCAGCCCAAAGGCAACATCCTATTCCCGTCCCTCGTCCGCTCGGCGTTTGCTTTGGAGACTGTGCTTTTTCCGGATCGACCTCAGTCATCAACAATAGCGGTTAATAGGAACGCGCAATTTAAACCGCATACAGATAGTGGGGCAGGAAATGGGCAGTCGAAATCGGCAATTGTTGGACTTGGTGATTATGCGGGGGGGGATCTAGTTGTTGAAGGGGATGTTATGTCGATACGCTATCGAGGGGTGGAGTTCGACGGATGGAATCAGAGGCACTGGACGAAACCATATGAAGGGGAGAGGTTCTCGCTGGTATGGTTTACCCCCAAGGGATGCTGAAGTAGATTCATCTCATAACAGGGGAAAAGCCCCCATTCTTCTTTCCTAATTAAAAGTAGAATGGTGTTTGTTTTCGTGTGTTGTTTTGAATGCTTTGTACACAGGGAAAATGGTCCGATGTACTTTGTAACGATGATTATTACCCCTACTTTTTCCCGTATCTTTGCCTTTCTTCCCCTTCCCCTCCTTAGAACAAAAAATGACAGAGGTCTAGCACAAGAGCCCCCAAGGCAAAATGCTTGAATACATCGTAAAAAGTACAACTTTTCGCAAGAGTGCTCCCCGGGCTCGTCTGTCCATTGCCGCCGTCGTCGCCGCCGTCGTCGCCGTTGTCGTCCTTGTAAGAGGCAGTGAGTAGAAATATTTCGTCTGAAATGTTGAAAGTCTTGCTTATCGGATCATACTCGATCTGCCCTCCAAATATATACGTAGGAGAGTCGATGCCAAGCCCAAGGGTTGCTGCACTGAACCTCATCCTATGAATATCGACTTTTCCGGTATCCGTCCATGTCTCGCCCATCTGATAGCCGAACTGTGTGTCGCCTAAGAAGCTCTCGATGAGGCCGTCAGGAATTGAGATTGGAATTTCATCACCGTCGACGTCGACGGAAACTGTCACGCTGCAATTATTCTTCACCTCGCCACCGATAGTCACTGGTATGTTGTCGACGCTTGTGCTAGCAAAATCCCCTCGCCCGTCGATGAGATCGGCGGAACGCGTCCAGGATCCCGTGAGGATGTCGTAGAACTCAGTCGTCTTCAAAGGATTGCAGAAATCAGTGGAGAAACCGCTGACAGCGTAGAAGTACCTATAGGCGAATTCGTCACCCATGTGAACTTGCTGGAGCTTCCTTCCGCTCGAGCCGTTTTGACGAAGGGCTCTGTCAACTCTACCAGGGGAGTATTCCATCTGATCGACCTGGCCAATGATGGAGAAGTCGCCTCTCGGATAAATCATAGACTTGCCCGAACGAGTTTTGAGAGTACCGTTTTCATTCGACAAGAGGTTTGGGTGGAATATCGTGACAGTGTTCAAGGTATTGTAGTATTGGTCATAGCCGCCAACTAAGAACGCCGATGAATCATCGTCTACTGACCCTTCAAAATCACTGAAAATGTCGTGTGCAGTGAAAGCGGCATTATCAGAGGTGGCTTGGTCCCATATCCCGACAGTCCACCAAGTCCCATCCTTGGGGTCAAGACATTCAACATCGTAATTGAGATTATCAAAGACATCCCTTCCTCCGAACACGCAGATGGTGCCTTTCTGCCCCGAAGGCGCCTCAACTCCGGGTACAAAGGTGGCTGAATGGCGGTAACGGGGGGTGTCTAGATTGGAAAGGGGATGGGCATTTGTAATCGATGTCTCGTCAAAGTACTCAGTGCCAGCCGTCACATCAGAACAGACGAAAAAGCCCATTCCATCATCGTAGATGTTGTCACCGATGCTGAGTAACAGGGGAGCAGGTGTTAGACGTTATGTGTTATGTGTCAGATCTATGTATCAGTGAGTTGGTTGTGAGTTCGTCTGCTAACTTTTGAGTCTCCCTCTGATCTGACTTTTCTGTTGACCAGTGCTGCTGAGACTGCTGACTACTTTCGACTCACCATCCTCCAGTGATAATGACCACCTCCACTTTCCCGTCACTATTTCCACCGGCGGCCTCAAAAGCCGTCTCGAAAGAACCGAAAATACCAGGAGTTGCGGAAAAATCGGATCGAGGTTGATTCATGAGGCCTATTGGCTCCACAGATAATTCAAAGTCAAAATTGGAGACAAAGTCAGACTGGACCAAAATCGGCATCAACATTAGATAACGAGGGTCCTTCATGGCTGACTGGCGGGTATTGAGGGGGTAAATTAATAAAAATAGATGTTAAATTCGGGTCGTATGCCTTTTTGTGGTGGGAGAGGGCAAAATAATAACGCAAAATTCTTTTTTTTCAACTTCTCCTGGTTAACAGCATTTCATTCGATGCATCATCCTTTGGATATCCATCCCCACCTCTAAAGTTAACTTTAGGTAAGCATCTTGCTAATTGGCATGCTAAAATTTTGTTGAACACGCCTGCAGGACCTTCTACATCATCCAGCAGCGAGCTAGATTGTCCACAACTCCCTCCTCATTTCTGTCCAGTCGCAGAATCCTTCGTGTGTGTTGAACAATTTCCCTAGGTAATTGTGTCTTTCGCTCATTCTCTGACCAGAATTTGTTTCATGGATGTGGAGCAGGTGCAGCAATCTGGCAATTGCATTCGCCTTTTTGTTGTCGTTTCGTAGTGATTTCGGTAGAAGATTTGTGGCAGAGGAATTGTGCAATAAAATTGCGCAGTTGTCCCACCGCAGCGCCCTGATGGACTTGTGATCTGGTGTAGTCTTCGAAGTAATTGGCGTGGCATCATCATTTGAATCAATTACAAGTAATAAGTTCCATTGTGTCTTGTGGAGGTACGATAGGTATCTTACTTTTTTTTTCGGGGGAGGGGTGGGAGTTGGTGAGGTGGGCGATACGGTTTGGTTATTGTTTGACTTTTTCGTTGGGATCCAGAGGGAAGATTTGTCGGTTTTGAATACTGTGTTGTTGCTTACGATGTTCTCGTTGAGGTGGATGTCGGCGTTTTCACCGAGGGGAACGGTGCTGTCTTTGCGAAACTCTTTCGAGTGTAATGATGCGTCAGCAGTAATGACTCTCCCATTCCTATCGACCGTTCCCCTCCATTCTCTTTTAGTAACATCATCGAATGTCGCGATGACGACATCGACAGGATTTTTGGAACTTAGACCTTTGACGTTGGGATCTTGTGCATCGTATCGACGAACAATTTTTTTATCACAGAACATGTCAACCATTGTACTAGTAATTTCTGAAGCTATACTGCTATCTCGACAGACGACGAGAAGATGAGCGGCGTCAGTGTGATCAATAATGTCAGCTGTACTAACGTCCGCTCTGTGTTGAAAAAAATCTTTGAGGGAACCCGTGACGGCAGGGACAATGTTGCGATAAGGAATATTTGTTGATACCGTCACGGAGCTTGTTTTGGTTTCAGTTTTTGTGGGAGGTGATTCGAGCGAGGAATGAGGAGGTTTGTGGAAGAGGTTTCGGGGTAGAAGACGGGATACGAGTGTAGTGAAGGGTGATTGCAGTCGAGTAATTGTTGCGGTTGTGTCTAGGTTACCGGGTGAGACTGCAGGGGATATGAGTGTAGATATGAGTGTAGAAGATTGTGGGGAAGATGGATTTTGCTCTTGTGGCCCCTTAGAAGTGAGGGTAAACTCTGTTTCGTCGCAATTGCCATCACCGTCATCGTCCGAACGAGGAGAAATGTTCCCTGAAATGGGGGAAATGGTATTGTCTTCCTCAGATTGGCTCGATCGCCTAGACTTTTGGGGGGACAAGAGGAGAAATGAAGGAGAGAAATCTTGCGTCAAAGGAGTGATGGAATCAACGACTGAAATTTTGCCTCTGGAGAGTTCAAAGGATTCGGAAGGGGGGGGGGTGCAACAGAATGCGGTACTTTCGGAAGCGACACTGCCAAAAAGGAGTGTAATTTCCTCGCTTTCTTCGCTTTCCTCGGTGTCATCTTGGATGTCCGTTAATAATAATAACGTGGAATCAGCTGGAGTCATGTCCACTGTCGGTTGAGGGGGTTGTGATTGTTGTTTTGGTGAAAGTGGGGGGAACGAGTCGTCTACTCCGCCCTCAATACTCACTGAGCAGCTCTTCTGAGATCCAACAATCGGCGACAAAAGGAAGTCGTCGTCCAAAGGTTCGGAGGATTTGTATGGATGTATGTATCTCAAGGAAATGTCGGCGTCATAATTCATACAATTCCTTGTTCTTTGGAAGGTATCCGTGGGTTTTTCCTCCACATTGCTTTCATCTAAGGGTAGTTGTGATTGTGAATCGGCAGCAATGTTGAGAGCGTGTTGAGAGGAATGCGGGGAGACAGGGAAAGGGGGTTTGGACTTTGTACGTGCCAATCGGAGTTGGGCAAGTTTTACATGCTTAGGAACGATTAATTCAAAAGAAGAATCCGATGAAGAGTCCATATATGATGCAGGTATGGGGATGAGTTTGGTTTGTGTGTGTGTGCTTTTTTATATCTGTTTCTTTTCGATCTTCTTTCGGACGGAAAAACAGCAAAAAACAACCAACACACCAAGCTGACTGACAGTTCAGTCGATCAATTTTAATTTCAAATAATGAACGACGATTCCATCGAAGCCGCTGAAGCTCTTGGTGGGCCTGAGGGGGTCAGACAGCTTGTAGAAGGCCTAGAAGGAGCAGTTACGGAAACAAAAATTGAGGAGGTTGCAGAGGCAGTCCTCGACGCCATATTGAGATTGAGTTCAGACGCCAAGTCTCCCGAAGCGCTTGCTAGCCTTGGAAAGTACACTAACACTTTTGCGAAGGTCCTCGAGGCATTTCTAGAGGAAGTTACAGTGCTGGAGGTTTTGTTTGCTGTGCTGCATAAGATGATTCCCATGAGTGAGGACCCTGCCACATCGTTCGAAAGCAGCAGGGCAAACATCGCCAACGTGCTGAAGGCTATGGACACTCATTCCGAGGGTGAGGAGACGTTGATTGAGTACGGCTGCCAGGTTATTAATGCGATGGCAAAGGGGAATGATGAGGCGGCAAAGATTTTGATCGAAGAGGGTGCGGAGGAGAGGTTGAATGCGGCAAAGAAGATCATAACAAACGAGAGGAACCAGAAGTACGTCGTGCAGGCTAGGGCTACATTGAAGCTCTAGAGAAGTGCGTGCACGCGTCGCTACGGAGTAGGAGGCGAAAAAATTAATGTGGAAGAGACAAGAAATGACAAGATAATTTTTATAGGTGAACGAACGGTTGTTATGGACTGATTGATGAGAGTGAGGTGATTTTCTCTTTTTTCTGTTTTTTTGTGGTGAAGAATGCTCAACCTAAAGACACTAGCTTCACATAAAACATTAAAGTGCTCCCCGGCGGTATCTTCCCATTTTTCTTCTTTCCGTACCCCATATTGGGAGGTATTCTAATTTCTCGTTCTCCGCCCACTTTCATGCCCTTCAGTCCAACCTCAAGCCCTTTGATGACATTGCCGCACCCCAGGCGAAAGGTCAGTGGGTTGGTCCTACTCTGATTTTTATCGAACGTCGGCGTGCCTTCGACATCGGGCAGCGTGCCCTCGTAGTTAATGCCCACCATTCCCCCGTTCCTGATCTCTCCTCCCCCCCCAATGATAAAGTCCCTCACAACAACGCCCTTCTCTAGCCGACGTGTACTGAGAGGTGTCGCTTCCGCTTCATCCGCTTTGTCGTCATACGAGGATCCCTTCCGTTTTTTCGCGTCTCCCTCGCCTCCGCTCTTCTCGCGGGCTTCCCGGAGCGTTTCGGCGAGCTCCTCCTGTTTTCTCTTGGCCTCCTTTTTACGAGCTTTCTTGGAAGAAGGCTGCTGCTGTAATGTCCCAGTGTCCAAAGTTGCGTTTTCGGCGGAGTCCCTGTCCTCCGCGGCCCCTTTCTTTCCCCTCTCGTATCCTTTTTCTACCTCAATTACATCGCGTTCTAGTTCTTCCTCCTTTTTATCCTCCCCCAAACTTACTAAACTTTCTGTGACAATAACCAAATCAACAAGGTTGATTAGGGGATTATTAGGTGAAGTACATTTAAATACTAACTCGCCAGGCCCCCTGAGCTTCAAAGCCCCCCCGAATGTCACCGTTGGCGAGGGTTTAGTAAGAATGCAAAGCACTGACCCGTTCATATATAACTGCGTTGGCTCTTCGCTCCTTGTTGGGTTCAAGGGAGTGGAGGCAGAAACAATGGATAGGGTTGAATCAGGGTGGAGGGAAATAGTCTTTTCCGTTGAGCCAACAGTAAGAAGCAAAAGGTTAGACGGCCCAGCGGGGGCTTTTTTCCGCTTGTTACTCATGAGGGGATACCAAAGGTTGTTGTTTTACAATCCCAGAAAAGAAGAAATGACTCTGGACGCTGGTTTGACAGAGTGATCTCGAAAGGGATATCACTGTGCGACCGGGCGCTTGTGAAAGTCTGTTGGGGCGTGTGGCTGTCCCAAAAAAGTGAGGACAGTTCCTTTGCTGTTGCAGACGGTATTTATTTGTGGTCCCCCTTGATAAAAATACCACGCATCATCGTTTCCTGTTCCACTAGTATGCCCTATTTTAATCATAAAATGAATGGAATTATGAGGATTCTCCTTAGTCTTCTGTCATTCACCTTGATCGGCAGCTTCCGCCTGCCTCTTCCCACTTCATTACTGGGCGTCTCGCCACGTCACTGTCCCCTTCCTCTTCCTAGCCCCTTGTCCTTTGTAGGTGCTTTGTCTCCCTCCGGGGGTCGATCGATTTCGCCGGCTTCGTTCTCTCTTCGCTCTACTGCCTTGCCTGCCTCCACAGCCTCCGGCTACGTGAATGAGGGGGGATGGGAAGATGGAATGGTGGATTCTAACCAGGTGGAGGACCTTTTGGTTGAGCGTAATCTCTACAGGGACGAGAGAAACTTCGAGGATGCGGACGACGTTAGGAACGAGTTGGGCTCTATGGGGGTTGTGGTCTTTGACAACGAGAAGGTCTGGTGTGTTCGAGGTAAGGAACCAGAGGAGCTGAAGAAGTCTCTTCGAAGGTACAGTAACTATGTGGGGGAAAGGGAGAGGAGAAATACGAATCATGCGCCAAGGGACTTTGGCCCCCTTGGACACGATATGAAACGCTGCCAGGACTGTTCTAAAGAATACACTGACGCTGAGCTCGATGAGGTCAACAAACTCATCAAGGAGAGGCTACAATTCAAGCTCAGAAGGGAGTACAATGACGCTGATCTCATAAAGGAACAGCTTTGGGACATGGGCGTTGAAATTGACGACGGTAGTAAGCGATGGAGAGGTGACGGAAAGCCGTTTATGCTCTACGAGAAGTGGGGCTCCTATCCGATCGAGAATGAGGATGTAGTCAGAGACCTCATCCTTCAGAGAATTGAAGCCAAGAAGACGAGGAACTATGACACGGCTGACAGAATCAAGGAAGAAGTCTTGGAAAAGCATGGTGTAATCATTGACGACAGGTACAAGTCGTACCGGGCGGCCCAGGGTGTGTTGAAATACACCAAGGCTGACAACTGTGGGGAAATGTTGGACGACCAGGAAGCTGGGGTGGAGCTCCTCATTGAGAAAAGGGCCAAGGCGAAGTCAGCGAAGGAATATGGCAAGGCAGATAAACTTTCGGAGGAACTAGCTCAACGATTCAAGGTTTATGTGGACGACATAGCGCGTACATACAGCACAGAGATCTGGGATTACAAGTGCACTTGCCCTGATGACGAGGACATTACCCCTGAAATGAGCGCTGAAATCAGTGCCATGGTTAAGAAACGCGCTGAGGCGAAGTACAGTCGCTCCTATCGATTTGCAGATGCCATCCGAGAAGAGCTAAGAGAGAAGTTTAATGTGGAGGTTGACGACAAGAAGAGGACTTGGTGGGCGCTCAAGAGCTTTTAACTTTTTAGGTATAGGACAAAAACAACAACGATAACAACGATAACAACGATAATAACAGCGATAACAACAGCGATAACAAAGCGGACAGAATTTTGACAGAATGAGTTGATATTGCTTATTATCTCCCTCTTGTTTTTTGGAAACCAAATTTTGTCGAAGTCATCTTTTCTGTCATTCTCTTGCGGCCTCCTTCACCATCGTCGTTCCCCATTATTTTTGTACAGACCAATGAGCAACATGAGGTTCTGTCCGATGGATAGATCTTTGCTGTCGATAACGTTTTATTTGGCGGAAAATAGGAATTACTTCGTTTGCCCTGGGTGTGACTACGAAATTCCTCTTCCCAGGATGGAGATTAACGCGAACCTTTCTGTGAAAACGGAAGCTGAAGTTCAGCACGTGGACGATAAGGATAGTCGAAATGTGGTGGCTCACAATTGTGATAAGTGCCACCACGACAAGGCCCTTTTCTGGCAGATGCAAACACGGAGTGGTGATGAGGGTGCAACACTATTTTATGAGTGTGTCAGTTGCGGGCACAGCATGCGCGAGGTGAGTGGTGTAAATTGCGATAATTGCTCGTACAAACACGCGCGAGTTGTTGATATTTGGCGAGGCACCAACAGAACACAGCCACTCACAGCGCCATTCGCCATTTCCCCTGCACTCTTACTTACTCTTTCTCAACCTCCACTTTACTTCGTATATTGTATATTTATCAAACGATGATATAGCAATAAAAGTGGTGAAATCAAAACAAAAATAATAAATATTTGCGCTAAAATGCATCTCTGTGTTCTCTGCTTCTTTATTATGACAAGCTCAGCCGCAATTCAACAGGAGTCCATCATGGGGAAACCTTTTCTTACTTTTTCATTAGGAAATATGACCTAATGTCGTTCGTATTTTTAACGCTTGGAGAAGCCAATGAGCTCGCAACTACCGGTGTTATTTCTCCCTCCTGAACACCACTGTCAGCGGCTAACGCGACTTTTTCTGTAGCTGGCTCGAGCTCTCGTCCCCCCTCATCCATCTGCAGAATGAGAGGCTCAATGACGGCTGTCTTTCCATCGAGCGTCCTCTGAACTTTCTTTTTCTCGTTATATATTTTGTTTTCTTTGTCGATAATAGGGTGCGGGTGCGACATCATGTCCCCCGGTGCAAGTCTCTTCTTACTTGTTTTTTTGGAGCTGTTGGGTGCTCTCGCGAATGGCAGCCTCGGTTGATTTTTGTCGATGTGGACTGGGCTTTTTTTGTTACTGTTGGTGGTGTTGGTGTTGGTGTTGGCGTTGGCGTTGGCGTTGGCGTTCTTTTTGTTACTACTGTTGCTGTTACTGCCGCTGTGGTCAGCGCCCCCGTCCATCCGAGCAGACCTAATTCCAAAACCCCTGCTGTCTTCGTCGTCAAAGTCGTCAATTTCATCGTCGCTCAACCCCTCCATGCCCTCCTCCTCAATTTTCCTCGACCCAGGACTCTTGCAGGCGGAAATCTTGGCTTTTTTTCGCAGATCTGCCTTTGTCTTTTTCTTCGCTTTACCTCTGATTGTTTCGTTGTTCGCAGAAAGGTTGATAATATCCTGGTTTGGTATCTTTAAGTTTGTTTTACTGATGGTGCCTTTTGTACTCGTATTTGTCATAGCATTTTTGTTGTCGGAGACTTGGCCCTTCTTTTTATTCCTTGCGACTAAAGGGTCGGCATAGGGCGAAGTGTGGGTGTCGCCGTCGTCGATGTTTATCCACTCGTGGTTTATGGCCTGCTGAACGGTGAAGCGAGCAGTGGGGCTGGCCGTGAGAAGCTTGGATACCAAGTTCTTGGCACCCTTCGATATGTCGGCCCAGCGGCTTCCCTGAAAACTAATTTGTGCGTTCTGGACAGAGTCGATCGATTCCGTCGCGTCAAAGGGAGGCGCTCCGCTCAGTAAAATATAGAGAATCACGCCGATGGACCACATGTCCGCGGCTTTCCCGTAACGGCCAACGCCCTGCACAGTATTCCTGCGTTTCAGAACCTCAGGGGCAAAATACTGCGGGGTGCCGCAGAAAGTCCTCAGTCCATCTTTGTTTGTCCTCTTTGCGAGCCCAAAGTCGGTGATTTTTATGTTGACGTCGCTCTGGAAGTCGTCCAGGAGAATATTCTCGGGCTTTAAGTCGCGGTGGACAATCTGCTTCCCATGCAAGTAGCTCACAGCCGTCAGAATTCTCCGCAGCGTTCGGCGCGCAAGAATCTCCCCGTAGCGGCCCTTCTGGATAATACGGTCGAAGAGATCCCCCCCTGTGACGAGCTCCATGACAAGATAAATTGCATGCGGGCTCGTGAAGACGTCTTCCAATTTGACAATGTAAGGATGATCCAGACTCTGGAGCATCGTCGCCTCTTGTTTCAAATCCTCCACAGATAGTCCGGGCGTCATTGCGTTGTCAAACCGTTTCAGCCCGATAATTTTCACCGCCCACTGGTGCCCCGTTTGCCGGTTGATGGCTCTGCGAACTTCACCACAAGTGCCAGTCCCGATGCACTCACGGATGTCGTACCACTCCTCGATTCGACGCAAAAACGACGATGATTTGTTGCTACTGCTGCTGTTCATGCCGCCGTTGCTCAACAATTGGCGAGCGCTGGACCTCGACTGGACGTTTTGTGCCTTCTTTCTCCCGGCGCCGACGCCAACGCCGACGCCAACGCCAACGCCAACGCCACTGGCACCTGAATTTCCTCCTCTTCCCCCCCCGCCAGCAGTCCCGCTTCCGCTTCCGCTTCCGCTTCCGCTTCCGCTGCCCCCCCTTCGAGGCGAACACTGCGGTCGCTGCGGGGGGGGGGCAAGGCTCCCAAGGTTCGAATGTCGCGAATGTCGCATTTTCTGCTGAAAGGTGTTGATGAACGTGAAGGAAAAGTGCTTGATCATCTCCTCACGAGCACCCATTGAGGAGAGCTTGTTCAGCCCTTGGATGCTGACCAAACTGATCTCGTCCCCTGTATTCAGCAATCGTCGCTCCCCCCGCCTAAGACGAATTCCCCCGTTCACAATCGTTCCGTTGGCGCTGGTGTCCTCGACGTAGACGTCCAGACGGTTGATTTGCTCGGGGTGGCTGCTCTCATTCAAGCAATAAATCTTGCAGTGACGGTTGCTCAGCATCGCATGGACCCACTTGCCTTCCTTGTCGACGTCCACAGCGACTTGCTCGTCCGCCGAGTAGCTGGCACTGGTGGGTGTTTTAATGACGATGTCGCTCTTTGCGCTCCTCCCAATGATGAACTCGTTAAAAATGTCACCGGTAGCAACTTGGAAATCCCCAAAGGCAGTGCCGCCGATGAGATTGGTGTTGAGATTGGTGTTCAGATTAGTTGATTTAGGTTTCTTAGGGAGGAGATCGATCTGGGGCTTGCCCGCAATGTTCGGAATGAGCTTTCCCCAGGGCTGGGGGGGGGAGGGAGGAGGTGGCATCGACTTGGACACGTCATCCGAGACACCCAAGCCAAACCTTGTGATCTCCTCGTCAAACCCGGCTCCTTGGCTCCCCGCGTCCTGGCTGTCGGCCAGTTGACTGTACATTTGCTGGGTGCACTCCAGTTGGGAGGCGTTCTGGCTATTCTGGGAGTTATTTGCTTCATACGGAGGTAAGGGTGTTGTAGGAGTGGGAAGAGAGGTTGGGAGGGAGCTGGGGGTCATGTCGATCGAAGAGAAAAGGCTGGACATCGTCCGTGGCCTTCTCTGGGGTTAATCACTTCGAATGCTGGCGGGGGGGCGGGTGTACAGCGTAGGGAAGATACTAATAGGGTGAAACGATAGTGAAGCGGGAGCTTTTTACCACCGGCAGTGAGACGAGAGGGTCAATTGACGTTTTGTCCTTTTTGAAGCAATTTTAGGGTTCCTACAGATTAGTGAGATCTCGGAAAAGGATTTAATGGTGGAATTCGTCCCTACAAGAGATGGGAGAAAAAATGGGATGACTGAGTGATTTCCGGGGGGAGGTCGACACCCCATTGAGGCTCCTGCTGATCTCTCGCAGAAAAAAATAGGCAAGGAGGCTGAGTCTTGTTTGATTGTAGTATTGCTTTCGAGGTGGAACGCAACGGGCTACCAGCTCTCTACAAATTTGCTGGTGCTCGCGATGAAAATAATGCCGCCCGCCTATGGTCCTTACCGTCCTTCCCATTATGAATCCTCCCATCAGATTCCTCCTTCTGTGTTATCGAACCGGAAGAAGGCTACAGATCTAACCGTGGCGCTGGGCAGAAAGAACGATGCCGCCACCCGTCGTGAGCTCTTGGAAATACTGGCAGACATGATTGTTACAGATCCGGTAAGCAGCCATTTTCCGATACTATTTAATATTTTGGACCGAAAGAGGAGGTTTGGGCGGGAGAATGAGGGGGGGGGGGGTGCTGCGGGGCGAAAAGAGGAGGTGAGTAGTTTAGTCTGACAGGATCTTTATCAGTGAGTAGCAGTACATCTGGTTGCAACTAACAATGAAGGCATGACACGATCATGACACAATCATGACGCAATGACACAATGATCCTCTCTCTCTCTCTCTCTTTCTCTCTCTCTCTCTCTCTCTTAATTGTCTCTATCTTCCAGAGCCTGAGCGTGCAAATGTGGCGAAAGTGTCACTACTCTCGGATTGACGAGTTGCGATCTGCCGTTAGCAAGGCTGCCAAGGTTGCCAAGTCTAGAGGTGGAGGAGACCAGAAGCGGGAGATATTCGATCCAAAAACGAACCGGATGAAACCTGCTCCAAGGGTGCAGATGAAGGAAGAGATTGCTCTCATCAGGTATCTGCAAGAGGGAATCAAGTTCTACGACTATATGATCGGCCGATTCCAAAAGTACCGGGACGAGGAGCGCGACGATATCTTCTCGCAGTGCAGCAGCGCCGCTGAATCTCATTCTCAATCTCATTCTCAATTTAGCTTTCAATCAGCAGCAGAGCAGAATGGTCCGATTTCCGGTTCAGATGTCCCTAAAGGCACGTGCTACCCAACTCCCGTGGAGGCAACGATACAGCGTTTGCAGATCTGCGTCGGCGACCTCCATCGCTACTACGCGACGCACATTAACAAGTATCCACCACCCGATGAACCCGAAAATAAGTCGAAGTCGAATGCTGCAGCAGACATATGGCAGGAGTCGATCAGCGCATACCAAAGCGCCATTGAGACGGACCCAGGTGACGGAAATGCCCACAACCAGCTCGCGGTAGTGTACCAGTGGAAAGGCGAGGACGTTGTCGCCGCTTATTACTACGTCCGTTCTCTCTTGGGGCGGGACGTGTTCCCGACGGCCGAGAGTAATCTTCGCAGGCTGTTGGCAAAGGCTCTCGAAAAATTCGAGGAGAATGTTGCCGTGGTTTTCACCCCCGCCAACGGGAATGGGGCCGGCCCCAGCAGCAAGACGGATTTCATGGCCAACTTCCTCGGCCTCGTGGGCATGCTTTTCAAGGAGGAGACCGATGACATCCATGTGAAGCACGAGGAGTTCGTTTTCGCGCTGAGCACCGTCTTAACTTCCTTCAAAAATCAAAAAATGGGCGACCCCTTTGTCACCAAGCTCATTGTCATCAGTATTTACTGCCTGCTGAACGCGGGCAAGGGCCCGAAAGATAAAAATCGCTTCGTGGAGGACAAGGGACTCAAGGGGAACGGACGAAATACTCAGCGGGTGTGGGCCAGTATGCTCTGCTTCAGCTTTGCTGAGGCGATGGTTTCCATGATCGAAGAAAAGCTGGAACCCGCTGAGAACAAAAATTTGAAGCGGCCTAATCAGGTCAAATACCTCGCCCCTCTCGTCGTGTTTTTGGACTTTTTGAGCACCTCGCCGCAGACGACCTTCGAGTCACCGCTTGAAAAGGAGATGAATACGTTTTTGGAAAGTCTCGAAAGCTGTGTCATGCGTTCCAGGTATTTAAAGGCCGTCAGTGCTGACAAATCGGTCCGGAGGCGATTTTGGGGCCGATTGTCGAATCTCTCTCGTCTCCTTAATTCCTCGAGGCAGTGGATTCTCGACGATGTCAAGGCGTACAATGGGCAGGCCTGGAGTGTCAAGGAGATGATGAGCAAGGAAGAGCAGGACTTGGGAGGTTTCAAGAGCGTGAGTGGCGTGAGCGGCTATGAGCTCGGCCCCCCAAGGCTTCCCTTGAGACGTCTAATTAGCACCAACATTGTCAATGGGAGGAGGGTCGTGAAACTGAATAACTTTGTTAAGTTGCTAAAGGGCGCGGAGACGGACAATAAAGCGTGCATTTATAATTCAGACGGTAGTCTTCTTCTTCTCGCTGATGCGGATGATACGGATGCGGATGCGGATGCGGATGCGGATGCGGATGCGGATGCGGATGCGGATGCGGATGGGGGTGGTGACGCAATGTCGGTTGAGGACAAAGTGGATGCCGCAAGCGCGGATATGGTTACTACGGGGGGCGGGCATCGCATGGAGGTGAAGAAGGAAGCTAGCGGGAAGGAGGGGTTAGGGCACCCAGAAGGAGCCAATGACGGGGATGACGATGACGAAGATGAGAACATCGTATTCAAACCGCATTCACTGTCCATCTCGCCAATACAAGGAACGGATTCCAAAACTACCGGAAACACCGCGACAACCAACACCAACTTCAACTTCAACAACGACATAAGCTCCAACTTCAACAACGACATAAGCTCCTTCTCCGAAATGAAGGCGGCCTCTCTTCAAACACCGATCGCACTTCAGCAAAATACCACAATTTTTAATGACGATACTGTCGGATCTTTCTCCGACATGAAAACGCCCTCTCTTCAAACACCAACCACACACACATTCTCTATGAACAAGAAACCCTCCTTTTCAAGTACCTGGGGATCAGCGGGTAACCTCTCTACTGGAATGATGGAAAATACAACAGTCACGCCCCTGCCCGATCCACCGAAAAAACGAACAGAATTACCTGCCCCTCCCCCAGGGTTTGCACCGGCACCGGTACAAGCCCAACCGAGCGCTGCAGTGACAGGAAATTTCTTCTATTTGATGGACGAGCATCGCCGCCGGGAGGAGGAGGCAGAGGCAGATGATATCCTCGGTGATATCGCGGGGGCCCTCTACAACGCTCAAAACTCAGAAACTGAAACATCAGGCAGGTCACCACCTGGAAGGATCAACAGCGATTATGGTAATTTTTCAGGCAACACACTCAACACAGCAAACCCTTGGGCGAATAATTACCTACAGTAAATTGGAGTGTGGAGTGTAAGGACTAAATGGCAGTAGAGGGTGGTTTATTTTAGTTGCTTTTTGTGGTTTCAGATCAAAGCGAATTCATCCAGGGATCTTTCCCTGCTTTTGGGCTGTCATTTCGTGTTTGAACAGTTTTTCTCTTCATCGTCGTTTTTTATGTTCTCTTTTGTTCGGTTTTAGGTCCTAGGTTTCCGTTGATGTTCCTGTGTGTGTTTGCTGTTCGCTATTTGTGACATGTGCGAGCTCTTCACTCCAAAGGCCACACCCCCCTGTTAGATAATAAACCAAAGAACGAAGTGTCTAGGCAAGGAGGGGAAAAGTCTACTCTGAGCTGATCCCTGAGGTTTATTTCACTAAAATATATTCAAAATCTTAATATATATGTTGAATAATTTATTTCCATGAAATTTTTTAATTAAATAAAATTATAAATTTTAAAAACGTTTATCTTATTTTTTGTCAAGAAATAAAAAAATATTTTCATTTTAAAATTATTATATATATAATAAATATGTTTTAAACTTATTTAGTTATTGAATGATTATATTATATACCTTTTTATTATTATTATATTAAATTATATAACAAAAATGTTTATAGTCAACGAAAATCCATTTTTTTTTGGTCGATCGTTTCTAGAAATTTTTTCCTGCTCTGTTTGCTTTTTGACAAAATAAAAGGCTTTGTGACACCCGTCCGTGTGGACCCAAATTTCTTTCTAAACAGTTAAAACCCGCAACCTCTCAATGCTCTCTCTGTGTTTGTTCTTCTTACTTCTCTTCCCCTCGCTCTCCTTCTTCCCCCCCCATCCTCCCACCACTCCCACCACTCCCTCCTCCCTCTCCAGCATTGTTGACGATGCCTTCTCCGCTGCTAAGAATTTTCGACTCCGCCGTCGGCGTATTAATCCACCTCCCTCCTCTGACAACGACGACGATGGCGCCATCATTGCAAAGCTGAAAACCAAACCGCTCCCTGCACGGCTCCCTAACTCTCTCAGTCTCACCGCTATACAGACGCTGCTCTCTACCAGCCTGAATAAGAATATTACTGCAGCAGTCGAACCGGCGCCCTCGGCCCCACCAACACCAACGACACTAAAACTCCCCTCCTGGTCCTCTGTCCTCTTCTCCCCTGGCACCGCCTCTCCCACCGGCGCGCAAAAGCCCAGCGACTCAGCCCTTGAATCTTTCCTCTCCCAATTTTCGGATTTCTCTTCCCTCCTATCCTCGCAGAACTCTGCGCTCAAAGATGCCACAACACTGTTATCCAAGTTGGGCGAGCAGGACGTCCTTCGGTCTGCGTTGGAGGGTTTCGAGGGTGGTAGGAGGGAGATTGAAGAGCTTGTTGCGTTTGGGGAGGGTGTTGTTAGGAGGGGCTATTATTGGGAGAATGGTGTTGTGGAGGAAGTGTATGACCAGGAAAATGATGAGGGCGGTACGGGTGCTCCTTCTCCTTCCCTCCCCCTCTTTGCTGGATTTGACCTTACCAAGATTGAGTGCACGGACGAGGCTTATAAAGAGGTTGTTGTCCGAACTGCGAACGTCAGCAGTATTGTTTACGGCACCGAAGATCAGCGTATTGCGGGTTTGCAATCAATAGACGAGTGTTTTGTCACTACATCGAAAATACACAATATAACTTACGTAATTAGCGACGCAGTATCTGAAGGACATCTCGTAAGGACAATCTGCCTGAAGGGTTTCGACGGAGGGGTGGAGCTCGAGGAGGCGAGTGCCTTGGCGACGCTAATAGCCGGGGCGGCGAGGGGCGACGGACCTTACGATGACGACGACGACGACGATGACGATGACGATGACGATGACGATGACGATGACGACTACGCTGACAGTGACAATGGCTACCACGCTGGACTCATGTATATTGCGAAGCTCATCTCACCCACTCTTCTTCCGTATATCACAGCTCTTCCCCCTTCTGCGACCGTACGCCTAACTGGCCACAGTATCGGCGGGTCGCTGAGCATATTACTGCTTATTCTTTGGAGGGGGGAGGAGGGAGTCGTGGACAAAATTGAAAGAGTGTACGCGTATGGTCCGCCCCCAGTTGTTCGACTTGGTAGTGATGGGTATGATGACGAGTACGGTATGGACACCGGGATTTCGAATGGCGACCTCGTCAACAACAACAGCAGCAGCAACGACGACGACGGCGACGACGACGTGTGGGAGGATGCGATGTCGTCGTTGTCGTCCTCGGACATCAGACAGCTGGAAGAAAAGGTCTGGGTATTCTTGCAGCCTTGGGACCCAGTGCCGAGACTTTTTACCAGGTTCGATCCGTGCTATCCCCTTGTTGGTGACATCGGTCTGGACGGTCTGACGCTATATTCCTCCGGCCCCTCTCGAATCCTCCGCCCCATCGTCCGTTCAATCCTGTCCCTCTCCCCCCAAAAATGGGCTGCCCTCCGTGACAACTACCTCGCCACAGAAACCTCCGATCTTCGCCACTTCGGTCTCTGCCACCTCCTCCTCCCCACCCCCGGAATGTACCTCAGCTCGTTATTGCTAACGCCGTCGACGTTGACCCCTCCGCCGACGACGCAGATTTACCGTGTGAATGACTCGAGGGAAGTGCTGGAATTGCTGGATAGTCACTTCCCCCTCGATGAGTTTCGGATCTCTTTGGTACCGCAGGCAGTTAGGTCCTTCGTGCACCACTTTCACCCCGCCTATAAAGAGGAGGTGGGGAGATTTTTTAGGCCAAAAAACAGAAACAGAAAAGGTAGTAAAAAGGCAAATGATAAAAGCGTTAGATGAGAAACAAACAATGCGATGAAGATTTAATATCTATGTATTCAAGCTTTTTATAAACACCTTCGTACTCTTTCAAAAGTATCTAGATTTATAAAACCAAACATTCGACACATAAGTGGTTTGACGAAGGAACAGTTGATGATGCGCGACCACGTACAAAAATTTTCAAGAGAAGAAATTGCTCCGTTAGTAAGTCGATCTTTATCTAATCTTATATCTGTTTGTGTGGTTGGTACAGCGTTCGTTCAACCACCCTTACAGTACAAACAAAACATTTGAACCGATTCCGTTTAGGGTTAGTAAGAGTTTTTCAGGACCCACTACTACGATATTTTTACCATATAAGAAATCATTATCTGCTCTATTTTTTTTTATTCGTGCCACTTGAAAACCGCGTAGCTAGCGATCCAAGCAACGACGACATCAACCGTGTAATGCTCTCGCATCGAAATCACGCATAGTGAGCATACGATCGCAAGACCGAAGCAAATGTTCGACTTCAGAAGCTGTTCTTCGCTCACAGAACTATCCTTGCCTAAAAACGAAAAAGCTGCGCACAAGCATGTCATCGTGTGTCCGCTAAATATCAAGTCTGACACAAGCACACACATGCACAGGGGAGGGTTAGTGCCATTACCCTCTTCTTTCCCAACATTACATAACACCTTCTAACCCTAACCCTTGTTTGTTGTACTCACCATAGTCAAAGTTGGGAATGATTTTCAGGGACATTCTCAAGGGAGGAAAGTCCTTATCCGGAGGGGGCAAAATAGTGGCGTTAAAGCACACAAAGCGGAGCACGATCAAGGTGCCGTACAGCTGGAAGAATTTACTATAGTTCTCAGCAACAGCAACAGTCAGTGCGGGAAAAATGTCCTGAACAACTTTCCACTTTCTGGTATTTGGTAGCATCTTTGCTCCGTAATCAATGAGCGGATCAGGTCGCTTCTTGCGCCCGGGCCATTTGATTGGAAAAAGTCTTTGGCGAATAAAGGTTGCCGGGAAAAGAACTATTGAGATGAAGAACCAACGCCAGTGATTATACGATAGGGGCCAGAATGGCGTGTTCAGGCTCAGCAGAAGGTCGTAAGCATCATGTATCATCAAATTCATACTAAATACTCATTGATTATCATAAAATCTTCTCCCACTGTCCAACACTGGCGAGAGTTCCTAATTGATTTAGAGCTCTTATTATCGCCCGCAGTGTCCTTTTAGTACTGCATCATTAACAACAGTAGAGCTCTCGTTATCGCCCGCAATGTCCTTTAAGTCGAAGAGCAGGCTATGACTGCTTTGCCCTCAGTTCGCAAGATAAGCTCGGACAAATTTTACTCTGAGTTTCACGGTCACCTTGTAGAGCACCTGCAAGTTGTGCTCGCTTGCCTGCGCAGCAGTGATTTTGACAAAGACAGGAGTGGGCTTATTTTTCTCGCTGGTGATTCTTCTTTAGATAACAAATACTGGTTCAACGACTCTGCACCACCTCCACGGAATGGGTACCATGATGCAATCCGCGGGAATTGCATTAAGGATGTCTGCTTCCACCTCAACAATGAGCTCACCGCAGACAAGGAGCTTCAAGAGCGGATAGCGGTCAAGGGATGCATTAACACCTCGATCGAGGCAACCACGCTCTCTCAAAGGGGAAAATCTTTCTGTTGCTCGACATTATTTCCCCAGGATGAGTTCATTCGCGACAATATCACTTCAAATGACGTCCTAGTGGTTTCGGTTGGTGGAAATGATATCGCGCTAGCCCCGAGCCTTGGTACAATTTTCAATTTGGTCCTCTTGGTCTTCCTTGCCCCAACTTGTTTTCTCAGGTGTGCGACAGGAGTTGTACTGCCCCTCGGTAGTATCGGCAGCTTCTTTTTGGGATTTCCGATCGGTTTCGGTTATTTCGTGCGAAAGTTTCGAACAGAAATGGCCCGGTATATCTCGTCTCTCTGCTCTAATACGAAACCGCGATTGGTTTGTGTGTGCGCAATATATTTCCTGGACGTGAAAGGAAGGGGTTCGTGGGCCGACAGAATGCTCTCGTTGATGGGGTACAATCGAAATCCCGAAAGACTGCAAATATTGATTCGGAGGATATTTGTGACGGCAATTTCAAAGATTAATATTCCCGGTGTCAAGATTCTCCCCCTCCCTCTTTACGAGGCCTTGGATGGCTCTGATAGTAAAGATTATGTGGCTCGTGTTGAGCCCAGTGATCGAGGAGGCAGAAAGTTGGCCGAATTCATCTTGAATTCAATAGATAAAAAAATTGCCAAGACGCCGTGAAAATAGTAAGCCCTGTTGTTTGTTAATAACGAAAAAGGTGCATGTATATTTCCTTTCTTGCATTCAAAAATTAATCCTCCCCCAATAAAATTAATAACGAGAGCGTGGGCACTCACTCCTCCTCCCTCCCTCCCTCCCTACATGACGAGGCTTGCGTCGAATTGGTAGGGGTTCATGTTCCAGCTCTCGAAGCTATGGAAGACGCAGTGCGCCCCAATCAAACCGACGGAGACACTGGTGGAAGTGGTGGGATAACTGAAGAGAGTCTGAGTCTCTTCCCCAAAGTTGATGAAGACTTCAATGATACTGCTGTCAACAAGCACTCGAAAGTTTACGTCAGTACCAACGTTGTTTTCGGTGAGGGCGAGACTGTACGGAGCGAAACGATGCGTGGTTATAGAATGCAGGCAAATAAAAATGTGTGAGTTAGCTAGGTAGTTTTTTCTTTCTTGTTTGACAGAAAGCCGAGGAAATCTCGGGGAATGAAAACAATGATGATGGTGCCAACAGCCTATATTTTTGGTCGCCCTATACCGTACCCACCTTTGATCGATTAAAACGTCAGTGTATTCGTCAGATCCGGGTGTCCAGAGGACTCGAATACCGCAAGCCTGGGCCCCGTCGTTCAAGTAGTCGATGTCAAACTTCATGTCAAGCATGCGCCCCGAGACAGCATCAAGCAAGACGGGTTCGTCGTCATGAATCTCAAAACTCTGCGCGCCTCCAGGAAGAGCATTTGCAACGTGAGAATCCTCGTCGCGGAGCGTCTCGAGTTCCTTGATCGGAAAGTTTGTCAAATAGAAAGGGGACTCGTCGACCTTATTAGAACCAGTCACCGGCAATGCCTTTACTTCTCGTGGAACACCTTGAGTTTGCCCTTGCCATGTGTCTTCAGGCTTATCCATTCTCTGCCAGCCCCAAAGAACGCGGCGGGATGCATCATCTTTTTTGTCAAGAAATGTCTTGGACGCATAGAATGTACCGTGATCGTACGTTTTCGGGTTCCCCTCATAGCGCTCCAGCGGAGTGAAAGTTGCGGCATCCTCGTCATACATTCCAAGATAGTAATGATCGCCGCTTCTGCTGTATTTACTGACCCACAAGTTTGCTTCTTCAGCACCAGGAAGAGGGAAAACATCCGGGCATTCCCAATAAGCCCCCCCGTCGTTTGACTGAAAGGTGCCGATTTTCGTCCAGGTGTCATTGGTAAAGATGTCCTCAAATGCATTGACCTCCCATATCTCGGTTCCAACAGCAGTGCCATCGGCAATCCTGTAGGTTCCCTTGGAAGTCTTCATGATTTCCGTGGGATCACGAGCATCGGTCGTATAGATGGGATTGTAGTCAGGCAGGGTCCAGTTAGTCAAGTAAGGGTCAGACCTGTCCTCAGGAAGTGCCACGAATATCTCAGTGTTGTCCGAGCTCGAAACAGTGAGGACAACTGTGCTAGCGTCGTCATCAAGAACAGTGGCACTGCCACTAAAGTCGCCACCCTGATCATACCAGTGTTCACGCTTGAGTGCCATAGGGAGCTGAACCCAATCGACTAGGTCATCAGAGACAGCATGACCCCACATGCGTGGAGTTTGGTACTGGTAGAAGAGATGGTATTTCTCGTGAACCGGGTCCCACATTGGACCGTTGGGGTCATTCTGCCAGTCCCATGGGAAGGGAACGAAGTGAAATCCAGGCATCAACAAGTCCGAATCAAAGTCACGCGGATCGTTTCCATCCGCAAAAACGCTGGTGAAGCAAGCTAGAAGTGTGATCCCTCTCATGTTTGGTTTTTATACTGAATATGGAAAGAAGATACTTAAAGTACACCTATCTGCCCAATCACAGTCTGCCCCGCAGCCCGCAGCAGCCCGCCAGGTTTCCAGCAAGTCTCTTTCTCCTGTTGTTCATTTTAAGTTTTGAGAACCTCTGAAGACTAATTATAACAAATAAGATATGGACCCGTCACATGGCCCCGGTGGAGTAAGTTCTACAAACAAATGTCTCGCTTCTTTTGTTTCATATTACTCAATTTGGGGTGTGCTGTTGCAGCCTTTGTCCGAAACCCGGGCTTGTCTGGCTGAGCCCACGTTTGCTTTGTGCCCTTCTTTCTGGGCCCTACGGCGCGTTTGTCCAAATTTTGTATCATCTTTCGCCAGATAGACTAGAAAATCATGGGAGACCCTTCAGTTGTGCCGCACTCTTTTGCATTTTGTATTTTTACCGTCCCACCCCTACCCAGTTATTAACACAATTTAAACCACATGCGCAGGTAGTAGAGGTTGTCCTCCCTACGTATATCCAAAAGCCGTCCGAGGACACAAAATTCTATCCCAGTAAGGTCAAGAAGGTCGCCCAGGAGGTGCTTGACGATGAGCTCGTCAAGGTGGATGAGGATATGATAGACGATTGGATTGATGAGGGAGATGCGATGGAGGAGTATTGCAAGGTTGTTGCCGATCGAATCAAAAGTGAATGCCGGACCAAGTGCTCTATTGAACGGTACAAGCTTATCGTGCAAGTGACCATCGGCCAGCAGAAGGACCAGGGAGCTAGAATCACAAGCCGCTGTTTGTGGGACACAACCACTGACAACTACGCGAGTGTTGAGGCACGGAACACACACGTGTGGATCAATGCCATGGTCTTTGGATTATATGCGGAGTAAGAAGTGTCGTGTCGTGGTTCGTGGAGAAAAGAGGGCTGTTGTAGATGATGTCTCAGGAAGCAAGGAAGGCGAAGCAAATGAAGCAACTTCGTGATTCGAGTGGGTTTATTCCCCGAGGCGAACACTAAGGTCGGCTTGCGAGAAGGATCGAATAGCTATTGTATGCTGGAGTTTCTTTGTTATTTTGAGGATTAGCTGTAAATGCGTAATGTTTTGGCGATGATATGCTGGATTTTTGGATTTTTTTTCTCCTTTTTTCATACATTCACCCTCCAACTCCTGCCCGCCACCAATAATAAATGCTCCCTCATGGCCGTGCGTGTTGCTTTTGCTAAATGCTTCAGTCAGTTATACAGAAAAGTTCGATGCCGTTTAATCATTTAACCACCGCTCAACTTAAATTAATTATTTCCCTAACCGCTCAACCGCTCAACTTAAATTAGCAAGAAAACGGGGGTCGGGTTAACTTGCTGGTGGGCAACCACCAGCAACAGACCAGCCTTCCGGCCATCCTCCAAAATCATTCTCCTGGCAGTCCTCGCAAGTTTTCCACTGCTGGGTTAGGTCGCCAAGCACATACCAGAGGGCACAAGCCGGCTTTTCACAAATTTCAGTTTCACAAATTGCCTCTCCTTCGTTAAGCAGGCGCATAATAGCCTGAAAAGGGGGGGGGGGGTCAGGGAAGGTCAGGGAAGGTTTTCACACACGCGCGCGCACACACACACAAAGACGCATAAAATACACGCTTGCACAGAAGCAAACGCGAACAAAGAACTCACCCAAACCTCCTCCTTCTCTCCTTCTTCTTCAGCATCCTTGTCACCCTCGCCATTTTCTTTATTCTCAGTCTTCGCCTTCTTCGTATCGTCACCGTCGCCGTTCGCCTCGTCGCGGTCTCTCTTATTCCCGACCTCGGGTTCTTTGTACTTTCCAAGTGCGGAGGCTAGCATGAGGCAATCCGCCTCAGCAACGCGAACAAACTCGCCATTCTCGCCGCAACCATTTTTCTCAGGCATGAAGCAAGGCAAGGCATTCGTGTACATTTCCTTCCAAGTCAAATTGAATTTTGCTTGTGCGGCAGGAGCCCAACAGACAGGACCTGCGTGCACAGCGACCTTGAAGTTTGAGGGCCATGGGAGATTGAGAGGATTGGGGGGGGGGGGGTGGACCTGTTGAATAGGGGGTGCAGCTTGCGGTGGGGCGTGGTAGCCACTGTCGTAGGTCGGAGAATCGTCTGCCATCCTTGCGAGAACTTTGAAAAGATAAAAGAAGACTGTGCAAGCAAAATCAGCTGAAGAGTTGGTTTCTCTCCACGGAAATATTTTTGGCAGACCGGCAGACCGTCAGACCGTCCGCCCGCTTCGACCTTAGTGAATTCAATGTTTTGGAAGGGCAAAGCTTCACTTAGATAATTATCTAGCACCCGGTTATTTTCGCAACAACAACTCCCGTTTATTGAAAAGTGGCGTCTAATCTTTAGCTGCTAATTAGGACCATATACGGCCAAACATGATCCCTTCCAGCCAAAACAAAGAAGACAATGGAGAAGGGTCATCAGCTAATGTGCCCGGATCCTCGCCCTCGGATGTCGCAGCAGAGGCGAGAATGAGTGCCGAACCGCCTCCTCCTGCCGAATCCGCACCGATCCCTGAACCTTTGCCTCAGGCGACCTCGGAAGGCACCAACTCTAACCCTAACCCTAACCAACTCCCATCATCAGTAGCCACTAGTCCTGCGTCCGCACCACCCGCGTCGTTGACCGCGCCCATGTCGACAGCAAATTCCTCATCAGTAATATCTCCTGCATCGCTAGATGTCCCCACGCCGCCCCCCCCCCCC
>ERZ651776.1418-NODE-1418-length-28672-cov-7.487463_pt1 | contig 28672 bp, 23 predicted proteins | sample MGYA00514761_ERZ651776 | MGnify/ENA metagenome assembly ERZ651776 | reverse complement strand
CGGAGGACCTCTTCAGCATGTTCTTCGGGGGCGGGCGGGGGGGGAGGGGGAGGAGGGAGTCCGGGCCCAGGAAGGGGGAGGACGTGCAGCACCCGCTGAAGGTGTCGCTGGAGGACCTCTACAACGGGAAGACGGTGAAGCTGGCCGTGCACAGGCAGGTGATTGTGGGGAAGCCCTCCCAGTGCAAGGAGTGCGACGGGCAGGGCGTGGTGATGGAGCTGCGGCAGATCGCGCTGGGGATGGTCCAGCAGATCCAGCGCCGGTGCTCCTCCTGCGGGGGGCAGGGCTACGCGTGCCAGACCAAGAAGGAGCGCAAGGTGCTCGAGGTGAACATCGAGAAGGGCATGAAGAACAGCCAGAAAATTACCTTCCACGGGCTGGCGGACGAGAAGCCCAACATGGAGCCCGGGAACATCGTCTTCGTGGTGCAGGAGAAGGAACACGCCACGTTCAAGCGCAAGGGGGGCGACCTCCTCATCACCAAGACCATCAGCCTCAACGAGGCGCTCACGGGCTTCCAGTGGGTCGTGAACCACCTCGACGGCCGCCAGCTCCTCATCAAGAGCAACCCGGGGGAGGTCATCAAGGCCGAGGGTCCCAACGGCACCCCCTTCGTCAAGTGCATCCCCGACGAGGGGATGCCCACCCACGGCTCCCAATTCCAGAAGGGCAAGCTCTACGTCCTCTTCAACGTCGAGTTCCCCAGCGACAACGAGCTCTCCGCCTCGGCCATGGACACCCTGAGGAAGGTCCTGCCCAACCCCTCCCCCCCCGTCGACGTCGACGAGGACGACGAGAACGTCGAGGTCGTGCACCTCGACCACGCGGACGTCAAGGCGTTCGGGAAGGGGAAGCACGCCGGCATGAACGGCAGCGCCGCGTATGACGAGGACTCTGATGGCGATGGGCACCCTGGTGGCGGACAGGGCGTCCAGTGTCAGCAAAGCTAAACGACGACGACGACGACGACACGACACAAACACAAAGACGCAAAGACACAAACACACAAACACACAAAGACACAAAGACACAAAGACCAGTATCAATTACTGTAAAATAATGTTGATGGACTTTTTTATGGTACAATACATTCTTTGGATTTTACTTCTTTTTCTATATTATATTATTATGTACTTGTGTTGCGTGTATTTGGCATTTGGATGTAATGAACTTACTGAACGTTAATGTTGACGCGGATGTCAAGACGTGTGTGTCATGTCATGATGATGATGTCCATGGTGATGATGACGATGACAATGACAATGACAATGACAAGACTTTTGGTAAAATGATAGCAATCAGCAAAATAAAACCCCCCCCCTTTCCCCTATTACCCCTAACCCACCAAAAATCCTCAATCACTTTTCCCCTTCAGCACGAGAGCGTTGGGTCTCCAGCTTCCGACTTGACCGTCCTTCGTCTTGACCTTGACCCACTGGCGGTTCTCAGAGATTGTTTTGCCGCTTTTTCCAGTCGGGGTTAGGACGGCCCTGCCCACGCGGGAGGAATAGGGGAGGGATTTCAGCGTAGTATTCACATCTTCTTCTTCTTCTTCTTCTTCTTCTTCTTCTTCTTCTTCTTCTTCTTCTTCTTCTTCTTCAACCTTCTTCTCCTCCTCCTGCCCCCCACAAACAAACCTCACAATTCTCCCCTGATTCAACAAAAGCGCCGGCTCCACTGCCCAGCAAAGGTCCCCCACAAAGTTCCCCCACTCCTCCGCCTCCCCGTCCTCCATCCCGCCGTATTTATACCAGTATAACCAACCGCCAATCGTCGTCGTCGTCGCCTCTCCGGCGTAACCCGATCCGAGGTAGTAGCAGTAGACGCAGAGGGAGTAACCGTGGAACGCCAGGACGTTGAGGACAACGTAGATGAACTTCATGAGGTTTTCGACCTTTTCTCTCTTCAGGTTGGCGTCATTTTCATTTTCATTTTCATTTTCATTATCATTATCGCGATCCAACGAGCCCCTGGGCGCATACCTGAGCGCATATACCCGATCGATGCACTCGTGTAGGTCTTCTACCTGGTATCGGATCAGCAGATCAGAGCGATCCTTTACTTTACTGTCCAAAAAACTGTCCCACCATTTGATTCTCGGGGTCCAGTGGAGGACCGTTATAACGTCGTACGGTTCGAGGGCCTTGAGTGTGTTCTTGAAGGTATTCTTCTTAATAGAACGCTTCTTAATAGAACCTTTGGCACCCTTGGCGGCTCCGCATTCAGCCTCCAACCAGGACTTCAGAGCGACCCTGCGACGACCCTCATTCCACTCATATAACATTCCGAATATGCACGGTATCAACGCCACCTCGGCGACCAAAAGGCTGTCGACAACACCCTTAATACCGCCGATCATGTCAATCAAACCCAAACTGTTCACGCCCAACCAAAAGAACGCCCCCCCAATACAAAACTCGCACACCCCCCCAGAGACCACCGTGAGGAGCAGAGTCTCCTTCATCGCCTTCCTCAGGGAGGCCAGGGCAATAGTGTCCCAACTACTGTCCGGCTTATGAAAAGCCATAAAATCACTCAGCACTCTCGCCATCTCCTTGTAATCCCTGATCCCCTTTGAGAAATTGGCGTACCCTGAGGACATCATTGTCACCATGGCGTAGAACTGCGTTATGCTTATCATGACCTTCAATATGGGGACGCCGAAGAGGTGGAAGGGAGACGAAAAGGAACAGTCGACAAGGCAGCAGAGAAAGTTTCGGAGGAAGGCCACGATAAGGGAGAGGGACATATTCTTGCGTGGGGCAGGGGCGGGCGTGTCAAATGGAAGAAAGAGGAAGAAGATGAAGAGAAAGAACAGAAAGAGAGGAAGAAGAAGAATAGGGGGGCAGATGAGAGCGTTTACGATAGCCAAAAACTCGTCGATTGTTGCGATAATGGCATTTAAAATTTTGACGAGCTAAATTTTGCGAACACATTCCATACACCGCCCTCACCTCGAAATCTCTCCCAATTGAACTGAAAGCACTCTCGTAGACACGACAATTGTAGGTGTTTCTATACTGTTCTGCCGGTTATTATAAATACATTTAACCAGGGTATCAATAACAACGACTCAGGCACACGCCAATCGTTCTGAAACGTTCTACCCTCTAACGCATTGAAAGCACCACCCCGCTTACACCCTACCTCCCGCCCTCCCTCCCCGCTGAAATCAAAATGAACGCCTTCATAACCCGCATCGCCAACTACCTCGCCAACGAGATCCTCGTCAAGCAGCTCTCTCAGTCCAAGACCTTCCAACAAATGGCCCTCCGGACCCACCTCCGCGTGGAGAAGACGAAGGAGTTCATGAAGGAGGGGGTGGAGAAGGTCGAGCAGGAGAGTTTGGAGGGGGTTAAGAGGGGATTGAAGGAGGGCGTCGGCGTGGGTGGTGGGGGGGGGGCTGTGAAAAATGGAAGTGGGTTGCCTGAGCCGCCGAGGAAGGGGTTTGGGGGCTTTGCGCAGGCGTTTGTTAAGGAGGTTAGGAAAGATTTTGGGGGCTGAGAGGGTTAGCTGGTGGTCACGCCTATCGATCCGGGAGGTTAGGAAAGATTTTGGGGGCTGAGAGGGTTAGCTGGTGGTCACGCCTATCGATCCGGGAGGGCATAGAAAGAAAGAATAATATATTTAAGTAGTGGTGGTGAGAAATGTTTTTGTTTGGACCCCAAACACAGCTTTTTTCTTCCTACCCATTACACAATCCAAATCTTGTCCAAATCTTGTTTTTAATAAGTGCACGAAGGGTTCGTCCAATGTCCATCAAGTGTCCACATATCGTCGCGATAAATCACCGGCCCCCCTCCCCCCCCTCCACTCTTCAGCCCCTCCCACCACTCCCCAACAGCCTCCTGCATCGTCTTCCCGTCGATTACAAACTTGTTGTAAGACGGATACTGAGCAGCGACGTGTGTGTAACATTGGTACAAAAAAGCGCCGTTTGACGCGCCTCCGAACGTCTTCTCTGCACTGGATATCTTCCGCATGAAACTACCCTGATATTCGATCAATGCAAACATCTGATCGACCGTACAATGCTGATCAAGATCGTACTGCCACAACTTGGTGCAGGTCTCAAACCCCTCCACCCCTCCGCAAGAATAATCCAACGCACCCCCTCCATCCTCCCACTCCGCCCCGGCAACACACGGAATTTGAAACGCGTCTAGCGTAGAGTCCACGACGAATATCGGCGTCGCTATCGTCTTGTAAGCGTTCTCGGGGAAAATGCAACTCGCTGGATCGGAGTTGTTTTCAGATAGGCATGGCGCTGGGACGCCGGAAACGCTGTTGTGCAATTGGTACATGTTCCTCATGAGCGAGCTGAAGACGTTCTCGTCCGCGAAGTTCGCGCGATCCAGGAAGAATCCGCTCAAGGGTATCGCCCCTACGGTGGCATCCTCCGGCAGGGAGCTTTCAAGACTGGAGAGCATGTAATCAACGTGCATATAGACGCTCATTCCGCCAGCGGAACCACCAGTTATTATTACGGAAGAGGCGGAGGATAAAGGAGCAGCGAGTTCGGATATCATGCCTTTCAGGATGTCGAATCCACGGTAGTGTAGCCCATTCTCGCTGGTTCCTTCCTTGCTGCCAGTGAAGGATGCGCCGTCGCAGTACTTTAAGTAAACCAAATTATACTCGCAGAACGTCGGGTTCTTCTCGCAATCGTCACTGAGAATACCCTCAGTAGATCTAGCCATAGAAGCAGTGTAGTTGACAGAAGACCCAAGCCCACCAGTACTCCTGGCCTTGCAGCTCTCCTCGGTGAAGCACCATGCCCCACCCTCAAAATAGATCATCCAGTCCTTGCTCTTGCTCTCCTCACCGAAAGGCGAGTGGTAATAAGCGCCCATACTCCCATCCAGGCAACGCGCGTCCGGGTAGGATCCCTCGGAGAGAACAGAGAGCACCATGTCACTGTCATTTCCAGCAGTGCCGCTAATTCCATCTTTCATCATCATCCCAGCAGGGACATTTTGAAATGAACTCACCGCGCAGGCGGCATGGATGATTAACGTGAGGTATTTCATGTAAGTTTGTAGTTAGTTAGGATAGAACAAAACGAGTTGCAAAGTAATCACTGAATTAAGGGCAATAATGGGGTCGAAAACATTATTTGAAGTAGGCTTTTTCGTGGACTGAGTTCAGAATCACTTGATCGAGTGCCTCTAACCTCCCTCCTCCCTCTTTCTCTCTCCTGTTTTCTGCTTCTTGGGATCTCTTCTCCATCTTTTCTAGTATGTCTCCCCCCTCAAATGCCAATGCACCCCCCCGGGGAGACGACTCTGGTGTCTGGTCCCACGAGATGCGCTACCAATCGATGCTAAAGGAACATTGTGCGACTTTGCCGACAAGCTCCTCCGTGACGGCCCAGTATCTCTCCGCTCTAACAGCTCGTGCTAAGGCTCATCCAGAAGAGAAGCACATTGATAGGTCCAAGTACGCCCTAAATCCACTCGGTCGTGACAAAGGTGGAATGGGGGGCGATTTCAAGTCAGTCAGTCAACACGCCTGGGACACTGTACGCTTCCAACAGCTTGAGTCTGAGAGGCCCCAGCACGACGCTTACCAGAGGGCAATTGAGAGGGGGGGCAAAGGTCTCGACGAATCCGAGAACGAAAAGAACGAAAAGATCAAAGAGCTTAAGGCGAAGGCTCTTGAAATGAAGGGCGGTGGCGGTGGCGGTGCTGATGCTCGCCCTGTTTCTGCTCCTGCAGGTGCCCTCGGCGCGGATGGCGATCCTTTTGACGATATGGATTTATTCTTGGACGATCACGCGCCTGCAAAACGCGTCCGCTTAAAACCTGATATCAACAAACCGTATGCCTGGGACCCGAACAATCCCTCAATCCCCTGGCCTGACGTTCCCCCACTTAAAAATGCCTTGGGACCAGCACACGAAAGGATAACTGCCTTGGCAAACTCCCGTCACTCTCCAAATCGCAAGAGTCTGGATCCCTTCACGGGAACGTGGGTGATTAACTCCTCGGAAGTTCATTTGAAATCGGGTGACGCGTTGGTTTATGAGCCCGGTCCAAACGCCTATGTGTCCGGGGACGCCTTGGCGGGGCTCAGGAACAAAAGAAGGCACAAGAAAATCCAAGATGCGAACGACTACCTCAAGTACGAGACCCTCCCCGAGAGTGAGAAGAAGAGGATGGCGAAAGAAGAGAGGGAAAAGAAGAGTCGGGAAGAGGCAATAAAAGCCAAAAAGGCCGTCATTGAACGGAGGATCAGGAGCAAGAAAATGCAGGAGAAGCTGAAGCAGATTGGAGAAAGGGGAGACCTAAAAACCTTTGGGAGAAGGTCCACGAGGCGCGCCTTAGCTGCAGCTGCTAAAGCTGATTCGCCTGCGTCCAAGCACAATCCCAACTACGACCCCGACTACGACCTAGACTCTCCCTCCCCTTCATCATCTCAACGCAAGGGAAATAGGTTGAGGAACGAAAGCATACACCCCTCTACCTCATCACCCCAACCCTCTGTTCCTGAGTCACCAGTACCTGCCGCAAACTGGTTCCGAGGAGGTTTTGGCCTACGTCCCATGACTTCACCTTCATTTCCCTCAACCCTCGTAATGCCCTCCTCGGCCGGGAGGACACCATTCGCCAAATTCAGGGACAAGTTCAGGGACATGGTATCCCGAGGTTCCACTGGGATCGCCACACCGACGAAATCTCACGAGGGAGAACATACAGCTGAAGGGGAAGGGTACGAAAAAGAACCGGACGTATTGCTTCTCACCGATCCTGAAAATGGCGACGATGAATACGGTGAAGCCGGCGCCGAAAGGAAGAGGAGAAAGAGGAAAAGGAAGAAAAGGAAGAGGAAGAAATGGAGTGACGGAGTCGCTAACGGCGCGGACTCCACTTCTCTCAATGGTGAATCTTACCTCGGTTCCTCTGACGATGGGTCGCTCGCAACGAGCATTACGATGACAACAAATGCCACCATGACGACTAATGCAACCATGACCACGGGGGGAACCGGCATAACGACCAACTTTACCGCGGGCGAATCCGAGGGTGCCGACGACTTTGAGTTCCTCGGCGACGTTGACATTGGGGATGACATGACCAGCATGACTAGTGGCTCCTCTCTTCGCTCCCAAAAGAAAAAGAGGAAGAAAAGAAAGGGCAAGAAGAGGGGTACGTCCGACGACGACTACGACGACGACTTAACGACTGCAACGGGAAGGTCATCTGCATTCTTCTCCGATGGGTCAGATGGGGAGTTCCTATCTGACGACTCCCTGACGACGACCGCGACAAAGGCCAGCAACGGTGGGATCACCATAGTTTCGATGTACAGTGACGACGAGGAAAAAAAAAACAATACTCTCGGAGCAAAGCCCGGAAGCCCAACGAACGACACAGTTGTGACCGGGGCAACTGACGTGACTCTTAGGTCCTCGCTTTCTAAGGGCAGTGCCCGTAAGAAAAGTGGCAGGAGGAAGAGCGTCACGATCAGCGAAGGACGGGAGGGAACCACCACATCGGTAAAGATGATCTCGGAGGTGACGACAGACCAAGAGGCGGCGGCCGACAAAGAGGCGGTGACCGACACAGAGATGAATGACGATGATCTCAAAGAGATGCAGGAACTCGAGAAGGAGCTGGCGGAAATTGAGAAAGAAGAATCAGAGCTCGCTCCGCCTGTTGTTGAAAGTATTGATTCCTCCACTGTTACCAGCCTCTCTGCTCCCAAAAAGCAGCTGAACCGCGTTTTGAAGCAAACGGCTCGATTCGAGAGGTTTCTCGTCCGGAAGAAATTATGGAAGACGGAGTGGATGATCCACGGTCGAACGGCCACTGCAACCGCTGGCTTTGGGAAGACCTCTCGGGATCCAGTGGTAGTCTTTAACACTTTGAAAAACAAAGCTTTCAACATTGCGATGGTCGAGACGGTGAAGATGGGCAAGCGCGCTGCCTACCTCAGCTACATGTTTGTGCGCATCATGGCAGGGGAGGAGGCGGCCCAATCCATGGGTATAAGGGACTTCCTTCTTAAGCGAAGCCTCACCGCTGAGGAGGTGATTACTGCCGCTGCCGATGGGGAGAGACCAATGGTACTTCGGGGTCTAACTCAGATAAAGGGCAGGGTGAAACCGGATTCGAGGAACTATATGGGTCAAACGGCCCTTATGAGCTGCATTGAGGCTAGCACTAAGAGCATGACGGACGACGAGCTTCGAGATTGGGACAGGAGCCAGAGGAAGCAGCAGAAAATCAAGTTCCTTGTTCGCCTGCACACTCCCGGGGACGTCGGTGACATACGCAAGGCGAGGGAGGCCAAGTACAGCAGGGTCATGGAGCTCCTCCTTGCCAAGGGCAGCGACATCAACGCGAAGTGTATCGGGCACGTCGACGAAGATGTCACTGCTCTCCATATTGCCGCGGCAGGTGGATCCCTCACCCGTTGCAAGTGGCTCCTGGGCAGGGGTGCCAATGTCAACAGCACCACGGAGAACTTGATGACACCGCTCCACTTCGCTGCTAAGCATGGTATGAATGAAGCCATTATGTACCTCCTCACCCAAGACGCCAATCCTGTGGCGAGGAGCGACATAGGGTGGACCCCCTTACACTATGCTGCCGCAAGCGGGGGAACTAAGGCCGTGAAGATACTTCTCAAGGCCGGTATCGACAAGAATATAAAGGACCTCGACGGACATACAGCCGCCGAGGTCGCACAGAGAAATGGGATGAAGACTAGCTTTCAGGCGCTGCGGAAGTACCATAGTAACAAAAGCAGGGCGATAGAATACATAGCATACCTCGAGAAGAAATTGATAGATTGAAAAATGTAGAAAAGAATGGTGCGTGGTATTTTTTGCCAAGCAATCTTCGTTTTACGTAGTCTCGTTCATTACAAATCCGACTCCTACAGCCGCGACGGCAAAAACGACAACCATTCCAAGCCCAAAAAAGTTATGCTTCTGGCTGTCGTCCTCTGCTGCCCCCGCCCCTCCGCCGCTACTGATCTTTGCAATTTCATGTCGTCTCTCCTCGATCTCCTCGTACTCCAGATTTATCTTCTTCTCTAGATTTATCTTCTTCGATACTTTCTCTCTGTTTCTATCGTTCCTGCTCCCAACTTCATCGTCACCGTCAGCATACCTTTTATTATTGCCAACCTCGATAGCACTACTCTTTCTTCGCCTAATACTCCTACTGTCAACGCTTCGTCCCTCCTCTCCCCTCTTTTCCCTGAGCAAATACCAATCACAACCAACTTCCGCCGCGACTGCCCAGTGGGGGGGAGACTGGAACATGCATACATCCTCTCCCCTGTCCTTAACGACGTCCAACAAAGCACCCCTGTCGTATTCACTCGCCAGTTCTAAGATCTTTCCCGGGGGAACAACCCTCATAAGATCGATGCTCTTGTCAATCACCTCTTGCCAATCTACGTCCCCGTCATCGTCACCGCCGCCTACCTTCTTCACATGCTTAACTAGGTTGCTGAGTGCGCTGTGGACGGAGGAAAACTCGCACTCCTCAAGGGAGAGAATCCGCTCCCTGCTATTTGGGTGGCAGATCAGAGCCACACTCATGTATATAGGAAATAGCTTGTGCCCGCACAAACACGCGTCAAAGACCCGTGAAGCCGTCTGCACATCGCGGATATCGTGGCTGAACCAAGTTATCACCTGCGCATTGTGAGTATCCGTGCACGTGTACGTGTGCGACGTGTGGGACGTGTGCGACGTGTGGGACGTGTGCGACGTGTGGGACGTGTGCGAGTTTGTTTGCATGTGCGTGTGTGAGAGTGTGAGTGAGGGGTAAAGTAAAGCAAAAAGTCACCTCGACGAATTATCAATGAACAACTCAACTCACCCAGCTCAGAGCAAAATACGGCTCAACTCCAGATTTTTTAATGAAATCATGCAGCTCAGTATCGAACTTTTCGACAAGGGGAAAAATACTGAGCTGTAAGGCCGCCGTTAGCGTCGAGAAATCGCTCCCCATCGCGTCCCTGAAGTTTTGCTGCGACAATTCTCCAAGCACATTTGTCGCCAAAGCCTGGTCACTCATCGTAGTTATGAATATACTAGCGACGTCGTGGTATCCCTGGTAGTAGTGAAGGGAAGAATCCATCTGAAGGACATCGCAAATCACGTCATGCAAGATTTTCTGCTTATTCTTGACCTTCTTTGCGCGTTTTCGCTTCTTTGTTTTGTTACTGCTGTTGCTCGAGACTAAAAAATCGCTCTCAAAATGCCATAACGAGCGCTCCACATCGCGATCTATTTGATCCCTCTGCTTTTCTGTCAACGATCGTCGACTAGGAACGCCCCCCCCGTCAGCCGAAAATTTGTTCAATCCTAGCAGCTTGGGCCATGCTGTTCGACGAATGCGCTCGCTCAAGAAGCCACCTGATGTCAAGCCAAATTCACGAAGCTGCCATAGGTCAATCGCGCCAGAAGGGCTTGATAATGTGGATAGGATCGCATGAGACTTGGTTTCATAATCAGCCTGCATTTTTTGTCTTCTCTGATGATGAAGTGTAAGAGAATAGCCCCTTTCCTCCGCTTAAAATGTTTTTTCTCAAGCTAAGAATTTAGAGGGGGACACTGGAGTGCAATAAAAATACGGTCGATGCGAAGATCATCACAAAATTATTAGGTTTCCGATTTCAAGTTTTATTTTTTATTTTTGGTGAATCTGGGGCCGCATTTAGGGTTTTAACGATATTAAAAAAATATCTGACCTCACCAAGGACGTATCAAGACTTTAGACTTTAGTCATTATGGGTAAAACTGGTGTGAACACGACTGATCCCTTTGCAAGGAGTGTCCATGGCACCAACCCGCAGAACCTCGTGGAACTGATCACCCGCAACAAAATATATGCATCGATGTACTGGAAGGAACAGTGTTTCGCGTTGGACGCCGCAAATTTGATCAATAAGGCAGCCAAGCTGAAATATGTGGGGGGTAGCTGGGGTGGTGCAATGAAGCCGACAGATTTCCTCTGTCTGATACTAAAAATGCTCCAGATCGCGCCGGAAGACGACATTGTGTTTGCGCTTATCAAGGCGGAGGAGCTCAAGTACGTGCGGTTGCTCGGTGCATTTTACTTGCGGTTGACTGGGCGACCAGGGGACATTTATACATTTTTAGAGCCTCTTCTGAATGACTACAGAAAAGTGAATCTGAGAAGAAGCGATGGAGGTTGGGAAGAGGGCGAGACAGTTGACTCAGTGGTGGAGAAATTACTCACCAGAGATTATTTTTTTGATATAGCATTACCAAGGTGAGACAGAGAAGCTCTCTTGCAGCGCTCTTTTTGTTGTTGCTCATTCTTCTACACTCTCTCACACTTCTGCACAGATTGCCGAAACGGGAGAATCTCGTCGAAGTTGGCTATTTAAGCGGGCCACGTGAATCGGTGCTGGAAGAGTTTGACACAATTGAAAAGATTCAGCAGAGGTTAAAAGAGCTTCGTGGCGAAGATGCTGTTGAAATAGTAGGTGACAGCAGTGGCAATGACAAGGTCGAGATGGAAGCGGGGGGAGATGGGGTAATTAATTCTTTATCTCTTAGTAAGAAGAGAAAAGTGGACGACGAAGGTGGGGACAGCGACAATGGCGAGGACGACGGGAACAAGAAAAAGAAAAGGAAGAAGGAGAAGAAGGAGAAGAAGAAGAAAAAGAGCAATTTGTTCAAAGAAGGTGTTGTCGCAGATGAAGAAAAAGTTGGACGTGACGACGCTGAAATCACTGGACCCAAAGAGGGGTCCGATGAATATTGGAATGAGCAACGGGCCAAACTAGGACTTAAGCCGTTGAAAAAATAGTTAAATGTGTTTGTAGGACAGGACAAACTCTCCATAAGCAACTCTTCTGACCTACTTATTTAATTGCTTGCCTAGCCTTCAACCTGTATAGTTTGTGTCACTACAACCATTTGATGTAGACACCCACAGTTTGTATTCCCCGCGTTGACTTCCACAATTTTTGTCAACCTCTAAAGCTATCCCATTTGTTAACTAGAGTTTCCACGTCCCCATTACGAACACATTCATTAATATCGCGCTTTACATCAATTCCCCCGATCCCTTGCGGCGGGAGAGGGCCATTTGCATTCGATATCAGTAAGCACGTTGGAATGCCGGGGTGGTGACGCGTAGATTCCATGAGCTCAGCGTCGCTTGAGTCGCCACCAGCCCAACATCCAAAAGAAGACTTCCAGCGGCGCCGGGAATCCCAATCGACAAATGTAAATTCCATTTTGTGCTGGCGTATATAATCCTAAGAAGAGAAGTTTCAGAAGAAAGTTAGCAAAGTGCGTGCAAATGAAGTGAAGGCACAGCACAGGCTGCAGGAGGTAGTGAAGAGGAAGGAGTCTTTTTGTTGTCCCATGATCAAACACCTGGGGAAAGAACAAGCCGCCATCCTTACTCACCTCCAGATCCCTCTCAGATGCATCACAGCTTACGACGATGACGTCCACAACTTTCTCGCGATTTATACCGTCTTCAGGCACTATCTTGCTGTTTTTAACATCGTCCCCATTCATGCCAGCCATGAACGCTCTCAAAACAGGGGTGAAGCTCTGGCACGGGGGGCACCATGAGGCAGTGAAATATAGGAGTGTATACCGAGAAGAAGACATAACCTTCTCCCCTTCTTCGCATTTTTTCTCTGCAATTTTAGGAAGGCTTCCTGACGACCCATTACTATCAGGAGGGGCAAAAGTAAAGCGGGTTAAAGTTTCTCCCGGATAAAAAAAAGGTCTCTGTACCAATGGAAGCCCCCCCGGTGCGGCTGATAACGCTGTAGCGCTAGGAACACCTTTGCTGTTCCCGCTCATTGGGTAGTAATCCTCATAGAGCTTTGCACCAAGAAAGCCCAAGCCCATCAAGCCTGAGACACCCACAATAAGGTTATAGTTTGTGGGAATCGACTTTGATGAAGACGAGTTGTAGAATCGGCGGTGCATTGGGGGCACAGCTCGGCGGAGACACCGTAAAGCCATGCTTGGGGGCATTACAAGTTGTAAAATAAGCAGGAGGGAAAATAAGACGAAGGCAGTCAACCCTTCTGCGAGCGTGGAAAGGTGGGTGTGGTGAACGCCCTTCGTAGATTATTGTGATATTTTGGTATTCTCTTCAGATTTGTTATAGGTACGAGACGCAGTTTAACCGAGAAAACAGCCCTTAAACAGTATAGGGCAGGTCAAGTTGCTTTGCCAACGGCAAGGGGGAAACATCATTTGCAGTTTGTCGAAATACAATCGGTTGCGCTTGAAAAAGCAGCCCCACTACATGCACGTACAGCCCACTGCATACGCGGATTAATATTATTACATTCAAAATGACATGAAAGAAAACTTCTCGGCAAGAACAACAACGCATCACACATCTGATTGAGCTCCTATGATCATTTTCATCATTGCGTCGTTCATAATTTTGCCTTTGGCACAGGCGCTGAATCTTCCAGTCGCTTTTAAACAACCTCCATCCCCGAAACGATTCGCGATGCTCCTCTCTGGTGGTGTTGACTCTTCAGTTGCCCTGGCCTTGTTGAAAAAGCAGCACCCGACGGCATCGATACACGCGTTCTACCTGCGAATACATCTGGAAGAAGCTGATTCTCAGCTATCATACGAGGGCCAGTGTCCTTGGGAGGATGACTGGGAAGTTTGCAGTCAAGTTTGCAATGATTTGTCAATCCCACTTCAGTCGATTCCACTTGAGGATGAGTACCGGCTGAGAGTAGTCGACTTTTGCATCGAGGAGAGTAGAAAAGGTCGCACCCCAAACCCCGACGTGATGTGTAACCGGCGGATAAAATTCGGGGCATTTGTCGACAAGGTGGATAAGATTGGAGATTTTGATCTCATTGCCAGTGGCCACTACGCACACGAGCAAGACGGGCGATTGTACCGTTCCGTAGATTCTGTCAAGGACCAATCGTACTTCTTGTCGACTTTGACGCCGTCACAGCTCTCTCGGGTGCACTTTCCTCTCGGCAGGTTCACGAAAAAAGAAGTGAGGGATATGGCAAAAGAGTTTGGTCTAGTGAATGCAAAACGGCGAGAAAGCCAAGGATTGTGTTTTTTGGGTAAAATTCGGTTCGATCAATTCATATCCGGGTATCTGGGGGAAAATCCCGGGTTAATAGTCGATGCGAGGGACCGCAGCAAAATTTTAGGGCAACACAAGGGGCTGTGGTTCCACACCATAGGCCAGCGGAAAGGGGTCGGGGAATTGCTGACGAATGAATTTTGTGCTTTCGGTCCCTGGTATGTCGTGTCAAAAGATGTGGAATCGAATGTTTTGCTCATAACGAATGACTACGACGAAGCTGAGGCAGAAAGGACAGAAGTTAACATCGACGAAATCGAACTTGTTGAAGGAGGTAACCTAGACCCAGAGAACGTGTTTGTGAAATTGAGGCATGGACCAGAGATGGCTAGGGGGAAATTGATCTTGGCAGGTGGAGAGGGAGAAAGAAAATGCGGTAGACTAGTGCTGGAAAAGAAGGATAAAGGCCTGGCACCTGGTCAATTCGTCGTCTTTTACGGTAGCGACAAGAAGTATGACGAAGGAGATGTAGGTTTAGGTAACAACGATAGCAGTGAGGTCATCTTGGAGGATATCATGGAGGATCTGGCAGTGCTAGGGCGTGGTGTTATGACTATGTAAGCGCGTGGCGTTAAAACAAGCGCGTGGCGTTAAAACAAGCGCGTGTCGTTAAAACAAGCGCGTGGCGTTAAAACAAGCGCGTGTCGTTAAAACAAGCGCGTGGCGTTAAAACAAGCGCGTGGCGTGAAAACAAGCGCGTGGCGTTAAAACAAGCGCGTGGCGTTTAAACAAATTCGCGTTGAAACCAGTTGAAAAACAAAAGTAGGAGCGCATGCATGATTTTAAGAAAGAAGATATTTTTGCTGGCCCTTCCTTCCCTTCAACCTTAAACTCCTAGTGCGTATTTATACTCCTTTACATCCACAAATACGTTGGGCCCCAAGCAGAACTCTCCGGCCTCGTCATCTACTTCATTTTTTTTCTCCAGAGTTTGGAGAATCAACTTGCAACTTTCTATATTTAGTCGGAGCATCGTCGTATCGATAAAATCCATATAGTCGTTGAACATTTTCTTCTCTCGGGTTGCTCTTTCGTCTTCCTGTGAACTGTCCTCAGCGCAAACGGTATCCTCCTCCTTCACATCGCGGAGAAACTCCGTCAACGTTGCATCTGTGCACCCTCGGAAGCCTCGGAAAACCGCGTAACGCTCCGCGCTGGCCGGCCGGCTGCTGACTGGCTTCACAACATCGAAATCAAGAAAACATTTGCTCATTCTGTAAAACATTTCCCTGGTGATTTCTCGGGAAGACCCGAAATATTTCAAGACAAAACTACCACCTTCGGCTAATAGAAGGGTGCAAGCAGACATCTGCGCTCCGACAATCTTGGTTGCAATTTTTTCCTGCTCTGCGTGGTCGCGCTGTTTGTCGAAACCACCGTCCGCCAGAACCAACTCGACTCTGGAGCCGACAGACTTCACCAGGCTTTCCACGTTTTGAGTGCTATAAATGTCTCCACTTCCATCTTGGCCACAGCAGACGGTAAAGCGAACGTCATTATTAGTCGTCAGCATGTGGTCCAACTTCCAACCTGTACCCTCTCCCTCGTCGTTGCTGCCGATAAGAGACATCCCCCAACCCCTTGCAGAGATTGATTTACTGGAGCAGCGGGAGAAGACATATTCTGAGAAGCCGCCTGGGGCGCCGCACAAGTCAACGAACTTGAACTCTTTCGAACCATCTCTCGAACCATCTCTCGAACCATCTCTCGAACCATCTCTCGAACCATCCCACCCCTCCAGCGGCGTTAGATCGCCGCCGATCACTGCATCCACATTAGCAATTTTGAGACCGGCACGGTTCACGAACGGATTGCACCCATGTCGGGGATGGTTGAGCATCTCAAAGGGATTTATCGAGAGGCGAGCGGCGTGCCAAACACTGTATGATGTCGAGAGCGGGGTGAGGGCCGATTTTACCGACTGGAGGGTGCTGGTCAGTGCCTCAAGGCTTGTCGACAGGGGAGGAGAGGTTTCATAATCGTCACTATTGAACCAAACTAAAGGCAATGGCTCATCAGCGCCATCAATGTAGACACCGCCAGCATCACTTTCGAACCAACCGTCGAAGGCACTATTGCCTCCACCAGCTTCGCCCTCTTCAGGGCAACTCTTCGTCCGCTTCCGCTTCCGTCGCTTTTGCTTGGGCTTTTTCTTTCCCAGAGAAGGGGTTGCAATTTCTTCCAAAATAGCAGATTCAGCAACAGCATCAGCACTCGTCCAAATTACTTCTGTAGAACTCGCAGGATTCGAGATTGAAGAAGAAGGGCCCGGGTGCGCTCCCTTTGAAGAGCTCTTTCTCCCCATTTCAATTTATTTGGAATTGGTTTTCTATCGTATTTTTTTTTTTTCGGAACTGTCATTTACACCTCAATTCTCGACTATAATTGGTGATAAAACCTTTTCATCAGCTCTTTCCTAGGCCAAAGAGAAGTGAAACTTTTTTTGATACACGAAAATGCTCCCGTTGTCGTACATTTTTGTGCTAATTGCTTGCTGCACTTGTCCTGCGAATACCTTCACAGTGCTCCGTCCAATCTCCGGACACCCGCTAGCGAGCTCTCCGCACCCCTTTAAAACATTCCGTCGATCTGTACCACTCTCTGCAACGTTGAAACCTTACATAGAGAAGCTCATCTCTGGTGCTTCTCTTGATAGCAGTGAGACGGAGGATGCGTTCGATCAGATTCTGGCCGAGGCTGACCCTGTCCAGGTCGGAAGCCTTCTCATGCTCTTGAGAGCAAAAGGCGAGACGTCGGCTGAGATAAGCGGGATGATTCGCGCCATGAATAGGGCATGTAATGCTGTAAATTTTGATGGGAAGATGCTTGACATTGTTGGGACTGGCGGTGATGGTGCCGACACAATAAATATCTCGACAGCGTCGGTCGTTCTTTCTGCTGCTTGCGGGTGCATTGTCGCCAAGGCGGGGAATAGGAGTGTGTCGAGTGCTTGTGGTAGTGCAGATGTCCTCGAGGCTTTGGGTGTTAAGGTGGATTTGGCTCCCGAAAAGGTGGTGGAATGTGTGAAAGCTTGTGGGATCGCTTTCATGTTTGCGCCAGTCAATCATCCGGCCATGAGGTTTGTTGCCCCGGTCCGGAAGAGCTTAGGGGTTAGGAGGTGAGTGCAAACCATGAAGTGCCATCGAGCGGAAGATAGGGGGACTGAGCCCATTTGAAAACTAATTCCACTTGCCTGTTCCCCTGTTCGGTGCCCAGCGCCTTTAACATTTTGGGACCAATGACAAATGCCGCTGGAGCCCAACGGGCTGTCATAGGAGTCTTCGACGACGGACTGCAGGATTTGATGGCACAGAGTCTAATTGAGGTCGGCAGGGTCGACCATGCGGTGGTAATACACGGTTGCGGGTTAGACGAAATTTCGCCTTTGGGACCGAGCAAAATTGTCGAAATTCGGAGGTGAGTGAGTACTGTACTGGCATTTGACGCGCTGGACATTTACAATTCCTAGCATCTCACCTAACGACAGAGCACCAAAATCAAAACTCTCTCGCTTTCTTCGTGCTTTCTTTCGTCGGCGTAGGATTGGGGGAGAGTACGAGATGAAGAAATACGATTTCGACCCGTTGGACGTCGGAATCAAGCGGTGTGTTGTGGGCGACTTGAAAGGTGGAGATCCAGAGAGAAACAGAGCTGAGTTCTTGAAGGTGCTGCAGGTTAGTCATGCGGTTCGCGACGCGATTAGGTGCTGGACGTCTTTGACTCACCCACTCCCAAAAGCCCCTCGGAGGAGAGATCATCGATAACTCTAAGCGTGACTCAGTCTGTTTGAATGCTGGATTTGGGAATTACGTATACGGGCTCACAGAAAGTATCGAAGATGGCGTAGCGCTTGCGAGGAAAACTCTGGACGAAGGGAAGGCTGCTAAGGTGCTGGAAAAGTGGATCGAAGCCAGCAACAGTGTGTAATTTTAATTCACCAGCACAACTGACGAGTGAAATAAGCGAGTGAGAGAGGTTCTTTTTTGCAACATTTTTTCGTAATTTCACTACCATTTCACTTATTATAAATCCTTTAGCTTGAGCTTCGGTAAGACATTCATCGACTGCAACTCCTGAAATAGGAGTTTGCAAGCGTATGGCATGCTGATGTCAACCACCTTGTCCCCGCTGCGACAAAATTGGCACCAGTTATGGTATTGCAGGAGGCCACATTTCGTGCAAACATTAGCCGTGAATGCGTCAGAGGCCTTCATCAAGCGCTCCATGATTAGATTGCTCGTTCCGTACGCGATCAGACAGTCTCGTTCCATTTCTCCCAGACGCAAGCCTCCATCTCGCGAGCGACCCTCGGTTGGTTGGCGCGTTAGCACTGCCCTCGGTCCCTTCGCGCGGGCGTGAATTTTGTCCACCACCATATGCTTCAGTTTCTGGTAGAAAACTGGGCCGGCGAAGATGTATGCGTCGAGCGGCTCCCCTGAAGTTCCAGAGTAGAAGGTATCCTTCCCAGTGTAACTCAGCCCGTTGGCGATCAAAGCTTGTGCCGCCGCCTCAACAGTATCGGCATTACCCTCGCTCTCACCAAACGCTGATGCATACCCCTGGCGTCCCTCAAAAACCCCCGCTTTTCCCACGACAAGTTCGAGGAGCTTTCCAACAGTCATTCTTGACGGAAAACCATGAGGGTTCATGATAAGGTCAGGGCAGATTCCGTTGTCATCGAACGGCATGTCCTCCTGATTCACAATGATTCCGCACACACCCTTTTGGCCGTGGCGCGAGCTGAACTTATCCCCGACCTCCGGGCGCCTCGTCTGCCTAAGAGCGATCTTCACGAGATAGGAGTCATTGTCATTCCGCGTAATCATCACGTTGTCGACCATGGAGGGCGTGGGAGTCTTGTAGACAAGGTTGGCGGGTGTCCAGACGCACTGCTGCATGAGTACGTGCGGGGCCATTAGCTGACCGTTGGCATCAGTCTCTTGCTGTGTGATGGACGGGACGTGTTTGTTGGCCAGCACGTCTCCGCTCTTGACGCGGCTGCCCACATGAACCAGGCCGTCGTTGTCGAGCTGGGCGAAGCGCGCAAGTTTCTTTGGCAACGTCTTGCCGTCGGCTAAAAACACCTCTAGCTCTTCGGGGGTGAACATCGCCTCAATTAGGTCGCCGTCGGGAGTGATATGGGGAGGCGGGTATATGCGGTCCTCCGTTGCGATTGCATATTTCTTCTTTGTGACCTGCTGTTTCTTCAGCACCATGCATCGCCCAAAGCCGCGATCGAGACTCGCCTTGTTCAACACAATGGCATCTTCAATATCGTAACCGCTGTAACTCATTACTGCAAGGCAGGCGTTCTGGCCTCCAGGGAGCTCGTCAAAGTTGATGAGGTCGAGCGTTCTGGTTTTCACCATCGGTTTCTGCGGGTAAACAATGGTGTAGAGGAGGCCATCAATGCGCTCGTATTGATTCAAGGCCACAGTGCCCATGGCTTGCTTTCCCATCGCCGACTGGTAAGTGTTTCGGGGCGATTGGTTGTGGTGTGGGTACGGGATGAGGCCGGCAACGACGCCAAGAAGGGTCAGCGGGTCGATCTCGAGGTGCGTGCACTTCTTGCCAGCGATGAGTTCTTTTTCTGTGACGGCAATGCTGCAGTTGTTCTCCTCGTTAACGTCGAGATACTCTGCGACACCCGTCTTGAGGAGGTCTTTAATAGTTTTCGTGCCCATGGCAACAGCTTCAATGTCACTCTGGGATAGTTTCGGGCGATTTGTCTTTGGATCAACGATGAGAAGTGGGCGGCACACGCGGCCCTCATCCGAAGCAATGTGCACCGACTTCTGCGTCTCATTAAGGTACACGCTCACAAACTCTCCGATGAAATTTTTGCGCCGCATGGTGCGGAGCTGGTTGACGAGTCGCTTGGGATTGTTCGTGATGCCAAGGACGAGGCCGTTGATGAGGACGAAAAAGCTGCTATCCCGCAAGATTTCGCTGCCCGAGAGAAGGGACACATCCACTACGCCACAGTCGTAGCAAAGGCGGGTGACGTCCGTGGTGTCGCAGTCAGTGGTGATGTGAGCGAGGAGGGCCAAGTTCTTGACTAGACCGCACGCCTCACCCTCAGGCGTGTCGCAGGGGCAGAGCATCCCCCACTGGGACGGCTGAAGAGATCGAGGGCCGGAAACTTTTCGAGTCTTCTCGAACTGACTGCTAACACGCGTCATCATACCCAAAGCGGCGATGTAGCTGAGGCGGCTAAGGGGCTGAGTCACGCCAGGGCGCTCCATGCGGAAACGTCGGATGTTCCAGTTGCCTGTAGATATGGTGGTGACCAAGCCGTTTGTGATAATGTCCGGGCGGATCTTATGCTTGGCATCGAACGCCTGGGCTGCGGCGGGTTTACTGAGAACCATCTCGATCTCTTTCTTGAGGGACTTGGTCATGTTCTTGAACAGGTCCTCAAACAAAAGGGCGAGGAGCTGACCGGCAAGCTCCAGGCGTTTATTCCCGTAGTAGTCCTTGTCATCAACCTCCTGCTTACCCGCCTTGACGAGCAAGATTCGGCGGATGATGTAGCAAATGTAAATGCACTTGGGGCGAAAGTCGAAGTTCGTTATAGGAACGTGGGAAAGGAGAACGTTGGCGAGGACTTCGCGAGCCTCGTCTTCGGGGGATTTGGCCGGGCGCTGGTACATGGTGCGAATAACGCCGCCTCTGGAGACGGCCTGGGTGACCTTCTCGGGGTTGCGAATCTTATGGCCGACGTATCGGAGAGCGTCGAGCTGGGACCGTATGTTCAGCTTGCTGGACTCCTGGAGAGTGAGAGCCAGAGCATCCTGGACGTCGCTCTCGTTTCCTACGAGCTGCACGATCTCGCTGTCTGCGACCATACCCATCGCCTTGAGAACAATCACCACATTGACATCATCTCCGAGGGTGTTGTTGCGGACGTACAGACGGCCGTTTTTGAGAAGGATGTTCGCGTTGGATTTCCTCTCGTTCGTGGATGAGGTGATGTTGGCGCTCAGGTACTTTTTCGTATCCTCGGCAATGATGACGCGATTCTTGGAGAGCTGCTCCTGCATGAGGAGGGTCTTTTCGACGCCCTTGACGACGAAATATCCCCCCGGATCGTGGGGGCACTCTTGAAGCTCGGCCATCCGGGCATTGCTGGCCCCGTTCAGAACGCACTTTGAGGACCGGAGCATGATGGGCATTCGCCCGATGACCTTGCTAGCCTTGGTGGCTTTGCCAGCTTTCATGTAGACGATAGTTGCGTGGATCGGGGCGCTGTAGGTGAGGTCGCGCATGCGGCAGCGGAAGGGGGTCGATTGGTGAGTTTCCTTGTACTTGCCCTCCTCCACATCGGGCTCTCCTACCCAGCAGTCGGTAAATTTAAGAAAAAATTTCGGGTCATTGTCAGACAGTATCTTACAGCTCGAGGGGGAGGTCACAATCTCCTTCATGCGATGATTGATGAAGTGGTCATAAGAGCTGATGTGCTGCTTCATTAAGCCTCGCAAGTGAAGGAAATGTGGGAGCAGGCGCCATTTGTCCTTCAGCGATTTGATTGGAGCGTCTATGGGGGTGCTCGTGGTAGGGGAATCGTTATTGCCGCTGTCCATGGACATGGACATGGTGTCCATGTCTACGTCATTGGAAGAGGATTTTTTAGAGGAGGATTTGGAGTTCTCCTCCTTCACCCGAACTGGCCGCTTTTTCTTCGGTCTCCGATCGTCTTCCTTCTTCTCCTCCGTTTCACTCTTGACTTCCGTGCCTAAGCCTGCGAATGGGGGCACTCCCGAAGAACCGTAAATGGTGTCGAAACCCTCGAAAGGATAAAAATTCTTGCTCAGCTTGCTATCGTTGGTTCCTCCATTATTGACCACAACCGTCTTTGCCGGGATGCCGACATCACATACATTTTCGCGACTCACTTCCGTGACTTCATGATCCTCCCAGTCACCCTCGCTATTCTTGAGGATTCTCATCTCCTCGCCGCCTGGGGGTGTCCAGCGGTTGCGAAATGGAACGGGGACCTTGTCACCTCTCTGCACAGTGGGGGGCGCAACAATCCCTGCTGCCTCAGAGTCCTGCACAAGCACAGATTTCAAATCGTCCGCAAAGAGAGAGCTGATCTGACCCACATCGTCGATGACGCCATCGTTCATGACGTCATCGTCGTGTTGTTCATCGTCCATCGCCTCAACCTTGACCTTGACACGCCGGTCGCTCCCTGAGCTGCCTGTGCGAGAGCGCGGCATGCTACCGGAGAGGGCCTGCGAATTTCGTGTATCAGAGAAGGAAGAAGGAGGAAGGGAAGGCAGCTGCTGACGTTACGCTTGGGGATCGAGGAAGTAGGTAGGCAATGCAGACGACGGAGATAGGGGGTGGTGTGGACGGAAGAGTGAGGGAAAGTGAGGAAGGGGGGGAGCGAAGAGCAGATTCAAGGTCGTAAAAGGGAACACAGTGTACACAATCGGCCGCGGGAGAAAATTTAAAGGGTCTCGTCAACCGTTGGAGTTGTTCTTATTTATCGTGTGGCACTATCATTTCCAAGCCCTTCAATTTCATACGTTGCCAGTATTTTGTCGTTGCGCCAAAATACTGCCACCCTGCGTTACAGCGATTGCCTGTATCCGTATAAATCTCACAATTCATCACCAAGTCCAATAAATCACCTCCAACGCCTGTTGCAAAAAACTGCCCAGAGCCTGGCTTGAAATATGCCCCCTCCAGTTCCCAGTTCCGAGAAGGCGGTGCCCCTTGCCGATAGGATGAAATTCTTCCCATCCTTTTTGGAGTGCGAGAAGGCAAAGGATGACTTGAAGGAGACCGACAAGATCACTAACAGTGTCCTTTGCGCGGGTGTTTTTTTCGTCTTGATGGGGTTCCCCCTTGCCTGCATCAACCGCGAAGCTGTCCAGCTGACTGGTGCGTTCGGCCATTTGCAAGCGATCGTTTGCGCCAAGGCCGGTTGTCTGCTAGAGTTCGGCGTTGTTCCCGCTCTGGTAGCCGGGCTTTGCTGCCAACTTGCCGCCGCGAGCAAGACCATATCCGTTGACACCTCGTCGGCAGGAGACAAGGCAGCGTTCGGAAAGCTCGTGAAGATGGCAACGGTCCTGCTTGGCTTCGTCATGGCCGTCTTTTACGTCTTCGCTGCGGACATGTACGGCACTGGACTCAGCATCAGCTCTGTCTTCATTGTGATCCAGCTCACTGCTGCCAACTTCTTTGTCGCTCTCCTTGACGAGATGATGCAGAAGGGAAACGGATTGTACAGCGCGGGGTCGAGCATTCCCCTCTGGATGGGAGTAACTTCGGCTGAGCGCATCATGAGCTCCTTCGTACAATTCTGGGGGAAGGGGGACGACATGGTTGGGAGTATCCCCAATGTGCCATATGCTCTCTGGACTTCCTCCAACAAGTTCTTCGGTTTGGTGAGCACAGTTTATCGCCCCGAGCAGCCTAACCTCGTCCAGGGTTTGTTTTCCGTTATCACCGCCGGCCTCGTGCTGTACCTTCTCCGCTGGCGCTCGGAATTGACCGTGACTAGTACACGGGCTCGTGGCATGGGCCAAAAGTACCCCGTGAACGTCATGTACACATACAATATCCCGTTGTTCTACTTCATCGGGTTTACCGCAATGGCCCTCTTCACCTCCCAAATTCTTGCGGTTGCTTTTCCCAACCCTCTCACGAGAAAATTTGGCCAGTGGAGCGACGGAGTCCCCGTCAGCGGGCTTATTAGCTACATTTGTCCCCCCCCAAACCTAAAGAGCGTACTTCAAGACCCCTTCCGAGTTGTCTTTTACGCCGTGTACGTCATCACTTTCTGCGGGATCATGAGCAAGACATGGATCGAAGTTGCCGGAGCATGCAGCCGCGACCTTGCCAAATCCCTGAGAGATCAGAACATCGTTGTCAGGGGCTTCCGTGACACAGCCTTGACCGGCATCGTTGACCGCTATGTCCCCACTTCCGCCATGCTCTCAGGAATGTTCTTAGGAGCCATCGTCGTTATCGGAGACTTTGGAGGATCATACCAGAGTGGTGTCGGGGTAGTTCTATGCGTTACCGTCGCATGGAACATCCAAGAGGAAATGCTCAAGACAAACCCGCAAATGATGCAGATGGCTAAACAGCGCATGATGGGAGCACAAGGTGCAGGTAATTAATAGCAGAGCTGTGTGTCCTGTCCGTAAGGAAGAATCGAATATAATCGAATCGAATCGAATATAATCGAATCGAATCGGGATCGGGTCGAGATACTACATGATGTTTGAAAAATCGGATAACAGCAAATATAAAGTGATGATAGTTTTTGGGCGTTATACATGACTGGATTCTTTTATCGTGATCGATGGGCTTCCTCCTTCAATGATATCTTCCACGAGCAGAAATATCCGAAGAATTTCCATTCAGAAAACGGTTTGGCATATATTTTTGTGTTTTAAATTGAAGCTATCACCTTTATCTCCACCAGGCATGCTTCTCTTGCCATGTTCGACTCGACGCAAGCACGGACTCCTTTCTGCGCGTCTTCGCCACCAACCCATTCGTTCCAAACCTCGTTCATAGCCGGGAAATCTTTCATGGAGCGCACCCAAATCTGGCTGGACAAGATATTAGATTTGGTTGTCCCTGCCTCTGCCAACAGATTGTCTATTTTGGCTAGAGTCTGTCGTGTCTGTTCTTTAATATCGGACTGCTCTAACTTCGTTACGTCTGGTACCTGTCCCGAGAGGTAAAGGGTATTTCCATGTCTGACCATGGAACTGGCTCGTACATTGGGGAGGCCATAGTGTTTGATGATATCCTTCTTCTTTTTGAAAAAGAGTACTGCAAGAGAAGTCGCGGCAACACCAATTGCAATCCCTAAGCGACAATGGCCGTTCATAGTTGTTTGTTTTTAGATTTGTGTTTGATGATAATGGCCGGGTAGGAGTTGTTTGTTTTTAGATTTTTTGGATCGGAGCTGAGCGAGATTTCAGAATTAATTGAACAGTAAACATTAGCTTCTCTTGTCTTTCTTCAGTTGTTAAATTAAAAAAAAAACCTTCCTGTCCATCGGTATCAAGCATCTTACAGTTGAAGTCGCATTCATTATTACCGTTTACCTTTATTTAGCGAAAGTTGAGGATAGCGTCAACATCCTTTAGTGTTTTGCGAAAGTTGAGGATAGAAAGAGTACACTTCTATTGAACAGAGCAACATATCCGAAGCGATCAAGTTGAGAATATAAAGCTTCGTTCCGACCAGAGCAACATCTCCTTTAGCGAAATCATCACAATATGGCCAAACCAGGCACAGTAAAAAAAGTCACGTCGAAGGTACACAGGAAATGCGTGCATGGAAAAGGAAACAATGGTTACTATTGCAAAGAGTGCCCCGGTAAAGGCATATGCGAGCACAGTCGTCATCGCTTTTCGTGCAAGGATTGTGGAGGGGCATCAATATGCGAGCACAATCGTCGACGCAATCAGTGCCAGTTGTGTGGAGGGGCATCAATATGCGAGCACAATCGTATCCGCGCTAGGTGCAAGGAATGTGGAGGAAGTCAAATATGCGAGCACAATCGTCAACGCAGTATGTGCGCAGATTGTCGACGAGAAAAACGACGCGAAAAAGATCGTTTACGTGCAGAGAAAAAGAAAGAAGAAAATGAGAGAAAAGAAAGATTGTTGATTGAGGCAAATATGCGAGCACAATCGTCAAAATGAAAAATGGGGCTAGAAGCAGTACAGTTTCTCTTCCGAACTTCCCTACTGACAACTCTACTACTTCAAAACTAGACGCTGGTCTTTTTTTGCAAACGATTAGTACTTCCAGGGGGAGGATACATGTTGGAATTTGTGTGTGAAATGTATCATAAGTAAATTGTATGAAGCTCTTCGAGTATATTTGAAACAAAATTCTAATAATATTCTGATTCCCCTTCCTGATTTTGTCAAATCACAAAAACAGGCCAGCAAAAATTAATGAGAATACCTGGTATCTCATATTAGGACTACTCTTTCCCTTCATTTTTCTCGACATTCGAGACACGTCCATCAAGTATACAATTCCAGCATTATCTTTACTCTGTTTTTATCATACTTGCGTACAAAGGGTAATAAACTCCTTTCCCTTTCTCTTTCTTTTCGCTCGAACGCTCGAACTCGAACGCTCGAACGCTAACGAACGAAACTCGCAAAGACGAATTAAAATTGTAGAGTGGATATGGCCTTGATTGATTCATTGTTAAACTACTCACCTTGGTGCATAAGATAGTCCGAAAGATGAGTTGCAGACTTCGGAGTTAGCTAAAAACGAATAATCGACAGAGGGAACACAAACAGCAACAACTCCGGGAGAGGATGACAAACACATCCTCCCCTGCTCTCCTGAGAGAGCGAAAAGACGCTTGGGAGGCTGTAGCAGAGAGAATCTACGAAAAAAGGAAGGCTGGTCACGTCGAAAATGTGGCTCTTGTGAACAGTATATTTGAGGAGGAAAAGGAGTTGCTCTCTCCTTTGGTCGAAAGATGTCCTGGGTTTGTCACAATTCTCAGCTTCATTTTAGAGAACAAATTTCATCGAGTTAGGGAAGTCGACAAGAAACTCAACTTGATGGACTGGGGGGACGAGGAATGTCGGCTTGTAGGGTGCTCGTTGTCGACATTCATAAGGAAGAGGAAGACAGGTGCTGTTGCCGTAGATGCTTGGAGGTTAAACTACACCCAGCTGGACGTCTTGTTCAAGGAGGTGGTCGGTTTTGAAGATTTCATGGTTGTCATTGCCAATAATTTGATGCGTGACAGCATCTATGGGATGTTGTTCCGAGTGACTGTGGGAGCTGTGCTAAGTACCACTGATGCTGTGACGGATATTTACGTCATCAGAAAGTACTACCAGAGTGAAGAGTTGTATGGGCAGGCAAATGCTATGCTGGCAATGCTTCTTGGGAATATAATTGTTCAATTGGCTCCTGTGTACACACAGTACAGGAGGAAGAGCTGGTTGGTGATCGGCAAGGAAGTCTTGATCACAATGGCATTTTTGCGTCCGGCTGTGGATGCCTACAGGGTCTCCACGAATCACGAAGACGAGGAGGCGAGTTTTGACCAGCTTGCCGAATTGTTAATGAACAAAGTCAGTGAACTTGGCTGCGAGAGCATTCCAGGCTGTGTTTTGCAGCTTTATGTCTGGCTGTCCGCTCCAGAGAAAGCTGGTACATATGCTTTGGTGTCAATTGGAATCAGTTGCCTTACAACAGGCTTCACAAGTGCGATGATAGCATTGGACATGGATGTTGATCTGCCCCACAGGAAGAATCAACCCAAGTTTTACGGCTACATTCCCAATGAAAATGGTGTGAGGGGAAGGTGCTTCATGTTGATGACATTGATGAGTGCTTTGCATAATCTGAGCCGTAGCTTGGGATGCGCTCTGTTGGCATTCTCGGATGCAAACAAGGTCATCCTTTTCATCGGAGGTGAGATTGGTTTATATCTCGTCTTCAAGATTCTTCGACAAGATTTTCATTATTGGATTCCTGGCGCCCCTTTGATTGCTGATTTGTTTGCGAGGGTCGTTGTAAAAGTCGTAGCGGACTTCACAGGGTGCCTCCACCTCCGCCACCCTTATGAGCTGGGTGGGTTAGGATTTACCATCTCATTGATTTGGGCCCAGGCGTTCCCCTTTGTTGCGCTGCAGTATTTTGATGGTGACTCGAAGGATATTATGACAGGTTTCTTAGCTGTTAGCCTTATGGCATGGTTGGTGTCAAACATCATCTTCTTCTGCACGATTGATTTGAGCTACCTGAACACGTTCTTTGGAACCAAGACTGCACCACAGTATACATGCGAGCTTTTTATTACAAGCAAGGATGACTACCAGAAGTTTCGCGCAGTGTTCAAAAACCGAATTGAATTCACGAAGAGCATTCATGGTAAGGTGAAGGAGTGGGTTGCAGAAAATATTGACAAGTGGAAGAGGGAGAGACCAGATTGGTTCAAGATGGATAAGATCCCTGATGAGTTATTGCCAAAAGATGTCCTTGAAGCAGAAGGTGGAACTAAAAGAAGGAGGAGCAGCGTGAGCTTGAGGGAGATTGTTGGATTGAGGGAAGCAAGTGTAGGGAGAGTCCACCCCCAGGCTGTTGAGGAAATGAATGAAGACTTGTGAACACTGTAGAAAGTGTTATAAAAACAAGCGAATTTTTTGATGATATTTATTTTGTTCGGTAAAAGGGAGGGAGGTCGAAAGAGTCTATCGTCTATCAAAGAGAGAATGTCGATAGAAGGTCAGGAGGGGAGAGGGGAGTCAGGAACAGTTCCATCTTGGCGATGGAAATTCATTTCATCAGCACTAGTACCTCCATCGCCTTTGACATCTTCTTCATCCAATAAATCACGCGAAGATGCCTAACAACGACAAGTAACTATCTCAGAATTACATGCCAGAATAGCAGATACGGGCGAGGGATGATTGTGAAAAGAGTGTGCTTTGGAAGTGATTGTTTCCGACCCTTTGCCGGGATTTCTGGAGTAATCGGTTCCGTTGCTTTTGCTACTGCTGCGCTTACTGCTGGAGGCGATGGGACGAGGTCGTAAAGAGGCCGTGGAGAGGAGAAAT
>ERZ651776.1417-NODE-1417-length-28684-cov-5.602440_pt1 | contig 28684 bp, 25 predicted proteins | sample MGYA00514761_ERZ651776 | MGnify/ENA metagenome assembly ERZ651776 | reverse complement strand
CCTAAATAGATACCCTTATCATCATATGCAACAACTTCATAAGAGTCACTATTAAACTTAAGTCTACTTCTATCACCGTCAACCCATTTAAGAATTTTACGATACCATTTTTTTGGGTCGTTTTCCATTTCACCAAACTCCCTAATTAAAACTTTCTTATATTGACTCTCTGTAATTATTACTTTCATTTTCTCTATTCCTTGAAAAAACCAAGTGGGAAAAATAGCTTGTCCCAAAACCATCCCAAAGCTTAATATATATACAAGAGATTCTGATCTAAATCGGGGTATTGTAATAACCATTAAAACAAGTACCATAAAAGCTAGCACTACGAGCGCAGACTTTATATAAAATATATTCCAATACAGTTGAGATAGTTTTTCTCTATTTTTTCTTAGCAAAGAGACTTCTCTCGTAGCACTAATATTAAACCCAAAATCAACAACAATCGTTAAAAAAACCCCTATGGATTGTGCAATCATAACCAAACCAAAACGCTCTGTACCAATGGTTCTTATCAAATAAGGCAATGTAAATAAAGGCAAAAGTATATTAGCTCCTTGAATAAAAAGTAACGCAAGATAGTTGCCCGCAACAATTTTACTGTTTTTTGTATTCAAAAAAGATTTGAGCATTTTTTATTTTTTTATAAAAATTGCCGTATCAGAAACGCCATTTGATGTCCATATCATTTTCCAATTCTTGACTTCTTCTTGGAAATTTCTCCATGCTGGTGTAACTTTTTGGGAATCCATTTTTATGGAATAAGGAGATTTTGTTTGATGTGGGAGGTATCTATTTGCATCATCTAATAATAGAATCCCTCCTATTTTTAATTTAGAAATAGACTTATTTGCAAGTACATCTCGATGTTTTCCATCTATTACGATAAAGTCCAAAGAGTTATCTTTAAATTCGTCTATAACAAGACAATAATCTGTTTGAGCAATAGTACTTCCTTCTGAGCTTTTAAAAAGATAATCTACATTAGAAACATTTGCTTCCTTAAATTGAGCCTTAACTTCTTCATACCATCCTTTGTGGTCTTCTATACTTGTTAAGTGTTGTATTTGCTTGGCGTACCAGACGGTACTTCTTCCAGATCCAAACTCAATTCCTACAAATTCTTTCTGTAAAAGAGTCTCCAAGACTTTAATAGCATCTTGAGTAATCCAAGGCTTGTCTTTATTTTGCTTTTCAAAAAAATAATAGCTTATCCTATTGCAGACATATCGAGGTGTCCAAATTTTTATATTCATTTACTTATTTTCTAAATACCAATGATACAATCGCGCTATACCCTCTTCTAATTGAACTTTATGTTTCCATCCCAAGCTATGTAGCTTAGACACATCAGTAAGTTTGCGTAAGGTTCCATCTGGTTTTGAGGCATTAAACGTAAGTGCTCCTTTAAACCCTACTATTTTCTGAATGATCTGCGCCAGTTCTTTGATAGAGATATCTTCGCCTGTGCCTATATTAATATGGGTGTTTCTAATGTCTCTTTCAGGTGTTACATCGTCAAAGTCTGTTTTTTCCATGATAAAGACACAGGCATTTGCCATGTCTTGACTCCATAAAAACTCTCTTCGAGGAGCTCCCGTTCCCCATATTTCGACAGAAGTACCTGAGACTCCATATTTTCTTAAGGTTTCTTCCGCTTTCGCGAAAGCGGACACTCCGAGATCCCGCATCACCTCATCTTGATTTCCTTCTGAGAGTAATTTTGCCAAATGCATCTTCCTGATAAGTGCTGGTAATACATGCGATTTTTCTAGGTCAAAATTGTCATTATACCCATACAAATTGGTAGGCATGACCGAAAGAAAATTAGTGCCATACTGTATATTATAGCTCTCACACATTTTTATCCCAGCAATCTTTGCAATGGCATACGGCTCATTGGTGTATTCTAAAAGTCCCGTAAGTAGGCTGTCTTCAGGCATGGGCTGTGGTGCTTCTTTTGGATAAATACAAGTACTTCCTAAAAAAAGTAATTTCTTAACACCACTCAAATAACTCTGATGAATCACATTATTCTGAATCATCAAATTAGCATATATAAAATCGGCTCTGTACGTATTATTTGCTATGATGCCTCCTACTTTTGCTGCGGCTAAAAACACATATTCTGGTTGTTCTTTTTCAAAAAAAGAAGTGACGGCAACTGTATTGGTGAGGTCTAGCTCTTTATGGGTTTTGTAGACAAGGTTGGTATATCCTTTTTTTTCTAAATCTTCCTTAATAGCACTTCCAACTAAACCTCGATGTCCAGCAATATATATTTTTGCATCCTTGTTCATACCCTATTCAAAGTAGTTTAGGGTTGTGTATCCTCCTTCTTTAAGGTAGCTGTCTTTTTTCATCAAATTAATATCACTCTTCATCATATCATGTACTAGATCTTGTAGGGTATATTCTGGTTTCCACCCTAGTTTTTCATACGCTTTTGTAGCGTCTCCAATTAATAAATCAACCTCTGTAGGTCTAAAATATTTTTCATCTACAGCCACCACTTCTTGTCCTATTTTTACAGGATAATCAGGATTTTCTGAGGCTACGACAATTCCTTTTTCATCTACGCCTTCTCCTTTAAATTCTAAGGTTACCCCAATACAATGAAACGCCATTTTTATAAAATCTCTCACCGGGGTGGTAGTTCCCGTTGCAATGACCCAATCTTCGGCCTCATCTGCCTGAAGGATCATCCACATCATTTTTACGTAATCTTTTGCATGACCCCAATCTCGCTTTGCGTCTAAGTTTCCGAGATACATTTTTTCCTGCAATCCTAATCCTATCCTAGAAGTCGCTCGCGTAATTTTACGCGTCACAAACGTCTCTCCTCGTATAGGAGATTCGTGATTAAAAAGAATCCCATTACACGCAAACATGTTATACGCCTCGCGATAGTTTACCGTTGCCCAATAGGCATACATTTTTGCCACCGCATAAGGGCTTCTTGGGTAAAAGGGGGTGTTCTCAGTTTGTGGTACTTCTTGTACTTTTCCATAAAGTTCTGAAGTAGAAGCTTGATATATCTTCGTCTTTTTCTCTAGTCCTAATGCACGCACCGATTCTAGTACTCTCAGTGCGCCTAGTCCATCTACATTGGCTGTATATTCTGGCATTTCAAAAGAAACCTGAACATGACTCATCGCGCCTAGATTATATATCTCATCAGGTTGCACTTCTTGGATAATGCGTAATAAGTTAGAGCTATCCGTAAGGTCTCCATAGTGTAAAAAGAAATTACGATGGTCTACGTGAGGGTCTTGGTATAAATGATCAATCCGATCTGTATTAAATAGAGAAGACCTCCTTTTAATCCCGTGAACTACATATCCTTTTTTAAGAAGAAACTCGCTTAAATACGCGCCATCTTGCCCTGTAACTCCTGTTATTAATGCTGTTTTAGTCATACTCTTTATTTTGACAAAAATCTTTTAAATTAATTCAATAAGTTTTGTGCCTCTACTTCTCTTCTTAAAGAAGAATACGTATAGCGAACTCCCGCAAAAAGCAAGAATATAAATACAAGTAGGATAGGATAAATAACTTCTTTTTTATCTTTAAAAGATTCTTTTTTTGCGGTTTGTAAGTCACTTATAACCACGACGGCGTCTAAAGACTCTGCCAAGTCATTTTTAAGTTGCTCTGTTTCTATAGCCAAGGTGTTTTTGAAGGTCAAAACTCCATTTACATTAAGGTTGTTAGAGTTATTAAAAAAAGAAAGTCTTTCATTAGAAATTTGATTAGAGAGGTCTGCACTCTTAGTATAGCTATCTATTAATGCGTCTGATTGAACCATAATAGATTCATTCTGGGCTATACGTTCTTTAATATTCTGGACACGCTCTTCTTTTATTCGCTGTATAAATGGGTTGTTATTAACATAATCAATCACTTTAGCTATTTGGGATTTTGCCTCTTCGCTTCTAAGATCAACTGTCAATTTATGGTACTTATAATTGGTATAAAAACGATCTGACGCAAATAACTCTTCATCTTCATCAACTTCTAGTTCTTGTATAATGATACCCAACGTTCTATCAGAAGCTTTTAGATCTTCTACAAGTCTCATGACATCAATTACTGGTCGTATTTGTACTCCTTTTATAGGGGTCTCTTTTATTGGCAGTCCTATTCCTTTTAAAAAAATACTGTCTTTTTCAGATAAATTATCGTCAAATTGTTGAATCGCATTGTATAAATATGCTTGACTATCAAAATTAGATTGTACAACAACTGTAGATCTATAATCAGGTTTTCCTTTTGTAAAATATCCTATTGTTGCGCCTGTAATTATGAGTAGTAGAATAACCCACCAAGATTTTAATATAAAATCTATAGCCTTAAAGCATCCAGCTAGAAACTTATAAAAATTACGCTGGAAAAGCGCAAAAATATCTGTGAGATCCATTTCTTGGTCAGCGCCAGAACTTGATTGCGGTGCACTCATATAATTTTGTTTTTTTAGTTTTTATAGATATGATATAATATCTTTTCTGTAATCAAATAAGTAGGTTTTACACCTGTGGTACCTAATCCTCCAGAGGCAAGTGTACTCCCTGTTTCTAGTGGATTATCTGATGCATAATACGCATATAGCACCTCAACATCTTCTTGAATATTTGCTCTTAACTTAGAAGCAGCTTGTATGGCTTTTTGATAATGAGCTCCCTCCATTTCTAATCCTATCACATTCCAGGTGCTATCATAAAAAAACTTTAAAATATCTCTGTTTTGTAATGAAGTTCCTAATACCGTGACCATAGCTCCTTCAAATACGCGTAAACCTTGATTCTCAAAATCTTCTTTTTTAAGAGCGTTCTTAAATGGATAATTATCTGCTGTGCCTTCAAAAAGATGGGCAGAAGGAATCATAATATCTCCTTTGCCTCCATCTAATATCCCCGCTTTTCCCATGATAGCTACTGATCGGACATCAAGATACGTTGTATTATCCTCTTCATTAAAGGGTTTTAACAACTCTTCCATGGTTTCATAGGCTTGCTCACCAAAAGCGTAATCCATCACTAAGATGACAGGATTCTCATTTGGTTGCGTCGTATAATCGCAAAACTCATTCTCATCTATAGCAAGTTTGCACATATCAAAAATTTGTACATTGATGTTGGTGCCGCTATCGTCTGCTACGTAAATCATCCCGTTTTGAGTAGCCGTTTTCTCCACTCTTTTTCTCAGCTTTTCGTTTTTCTCCTCGCTAAGAAGTTCGAATATATCTAGTTTAGATCCTTTCTTGAGTTCATTTTTTAAGGCTACAGGTGCATATATCGTATTCATCACACTGTGCATATTGGCACTTATGATATGAATAGGTCTGTGTATGAGATCGTTTTCTTTGAGCGTTTTTTTAATGTTTTGCGCCCAAATTTCTCCATGTATATGATGCCCTAAGCGTTCTCTAAGTACAGGGCTAAATGTAACGGTACGCTTATTATCTTTTGTCATTTCTGCAATGGCAAGTTTCCCCAACCAATAGATAATTTCCAGAAAACGTCTTGTATTATTTTTTGTGTTAAATAAAGGAGCTACTTCATTCACTTCTTGAAAAGTTCTCCCTAAGATATTTGCAGTGTGTGTAATAGCAACTTCTCTTTCCTTTTGTGTAAGCTCCTCATCAGAGAGGACGGCTTTTTCAAGTTTTTCCCAATCTCTAGTAAGATCTCCTCTATCATTTATCAAAACACGATTCATGATTTTATGAGATTCTATAAATAAGAATGTAAGGTGTGTCAAAATATCATAAATCTCAGAACGCCCTCTGGTGATTTCAATATTCATTTGCTCTTCATCAATTCGATAACAATTACGTCTACGCTTACGCGGAATAAGGGGTTCAAAGAGGCTGTTTTTGTAGCCTTCATCACTTGTTAAGTTGATAAACCTGCATTCTTCTATCCTTTCTGGAAGCCTATCGATAACATACAACAAACCGTCTAGCTCTACTTTTTCTTCTGCGATAGAGCCATAAATTTCAGGACGTAAAATTAGTAATGCTTCTCGGAGCGTTTCTCCAGAAACCCCCATGGGTTTATAGAAACCTCGGTTGAAAAGATGTCGCATGGTAATATACATGCGTTCGATGGCGCTGCTACTCTCTTGTGCTCGTGTACGCCCTTGTTTTTTTAATATACTCATATTAAAGGTCAAAGATACTTAAATAATCGGTAATCTATCTGCGATTTGACGATCATTAGAAAGCCTCGGGATTTTATTTTGTCCCCCTAATTTCCCTATAGATTTCATGTAGTCGTGAAATCCTCCTGGTTTTACTTTTGAAATTTTTAAAGGCTGTAAAACATTCCCTACGATAAGGTCGTAATAATAAGAGTTTTGAGATTGTAAAGAGGTGTCTATCGCTTTCGCGAAAGCGGACAAATCCTCACTCTCATTTTCAAATTCTATAAACCACTCGTGGTACGGTAATCCTTCTTTAGGCGTAATTTGTGGCGCCACGGTAAATTCATTGATGCGAATGTTGGTTCCACTAATAGCATCTTGTAGCGCTTGCTCTACTTCTTTTCCAATCACATGTTCTCCAAACGCTGAAATAAAATGCTTGATCCTTCCTGAAACAAGTATTCTGTAAGGTTTTGTCGCAGTAAATATGACAGTATCTCCTAGATTATATCCCCATAAACCTGCGCTCGTAGAAATAATCATCACGTAGTTTACGCCAATCTCAACATCCTTTAAGGTGATGCGTTGGGGGTTTTCTTCAAAAAAAGAATCGGCTTTTACAAACTCATAAAAAATACCGTTGTCCAGCTGTAAGAGCATTCCTTTTTCTCCTTGTTTGTCTTGAAATGCAAAAAAACCCTCACTGGCAGGGTATAATTCTATACTATCTACCCGACGTCCTATTAAATTTTCAAATTTTGCACGATAGGGCTCATAATTTACGCCTCCGTATATAAAGAGGTTAAAGTTTTTAAAGAGTTCTCCTACGGGCTTATTTGACTTCTCTATGAGCTTCTCAAAGTACATCTGTACCCACGAGGGGATACCGCTTATGATTGTCATGTCTTTGTCTATAGTTTCTTCAACAATAGCCTCCACCTTTGTTTCCCAATCGTCAATACAGTTGGTTTCCCAACTAGGGAGTCTATTTTTTTGAAGATAGTTGGGCACATAATGAGCAACAATACCCGAAAGTCTTCCTACTTTGACTCCATTTTTTTCATCTACTTCGGGACTTCCTTGTAAAAAGATCATCTTACCATCTACAAAACTGGTTTTTCCCGTCTCAGCAATGTAACATAAAATAGCATTACGCGCAGTATCTGGATGTGTACGCATGCTGTCTTTGGTAAGCGGAATATATTTTGCGCCAGAAGTAGTTCCTGAGGTTTTGGCAAAATACAGTGGTTTTCCAGGCCATACAATATCAGGCTCTCCAGCAACTACACGATCTATATAGGGACGAAGTGCCTCATAATCTCTTATTGGGACTTCTCTCACAAAATCTTCATGAGAATGGATTTTATCAAAATGATGGTCATTTCCAAAATGTGTGTACTGAGCCGCATCTATAAGAAATTTAAACACTTTTTCTTGTGTAGCGATAGGCTTAGAAGCCCAAGTATCTATTTTTCGTTTTATACGAGAAGCGAATATTTTTGCAGCTAAGGATTTAAGAGACATCTTATTTAAAATCTATATAATTGATGGGGTTAATTGGATATCCATTATTCCACAATTCAAAATGTAAATGTGGTCCTGTGGTTAACTCACCTGTATTTCCTACAATAGCGATCACTTCTCCTGCTTTTACAAGGTCTCCTTGCTCTTTTGATAAAGAAGCATTGTGTTTGTATGCCGTAATAAGGTTGTTTTGGTGCTCTATGATAATTACGTGACCTGTATCTGCCGTCCAAGAAGCAAAAATAACCGTGCCATCTGCTGCTGCTTTTACGGGTTCGTCTTTTTCTGTTACCACATCTACCGCATAATGTTTTAAAGTGCTATCATATCCCGCAGTAATCACTCCTTTTACAGGCGGAAAAAGTGCAAAATCTGCAGGTCTAGTTGCTGTTTCAAAAAGATTGTATTTATCTTGTTGTTCTACCGTTGCTCTAAGTAAAGAATCTTCTTTGGAAGGTTGAATGGTGATATCGCTCGCATCTACCCCTGTATATTGTATAGAATCCTTATCAAACTCTATTGATTTTAAGTCACCCGTTAGCACCTTTCGTATAGAGGCATATTGTTGATCGTTAATGGCTATTACAGTCTCTAATGAATCTGTCTTTTGTGCTAGATCGTATGCTTGTTTTTTTAGTTTTGTACTAGAGTACCCTGGTATATACTCTCTTAGTGGCGTAAACGCAATAAGTAGTGTGGTCAATACAATAAGCACTATTGTTGAAATACCTGATAAAATAAATACATTAAGCCTTGTTAACTTAAAAGATACACGTTCTTCAAAGGTATCTTCATTTAAGATAACAAGCCTGTACTTGTGCAGGAGTTTTTTTGCAATTGCTTTTTTTTCGCCTTTTTTACGTGACATACACTTACAAATATACTATCTAAAGTCTAAACCCTGATGATACATTAGAAAATCTATTCTATCATAAAGCTACTGCAAACACTACCACTAGACTACCTTTTTTATTTTAATCATAATGATGCTATGCTAAAAAAAGAAAAGGCTCGTATTTACTACCGTTTTTACCCTCTATGATGAAGCTCAAATGTGTCACCAAGGTTAAAAACATCGCTATCCTACTGTCTCATCATATTTCTTTAGTATCTTTGTAGTTCTAAAATTAAAGACATGAATTTTTTAGGTATATTTTTAGGTATGATCGGACCTTGGCAAATAGGTCTTATTGTTTTAGTGGTTTTATTACTTTTTGGAGGTAAGAAAATCCCAGAAATGATGCGTGGTCTTGGAGGCGGCATTAAAGAATTTAAAAAAGCTTCCAAAGATGAGGATGTAGATGGAGACTCTAAACTAGAAGAGAAAAAATAATTTACATACTTTAGGTATAATAAGAAAACCCGATGCATTGCATCGGGTTTTTAGTTTTTATAATTCAAAGACTAGTTGTCTAAGAATCGAGTAGATCGTAAGATGGCTTCTAGCTCAAACATATTATCTCGTTGATCTAATGAAGGTGAAAATATAAATCCTTCTACAACCACATATCTGTTATTCTTTTCATCACGTATCGCATAATTTAAAAAAGGACCTACCATAAGTCTCCCTTCTCTGACTTCCCAAGTTCCTTTCATTTCCCATGCAAAATGCCCATCAATTTCTGTTTCAAATAACTGAGGGGAGAAAGAACGTTCTGTTTGAAAACGACCTTGGTTTAATGAAATATTTGCTCCTGACACAGAATCTCTCATACGTACAATACGTGCTACAGAAAACGTGTCTTTATCTATCGCTTGAAGTGGCACTTCATACACAGTAATATTCATATTACCACTTCTTTTTATGTCTTTATCCATCCAAAAGAAGTTTTTTTCACGTTTAGTGTAATCGTAGGCCGTTGGAAAACGCATCGTGATTCCAAAAGTAGATTTTAAAGAATCTGTATTTTCTAATGATTTACCTATACGCATTTGTATAGCTGCGAGTTCTCGGTCTTTAAAAGCCTTTATCATTTCATCTTCATGCTTCTTAATAAGCGCTATAATAGCATCTTCATTTTCACCAGAAATTGTTATTCCTGTCTGTTGTCTTGCTGTTACATCTTCTTCTATAGAAAAGAGAGAAGGCTCTCCTAGTTTTATAGTAAGAAAAATTCTGCTTTTTGATACATATCCAATAAACTTATCTGGAGTGATTTGGTCTAGTGTGAATAATGGTTCTTCACGAGGAAGCCCATCTACAGGTGCCGCTAGAGTGCTTCGCAAGGTATCTCCAACATTTCCTTGCCACAGGTCTTTATCCATGACAATTTTTAATTCGTTAGTATTTCCTATAGATCCTTCTAATGTGGACTTTTTTGAAGTTTTTTCACAAGAAACAAGAACTCCTAAAAAGAGAATGGCTACGAGTAATTTTTTCATGATAGTATACGTTTTTGAAATGTCATTATTTAGAAACAATAAGTTTCATTCCTGGTTTTACATTATCTCCGCTAATATCGTTCCAAACTTTAATATTATTTACACTAACTCCGGGAAATTTACTGGCAATCTTCCATAAAGAATCTCCTTGCTTAACGGTATATACCTTTTTGCCATTATTTACTATGGTTTTTGAGGTACTAGAAGTGTTTGACGAAGTGACAGGTTTGCGAGGATAAATGGTTAAACGCTGCCCCACTTTTAGGTTGTTAGACCGAAGTTTATTCCATTTTTTAATCTGGCTGACTCTAACGCCATACTTATCGGCAATTTTTCCGAGATAATCGCCACTTCTCACGCGGTATCGTACCTGAGCATTGGCAGTTGTAAATTCAGGTAACGGCTTCTCTTTTTTATCTATTTCCGCTTTCGCGAAAGCGTATATCTGCTCTTCATTATTGACAAAAGATCCTATTTTTTCTGTAGGAAGTCTTAAATAATAGTTTTCGTTTTTTACAAAAGGAATAATATCCAATTTATACGAAGGATTCAAAAACTGAATTACCTCCAACGGTTCTCCTGTGATTTCAGCCACTTGGTCTAGTGTAATTAATTGTTTTACGTGAACCGTATCCGTTTCAAAATAGTTAACGGGTGCTTTTTTAGGCTGATACCCGTGCTCTTCTGCATATTCAAAAAGATACATGGTGGCTAGAAAAGCGGGGACGTATCCAGCAGTTTCACGCGGGAGATTACTACGTATATTCCAATAATTTTGATAGCCTCCACTACGACGAATGGCTTTAGAAACATTACCTGGTCCAGAATTATATGAAGCTAGTGCAAGGTCCCAATCTCCAAAAATATCATACAGTTTTGAAAGGTATTGACACGCTGCTTCTGTCGCCATAATAGGATCCATACGCTCATCTACATAGGAGTTAACGTCAAGTCCGTACATTTTTCCTGTCGTAAACATAAATTGCCATAAGCCTGTAGCGCCTACTCTAGATTTAGCACGAGGTCTTAATGCAGATTCCACGATAGCCAAATATTTCATTTCCAGCGGAATATCATATTTATCTAAGGTCTCTTCAAACATAGGGAAGTAAAACTGACTCACTTCCATCATTCGTTCCATACTGGGTTTATGACGCTTTAAATAGTTTTTTATAACACTTTCTAAAGACGCTGTATAGCCTACATTAAAAGGGGTTCTCTCATTAATACGGGCTAGACGTTTTTTTAATGTGTCTGTAGGTAAATCCAGATATACCTCTTCTTTATAATCCAATTCCTGCACCATATTGGTGATAGAATCGTACAAATCCATTCGGGCTAATTCTTTACGCCATAAGGAATCAAGTCGTGCTGCAAAAGGCTCGTCTTCTAACTTAAACACCACAGAATCTCGTGAAGTGGTTTTAAGTTCTATTTTATTTATTTCATTAATAAAAGCGGTGGTAGTGATGGAGTCTATAATGGTAATGGTGTCTCTTTTGAGATCAACCCGTTCTTTATTATTTTTCTTAAAAGACTCATAGGGTAAGGTATCTTGCGCTTTCGCGAAAGCGGAAACCAATAAAAACCCAACAAAACTGTATATCTGAAGTAATCTCATAGTTTGTACAACGAGGGTATTACAAAATTCGTATCAATTGTGTGTTCTCCAAATATAAGTGTTTATTCATAAGTGCAATTTTTATACTACTGTAAAGACAGAAAAAAGCTACCTGAATTGGGTAGCTTTTTTCTTTATTTTATAAATGGTAGGTGTTTTACTCCAAAATAGCAGCAATACCTGGTAATGTTTTTCCTTCTAACATTTCTAACATGGCGCCTCCTCCAGTAGAGACATAACTCACTTTATCTTCAAAGCCAAATTGCTTTACAGCCGCCACACTATCGCCCCCTCCTACAAGAGAGAACGCACCGTTTTTGGTTGCTTGTGCTATACTATTTCCCAAAGCTATGGTCGCTCCAGAGAAAGGTGTCATTTCAAAAACACCTAATGGTCCATTCCATAAAATCGTTTTTGCGTTTTGTACAACGGCATCAAATATCTGTACAGATCCAGGACCAGCATCTAATCCTTGCCAACCATCTGGAATCTCATGAATAGCTACTGTTTTTGTATTTGCAGTCTCAGAAAAATCGTCTGCAGCAAGAACATCTATAGGAAGATGAACGGTCACATTTTTCTGTTCTGCCATTTTTAATATGTCTAATGCCAGTTCCATTTTATCATCTTCACAAATAGAATCTCCAACCTTTCCGCCTTGTGCTTTTATAAATGTATATGCCATTCCTCCGCCTATAATTAAGGCATCTACTTTATCAAGGATATTTTCAATCACGGTGATTTTCGAAGATACTTTGGCACCTCCTAAAATAGCAAGTACGGGTTTTTCACTATGGTTAAGTACACGGTCTAAACTTTCTATCTCTTTAGAAAGTAGTTTTCCAAAACATTTCTTTTCTGGAAAAAACTGGGCGATGATGGTGGTAGATGCATGTGCTCTGTGTGCTGTTCCAAAGGCATCATTTACATAAATATCACCTAATTCTGATAACGCTTTCGCGAAAGCGACATCACCTTGTGTCTCTTCTTTATGATATCTTAGGTTTTCTAAGAGTAAGATCTGACCCATTTCAAGGTTTGCTGCTGCTTGCTTGGCTTCTTCTCCGACACAATTGGCAACAAAAATAACCTCTACTCCAATAATTTCGGAAACTCTGTTACAAATATGCTTCATAGAGAATTCATCTTCTTGTGCTTTAGGACGTCCTAAATGGGACATCAGAATAGCAGCTCCTCCATCTTCTAAAATCTTTAAGATGGTAGGTTTTGCAGCTTCAATCCTTGTGTCATCAGTAATTTGAAGTTGGTCATCTAATGGTACATTAAAATCTACACGGATTAATGCTTTTTTATTTTCAAAATTGAAGTGATCTACTGTCTTCATTATTCATTAATTTTACTCGATAATCGAGATTTAAAAGCTCCGAGGGTTGCCTCGAAATCAAATGTTTTTTTCCTTAAATTACCTCATGGGCTTGTCCCAAGGTAGTTTACTAGCAAATATAGCAGTTAGAGCGTTTATTTACATTACAATTCTTTTATATTTGGCATCCTATGCTTTTCGAAAACGTTATCGGTCAAGATTTTATTAAAAGTCACCTCACCACAAGTGTGGATGCAGGTCGTATTGCGCATGCACAACTCTTTGTAGGAAAAACAGGTTCAGGCACTTTACCTATGGCAATTGCCTATGCTCAATATATTTTATGCAATAATGCTCAAGGCGAAAATACACAGGGGAATGCGTCATGTAATCTCAAATTTGAACAACTAGCGCATCCTGATTTGCATTTTGCATTTCCTGTAGCTACCACAAGCGCGATAAAAAGTCATCCTGTATCAAGTAATTTTGCTTCAGAGTGGCGATCTTTTGTAAAAGAAAATCCCTATGGAGATCTCTTTGAATGGCATAAACACATTGACATAGAAAAAAAGCAGGGTCAAATAGGTGTAGACGAAGCGATCAATATTAATAAATCATTGGCTTTAAAGGCCTATGAAGGCGGTTATAAAGTGATGATCATCTGGATGGCAGAAAAAATGAATACAGCCGCATCAAATAAGCTTTTAAAACTTATAGAGGAGCCTCCTGCAAAAACGTTATTCATTCTTATTACAGAAAATGAAGATCAGATCATAGATACTATTAAATCTAGATGTCAAGTCTTACATTTTCCCGCGATTAGTGAAGCACATCTTGCAAATGCACTCATCACAAGACAGCAATGCGATATAAAAGAGGCACAAAAAATAGCACATCAATCACAAGGTGATTATAATACAGCTATGCACATATTACATCAAGACGGAGATGATGTGCAATTTGAGAAATGGTTTATTACTTGGGTGCGTACCGCCTTTATGGCAAAAGGGAAGAAAGAGTCTGTCATTGACTTATTAAACTGGAGTGAGGTGATCGCAAAAACAGGTCGTGAAACGCAGAAAAATTTTCTGAATTATTGTGTGCAATTTTTCCGTCAAGCGATGCTCTTAAATTACAAAACAGATGCACTTGTGTACCTAGAGACAAAAACGGGTTTTGACCTAAATAAATTTGCTCCTTTTGTACACGGAAATAACATTATAGACATCATTTCTGAGCTTCAAGATGCCTCTTATCATATAGAACGCAATGGAAACGCTCGTATTATTCTATCAGATCTTTCTATTAAATTAACACGATTGCTTCATCGTAAGTAATGATATAATCAATGGATTATATTATATTTAGTGCTCTCTAAAAATAAGTTTAGCAAACCAAAATCACTATTATGGACTTTTTATTACCCAATATCACAGAGATTTTAATTCTACTCTTTATCATTATTACTTTTTTACAATCTGGACTCGATAAAGTGTTTGATTGGAAGGGACAAATAAGTTGGTTAAACGGTCATTTTAAAGACACTTTTTTAGGAGGTATGGTACCTCTTTTAGTGGGTGTTTTAATCGTGTTTGATTTACTAGCTTCAATACTGGCTGGAATAGGGATTTATCAACTTGCGGTACACGACCATACTACCATAGCATTATATGGAGCGATTACAGCAGCAGTTACCTTATTGATGCTTTTATTTGGTCAACGAATTGCTAAAGATTATGCAGGCGCATTTACGATTGTAGGATATTTTATTGTCGTGATTTTGGGTGTATGGTTACTATCTAATCATTAAAAACAGCTTGTTTTTTACTTGTAAGAAATTAATTACTCCATCTTAAACATAAAAAAAGGCGATGATTAATCATCGCCTTTTTTTATGTTTAAATTTGTGTATTATTCTTTAGAGCCTTTGTAAGATGCATTAAGGAATTCTAAAACACTATCCGTAATATCAAGTTCTTCTTTACCAAACATCACACTTCCAGCGTCATTACTACCAAAGATGTACGTATAACCATTGGTCTTTCCGTATTCTTTTACCTTATCTTTTACTTTAGTAATCAAGCTATCTATCGCTCCTTGGCTTTCTACTTGTAGTTTTCCTAGTCTTGCTTGACGCTCTTGTTGTAGTTGTTGTGCTTCTGCAGAAAGTTCATTGTACCTCTCTTCTTGCTTTTTACGATCCATAGAAGGCCCATTTTTTTGGTATAACTTCTGTTTGATTTCAAATGCTTGAATCTTTACTTCTAAATCGCTAAGAATTGCGTCGTTTTGTTTTGTAAAGCGTTCTTTTACATCGGTAAGCTCTGTATAGTCTTTAAAGATTTTTTCTGTATCAACATACGCTGTTTTTTCGGTTTGACATCCGATCATTAAAAAAGCTATTGCTATTGAGATTCCAATTTTTTTCATGGGTTATTTGTTTTGCGGCAAAAATAGAAAGTTTGGCTTGCTTTACGCATAAAAATGTAAAAATCTTGCACTATAATGATTCCTTATTTGAAAAATACAAATCAATAGGATTCTCTTATGAAAACTAACTTCATAAGCGCGTTTTTAAGAGAGAAAATAAAAACAATAAGACAAGTAGCTTAATTTTCAACAAAAAGCGCTTAAAATGCTTTATTATGCGTTTTTTACTGTTTTATCGCTATGAAATAAAAAATCAGGACGTTATGAATAATTTTAAATTAAAATTTACTTTATTTGCCAGCTTAATTAATAAAAAACGATTATGAGTAAATTAGGAAAATTATATGGCATTATTTATTGTTACTTCTTTTGTGAGTTGTAACTCTGATGATGATTCATCAAATGACACTTCAGCAGATCTTGTTGGAACTTGGAATATTACTGCCTTTGATTATCAGGGTGCAACTTCAGCAGAAATTTTAGGAGAAACAATCACTTCGTCTTTTGATGGAATAGGTCAAAACTTTGATGCTTCTGTTGTTTTTACAGAAAACCCAAATGAATATACTAGTAATGGATCTTATGATGCCGTTGTAACGACAACAGTTCTTGGTGAGAGTCAAACAGAAACAACCTCTATAGACAACTTTCAATCTGAAGGGATGTGGAGTCGTAGTGGAAATACAATTACTTTTGATGGAGATCTTTTAAATGTTGATACTACAATACCTGTTATTGGTATGGAAGAAATCATGAATGATGCTACTATTCTTGAACTAACTGAGACAACGTTACGCTTAGGACAAAACATATCACAAGAAATTATGCAAGAAGGAATTACCGCCACTGTTACATTAACAAGTGAAGTTGTTTTAACGAGACAATAAAAATTCTTCAAACTATTCATATAAAAAAAGCTGCCATTCTTGACAGCTTTTTTTATGTTTAATTTTTATGTTTTATCACATAAATCAACGAAGAATACGCTCCTGTTTTCTTTGCTTTTTGATTAGAACGCCATCCTGATAAAAAAGCTTTAAAAAAATTCATGTTTCCTGTTTTATATTTTTCTGAAAGCAAACTCACATAAAAAGCATCAAATTTCATAGGATGCACATCAATGAGTTGCATATTTTGTTCTTCAAAAAGTAATTGAATTGATTTTTTAGAAAAATGATACAAATGCCTAGGCACATCATAGGCTGCCCAATCTGTTTTATAAAGAGCCGCGTCATACGATTCGAAATTAGGAACGGCTATAAAAAGCACTCCTTCCCTACTTAGTTTGTTTTTAAGCCACATTAATTGATCTTCCAGATCATACACATGTTCTAATACGTGCCACATAGTTATGGCATCATACGTATATTCTTCTTTTGGTAACAATTCTGTAAGATGTATATTTTTTTGTGCCGCAAGTGTTCTTGCTTTATAGTTAGGTTCTACGCCAGAAACTTTCCATCCTTTTTTTGAGGCATATTCTAAAAAATCGCCGGTGCCTGCACCAATATCTAAAAGAGATCCCTTTGCAGGAAGATAAGAAGTAAGTAGTTTTTGCTTTCGCGAAAGCGTAATTCCCTTTACAACCTGATACATTTTTTCAAACAAGGATCGTTTGCCATCTGTATGAGAAATATAATCTTCACTAGCATAATAGGAAGGTAATGTCTCTTTTGAAGGTTTTGGCGAGGTGAGATACATACAAAGGCGCTCATCATATTCTAGACGAAACGATTCTCCAGAAACAGCATGATCTTTTACTTGCATCGTATTATTCATAAAATTTGTTGGACTTCATCAATGTTCCACGTGAAACATTATCATATTAGCGACCCATATACACAAGCATTACACTAATGTCTGATGGAGAAACACCACTGATACGAGAGGCTTGAGAAATGGTTGCAGGACGAATTTTTTCTAGCTTTTCTTTTGCTTCATAAGAAAGGGACTTTAACTTACTATAATCAAAATTGGTTGGAATCTTAATATTTTCAAGCCGATTCAACTTATCCGCATTTGCTTTTTCTTTTTCTATATAGCCTGCATATTTTACTTTAATCTCTGCTTGTTCTAACACATCTTTTTCGATGTTATGATCTTCTATATATGTTGCTACTTTTTTAAAGTTTTTGATATCATCGAGATAAATTTGAGGACGTGAAAATACTTTAAACATCTTATCAGATTGTCTCATCGGTGATGATCCTCTTTCTTCTAAAATACCATTTACCTCTTCTGGGAGAATACTTGTATCTTCAAAGTACTTCACTAACTTATCCGAAGCTTCACGTTTTTCCTCCATCATTACCAGACGTTCTTGAGAAGCTAAACCCACTTTATGAGACAAAGGAGTTAATCGTTCGTCTGCATTATCTTGTCGTAATAGCGTACGATACTCTGCTCTTGATGTAAACATTCGATACGGTTCTTCGGTGCCTTTTGTAATGAGATCGTCTATCAAAACGCCTATATAAGCTTCGTTACGTTGCAGCATAAAAGGATCTTTTTCATGTACTTTCAAATGGGCATTCATTCCCGCCATTAATCCTTGCGAAGCAGCTTCTTCATATCCAGTGGTACCATTAATCTGTCCAGCAAAGAACAGACCATCTACCAATTTAGTTTCTAATGTATGTGTTAATTGCGTAGGTGGGAAATAATCATATTCGATCGCATAGCCTGGTCTAAAAAACTTTACATTTTCAAAACCAACGACAGATCGCAATGCTTTAAATTGAACATCTTCTGGTAAAGATGTAGAGAATCCATTTACATAAATCTCACAAGTATCCCACCCTTCTGGTTCAATAAATAATTGGTGTCTATCCTTATCTGCAAAGCGATGTATTTTATCTTCTATAGAGGGACAGTATCTAGGTCCAATAGATTTGATTCTTCCATTGAACATGGGAGAACGATCAAAGCCTTCTTTAAGTAATTCATGTACTTCTGGAGAGGTATAACTCATGTGACAAGGGCGCTGATGTTTTAACGGCGAAGTCTCTTTTGAAAAACTAAATTTTTCAGGAATTTCATCCCCAGGTTGAATAATCATTTTAGAAAAATCTAACGATCTTCCGTCCACTCTTGGAGGTGTTCCCGTCTTCATTCTGCCTGTTTCAAAACCAAATCCTAAGAGTTGTTCTGTAATACCTGTAGAAGCTCTTTCACCAGCTCTCCCCCCTCCAAATTGTTTATCTCCTATATGGATGAGTCCATTTAAAAAAGTACCATTTGTAAGTACCACGGACTTTCCTTTTATCTCTATTCCTAAGGAGGTGCGAACTCCTTTTATTTTATTATCATTTACGATAAGTCCACTAACCATCTCTTGATAAAAATCAAGATTAGCGGTACGTTCTAAACGCAATCTCCATTCTTCTGCAAAACGCATACGATCACTCTGCACTCTCGGACTCCACATAGCAGGTCCTTTAGATTTGTTGAGCATCTTAAACTGTATCGCTGTCTTATCAGAAACGATCCCGCTATACCCGCCAATCGCATCTATCTCTCTTACAATTTGCCCTTTTGCAATACCCCCCATCGCTGGGTTGCACGACATCTGAGCAATGGTTTGAAGATTCATGGTCACAAGTAATGTCTTACTTCCCATATTGGCAGCGGCAGCGGCAGCTTCACAACCAGCATGACCAGCACCAACTACAATCACATCATATACATCTTGAAATAGACTCATTGTTTCACGTGGAACGTTACGTTTGATAAAAACCAAACAGGATTATATTCAAAAATTAAGCGTGCAAATATACGCCGTTTTGGTCATTGATTTCTAAAAGATTATTGTCAAATGTTTCACGTGGAACATTCTTGACAATTACCTCTTCTCTAGATAATAATTTTCTTTAACTCGCATTAGCTTTTCATCATCTTCAGTCTTGTCTTTATAACCACAATAATGAAGAAGTCCATGCACCATCACTCTATGAAGTTCATCTGTAAAAGAAACATTAAACTCCAGGGCATTTTCTGTAACTCTTTCTGTAGAGATAAACACATCTCCGCTTATCAGAACACCTTCTGTGTAATCAAAACTAATTACATCTGTGAGTGTATCATGATCTAAAAAATGAACATTCATTTTATGCAAATATTCATCATCGCAAAAAATATAATTAAGTTCTCCTGCTTCTTTATTTTCTTCTTGAATAACTTGATGTAACCAAGAAGATATAACATCAGCATTTTCTATTTTAAAATCATGGACACTATTAAATTCAATCATTATCTTTTTGGAAATATGCTTGTACTTTTTTCTTGTATTCTTCTTTTAGAGGAAGTGTTTTTCTATTAAGAATCTCTGTAGTATTAAAATACTTTTTGGCTTTATCTATGGATGAATTTACAGGATTAGCATACTCTTTTAAATTGGTATTGGACTCTCTCTTTTCTTCCTCCCCTTGTTGGAAAGTAGCTTCTTTTAACTTTAACAACTCATGCTTTAATTCTGTCATCCTTTGCAGCGTTTCATTATTAAATCCTTTGTCTAATATCTGCTGTTCTACCTCCTTCATATCCTTTACGAGTTGATCAGCATTTTCTCCGAGTCCACTTTTTCTAATCTCGTCTTCTAATTGTTGACGCAACTTTTGTTGCTCCTTATAAATCTCATACAACAATCCTTGTTCATATTCATCTCCTTCATTATTTCCATTTCCTTCTCCTTTCTGCTCGCCATTAGCACGTCCATCTTTCCCATTTTCACCACCTTCACCTTGTCCTTCTCCTTCTCCCTCACCTTCTCCACCTTGATCTTCTCCTTGACCTTTCCCTTTCTCTCCTTCCCCTTTCTCTCCATTTTCTCCTTTCCCATCTTCGCCTTTTTTTCCTTCGCCTGGCTTACTCCCTTCTTCCATTTTTTTATTCAATTCTTCCTGACTTTGAATGATGTCTGGCAGTTGTTCTCCTCTTCCCTGACCTTTTCCTTGCCCTTGACCTTTACCCTTTCCTTGCCCTTGTCCCTGACCACTCATTTGATTATTCATCTGATCTAAAGAATTACTTAAAAAGTCAGCTAATTCATTAGCGCCTGTCACCACATATTGTTGACTACTGACCCCTTGAATTATTTGATTATCTGCCAAACGCTCTAATGCCTTATTTATATTAAAGTCAATATCGGTTAGAGACTGATTAATTTTCTCATCTAATTCTGGTCTACGCAACGCAAGCGCGTACAAACTGTCGTCGATGTGTTGGAAGTTTTGTTTTAGTACATTTTGAAGTCTCAGTTTATTGGCGAAATTAGGATTCTTATCATCCATTTTTCTAAAGTCTTTCATCACACCTTCTTCTTCAAAAGAAAATACCAATAAGTTATCTAAGATTTGCCGTAACATCTCAGCGTCTTCCTCCATACTTTCTTGCCCCGATTGCTGCATTCCCGACTGCATAGACTGACTCATCTGCTTCATTTTCTGAGCAGCCTTTTTTTGTTTTTTCTGAGCAGCTGCTTTGCTTGGCGAACTTTCATTTTGTTCTCCTCCTTGTTGTTCCTTCTTTTCTTCTTCTTGTTTTTCTAATTCTTCACTGGCGCCTTCTTGCTCTTCTTTAATTTCTTCTTGCTTCTTTTCATCAGAAGGAATTTCCATAGGTTTTTTAAGTTCTTGATTTTCTTTCTCTAAATCCTTAAGATCCTCTTCTAGTTTTTTAAATTCTTCGTTAAGTTTATCCTGAGCTTCCTTGTTGTTTTCCTCATTCTCTTTCCTACTTAGCTCTTCTTGTTTGTTGGCTAATTTCTCAAGGTCGCGAGCTATCTTTTCTGCTTTCTTTTGAACGTAATATCTCTTGGTAAGCTCTACCATTTGTTCAAGATTCCGTTTATTATTTTTGTTTTGTTTTTGGAGTTTTTCTAATTTTTCAGAAAGCTCTTCTTTACTAATTTTTTCGCGAAGCTTTTCTAGTTCCTCCAAAAGCTTTTCATTTTCCTTTGCTTTCTTTTCTTGTCGTTCTAACCGTTCTTTTAGTTTTTCTTTTTCCTCATCGGTTAAGGTCTCTTCTTTTTGAAATTCTTCAAGATTTTCTTTGAGTTGTTTTGAGAAATCCTTCATCAACTCTTCCTGTTGCTTTTGTCGCTTTAGGAAGTTTTGTAGTTTCTTCTGATCGTTAAAGTTGAGTTCTTTCTTTTCTTTTTGCGTTCGCGAAATTTCCTCAAGCTCCTTCTCTCTTTCTTTTAATTTTTCCAATGATTTATCAAGACCTGAAATCGCTTTGTTTTGTTGTTCTAATTGTTGTTGCTCAAGCTCACTTTCTGTAAATTTCACAAAACTGAATACACTACTCTTTGTACTTTTATAATTATGAATAGCATCGTTATCAAATACTTCAAAATAATACTCATAGTTAATCCCTTCCTGAAGTTGAAGCGTATCAGGAAAGGCAAAAATAAACTGATCTACATTTGCATTTGAAATGACAATATTTTTATATTGTTTTTCCTGAGATTGTGAAGGGTAATAGACCAGACGCAATTTTGTGAGTCCATAATCATCACTCACCTTCCCATAAAAATATGTTTGTTGATTACTTACACTATCCGTTTGTACCTCAAGATTCATTTGAGGAAATTCATCTTTTATGGTTTGTAAAGTATACGCTAAGTTTTCAAAGTTTTTTAAAGCTGTATTACTTGTGCTTACTTCATAAGGTGTGTTTTTATAAATGCGTTGTGATAGATGATAAGATGTTGTGGAATTGGTTTGGTTCGCTTTCGCGAAAGCGTATACCGTATCTTTTAAAACTAACTCTACTTGTTCTGTTTCACGTGTGTCTAGTACCCAAGTCACTTTTGTGCCTTCTGGGATAATAGCGTTACCCGTATTTTTAATACGTTCTGTCGCTTTTCTGGTGTGTGCAGGATAATCCAGTTCCATTTCAAAATTAACAAGCACCGGAACTTTAAGTACTTCTAAATCATAGGATTGAGACGTTACTTTGTTGGCTTGCAAGTAAAACGAAAGATCTCCCGTAGGTTGCTCAAACGTAAAGTTATATTCTCCTGGTGCTACTTGTTGTAAAAAATAAATCTCATTATTAAAGTGTATAGATGCTTCTTCAGGAACAACATCTCCTACCGTACGTACTTGTAATGTGTAGTTTCTGTTTTCTACAGCTTTTAAGTTTTCATTTACTACAAAAAAGCTAAAAGGGGCTGGAGGTTCATAAGCTTCGTTATAATTTACAACACGTTTATAACTTGAGGAAAACACCTCATCCTTACCAACATAATTTGCAATTAGAAAAACTACAATTGGAATAGCGGCATATTTAAGGTATTTGATGTTTTTCTTAAAGTTAATTGCTAGGCGAAAAGGAATAGGTGCTAGTTCTTGACTTTTTTGTTCTATACTCGCTAGCATCAACTCAGAATCTTGTGAAATGCTGTGGAGTTGTAATGTATTTATTAATTTGTCGCTTACTTCTGGAAAATAGTTTCCTATCATCTGAGCTGCATCTTTATAATCTATTCCTTTAGATAACTTAAAAAGTCGTGCTAAAGGAAGTATGATAAATTTAGCAAGCAACGCAACTTCTACACCTATAAAAAGCCAGAATAGTACGGTTCTTCCTGCAGGACTTAACCAAAAAAAGTATTCTATTAAAAGGGTGACTAAAAAATACAATACCCCAAAAGCAAAAAAGAGAATCGTCCCTTTTAGCAACTCATTCGTATAATATTTACGAATAAAGCGTTCTAGCTTTTGTTCTATGTTTTTGAATTTATTCATTTTTCTTTCTATACCAACCCCTAAAACTACGATTTTATTATGTTTTCTAAATAGTATACTTTTATAACCCCTTGTTAAAGTTTACGTATTTATGAAAGATTTAAAATACCTATCCGCATATTGTGTGCCATTATGTGCCATTATTGGTATCTCACTTCACGGCTTCTGGTCCTTCTTAACGCCCATTTATGCCTTTGTATGTGTACCAATTTTAGAGCTTATTTTTCCTGTAAGTGATACCAATCTCTCTGATAACGAAAAGCAACAAAAAGCAACTTTACATTGGACCGACTTCTTATTATATTTTAATGTATTCATTGTATTTGGAATCGTATACTTTACGCTTGTTACGCTAACATCTCAAGAGTTTGCTATATATGAACGTATCGGAATGATTTTTTCGTGTGGTGTTGTGATAGGTTCTAATGGAATTAATGTCGCTCATGAGCTAGGACATCGCACTAGTAAAGTAGAGCAGTTTTTAGGAAAACTATTATTACTCCCCGCCTTATATATGCATTTTTTTATAGAGCATAATTTTGGGCATCATCTTAACGCAGCCACTCCTGAAGATCCTGCAACAGCAAGATATAATCAGCCTCTATATCATTTTTGGTTTACCTCAATTACAAGACAATATGTAAGTTCTTGGAAGATTCAAATGAATTTATTAAAACGGGAAAAACGCTCTTTTTTATCTTACAAAAATGATATGCTGTGGTATACCATTATACAAGCAACCTACTTATATGCAGGATATTACTTTTTTGGAAGTCTAGGTTTTCAAATTCTTTTATTTAGTGGTATTTCTGGTTTTCTATTACTAGAAACCATCAATTATATTGAGCATTATGGTCTTCTTCGTAAAAAAAGAGAAAGTGGTCGTTATGAACGTGTACGCGAAGTCCATTCCTGGAACAGTAACCATGTGTTTGGACGTATTATGCTGTTTGAATTAACTCGTCATAGTGATCATCACTATCGTGCTAATAAAAAATATCAATTGTTAGATTATCACGAGAGTAGTCCGCAGCTGCCTTATGGCTATCCTACGAGTATGGTGTTATCTCTCTTCCCTCCTTTATGGTTTAAAATTATGAATAAGAGAGTTCCTGAAGATCAGAAGCCTGTTCCCTCCTAACCTCCCAAAAGGGAAAGAATTAAAACAGTTTTAAACCAAATAGTCATAATGGTTATTTAAAATAGTTTGTAATTTACAGAACAAACTATTTTAAATTTTCCGTTACTCATAACTATAAATAAGAGAGTCCCTTAAGATCAAAAGCCTGTCATTCTCTCCTAGCCTCTTCTAAGGGAGAAGAATATCTTCTTTTCTAAAAAGTGTAACAATTATAAGTATTTGTGTCTAATTTTCTAAATCCAACACATTTTCTATGCCTAGAAATCCTAAAACACAAATCCTCTCTCTTGAATACAACTTTACAACACACCAAATGATTCACATTTCAATTTTCACCGCTATTTCGGGAATTATAGCTTGGAGATTTTTTTTTGGTTATTACTATCAGATCAATTACATAAAAGGACTAGTACCTCTGATTATTTTAATACTTCTAGTTATTCTAACACTTTCAAAAAAAGGGTTAGTAAAAAATAATCTTCATTTATACAAAGGCATATTCATATTCAATATCCTGTTATTTAAGAAAAAAATAAATCTAAAAAATAAGATTTGTTTTTCTATTTTGAAGTTTCGCAAGAGTCAGAAGTATGCTTTTTTTTCTGCAGCAAGTCCAGATGCATCTCATTCTTTTAATTCATTTGATCTATATCTACTTAATAAAAAACATACAGAGAAAAATCTTTTAATTTCACTTAAAAAAGAAAAGAATAGTAAGCTCGCGAAAGACTTTGTAGCTTCCTTTAAAGATTTTAACTACGAACTTTATAGTCCCGACTTTTCATAGATATATCATAGTATAGTTTTAACTCTTATCTTTTAAGACTTTCCACAAGCAAACATTTATCTTTGCACCCTTAAAACATACAATTATGTCTCAACAAGTTCGAGTGCGCTTTGCGCCTAGTCCTACAGGACCTTTACATATAGGTGGTGTACGCACAGCCCTTTTTAATTATCTTTTTGCTAAAAAGCACAACGGAACATTTGTCCTTCGTATAGAAGACACAGATCAAAACAGATATGTTCCTGGTGCCGAAGATTATATTAAAGAAAGTTTAGAATGGTGTGGGATTCCGTATGATGAAGGACCCGGTCGTGAAGGAGATTTTGGTCCTTACAGACAAAGTGAGCGCAAAGAGATGTATGGCGCTTTCGCGAAAGCGTTATTAGACTCAGAAAATGCCTATTACGCTTTTGATACTGCAGACCAACTCTCTGAATTAAGAAGCCAATTAGAAGCCGAAGGGAAAACCTTTATTTACAATTGGCACAACAGGATGCAACTTGATAACTCGCTCGTACTTTCTAAAGAAGAAGTACAACAACGAATTGATGCAGGTGAAGACTATGTCATTCGTTTTAAAGCGCCTCAAGATGAAATGTTACAACTACACGACGAGATCCGTGGAGATATCAAAATAGATACAAATATCTTAGACGATAAAGTGCTTTTCAAATCGGATGGGATGCCGACCTACCATCTTGCCAATATTGTAGATGATCACCTTATGGAAATTACCCACGTCATACGTGGCGAAGAGTGGTTACCATCTATGGCATTGCATGTATTATTATATCGTGCTTTTGAATGGGAAGCACCAAAGTTTGCACATCTACCTTTAATTTTAAAGCCTGTAGGAAAAGGGAAATTAAGTAAGCGTGATGGAGATAAGTTAGGATTTCCTGTATTTCCTTTACTATGGAAAGATTCTAAAACCAACGAAATTTCTTCTGGCTATAGAGAAGATGGCTATTTTCCAGAAGCTATGGTAAATATGCTTGCCTTTTTAGGGTGGAATCCAGGGACAGAACAAGAAATATTTTCGCTAGAAGAATTGGTACGAGCTTTTGATCTTACACGTATCCATAAAGCAGGGGCCAAGTTTGATCCAGAAAAAACAAAGTGGTTTCAGCAACACTACTTACAAGAAGCTAGCAACGAAGTTGTTTCAGCGCGTTTTATGGACTTTCTTACAAATAAAGGTCTACATACGACCCTAGAGTATGCAACTATTGTGACAGGACTTATAAAAGAACGTGCGACCTTTGTAACTGATTTATGGGATTTAGGTTCTTATTTCTTTAAAGCACCTACATCGTATGATGAAAAAGCGGCAAAAAAAGGATGGAAAGAAGATACTGGAGCACTTATGCAACAAGTAATTACTGTCATTCAAGGTGTAGACACTTTTAACGCAGAGACGCTTCAAGAGGCGGTAAAAGGATGGATTACAAGTAATGATCTTAGTTTTGGAAAAGTGATGCAACCCTTACGATTAAGTCTTGTCGGTGCGATGCAAGGACCTGATGTGTTTGCAATTGCAGCAACCATAGGTAAAGAAGAAACGATAGCCCGTATTCAAAAAGCGGTAGCTACTTTATAATAACGTATGCTTCCTAAATGCCTGTTCAAGCGCAGTCGAGAACTAGTTTAAAAAAACTGTATTTCTCGACTGCGCTCGAAAGGACACTATAAATAAAACACAACCCCAGCCGAAATAAAGGACGCTGTTCCTTTAAAATCCTTAGCTTCAGGATCTGTGAGATTTAACTCTTGCTTATTAAGCCCATTGAGAATATTGGTCAGTCCGTACTGATATTGCACGGTAAGACGTACATTTTCAAAACCTCCTGTCAAACCAATTACAGCAAAAGGATTAATAGTTGATATATCTTCTATATCACTTCCTGTAAGTGTCGTATATCCATCTATTCTGGTATTTCCTTGATCACTATCTTTCAGTTTCATTTTACCATTAACAAGTAATGCGGGACCAAAATCTATCGCAAGATTTTGACCTATGATATTATAACTTAATAAAATATTAAACTGTGCTCCTATAATGCTATAATCTATTTGATTTTCTACTGCTTGGCTTGCACCTGCTCCTTGAACAGAAAGGTTGGCATTTATAAAATCAATACCATATACAATCCCCCAGTTATTGTAAAAACGTCCTCTGGTGGTAAATCCTCCTTGAAACCCTTCTTTACCATCTACAGTAAGATCAGAGGTTTCTATAGATGAAAATAAAAGTTTGGCTTGTACACCAATTCTGTTATAACTTCCTCTGTTTCGGTAAGATTGCCCCACCACTGTGGTCATACTGACAAAAAATAGGAAAATAAATAGGTGTAATTTCATAGGGCTTAGGGAGTATAAATTGAGGTTAGAGTTTATAAGTCAAGTGCGCAAAAGTAGTAAATACTAAAAGACTTGTTACATTTTTATCATAACGACGACATATCTCTAGTTATTTTAATAACTTATACACTTTAATTCACAAACTAAAAAAAATATTATGGGTAACATTGGACTTTATATCTTTTTGTTTTTAGGGATCTTGATAGCCCTTTCGGGGATATTTATGGTCAAACAACAAACCGCTGCTATTGTTGAACGCTTCGGTAAATTTATAGGCGTACGTAATTCTGGGCTTCAATTCAAAATTCCTGTGTTTGATAAAATTGCAGGACGTGTTAATTTGCGTATCCAACAGCTAGATGTTGTTGTAGAAACCAAAACAAAAGATGATGTATTTGTACGTCTTAAAATCTCTGTACAATTCCAAGTACGCTCAGAGGCTGTGTATGATGCTTTCTATAAATTAGAAAATCCGCATGACCAGATTACTTCGTATGTATTTGATGTGGTGCGTGCCGAGGTTCCAAAAATGAAATTAGATGACGTTTTTGAGCGTAAGGATGATATTGCTATTGCAGTAAAAGGAGAATTGAATGAAGCCATGTCTAGCTACGGTTTTGATATTATCAAAACCCTAGTTACCGATATTGATCCAGATATGCAAGTAAAAGAAGCGATGAACCGTATTAATGCGGCAGAGCGTGAGAAAGTAGCTGCCGAGTTTGAAGCAGAAGCAGAGCGTATCAAAATTGTTGCAAAAGCACGTGCCGAAGCAGAGTCTAAGCGTTTACAAGGACAGGGTATTGCAGACCAGCGTCGCGAGATTGCTCGTGGTCTAGAAGAGTCTGTCGATGTATTAAATAATGTAGGGATTAATTCTCAAGAAGCCTCTGCGCTTATTGTAGTGACTCAGCATTATGATACCCTACAATCTATGGGAGAGCAAACCAACTCTAACTTGATCTTAATGCCTAACTCTCCACAAGCTGGAAGTAATATGCTCAATGATATGATTGCTTCTTTTGTCGCTTCTAATCAAATAGGAGAGCAAATGAAAAAAGATAATGAGGCTAAAGGCATTGTCAATAAAAAGAAATCTAGAGGAGAATCATAAACTCTCTTATCTACTGAAAATAAAAGAGGCTGTCTAAAAAGGTGGCCTCTTTTTTTTTGCATTATTTTTTTGATTTCGTATCTTAATAACATGAAATCTAGT